>Ga0074044_10001257_pt1 | contig 23228 bp, 13 predicted proteins | sample BogForMeECP23OM1_FD_94443 | JGI IMG/M metagenome (GOLD analysis project Ga0074044, IMG submission 94443) | Bog forest soil microbial communities from Calvert Island, British Columbia, Canada - Bog Forest MetaG ECP23OM1 | ecosystem: Environmental > Terrestrial > Soil > Wetlands ... | reverse complement strand
TTTACCCGCGATCATGCTGTCTGCCCCGGGCCTGGCCGTAAATTCACCGGCATTGCTGCCCGGACTGATGGTCCATCCGTTCAGAGGGTCAAAATCATGCGTAATGAGCAAGTTCACTTCTTTGCCGCTGATCACCTTAAAGTCCATATTGACCTGCGGAGTAGCCTTAGAGGTCCAGGAAAGGACCTGGAAGCAGTAATCGCCGTGTTTATAAATCCACCGGCAGTGATTCAGGCCCATCTCGAACGCAGAGGGAACTCCAAGTAAATAGTGCTTTCTATCCACCTCCACAAAGATCCGCTGACCCGTTTCTGGAGCGAGATTGAACTGGCTGGTGCAGATCGAGAGCAGCACATGGAAATTGGTATTGCCCTGTGTGATATGTGAATTGAAAACCCCAAAGGCATAGGAGGTCGTGGACATAATGCTTTCATCAGGCACATACCCGGCCCGGGCTTGCATAATGTGCGCATGCGGCCGGTCAACCATTACCTCTTTAGCCCGCAACACGACATGGTTGTTTCGTGCGGTAAAAAATGACAGCAGCCGGCCGTTTTCATCTTCGCGATGGCGCCTTTCACTATTAAAAAAGCGGTTCAACTCATCATCGCTCAAATCATCCACCGGCAGGAAAGGAGTTGTATTGAATAAATTCCTTGCCGGGGCAATCGGGTCATTCGCGGGCTGAGACGTGGTCTTGTCATTGCATTCGAGCATCAGGCTGGGTAAGCGGTTAAGATCGTCCTCTGATGTGGCCTGTGGATGATCGGGCAGATAAGTACCGACAAAAACACTCTGATGAACTCTGCCGGCGGCCAAACTGAACGGTTTTTCCTGCAAGGCAAATACCGACGATTCCCCCGCATAATCACCCCCCAGGCTATCTGCAAGCAGCCCTTCCGGGATACCGGTTTCGCGGTATGTCTTGCCATAAAACTGCATGCCGTCAACACTACCTGCCACGGCTGTGTTTTTGCTTGCCAGCATAAACCAGGGATGGCCGGTTGATTCCTTCATGTTCTGACGGCAGCACGCCACGGCGCCAAAGACTTTATCGTCGAGGATGCGGCGTTCCAGGTACTGGGCTACATAATATTCGTTGATCAACCCGGCATTTACTGGTTTCAATCCGGCGTCCTGCACGTAAATCAGATCCAGTTCAACGGGATTGTCAGACAGATTTTTGATATCAACACTCCACCGCCAGCTGAGGCTTTTCGTTGAGAGTTGCAACACGCAAGTGTAATCAAGCCCGGCCCAACTTCCCCTGGCAACAAAAGCATCACGGGCCATTTTAAAAAGACTGTTACTTTCCGGACCTAAAAGAGCGACAAATGCAAATGGTTTTTTCCTTTTCCTCAGGTAGAGGTTCGTCCCTGGCTTGGAAAAAGGAGATGCAGCTTTGAGGTTTATCCTGATAGGATCAGCTTCTATGCTTTTCAGGGAACCATTCTTAAGAAATTCAAAGGCTAAACCAAGAGAATTCTTGAGACTCATATTGTTGTTCAGAGACATCCTCTTCTATTCTTTCAAAGTAATACGTAATGAGAACGCATTACGATCCTTCTGTGTCATGCCGTCATACCGCTCCACAATTCTGCGAAACATAAACGTGATTGTTATACAGAGATTCACAGAGTGAGTTTTCATAATATTATCTTGATAGTTAGGGTCATTTCTTCCTGGTGTTTGTGACTGTATATGAAAGTGATGCGTTTGTCGTCACGAACCATTTTCACAGGGTCACCATAAATTGTCGCAGACTTGATCTTATCAACCTTAGCACCCTCAAAAACGATTTCCCCGGCCAAGTCTCGATCTCCGTGCAGGCTGATCTCCAGCCGGCCGTTATTTCCTGCAACACCGAGAATATCCGAGGTGCTATGCAGGATCTTGATGCCATCAGAAACCTCCAGGCACACCGGGGTCAATGCGCCGTAAAGGGCCGGCCATATCATCCCGTTCTGCGCGTACGGTACATTGATAGCCTCCCCGCTTTCAGGATGCGTGTAGGTGACTTTGCCATCCTGTTCTTCGTTGTAATAGTTCCCAATGAAAAGAATTGCAGCCTGATCGCCCGTAAAGCGCTCCCTGACTGTTATATACTCATTCGATGCGGATGCCTGCCTGAGCTTTGCGCCTGATTTCTTCAGGATGGCTTCATACACTGCCTTATGTCCTTCGGTATCGAACCCGATCCATGTTCCCAAATGAATGACGGAGCCGCTGCCGAGGGGCTTGGCGAATCCGCAGGCGGAACCGCGAATCGTCCTTGCGATGACCACGGCGCCGGCGAGCAATGGCTCATCATAAATGATCTGCGGATTGGCACACTTGATGTCTTTCAGGTCATAAATGTCAATCAGCGGAGAATCGATGATCTCTGTGCCGGATGGCGTTACTAAGATGGCATCTCGTATGATGGTGCAGGGCTTTTGCGACATCTGGCGGTCAGGCAGATATGGAAATATAACCAACTGGCCCCCGGCCCTGGTATAATCTACCAGGAGCTGCTGATCCTGGGCATTCATTTCATCGGTGCTGAACGCCCAGACCTGCTTGTATTTGCCTAATGTCTCAGCTGTAGCCGCGCAGAGGTCCACCATATCATAATCAATGTTCAGCACTTGGAGCGCTTTGAGCAAGCCGTCGAAATAGGCCGGCCGGCGGATGGCTGACGGATTGTAGAGCAGCTCGCTTGCTCCGGTTTCAGGCCTCTCCAGTTCGGTGGCATAATAGGGCGGATAGAAAAGAACGCAGACCTCTGCGTTGCGTTTCGCCTCAACGATCAGGTGTTCGGAGGTTTTAACTATTTTGCTCATCCGTTTAACCAGGGAGAAAGAGCTGGTGCGCTCACCTTCTGGCGTCAACGGGTTAAACCAATAGAACCTCTCCCCGGAATAGCCTCTGTGCCTCGGGTTTCGCCCCTGTGAGAACATGTAATAATTCCAGCCGGTCAGTCCGTGGGCAATGCTTGCCTTGTAGAAAAGTTCCATCTCACGGGGGTTCGTCACCACGTGATATTCGCGGGAGCCGCACTGGAACTCGGCGGCAAACAAAGGCTTGTTCCCCTGCATGGCACAAGTGATGTCATTTATGATCCGATCATCGTGCATGTTACGGTGTGAAAGGAATTCCGGGATATGATCGACGCCGAACATGAGCTCGCTTTTGTCCCCGAAGAGATCCTGGTACATGGTGATATTAACCGGGAATTCATAGCCGCTTCCATAGATCCAGCCCGGAAGATTATGATAAAACGGAACCGTCACCCCCCTTTCTCGGGCCATGCCGGTCAGCCTTCTTAAATAATCGCCATAATACGTCCTCCAGAAACAGTGCCATTCATAATCACGGCCGCGGTCACCCTTTGAGGCATAAGGAAGCCTGCCGTCAGGGGGAAGTTCTACGTGGGCAAAGTCCGGGTAAACCGTTCCCCAAAGGCCGTTCATTTCCGCAATACTTCTAAATTTGCCCGACAGGTATGCAATGAAACGAGCCCGGACATTTTCAGAATAGTCTCCCTGGTGCGCCAGCCATGAGAATACACCAATCTCATTACAGACCTGCATCATGATAATCGGACCGCCGGCCGAGATTTCGCGTTTGCTGATCAAGGGCATGACCTGGTCATACCAACGCGTTACCTTCTCCAGGTATTTTGGGTTGAACAGGCTGACGCCTTCGCCCGGCACGATTTCACCTATACGGTTGTGCATCTTGACTACTTGACGGTATTGATCCAGGAACCAATCCGGCAGTCCCGCTCCACGGGTCTCGGCCAGGATAAACGGCCCCGGTTTGACGATGCAGGTCAATCCGTTGACCTGGCATCGCTGCAGCCAGCCTTCAAGGTCGCGTTCCTGGCATGAGGTGCCGTCAAAATCAAAAACGCCTTCCTCTGATTCGTGCCATGCCCAAGGGACATAAGTACTGACGGTGGTTAAACCTGCCTCCCTGGCCGCCTCCAGGTGCTTGTCCCAAAGCTCCCGTCTAACCCTGAAATAGTGGATCTCCCCCGAATTGAGAAATACTTTCTTGTTATTTAAATAGAAATTGCTTTCCTTTATATTGAATGTCATTCTCTTCATTGTACATTTCTATTACCAAGCGTCACAGTCCAAAGGATATACCCGTGACCAGCCTTAAACCGTCGCTGATCCCGTTGCCTTGTTTGCCTCTTTTGAACGTTCCTCATTGCGTTGCTTTAAAAGATTTTTGATCTCCTGTGACCGTTTTTCAGTCAATGAGTAACGGAGGAGAAAGAAGATGGAAAAAACGCTCAATAAAACTGGCAGCCCGATCTCGACGACCCGCATCATCAAAAGAGTATAAGGTGTTTGTTTTGTCAGCGGTACAATGTCCTTTTCTATTGTTGTAAGCTCTTTGTCCAGGTCATGCAGGGATGATGCTGCGTTCAGGCCGGCAATGCGGTTATCTACTGTGGTGACGTTCTGGATGATCTCCTGATAATGCTCCACGCTGTTTTTACTTTCCTTTGATTTGGATTCCAGATGCGACATAAGCTCAAATGAATTCATCCTGGCTTTTTCAAACTTGGTTTGAAGTGTCAGAGGAATGGCTTCTGCCATAGTGGCCTTGACCTGGGAGTCTTGGGCCTGGGGCCCCAGGTTTTCCAAACGCGATTTTAACTGTTCCAGTCCGCCCGCCGTAGCTTTTATCGTGGATAGTGCATTCAGCAACTTGTCGCGCTCACGGTTTTGGTATTCAGTTACAGATGGCTCAGACGGCTTCTGCTGTTTTACAGATTTCTTTTCCAGGTAGCTCAGATATTCTTTAGCCTCATCGAGTGCTTTTGCGACCTGCGTTTTGGTTTTCCCGAGCAACTGCTCATTGGTGCCGCTGAAAGCCTGATCACCTCCCCAGGACTGAATCTCGCTGCGAATTTCCCTGATATTCCCCGAGATACTATCGACTTGGGTAACCTGGATCTCGTCAAACGCAGTCAATACGATCAGTGCGCCTGCGACAAGGCTGGCAAACGCAGTTCCCATTTTAATGAACCACCAGAATATCGAGTAGTAACTTCCCTCCGCGCGATAACCCGTCTTTAATTCATCTTCATCACAGATATCGCCTACCATGGAAGATCCAAGTGTGAAGAAAAACAGCATCCCGATGGAGAGCAGGACGGTGGGTATAATGAGCAGGTAGGGATAATCAGGGTTGTAGCAGACAATCTTGGAAAGTTGTGCCAGGCACATGAGCAAGATGGAAATCGTAAGGGTATTCCGTTTGCCCAATTTCGGGCTGATCCAGATCAGGGGGAAAACGGCCAGTAATCCGGTGATGGCCCAGATGGTGCCGTTGATTCCGAGCAGATAAGCGCCCGCAATTTTGTTGCCCCCGAAAACATAAAAAATAGGGATGTATGACCCGAGAAGCTGGACGAAATTGAAACCCATGGCGAGGGTGAAAATTGTCAGGGTCAGCATGACAAAGTTCCTGTTGCTGGCGGTACGTTTCATATCTTTCCAGAAGGGGGTTCTTTCATGCTTTGCAGCTTTTACAAATCCCGGCTCGCGCAATTTGAAAGACCACCAGAAAGAGAGCGGGATGATCAAAGCCGCGACCATGATGGACACATAGCGCATGCCATCGGCTTCGTTTCCTGTGCCTTTGAAAACTTCCATATTGGCGAGGGCAAAAAGCCAGGGTGTGCTCATGGCAAAAAGATTGCCGACAAAACTCTTGGCACTGAAAAGGCGAGTGCGTTCATGGTAGTCAGTGGTCATCTCCATGCCCAGGGCACCATGAGGGATCTCAAAAATATTACAGGCAGTGAAAAATAACAGGAGGGAGAAAAGAATATAGACCAACTGAAACGCCTGGAAGCCTGTTTCTGACGGGAACCAGACCCGCACCCTGTCGCCTTTGGGGATCCACCACATGACCACAAAAAAGACAGCAACCAATATACCTCCTATCAGCAGGTAGGGTCGCCGGCGCCCCCAACGGGTCCTGGTGTTATCGGAAAGGTGACCGATAATGGGATCAGAAAGCGCATCCCACAAACGCGGGATGATCAGGATTACGCCCAGCCAGAAGGCACTGAGCCCCAGGCTTATATTTCCCATCAAACCTACGAGTATGCCGGCGATGTTGAAGAGGGCAATGGGAATAATGCCCCCGGCACCATAGGCAGCTAATTGTGAAAATTGAATGCGGTCTTCCAGTTTTGTTCTGTGAACCGCAGTTATTTCCTGTTCTGTCATAATTGAGCCGCCAGGTTAATTATGAGACCACTTTCCCGGATAATTGGTTGACACTTTTGGCTTTTGGTTTTGCTGGACACAGATCAGACCCCGGGTCGGAGCCGGGCTTCGACGGTGACCTGCCACAAGGCGGCCAGACGTCGGTGATCATGCTGCAGCGTAGTTCCGATCATCCGTTCAAAGTCTTGGAAAAGCAACCGGAAAATGATTCGACGTTGGTACAAGGTCCAACGCAGTCGTCGGGCGTCGTCGTGGAAAGCGGCTCAGGCGGTGCCGCCTTTTAGCACCCCTCCCGGGCTGAAAACAGCGAAGTCAAGTCACCCGTATTGAATCCGAGCAGCGATTCGGGCGCGGTTACGGCGTGCGCAGAAAGCGCGAGCGCGAACGAGTTGGCGAGAGTCCGGCAGGAATTCGGGCTCATCAGGATGGTCAGTTTGACAAGAAGTTTTCGTCCTTGAGCAACGGCAGGGATTCTTGAGCGATCGGATCAGCGGCGAAATGCTTCTGAACACACTGGTCGCCAAGGTAATTCGCGAGCGCGAGAAAGATCATTCCCTGATCCAACACGAGGTATTTATGGGCGACTTCGCCGGAAACGGGGTCAACCGCATCGTAGAATCCATACTGGCCGTAGATGTCGTATTTCTCGATCAAATTGCGAAGGTTCGCAATGGCATCGGCGGGTGTGACATAGATGGCGAGCGCGGTCACGTGCGGCGTGATGACTCCCGCCTTGTAGCCGCGAACGCCGAGCACCTTCACGCCATATTCCGAGTAGCTGTCGGTGGCCGTCATGGAGCAGGGCGACATCCCCCACACAGGATATTTCAACGTTTCAAGGGCATAGCGGCGCTGGATCACCGCGTGGATCACGTCGTTGGTTCCGACGTTCTCCGGTCCGTATTGCTTTTCGTCGATGATGACCGTCGGCATCAGCGCCTCGAAAAGACTGCCGCCCCAGCTTGGAACATATTTGAGACCGTTCCATTCGTACCAGCCGCCGATCGTTTCGTGTCCGTCCACGGTTTTCACCTTGCGCTCATGTGGTGTGAGGGATTGCCAGTCCGCGTCGGACGGGAAGGTGCGCAGGAGCTGGAACCAGTGTTCTTCGGGAACATCGCCCTTGCCGATGGCGATCAGGCTGCCGGCGCGCGACTCCGTGTAGAGCAGGCCATAGACATATTCTGCGCGGCAATTCATGTGGACCCAGAAGCCGTGGTTCATCACCTGATCGACATCATCGTAAAAGAATTTGTAGTTACCGCGACCGATGAGTTTCGTACAGCGCGGGCTCAATTCCGGAAAAGCCTGTCGCACCACCATCAGTCCTGCCGTCAGCCACGCGCTGTCAACGAACGAAATGAAGTTGCTCGTGCGCTCCCTCGTTGTCGTGTCGTAATAGTTGTAGAGAAACCCTTCGTAGGATTCCATTCCCTCGATCGAGTCGAGCGTGCGGCGCAGGCGTTCGAGAGCTTCGTCGCGCGTGATCAGCTTGAGATCACAGGCGGCCGTGACCGACAGAAGATAGATGCCAATGTCGGTGACGTTCGCGTAATCGCCGGCGCGGCTTTCCGCGGGATCGACCGAATTGGTGGCGAAACGCACCTGGTCGAGAGGCAGCCGATGCTCCCGGTCACAGAGCGAATCGATGCCGGTCCAAGTGTCGCGCGCGACACGCAACAGAAATTCCCGATCATCCTTCGGAAACGAGGATTTGTCCGCGAGCAGGTTGGTGGGCCATCCGGCAAGGCGCTGAATGACGAACGGATAGGACGCGATCTCTCCGCCATGGGCCTGTTCCCAGGCGCGTTTGTTCGGAATCGGCACGGGATCGCGGATGGACGGGCCGGGCTCGCCGGTTTTGACGAAGGCGATGTCGTCGATGAAAACCGCCCCTTGCGTCACCTTTTCGCGGCGTGAATGGAATCCGATGACCAACACGTCGAGATCCTTCCACGTCTCGATGCCCGTCATCATGTTGAGCGGAATGCGGAAGCGCTGCCACTCGTCAGTGATGCCCTGGATGACATAGCTGCCCTTGAGCGTTTCGCCCGGTGAGCCCGGTTTGGGCTGTTTAACTTCGATTTTGAACGACTTCGCGAAGCCCTGTTTCGGATCGCCCTTTACCCAGAGCTCCAGGTGGTCGTAGTCGCGGGCGTCGAGCCCGTTGAGGCTCATCCAGAATCCGTTCTGGGACGATTTGTTCGGATTGAGTCGGTAGGCGAGGTAGAGCGAGTTTCCTTCTGAGCCGCGTTTGGTCTGCGCATCGAGGATGTACGTGCAACCCGATTGGGGATCGGTCGGATCGAGATTCCACGTTCCCGCATTGCCGCCAAGATTGTTTTGAATGCTGGGACGGTTGAAATCGTGTACAACGAGGCGCTTCAGTGTGGCATCCGCAGGCTGGTATGTGTTGCTGATGGTCTCGAATTGCTGTTTGTGCTCGACCTCGCGCATCGACGGACCGCAACCCGCCCCGAATAGAACAAGCAGCGTGCTCCATAGGACGGGCTGAACCGGGACAAGACGCTCAATGTTGGTGGCTAACGTAGAAAAAAAGCATGAATTGGGTCAGAGGTCGCTACCGGCGACAACTCTTTTATATGAAAAACAGACTCAACCATGTGACGAAAACAACTACGCTCCCAAATTCCGAAACGCAAGCCCGTATTTAGCAAGTCAAGTTGGGTGTGGGCTGGCACGCCGACCATTTCCGGGCGGCCCGGTTGCACTGCGGTTTTTGGGAATACTAAAAAGGTATTCACCTGACATCTTATCGTTTCGGCATAACTCCGTGAATTCCTGACTGTTCAAAAACTCGCGCAAGGGTGGTGTCCAAGCAGCTTCGCGGTGAGTCGTTGCTACAGGCCTTCTTGCCATCTGGTGATCACGGTCACAAGGAAGCTCCGGTGATTTGCACTTGGCCCGATCGTCAAAACGACGATAAGGCCGTCGCAGAATTTTAAAGGCGAGCCGTTGTCGCGTTTGAGGAACAACGGCACGCCGTATTGTCGGAACAGGCTTTCCAGATGAATGACGATTTGCCGGCCAGCGGGTTGTTCGCTGACCAGCAGCAGGAAGCGACAGCGCGAGGTCGGGTATTGGACGGGGATGACCTGCCATTCACAAGAACTGGCCACTTTCCGCCGCTCTCACAGCCGCAGGAATATCTTTCGCTGGTACATGAACCGGCAGATTCCGAAGGTGATGGCCATCTCGGTCAGCGCGACAGCCAGATCACCCTAGCGACCCAGGCAAAGCTTGTTCAGGTCACCGACGACGAACCGCTGCGCAATCTGCCCGACATCCACCTGGTTGTGAATCATATAGATCGTGATCGGGTTCATCCCGATCCAGACGAAGGGCTGGGCCTAGCCGTGCCAGCCCCAGCATCGGGAAGATCAGGTCCTCGAAATGGAACCCGGCCCAACTGGCATGCTCCAACCGCCCGGCCAAGCCTTGAGCCACACGACCGTCGCTCGACTTGCGCAACGCCTCGACGAGCGCGTCGGCCCCAACAATCCAGAACATGTCGAAACCGCGCAAGGCGTCGAGTGACATCAGCCGGACGGGCTTTGCGGCGGCCCTGGCAGCGCTGGCCGCCGGAGAAGCCGATGCATTTGTTTTGGGTGATGGTTGGTTCATTTGGATGAGGAGTTGATGGGTTTGGACACGGGACCGCCGGTTGCCAGCGGCGCGTATTTTTTGTAAAGCGCGCGGCTCAGAGCGAAAAAATTTCCGTGCGGTCTCGTGGCATAATCGCCATTGGCGGTCGTCGCAAATTTCAAGTCATGGGTGCGCCACTGCTGCTCGAGCGCCGGGCGATCAACCGGTGCTCCCCCCTTCAATTCCACAAGCGTGGCATCAATTAATATTTGCCAGCGCGGCAGATAATAATCACGCATCAACCCGTTCCACTGCCGGCCCGCGTAATCCGTCAGGCCGCCGCCCCAAATGGTGATGATACTGCGCGCATCCTTTTCGTAATAGGCCTGCTCGCCCCTGTCTGCCGCCCATGATTTGGCGTCGTCAATCCATTTGCCCAGCATGAACTCCGAGCGCGTGCCGAGAAATTTGTCCATGTCGCGACCCAGGGCCATGAATTGGTCCGCGGCTTTTTTAAACGCCACGGCGTCTTTTCGGTCGTAAGCCGCCGCCATCTCGTCGCGCCACATGAAACCCAGATTGCCGAGTGCCTGGCGTGTCGTGTCCACCAGGTCTCGCTGATAGGCACTGGATTTTCGCGCGGCGGGGCCGGCTTGTAACAACAGTGCCCAGGCGTGAAACAAATCCTCGTTTTGATAGGGAATTCCGGACGCCAGCATGTTGTTGGCCTCGCCACGCAAGGCGGGATTGCGCGCCTGGAAAATCACGCCGTGGCCGCCGATTGGATTGACATTATCCAGCAGGATCTTTTCGCGCAGGATGTCCCATGCCTGTTCAACCTCGGGGTCCGCGCCCCCGGCACGGGCGCGGGCCTCGTCGTGCATCCATTGAGCGAGATCCAGGTTGGTGCCCGCCCAGACCCGGTCAAACAACATTTCGTACACGACCGGATTGTTCAAGCCTTCGAGCGTGGCGCCCACGCCGGTCAAATTGGTCAGCGTTGTGTCATTCATCGCCGCTGCCACGCGGCGGTTGATCTTGTTGATCGGTCCAACCAGAGACGTGTTGCCGCCGAAGTTACCCAGATAATCCCAGATGAACGGCGCGCCATAAAACGCCTTGGTTTTGCGGAACAATTCGGTGTTCTCACAGACATAATCAATCAAGACCATGCGGCCGGGCGGCACGGCGCCAATCATGGCCGAGAGCCGCTCGTCGGTCCAATGCCCGCGATCGGCGCTGAACGTCCAGGCCATCTGCAGCCAGATCGCGTCGGCGTCAACTTGAGCCATGCCGCTGTAAATCGCCCGTGACACACTGGCCAGATACGACGGCTCCCAGCTTGGCGGAGTGATTTCATTGAACGGGTCGGTGCTGTAGTTATGGCTGGTGCCGTATTCCTTTTGTTGCTCCCGCAAAAATTTGATCTGGATTTCCTGGAATTTCGGGTCCAGCGGATTAAGAAACCAGCAACCATAATTGCTGGAAAATCCGCCCCAGCCCGGCGGAATTTGTTCGATTTTCATCGTCGGTTGTTTGATCTTGAGCGCCTTGGGCACGTGTCCCGCGAAGGCGCACAGCACCGGATTCATGCCCAGTTCGCGTTCGCGCGCCAGAATCTGTTTCTGCAAATCATGCTGGCCGTCAATGAAACTTTGCGGCAACGGGCCGTCCCATCCGTCAATGTTGACCATGCGATGCCACGGCAAATACGCCGGGCCGGTGAAGAACGCGCGGATTTCCTCGCCGCTCAAACCATAATCGCGCCAGACTCTGTGCCAGATGTATTCATTGCCGGTTTGCGCGAGCGGCAGGTTGATTCCATTGAGCGCCATCCAGTCAATACATCGTTCCCAATCGCGCCAGCGCCAGAACGGCATGGTGTAACCAAATGTGCAGTAATTCAGAAAAAAACGATCCTTGATTCGGGTCGTTTTACGGATTTTTCCCGCCGGCAGCGGCAGTTTGTCCGGCACATTCACCGCGTCATCCGCATACCACGACACGTCCACGAATGCGTCATGCTTCAAATACCAGTTGAACGCGACCGCCTGCGACAGCGGGCTGTCGCCACGCAAAACAATTTTCCCGTCGCGTGCCTCGACTTCGAAAATATTTTCACCGGCAGATGCGGCAATGGTTTCGACAACAAAGTCCTGGCCATGCCCCGGCGTTATGCGCTCGATCAACCGGCGCACGGCTGCATCATCTTCAGCGGCGGGGGCCGGCAAACTATGCCAAAGTAACGCCGCAAAAAGTCCGATTGAGAATATGCCTTTCGTTATGGTTGACAGCCGATTGATGATCTTCATGGTCCGAATTGTTTCACAGCCATCCCAATTTCTATGTGCGGCGCCAAATCTGCAATCTCATTCCCAGCTTTCTGGCAGCACGCGCCAATCGTCCAACCTGTCACTGTTGGGGATTTGCTCAAAATCCCGGTGCAGGCGCGTCAGCCCGTTTTCACTTCGCACGATCAAAGTCTTGAACCGGGAGCGCGCCGGTATCCCAAAACCGTTGCCTTCTTCAGGGCGTGTTGCCTAAATCGCTTTGGCATTCGTTTGGTGGGGCGAGGCTCCTGACGAGCCGGTCTTTCCAAGGCAGTTTCGGCTCGCGAGGATCAGCCTTCGCCAAGCTACGGCGCGACAGGCGCTCGCCCCACCTGACTTGGATTTTGGGCAATACGCCTTTGACACTGCCGCCGGAGCGCGAGTTGTCCCAACTCGCAGCGCCTCCGAAAAATCAACCGCTGCGGATTGAGGACAATCCGCGCTCCGCTGGCGGGCAAACGCTTTGGCGGCTGTGTCAACTTGCGCCCTCCGGCAAATAACTCCAAAAATGGTGCTTTACAACCGAAACGGTCAGGCACAAGCTTCCAAAGCGGATCCTGATGAAAAGCCATTCTCCCTGAGCAGCGGAGCGCCAAAAAAGCCAATTCCTGGGAGTAACTGTGTTATGAAAGCAAAATGGATGAGTTCGGTGGTTCTGACCACGTTGGTTGCCGGCGGCTTGTTCGCCGAGGAGGTCGCGCATAAGAAGATGACACCCATGCAAATCTTCATGCGCCAAAAACTTGGCTATTCCGAGAAGATTGTCGAAGGCATTACTCTGGAAAACTACAGCCTAGTCATCTCCAACGCCGCTCAACTGAGGATCATGACCCAATCCAATGCCTGGATGGAAGTGAAGCATCCCGTTTACCTGGAAAAAACAGACCATTTCCAGGCGGATGTCACGACCATGTTGGATGCGGCCCGCGCTACCAACACTCCGGCTCTTCTCCAGGCTTACACCCAAGTCACGGCGGACTGCGTGGATTGCCATCAAACTTTCCGGTCTGAACAACGTGCTCGAAGCGCGGAGAAGGCGCAATAAAGATAAGTTGAGCTACGCCACGCCGGCGGGTTCGCCGGACACAATTCGACGTCTCAGACATCCGGTTAATTTACTTGATGAGCACACTCGAGTGTGATGCGAGCCATGAGGCATCCGCAATGCCACTGGGGTCGGAGAGGAGGGAGTTGTGCGGAAGCGCCTGATACGTCACCGGCAAAATGGTGCATTTGAAGCTTTGCCATATGTGGACTTCCGCATGTCCATCCGAAAAGCCGAAGCCGGCACCACGATGGTGATTCGAAGCCGGAATATTGCCCCATATCCCACCGGGCCAAGCTGCAGCATTCGCAATATTCGGGTCGGCACCGTCTTTAAAATAGCCGTCGTCGATGCCGTCGGGATGTTCGTCCAGCGTCACAAAAAGGTTCGACGGATCGGGAATCCTGCTCGCCTTTAGAAACTGTTGGTAGGCCGGGAAAAATTCGTTCCCGGGGGTTTTCCAAGTGGGCGTAGAGGCGCCGAAAAAGCAGTTCATCGAATAGGAGCGCGGGCGGGCCGTGTAACCCGCAAACCGCTGCAGCCGGCTTAAAAAATCATCGGCTGGACATTTGTAAACACTGACATTCCCCACATAATTGTAGAGCTGCGCGTTAACGATTCCGACCAGGTTAAAACAAGTGTCGGGCGGGGGCAGGCCCCAGCTCATAACGTCGTCCACCCAAGTGGCGTAAGTCGGGGTTGGCAGTGCGAGATCGGCCAGAATTGAAGCGGTATCATAGTTGTTCACAAGCCGATCATCATTTTCGTTAGCGTATTGAATCCAACCCAACATCAGTTGCCGGCTATTGCCCATGCACTGAACCATCTTGGCTTTGTCCCTTGCCGCCGCTAATGCCGGCAACAAGATCGCAGCCAGAATCGCAATGATGGCAATCACCACCAGCAGCTCAATCAGCGTGAAGGCGCGGCGTGCCTTTGGCCGGGATTTGATTGGGTCAACCGCGGCTGCGCCGGGGCAGTTAAATAGCTCTCTAACGACCATAATTAGCTAAGATTAGGTTGATGCCTTACATTGTTTGAGGGGAGTACAAATGTCAAGTATTTTCTTTACAGAATTGGGGATTGTTATAATTTTCGTGCTGCGGAATGTGCGATTGTTGTGATGTTGTTATTTACCAATGACTTGTGCAACCCCCTTGAACTTTAGAGCTTCTTCGACTACGCCAGCATGCCATCATCGCAACTTCAAAATAGTATTCACGGCAATTATGCCCGGGGTATTGCCAGCGGTTGAAAGCCAAAATGGAGGGCTGCACGATGAATGACCTGACGAACGAAAAAACGCCACTTCAGTTCAGGCGGAGGATGCCGGCGCGCCGCCTGCGGATGCTGGCCGGTGCCATTACCGTCGGCTTTATCACCGCTGCCGCCGCCCGTTCGGAGACATTCTATGATCGTCACGTCTTTTTCGACAACAGCCCTGCTGACGGATCATACTACCAGAGCGAGGGAATGGTTACCCCTCCCAGCAAACTGGAAATGGTGGACTACAAATTGCCGGTGGACACGAATCACTTCGTCAGTCCGCCCAACTGTCTTCGTTTGCAATGGACGTCCGCGCCCGGCGGTGACTGGCAGATGAAGCTCAAGTCCGCCCTGCAATATGGGCGGAACCTTGTGTTCGAGGGCGATACAATCTCCTTCTGGTGCTTTTCGGAAACGGGGCTGTCGCCGGCGGAATCACCGCGAATCGCTTTGCAGGACAGGGATGACATCGGGTCGGCCACGATCACACTGCTCGCAGATTACGGGCCTCTGCCGGCAGGGAGGTGGGTTCACATCAGCATTCCCTTCGAGCACTTCAAGCCGTTGTTTGCACGCACCGACGATTTAAAATGTAATCCGGGCAAATTGGCGAAGATCTGGCTGGTGCAGGGGCTTGACGACGGCAAGGAACACACGCTCTATCTTGACGACGCGCAAATTTACTACCGCCACCCCGCTGATGGCAAGCCGCCCGGTGCGCCCACCGGACTGGTGGTCAAGGGCGGTGAGCGCCATTTCGACCTGACGTGGAAAAACAACCCGGAACGCGATCTGCTGCGGTACCAAATCTACCGCTCGTGGGATGGTGAGAAGTACGTTCCCATCGGCATCCAACAGGGCCAGTTTAACCGCTACGTGGACTTTGTGGGCGAGCCGGGCCGACAAGCTTTCTATCGGGTCAGTGCGCTGAATTTATCGGGGAACGAGTCCCCGCTGTCGTCGCCAGCCTCTGCCTCCACCCGGCCATTCAACGACGATGAACTGTTGGACATGGTTCAGGAGGCCAGTTTCCGATATTATTGGGAGGCCGCGCATCCCAACGCCGGCATGGCCATCGAGATTCTGCCCGGGGATGAAAACCTCGTAGCGGTGGGTGCATCCGGCTTCGGGATCATGGCTTTGATAGCGGGGACCGAACGGCATTTCATCACCCGCGAACAGTGCGCGGAACGCCTGCTCAAAATCACGCGCTTTCTGCGCAAGGCGGACCGTTTCCATGGCGTCTGGCCCCATTTCCTCAATGGAACAACGGGCAGGGTCGTTCCTTATTTCGGCAAATACGACGACGGCGGCGACCTCGTGGAAACCGCTTTTCTCGTCCAGGGACTTTTGGTCGCGCGGCAATACTTCGATCGCGACACCGACGCGGAGCGCGAAATCCGCCAAACCATCACCGACCTTTGGCGCGGGGTGGAGTGGGATTGGTATCGCAAGGAACCATCGAGCGAATTTCTTTACTGGCACTGGTCGCCTGACTTTGGCTGGCACATCAGCCACCCGCTCGTGGGCTGGAATGAAACCATGATCGTCTATCTGCTCGCGATTGCTTCACCGACCCATCCGGTGCCCGCCAGCCTTTATCATACCGGCTGGGCCGGCCAATCCGGCTTCGCGGTCCGGTATCGCCATGAATGGAGCCGAACAACTCAGGGGGATCACTACACCAACGGCAACACTTACTATGGAATCAAACTCGATGTCGGCGAAGAAACCGGGGCGGACTTGTTCTTCACCCAGTTTTCGTTCATGGGATTTGATCCGCGCAGGATGAGAGATCAGTACACGGAATATTTTCAAAACAATCGGAAGATCGCGCTCATCAACCGCGCGTATTGCGCGGAGAACCCCCGCAAGTACATCGGCTACAGCCCAGACTGCTGGGGGCTGTCTGCCGGCATCAACTCCGGCGGAGGCCGTCCACTGCCTCGTGACGACAACGGCACCATCTGCTGTTCCGCCGCGCTTGGCTCGTTCCCGTACACGCCGCAGGAATCCATGGCGGCGCTCAAACATTTCTATCGCACCCTGGGTGCCAGGATTTGGGGCATTTACGGATTTCACGACGGCTTCAATGAAACCGAGAACTGGTTTGATCCGGTGTGGATGGGCCTCAACCAGGCGGTCATTGTGGTCATGATTGAGAATTATCGCAGTGGCGTGATCTGGAAGAATTTCATGGCGAACTCTGAGATCCGGCCCGCGCTGGAGGCGATTGGTTTCAGGCCCGACGGAGATTTGAAGGCACACTGAACTTCCAAAATCCTTTTCCGAACTCGCGAGGCCGTGCTTGAGAACGCTGGATAAGTCGCTGCCGGAAAGAGGCTTGGAGTCGCCAACCGAGCCGCCGTTTTCAATAAGGCTTCCGACTAAGTTTTATGTAAAAAAGTGTTGACACGCGGCTTGCTCCCTGTAATACTATCAACTAATTCAAGATTGCTCAACTGGAGGAGGCGGTAATGCTGCCTTCTTCAAGTGGGCAGTTCGAAGGACGAAAACAACAAATGTATCTGACCATGATTGCGACCTGCTCCGGCTCTCTTGCCTGGGAACAGAACTTATCCGCACGGTCCGGCGTGAGGCCAGGCGTTGCGTCTCAGTCATCGAAGATTACAATCCAAACGACCGAAAACCAACCAACCCCGAAAGAGCAAACAGTATGAAAACAACCAAACCAAAATCCCTGATGAAGCGATTGCTGACATTTACCGCGGTTCTGGGCCTCGCGGCCTGCGGAACCGGTGTGGCGAGTGCTTCATCCCCTATCCTGTTCAACGGCAATCTTAACCAGATTACACTCGCTGACACGCCGGGCAACCCGCCGGTCGGCTGGACCGCGCTGGGTATTCTAACCATCAGCTTCCCCTCTGGCGGATGGTTGGACTGCGAAGCTTCTGAACCCTGGTGCAACGGCGCCGCTGATCCGAATCCCTCCGGCTATGGCATATTCATAAAGGCGTTTGAAGGCACCACAAACGCTAATCCTGCTTTAGACGACCTCGCCACCATGTATTTTTATCAAGACAACCCGTCTTCGTCCAACACTACATACACCCTCTCCGCGTATGTGGGTGGCGGGGGCACTTACTCCGGTTATCAAGAAACTAATGGTATATCAAATAACGGGTTATCTCCAGCAACAGCTCTTTACGTCGTGTTCTTCGATAGCTCAGGCGGTATACTCCAGAGCAACTCGTATGATTTGATAACCGCTGGTCTGCCGACTACAGGTAATTTGGGCGGCGGCGCCGTACCCTCGACTCAATACACCACCCCGGTATATACCGCGCCGGTCGGCACGGTCACCGTTCGGGCTGGTCTGTTGATGCTTAACCAGTGGAACCCTAATACTGTCCCGGTCAATCAGCCGTCGTTATTCGCGGACGATTTTGATCTGGAAGCTACGCCGCCTCCCGGCTCGCCGATTGTCACTAACCAGCCGGCTGCGGCGACCGTTGCGCCTGGCGGAACCGCGCAGTTCACCGTTGGCACCTCCCCGGCGGCTACCACCTATCAATGGACACTCAATAACAGCGTTCTCACCGACAGTGCCGGCCACATTTCAGGCTCGGGCACCGCGACAATCACCATTACGGGCGCTACAAATAGTGATGTCGGACATTACCAGGCTATAGTCTCGAATGCCTCGGGCTTGAATCGTAGCGCGATCGTCCCGCTCGCGCTCAACGGCATCAACTTGTTCCCAAGTGTCACCTTGGTTGGCACGGTTGGCGACACCTACCAGGTAAATCGCAGTTCCAGCCCCAGCGGGCCTTGGAGTCCGTTGACCTCGGTTAAGCTGACGACGTCGCCGCAGTACATTGTTGATTTCACTCTGCCGGTGTCCCCCGCTGAGTTCTATCAGGAAGTGTACGAGCCTTAAGGTCTGGCTTTGAAGAGAGCTTGAGCGTTTTGCAAAGGCTCCAGCGCTCGGAAGAGCAAGTCATGCGCCTGGTAATTGGCAGTCAATTACCAGGCGCAAATGTTTTTGGCGGGGATGGTATTGCCATCGAACTGGCTGGCGTGAATCTGCCGACGGAGGCTGATACCGATGGCCACGCGGTCGTCCAGTTCGGCGGGACTTCGTTTTATACTTCCTCGACGGGTGGAATAAGTGTTCAGGCCCGCCCTCACCTTTCATTCAGGAGGCCAGTTTCAGAGCCAATGGCATAACCCAAGGCATCACCAGAAGAGTCAAGCCCGCTGAAGGTGTCTTCAGCGGAGCTCATCCGTGGTTCAATTCATTCAACTGCCACTGCCTATGGGGGACCGAATTGAAAGACGCGATAGAATCTCTCAGTATCAGTAAAGGGCGGAGTTATGGTGCCGGGAGGGCCACTATCGGTCCAGCTTGCGGTGGAACCCTTGGCCGTCACTTCTCCAGTCGGCGAGGCGAACCAGCTAACAAGGTCAGGCGAGTATTCGACTTGATAGGTGCTGCCAGCGGAGGCGGCCCAAGTCAAGGTAAGGGTGTTCTGCGCGGGCAGAGCCTGCACTGTGAGCGCCACAAAAGGCAGCGAGACAAAGCCGGCCTGTTGCAAACCGCGTTGGACCTCTGCATTTTGCATGAAAAGCTGCCAAACACGCTGGGTCCGATAGTTCTCGATCATAATGACGATGGGTCCTTGGTCAATTCCCAGCTCATCGGTGTCATACCACGATAAGCTAGGATTGAACGCGTCGCGGAAGCCGTTCGCGGTCCAGAGGTTTGTCCGGTAGTTGCTGTATAAGTATTGCAAAGTCGGCAACGAGTATTGAGGAGTAAAGGCCATGGCCCCGCCAGGCGCGGTAGGAGCAAGCGTGCCGTCATCGTTGAGCGCCGGTGGAGCGCCGTGCGCCTCGTAGCCAACATTGGGATCATCACAGGCCGTCAATCCCCAAACATTGCTGCCATATCCGAGCCAGTGCGACGGATTGGCGATGCAATAGGAAATTTGGGCGAGGGTCGCGCGCCGCGAGTTCTCAAAGTAAGTGCTGTTGTGGCTGTTCATGTAAGCGTCCGCAATATGGCGGAAGTCCACCCAGCAATGGGAGTATTCGTGCCCAAACAAAGGTGGAAACGGCACGAAGGACTCACCATAATAAGTGGCCCAGGTATATCCGCTGGTCCAATAATTCCACGCTGAAGCGGGCAAGGGATTGGTCGCGGTGCCAAGGCCGAGCAAATAGAGAAGCATCGCTTCGTCGTAGCCAATCCAATTGCCGTAGCCCGAGAAACCCGAGGTGGGCTGCCAGCCCATCGCCACCGCGTCGGTCCCTCGCGCCATCCACATCCAATTCACCCGGTTAAAGATCGCATCCGCCATGGTCCGAATGCTGGTTTCATCGGCGTTGGCGCCATTGAAATACTGTTTGGCATAGAGTATTCCCGCCAGCAACAAGGTCGTGTCAATGGAAGACAGCTCCGAGCCGGACGCGCGGGTGGCAGTGTTCATGTCCAGGAAATGGTAGAACCATCCCTGATACCCGATGATGCCTGTGACGTTGGTGCCTTGCGGCCCTTGAAGAAAGGTCTTTAATGTCGTCAGGACCCGTGCCACGGCCTGGGTCCGCGTGATCCAGCCGTGGTCAACACCAATACCGATGGCCGTCAGCCCAAACCCGACCGCTGCGATGCTGCACGGCGACCCGGTCGCGGTCCGGTCCGGGACGAGGCCGTTGGCCGGATTCGCCGTGTACCAAAAGTAGTCGAAGTTGGCCTGCTGCACATAATCCAGGAATGCATCGTTGCTGGCAAAGGGATTGGGAACGGTTGACAGCGTGGCGGAAGGAAGGCTTTCCCGGGCGGTGGTGGTCAACGCCGTGACCTGGTAAAAATACGTCTGCCCATCGCTAACGTTGAGATCACAGAAGCCCGGCGTGGTCAGCAAACTGCTATTCTGCAGGATAAACGGGCCGCTGCTGGAGAGCGAACGATACACGTTATATCCCGAAAGATAGTTTTCACTATTCGGGTTCCAATGCAACACGACGCTTTGATCGCCTGACACAATTACCAGCCCGTTTGGCGCTGCGATCGGCCCGCCGATTTGGTTCAGAACCGCGTCATCGAGATACGCCGACCCCACCTCGTTGGTGCCAACCGCAAGATAGGCATACCGGTAACGGACCGCTGCAGTCCCGAATGGCGCCACCAACTGGCTCACCGAACCCGTGACCGCATAAGTGGTGAAATACGGATCGCCGGTGGCTACCGGTTGCGTTAAATCGCAAGCGTTCGTTACCGAATAAGGGAACCAGGTGTTCAACCCCACGCTGGCGGAGAAATTCGGCGACTTGAAAAGGGCGAGAACATTAGTACTCGCATCGAGAAACTCGACTTGAATCCAGGTAACGCAACCCGCGCCCAATCCGCCAGCGTCGAGGCTGCTGGAGCAGAACCACCCGCTGGCCTGATAGATATTTCCAGGAGCGCTGCTGAAGGTTTGGTATATGCCCGCCACATTGTTTGTTCGCGGAGTGGAATAAAGGGCATTCCACTGCTTCCAAAAGTAAGTTCCCGAATGGGCCGTGACTCCATAATCCGTGGGGCCTACCACCCAATAATCCTGAACACCGGCACCTAGCGTCGGTGGCGCAAAATACGTCCAGCCCGACGCAACGACCTGCCCGGCAGGCGGGGTCTCGAAACCCGGGTTAACCAAAAGGTTGCCGGCATGAGCCGGGCCGGCGGCCAGCGCCAGGCTGACGGCCAGTGCCAAAAGCGGAAAGTTTAAGGATGTGCTTTTTGTTCTCTCTTGCGGGTTCTGACAGGACTGAAAACTGCCGGCGAACAAATTTATAAAGTATTTCATAGACTGACACGGGCAGCTTTACTCCAGATTTGCATGTGAGTTCCAAGTTGTCAATATATTTTTTGGCAGCCGCGGGGATAGGGTGGCGTCAAGAGTTGTGTGTAAAAGCATGGAGCGGATGACGGGTCCAATGTTGGTTCATGCGGTCAAAAACGCTAAATAGAATTCGTTCACAACTGCTTCGGGTAGTGAAAGCGCACATCGTTCGGATGCGGCGGCGCACTTCGACGAAAAGCCGTTCAATCACGTTGGTCGTGCGCAGCGTGGAGGACCTGCAGGGGTTCCAAAAAGTGCGCTTGCAGCCGGGCGAGACCCGGGAGGTGACGTTCCGCATCACGTCTGAAGATTTGAAATTCTACAACGGCAACCCGCGATACGACCGGGAACCGGGGGGTTCATAATCCAGATTGGGGGCGACTCGACGCAGGTGAAGTCGGCGGCCGTGCGCTGGAGCAAGCTGGCAGTTCCGGCGAAGACTCCGTGAGCCAGCCATCCGATTTGCGGATCAGCCCGTGCGGACCCGCTTCGGCGCAATTGCGCCGTGATTTTGAAAAAACGTACGGCCATCCCATAGGAAACAGGCTCAAAGCCGTTGATTTTATGGGCGGTTTTGAATTGCACGGCTAAAAAAAGCGGCTCATCCCATCTCATGACGCAAAGAAATGTTAAAAACGCCCGATTTTCGGGGATTTTTGTGGAATTCCTGTGGCATGACTGTGAAGAAAAATGGAAAAGAATTCGCTTGACATCCTTCCGGGAATTTGATACAAACTACCTCACTCGTAGTCTAATAATAACAAACAACTCAAAATCAGCTCAAGGATTCAAATATGAACACATTACACCGTTACACCTGCAAGGTGACACTCGTCGGCTTTTGCCTGGCGGCCGCCAGCGGAGCCTATGCCCAAGTCAGTTCAATCAATTCAGCCATTATCATGCCACGTGTATACAACGATATCCCTGCCGCGGTGGGCTCGTACAACAACAGCTATCCCGGGCTCATCACGCTCGGTGAGTCGGGTGTGAGCGCGCCGACCGGCTACGCCGACCGCGATGTCTGGTATTTCTCCAACAATGGGGGAGTAAGCCCCTACCTTTTCCAAAACAATGATTACTTCAATGCTTCCATGAGCGTCCAGTTGACCGGCAACGATACCAGCATCGACTTGGAAGGCGGTTGGCTGTTCAGCAATCCAAGCGGCGGTTTCGGCGGCGATCTGCAATTCATCGTTAAAGATAATGGAGAGATCGTCCAATTCGGAGGGCCTTCGTTTTACGGGTTCTCCGCGAATGACGGTGGCCCACTACCAAACTACGTATTAGGCCAAACGCTTATCTTGGGGTTGAACTATGTCGTTGACCCGAACACCGGCGCTAATGCATTTCAGTATTCCGTGAACGGGCTGTTCGCCAATACTGGGACTGGCGGCACCACCTATTACGACCTCGGTGCCGGGGTAGGCGCCGGCAGTCTGGCCCCCGGCAACCCGCTGGGAGGCTATTTCCAAATCCAAAACGATCCTGCCAATCCCAACAACGCCGGGCAGGTGGTCTTCGATGATATCACTATCCGCAGCGTCCCGGAACCTTCCACGCTTGCTTTCTTGAGTCTGGGCATCGTGCCACTCTTGTTGCGTCGTCGGCGCATCTGAATTCCACCACGCCACACGGCAACGCACTCAGCGTGGTTTGACCGTGACCGTGTTGGAGAGGGGTCAATCCGGGGCAGGAGGACATCCTCCTGCCCCAATTCTTTTCGGCGGCTTTGTTTTGCCTGTCTTGCCTCCCTCAATAAGGCGCACGCAGGCGGGGATTTTCACTTGCGGGTCTTGAGCTTGCGTGATCCGCGATAACTGACCCTTCGATGGCCGTGGGTGCACGCTGAGTTCATCGAATATTTTAGATACGACACTTCGACCGCGGATTCCCG
>Ga0074044_10001256_pt1 | contig 23230 bp, 23 predicted proteins | sample BogForMeECP23OM1_FD_94443 | JGI IMG/M metagenome (GOLD analysis project Ga0074044, IMG submission 94443) | Bog forest soil microbial communities from Calvert Island, British Columbia, Canada - Bog Forest MetaG ECP23OM1 | ecosystem: Environmental > Terrestrial > Soil > Wetlands ... | reverse complement strand
TAACACTCAACACCCGATTCCAAGCTTATGAGTTTCAGTGTGCACGGCGTTCCAGTATCTGGCGGCATAGCGATCGGGCGTGCCCATCTTTTGTCGCGTGCCGGACTCGAGGTCGCGCATTACGTGGTCCCCAAAAATAAAATTGCCGCCGAAGTGACACGTTTTGATGCTGCACTTGCTACCGTGCAACACGAACTTGAGGATTTGCGCGCACAGATCCCGCCTAATGCCCCGCAGGAGTTCGGCGCTTTTCTGAATCTGCACTTGATGATCCTCAACGACGCGACGCTTTCAAAAACACCACGTGATGTTATTGCAACCGAGCGCTGTAACGCGGAGTGGGCGCTAAAGGTGCAAACCGACGCGCTGCTTGAACAGTTTGATGAAATCGAAGACGGCTACCTGCGCGAGCGCAAGTCAGACGTAATTCAGGTCGCCGAGCGCGTGATGAAAACCCTGCTCGGGCAGCCTGGATATGCGCCAGTGCCAGTGTCGGACAGCGGGGAGAGTCTGATTCTGGTCGCACACGATTTGTCGCCAGCCGACGTGATTCAGTTCAAGCAGCATCAATTTGCAAGCTTTATCACCGACCTCGGCGGAACCACATCGCATACCGCAATTGTTGCGCGTAGCTTGAATATTCCCTCGATCGTCGCTTTGCATCATGCCCGGCAATTGATCGTGGAAAATGATCTGTTGATTGTTGACGGCACGCAGGGTGTCGTAATTGTCGATCCCGATCCGCAGGCGCTTACAGAGTACAAGCAGCGCCAACACCAGTGGGAGCTGGTGCGCAAAAAGTTGAAGGGGTTGCGCGATACGCGCGCGGTCACGCTTGATCGCGCCGAGATTGATCTGCAGGCCAATATCGAGCTACCGGAGGATGTTAGCCAGGCCCGGGAAAACGGTGCCACGGGCATCGGCCTGTTCCGCACCGAATTTCTGTTCCTGAACCGCGATGACTCGCCCGATGAAGACGAGCAGTTCGAAGCGTACCGCAAAGTGGTGCGCGGAATGAACGGCCTGCCAGTCACGATTCGCACCTACGATCTGGGTGCCGACAAGCAGATTGGCGCCGCCGGTGAAGCGACGACGGCTGTCTCGGCGCTTGGATTACGCGCGATCCGGTTGTCGCTTAATGAACCGGAAATGTTTTTGATCCAATTGCGCGCGATTCTGCGCGCGTCACATTACGGAAAAACCAGAATTTTGATTCCAATGCTGATGAGCGCGGCGGAGATCAATCAGACGCTCGGCCACATCGCGCAGGCCCGGCAGGATCTCGAAGACCGTGGTGTCCCGTACGACAGCGGCGTCGAAGTCGGCGGCATGATTGAAATCCCGGCCGCAGCGCTGGCACCCCACACTTTTATCAGGAAACTCGACTTCTTGTCGATTGGCACCAACGATCTGATTCAGTACACACTCGCTATCGACCGCACCGACGACACTGTGTCCCATCTTTATGACCCGCTGCACCCGGCGGTGTTGCGGCTGATCGCGCAAGTCATCAAGACCGCCAATACCGCCGCCAAGCCGATTGCGGTGTGCGGCGAAATGGCCGGCGATCCACAGTTAACTCGACTGCTGCTCGGTTTCGGACTACGCCAATTCTCGATGCATCCGGCGCGACTGCTCGAAGTCAAGCAGAAAATCCTGAAATCCGAACTGCGGGAACTCGGACCACAGGTGAAAAAAATGTTGCGCGCCGAAGATCCGGCAAAACTGCGCTCGCTATTGTCGAAACTCAACGCCTGATTTGACAACGCAGCGGCGGCAGTCTAATGTTGCCGTCCATCAGCTGTCGCGCCGATTTGATTTCAGATTGCGGGCGCCTTATAAATCCGGCTAAAGAGACAACAGTTTTCTCCAACCCGGTGCAGCGCAAGCGCACCGGGTTTTTTGCTTATGGATGACGTGAAAACAGGTTCGGTCGGCATCGTCACGCCGCAGCGCGCGCGCTTTACGCAACCGCTCGCCCTGCGTTGCGGCGCAACGTTGTCTGACTACGAGCTCGTCTACGAAACCTACGGCACGCTCAACGCGGCCAAATCGAACGCGATCCTGATCTGCCACGCGCTGTCGGGGTCACACCATATCGCCGGCAGCTATGCCGGCGACCCGAAAAACGTCGGCTGGTGGAACAACATCGTCGGCCCCGGCAAGCCGTTCGATACCGACCGCTTCTTCATCGTCGGTGTCAACAACCTCGGCGGCTGCCACGGTTCGACCGGACCTTCGACGATCAATCCCGCGACCGGCAAACCGTGGGGCGCGGATTTTCCGCTGGTCGCGGTTATCGACTGGGTGCATGCGCAGGCGCGGCTCGCCGACCATCTCGGTATCGACGCTTGGGCCGCTGTCATCGGCGGCAGTCTCGGCGGTATGCAAGCGCTGCGCTGGACCATCACCTATCCGGAACGCATCCGGTACGCGCTGGTCATCGCCGCCGCACCCCGGCTCACCGCGCAGAACATCGCGTTCAACGATGTCGCACGCCAGGCCATCTTGACCGATCCCGATTTCCACGGCGGCCACTATTACGAACACGGCGTGGTGCCGCGGCGCGGGTTGCGACTTGCACGCATGCTGGGCCACATCACCTATCTGTCGGATGACGTGATGGCGGCAAAATTCGGCCGCGAACTGCGCGCTGGCGAATTGCGCTTCCATTTCGATATTGAGTTCGAAATCGAATCGTACCTGCGCTATCAGGGCGACAAATTCGCCGACTACTTCGACGCCAATACTTATCTGCTGATGACTAAGGCACTCGACTACTTCGATCCCGCGCGCGAGTGTAACGGCGATTTGTCCGCGACGATGGCAAAAGCACGCGCGAAATTTTTGGTCGTTTCGTTCACCACCGACTGGCGCTTCAGTCCGGCGCGCTCGCGCGAAATCGTCAGCGCATTGCTCGACAACCATCTCGATGTCTCGTACGCAGAAATCACCTCTGCCCACGGCCACGATTCGTTCCTGATGGAAGATACGCACTATCACGCGATCCTGCGCGGTTACTTGGAAAACATAACGCTATGAACGCGCAATTGCTGAGCCGCGCCGACTTTGCCGCGATTGCGGATTGGATTCAGCCCGGCGCGCGGATTCTCGATCTCGGCTGCGGCGATGGCACACTGCTGCGCTACTTGGCTGAGCAGCGCAGCACATCCGGCTATGGCGTCGAGATCGACAACGCCGGCGTGCTAACGTGCATCAAGCACAACATAAACGTGCTGCAAGGCGATATCGAGCGCGGATTGTCCGACTTCGCCGACAATTCATTCGACTACGTGATCCTGTCGCAGACGCTGCAGGCGGTGAAGAACAGCGAATACGTGGTGCAGGAAATGCTGCGCGTCGGCCGGCAGGGCATCGTCACCTTTCCGAATTTCGGCTATTGGCGCAACCGGCTGCAAGTCATATTCGGCAACATGCCAGTATCGGATAACCTGCCCTATAACTGGTACGACACGCCGAACATCCATCTCTGCACGATCGCTGACTTCGAAAACTTCTGCACCGACCACGGCGTGCGCATCCTCGAACGCATCGTGATCCGCAACAGCGGCGCGGTGACATTGCTGCCCAATCTGCTCGGCAGTCTCGCCGTTTATCGTTTCGAGCGCGGCTAGGCGCGCAATGGCCGCAACGCCCGGCACCCACGAAACATGGCGGCAGGCGCTGTTCAACCGGCGCATGCTAATTTGCGTGTTCACCGGCTTCAGCTCAGGACTGCCACTTTATACCTTGATTGCGCTGGTGCCGGCGTGGCTGCGCTCCGAGCAGATCGATCTCAAAGCGATCGGATTGTTCACGCTAATCCAGTTGCCGTACGTATGGAAATTCCTGTGGTCACCGCTGGTGGACCGCTATGCATTCGGCAAATTCGGGCGACGGCGCAGTTGGATGCTGGTCACGCAAATCGCGCTCATCTTTGCAATTGCGCTGTTCGGCCTGTTCGAACCTACACAGGATTTGTGGGCCATCGCTTGGCTCGCGCTGACGGTCGCGCTGTTCGGAGCGACGCAGGATATCGCGCTCGATGCCTACCGCCGCGAAATCCTCGCCGACGCCGAACTCGGCCTCGGCAACGCGATCCATGTCAACGCTTATCGCATCGCGGGATTGATGCCCGGTTCGCTCGCGTTGGTGCTCGCCGACCACCTGCCGTGGCAGAGCGTTTATTGGGTGACTGCATTGTTCATGCTGCCCGGCATCGCAATGACGCTGACGGTTAGTGAACCGAAAATCAATGGCGGCCTGCCGAAGAACCTGCGCACGGCGGTCATCGAACCGTTTCACGAATTCATCACGCGCGCCGGCTGGCGCGCGGCGCTGCTGACGCTCGCGTTCATCTTTCTTTACAAGCTCGGCGACAGCATGGCGACCGCGCTCGCGACGCCGTTTTATCTCGACATGGGTTTTTCCAAATCCGAGATCGGCCTGATCGCCAAAAATGCGGGGTTGTGGCCAAGCGTGATTGGCGGTTTGCTTGGCGGTCTGTGGATGGTGCGGCTCGGCATCAACCGCGCGCTGTGGCTGTTTGGCGCAGTGCAGGTTGTCTCGATTCTGGGCTTCGCGGCATTGAGTCAATTGCCCGGCAACCGTCTCGAGCTCGCCGCTGCCATCGGCTTTGAAGCGCTCGGTGTTGGGCTCGGTACCGTCGCGTTCGTCGCGTTCATCGCGCGCGCGACTAATCCGCTTTATACCGCGACCCAGTTCGCGCTGTTCACCAGCCTCGCCGCCGTGCCGCGCGTCATCATCAATGCAACGACTGGCTGGATCGTCGAACGTATCGGTTGGTTTGATTTCTTCCTGTTGTGTACGCTGCTCGCCTTGCCCGGCATGGCGCTGCTCTTCAAAGTCGCGCCATGGAATGATGAACAATCCACTAAATCCGTTTGTTAAACAAAACAATCAACCCAACGCGTAATCATAATCGATCGTCAGCGGCGCATGATCGGAAAAGCGCTGCTCCTTGTAGATTTTTGTTTTTACCGCGCGCGCGGCGATGCCGGGTGTCGCGATCTGGTAATCAATGCGCCAGCCGACGTTTTTCGTCCATGCCTGTCCGCGATTGCTCCACCAGGTATAGGCTGCGCCGGTGGTGTCCGGATGCAGGCGGCGATAGACGTCCACCCAGCCGAGTTGTTCGAACACTTTGCCCAACCACTCACGCTCCTCGGGCAGAAAACCCGAGTTCTTGCGGTTGCCGCGCCAGTTTTTTAAATCGATTTCCTGGTGCGCGATATTCCAGTCGCCGCACAGAATGAATTCGCGCTTTTCTTTTCGCAGCGCCTTCAGGTGCGGATAAAAAACGTCCATGAATTTGAATTTCATCGCCTGCCGGTGCGCGCCGCTCGAGCCCGATGGCAGATAAACCGAAATCACCGACAGCTTGCCAAAGTCGGCGCGCAGATAGCGGCCTTCGGCATCGAACTCGTGAATGCCAAGCCCTTCGATCACGCGGTCGGGTTCGCGCTTCGCATACAACGCGACGCCGCTATAGCCTTTTTTCTCCGCATAATGGAAATAGCCGCGCAGCAGGCCGCACGTGAGCATCACGTCGGTCATGTCTGACCGCTGCGCCTTGAGTTCCTGCACGCAGACGATGTCGGTTTTTTGACGCCGCAGCCAAACGAACAGGTCCTTCCTGGCCGCCGAGCGGATGCCGTTGAGGTTGAGGGTGATTACGCGTAGCATATTGTGCTATAAGCTTTTATTCATAATTTCTCGTTCTGTATGCTGGCCGCCCACAAGCGCGAATTCATCCGTTTCGCATTGGCACAGAAAGTGCTCTGTTTTGGGGAATTCAAAACCAAAGCCGGACGCATGTCGCCCTATTTTTTCAACGCTGGATTGTTTCACAACGGCCAGTCGCTCAAACAACTCGCTGGATTTTACGCGAAGGCAATACTCGACGCAGGTGTCGCATTCGATATGTTGTTCGGACCTGCCTATAAAGGCATCCCGCTGGTCGCGGCAATCGCCATCGCGCTGGCGGAACAAGGCCGTAACGTGAATTTCAGCTTCAACCGCAAGGAAGCCAAGGATCATGGCGAAGGCGGCAGCGTCATCGGTGCGCCGCTTGCGGGACGCGTACTGATCGTGGATGACGTAATTTCGGCCGGGACTTCCGTACGTGAGTCGGTCGAACTGATCCGCGCCGTGGGCGCGACGCCGTGCGGGCTGGCGATTGCGCTCGACCGCATGGAGCGCGGCGGCAGCGAGCTGTCGGCGGTGCAGGAAGTTGAACATCAATATAATATGCCGGTCATCAGCATCGTCACGCTCGGCGATCTGGTTGCGTACTTGAAAACCAACAACCAGTTTTCCGCTCATTTGGAGGCGGTCAATCAATACCGGGAGAAATATGGTGTCGCTGCCCATGCGTAATACCAGCTTGCTGTTAGCTGCGTTTCTTGCTTTCTTTTTCGCGGATGGTCACCGTGCATTTGCCCAATCCAAGGAGTCAGGAAAAATCGTCTGCTGGAAAGACAAGACGGGGAAAACTGTCGGCTGCGGCGACTCAGTCCCGCCCGAGTACCAGGACAATGCAAGCAAGACTCTCGACAAGCAGGGCGTCACTCTCAAAAATACTGACGCAATGCTGACACCGGAACAGATAAAAGCAGCGCAGGAAGAACTCGATCGCAAGCAGAGCGAACAGCGCAAGGCGGAAGATCAGCGGCGCAAGGATAGGGCATTGCTCGATACCTTTACCACACCGCAGGAAATTGACCTCAAGCGCGATCGCGACCTCCAGCTTGCCCAGTCAAACCTCGAGTTGCTGCAGTCGAACAAAAATATTGCCGATGCCAGTCTTGCCCAAGCGCAGGCGCGCGTCGACGGCTTCAACAAGAGCAACAAGCCCGTGCCGGATGCAGTACAGGAAGAGCTGGATCTGGCTACTGCGGAAAAAACAAAAACCGATCAACAAATCGCCGCGAAAAAACAGGAAATCATCGATATCAATCAGAAATACAGCGATCTTAAGCAGCGTTTCATCCAACTGACCGGCGGTCAGCCGGCGGCAAAAAAATAACCGCGCTACCGCTCGGCGAACCTATCCGCCGAGTTTTTTCCTGAGCAATTTGTTAACTTGCTCCGGGTTAGCCTTGCCCTGAGTCGCCTTCATCACCTGCCCGACCAGCGCGTTGAAGGCTTTTTCTTTGCCAGCTTTGAATTCTGCAATTGATTTCGGATTGGCGGCAATTACCTGATCGACGATCTTTTCAATGGTGCCAATATCAGAAATTTGTTTGAGACCGTACTTCTCGATAACCTCATCTACATCACCTTCGCCGTTCCACACAGCAGAAATCACTGTGCCGGTAACTGATGTGCTCGCGGAAATTGTTTTGTCCTCTATTCTCCTATATATGTCAACTATCTGATATAGACTTACCTTACTTTTATCAATGGTAAGCTTTTCTTCGTTTAGCTTTGCGTTTAGAGGACCAATAATCAGGTTAGCTACCGCTTCAGGATTCGAGATATTGGGGATGGAAAATATTTGAGTTGAAAAATTGGTATTTGCTCTAGTTGTCGTTAGTAAATCCGCTTTGTAGAAAGGGATGCCCAAAGAAATGATTTTTTCTTTGGCCACATCAAGGGCGGAGGGCATTTTAGCCCTAATCTCCTCAATCCATTGTTCAGATACTTGAAGAGGGGGTAGGTCAGGATCAGGAAAATAGCGGTAATCCATCGCGTCTTCCTTCGAGCGCATAGAGCGTGTTTCATTCTTGTCGGGATCATAGAGCCGCGTTTCCTGGATAATAGTGCCGCCGTCCTCGAGAATTTCGATCTGGCGCCATGCTTCGAACTTGATCGCCTGCTCAAGAAAGCGAAATGAATTGAGGTTCTTGATCTCACAGCGCATACCGAGTTTATTGGACCCATGTGGCCGTACCGAAACGTTTGCATCACAACGGAACGAGCCTTCTTCCATATTGCCATCGCAAATTTCGATTTCCTCGACGACCTTTCTGTGAAGCGCCTTCGCATATGCAACTGCCTCCTCCGCCGAGCACATGTCGGGTTCGGAAACAATTTCGAGCAACGGCGTGCCGGCGCGGTTAAGATCGATGCCGCTCATGCCGTGAAAGTCTTCATGCAGAGACTTGCCGGCATCTTCTTCGAGATGCGCACGTGTCAGGCGCACTGTTTTCTGCTGCTCACCGACAACGATATCGAGTTTTCCGCCTGAGATTATTGGCAATTCATATTGGCTGATCTGATAGCCCTTCGGCAGGTCCGGGTAGAAATAATTCTTGCGCGCAAACACCGAGCGGCGGTTGATCCTCGCGTTGACCGCCAGCCCGAAGCGGATCGCGCGCTCGACCGCACCTTTGTTCAACACCGGCAGTACGCCGGGTAATGCGATATCCACGGCGCTCGCTTGCGTATTCGGCGCCGCGCCAAACGCGGTGGAAGCGCCCGAAAAAATCTTTGACACGGTCGACAGCTGAGCGTGGGTCTCGAGCCCGATGACAATTTCCCACTTCATGCCGCTGTCTCCGGCGGCATGCGCGTATGCCAATCGGTCACCTGTTGATATTGGTGCGCGATGTTGAGCATTTTCGCTTCGCCAAAGTAGTTGCCGATGATCTGCAAGCCGACCGGCAGGCCTTTGCCATCGAAACCGCATGGAATAGAAATGCCGGGTAATCCTGCGAGATTGACCGCAATCGTATAGATGTCGGACAAGTACATCTGTACCGGGTCGGCAGTCTTTTCCCCGATTTTGAAAGCCGTGGTCGGAGCGGTCGGGCCGAGAATCACGTCGCATTGCTTGAACACCGTGACAAAATCGTCGGCAATCAGCCGGCGCAGCTTTTGTGCTTTGAGGTAATAGGCGTCGTAATAACCGTGGGACAACATGTAGGTGCCGATCAGGATACGGCGTTTGACCTCGGCGCCGAAGCCCTGCGCGCGTGTTTTCTTGTACATGTCAATCAAATCAACATATGCGGGAGCGCGATAGCCGTAGCGCACGCCGTCGTAGCGCGCCAGATTGGAGGATGCTTCCGCCGGCGCCAGCACGTAATAGACGGGAACCGACAGTTTCATATTCGGCAATGACACTTCGACCACCGCAGCGCCGAGTTTCTTGAACTCTACGATCGTCTGCTCTATCGCGCGTGCGACATCCGGCGCGATACCTTCCGCAAAGAATTCCTTGGGCAGGCCGATGCGCAATCCCTTGATCGATTGCGCCAGATCACGCGTGTAATCTTCGGGCGCACGTTCAAGGCTGGTCGAGTCGCGTGCATCAAACCCGGCCATCGCGTTGAGCAGCAGCGCAAGGTCCTCGGCGGTTTTTGCAAACGGCCCAGCCTGATCAAGACTCGACGCAAATGCAATCATGCCGTAGCGTGAGCACACGCCGTAGGTCGGCTTCAGGCCGCATACTCCCGACAAAGCCGCCGGCTGACGGATTGAGCCGCCGGTGTCGGTACCGGTCGCCGCCGGTGCGAGTCTGGCGGCAATTGCCGCGGCCGAGCCACCCGACGAGCCGCCGGGAACGGTTTCGATATTCCATGGATTCCTGACCGGGCCATAGAACGACGTTTCGTTGGACGAGCCCATCGCGAATTCGTCCATGTTGGTCTTACCGAGCATCACCGCACCCGCCGCGTTGCAGCGTTCGATCACGTGGGCGTCGTACGGCGACGTAAAGTTCGACAGCATTTTCGAACCGCAGGTCGTCCGCCATCCTTTTGCGCAAAAGATATCCTTGTGAGCAATCGGCACGCCGGTCAACGGCGTGGCTTTGCCGTTCGCAATCAGCGCGTCGGCGGCGCGCGCTTGGGCGAGGGTTTTTTCCTCATCGAGGGTAATGAAGGCATTGAGCGTCTTGCCCAGCGTAGCCGCACGCTGGAAAAAATAGCGCGCCACTTCGACGCTGGAAACGCGCTTAGCGGCCAGTTCGACACCCAATTGTCTAATCGTGAAATTCAGCATTTGATACCGGGAAGGCCGATCGCACCGGGCTTACGCACCCCTTGCGCCTCCGCTCACTCAATAACCTTGGGCACCAGATAAAGGCCGGCTTCGACTTGGGGGGCGATGCCCTCCTGGAAGGCCACACGCTGATCCGGCTCGGTCACCTTGTCGTCACGCAACCGCAGTGTCACATCACGTGCGTGCGCCATCGCCTCGACGCCGTCGGTGTTGACCGACTGCATGTGCTCGATCAGCCCAAAAATGCCGGTTAACTGGGCGAGCATCTGCTCGGTATCGCGCGGCTCGATTTCAATGCGGGCAAGATGCGCGATGCGCTCGACGTCGTCGGAGGAAAATGCCATATATCTGTGGAAAAAATCAGGCGCAGTAGAGTATCATATCAAGCCTGTTCAGGCGATTTCCTCTTCTTTCGGAAACAGTCAGTTATGTTTGGTTTTTTAAACGGCTACTTCAAAAACGATCTCGCCATTGATCTCGGTACTGCCAACACACTTATCTATGTGCGCGGCAGAGGCATCGTTCTCGACGAACCCTCGGTAGTGGCGATCCGCCAGGAAGGCGGACCGAACGGCAAGAAAGTAATTCAGGAAGTCGGCCTCGCCGCAAAACAAATGCTCGGCCGCACTCCCGGCAACATCACCGCCATTCGCCCGATGAAAGATGGCGTGATCGCCAACTTCACCGTAACCGAGCAGATGATCAAGTACTTCATCAAAAAAGTCCACGATTCACGTTTGTTCTCGCCGAGTCCGCGCATCATCATCTGCGTGCCGTGCGGCTCGACCCAGGTCGAACGCCGCGCCATCAGGGAGGCGGCAGAGAGTGCCGGCGCAAGCAAAGTCTATCTAATCGAGGAGCCGATGGCGGCAGCGATCGGCGCCGACCTGCCGGTCGGCGAGGCGACCGGCTCGATGGTCGTGGATATCGGCGGCGGCACCACCGAAGTCGGTGTCACCTCGCTCGGCGGATTGGTTTACAAAGGTTCGGCGCGCGTCGGCGGTGACAAATTCGATGAAGCGATCATCAACTATATCCGCCGCAATTATGGCATGCTGATCGGGGAAACCACCGCCGAACTGATCAAAAAAGAAATTGGCTCCGCGTTTCCCGGTTCCGAAGTTCGCGAAAAGGAAGTCAAAGGCCGCAATCTGGCGGAAGGTATTCCGCGCAGTTTCACGATTTCGTCTAACGAAATTCTGGAGGCATTGACCGAGCCTCTCAACAGCATCATCGGCACCGTCAAAGCCGCACTTGAGCAAACACCGCCTGAACTCGCCGCTGATATCGCCGAAAAAGGCATGGTGCTGACCGGCGGCGGTGCACTGCTGCGCGACCTCGACCGGCTATTTATGGAAGAAACCGGGCTACCGGTGATCGTCGCCGACGATCCCCTGACTTGCGTGGTGCGCGGCTCCGGCAGGGCGCTTGAGAATATCGAACAGCTCGGCAGCATTTTTGCGGAAGAGTGATCGTGGTGGAAGGTGAAGTGTGAAGCGTGAGGCGGAAAACTGCCGTTTCAAAGTCCTTCACGTTTCGCCGCTTTGCTTGTAATGGAACAAATCCCGCCACCGTTTTTCAAGCACGGCCCCGCTCCGCTCGTTCGATTGATGCTGTGCTCGCTACTATCCATTGCGCTGCTGATTTCCGACGCCCGTTATAAGTACCTCAGCGGCACGCGCCAAGTCATCGCGCTCGCCATCTATCCATTGCAACGACTCGCCGATGCGCCGAGCGTGCTGGCCGCCCATCTCAGCGAATTTTTCATCACGCGCGGGTCGCTGCGCACGGAAAATGGCCGCCTGGCAGAGCAACATATGCACGATGCCGTCACTCTGCAGAAATACCGCGCACTCGAACTGGAGAATGCACATTTGCGCGAGCTGCTCGGCCTACGTGCGCGTTATTCGAGCAGCATCACTGCTGCCGAGATTGTCTATTCAGAACGTGACCCCTTTATCAAGAAAGTTGTCATCGACAAGGGGGAGCGGCAACAAATAAAAGCGGGCCAGCCGGTAATTGATCGGGCTGGATTGATCGGACAGGTCACGCGCTTATATCCGTGGCTCGCAGAAGTCACGCTGATTACCGACAAGCAGCACATGGTTTCCGTGCAGAATTTACGCAACGGTCAGCGCGCCGTGCTTGCCGGTCGCGGCGCCGATGGTCAGCTTGAACTCAAATTCATTCCGCTCAACGCCGATTTCCAAGTTGGTGATCAGCTCGCGACGTCGGGGATAGACGGAATTTATCCGCCCGGGCTTCCAGTCGCGGTAATAGCCGGTGTTGAGCGCAACCCAGCCGAATTGTTCGCGCGCATTATTTGCAAGCCACTGGCCGGCGTCGCCAATCACGCGCAAGTGCTGGTTTTGGGGTTGGAAAACACCGCGCCACCACAGCCACCGCAGGAAGAAAAACCAGTTTCTGTAAAGAGGATGAATAAAGGCAAATGATGTCACGACGTGCCGCCAAATCACGTGAAGTCATCACACCGGTCAGGACGACGTTCATCATCTCGTCGCTGCTGATCGCACTACTCATCAATCTGCTGCCGTGGCCGCAATCAATCATTACGCTGGTGCCCGACTTCGTATCTCTTACGGTGCTTTATTGGTGCCTTCATCAGCCGCGCCGTTTCGGCTTTACGGCCGCGTGGCTGCTCGGACTATTGATGGACGTCGCCAACGGTACGCTGTTCGGTCAACACGCGCTAGCTTATTCGGTACTCGCTTATGCCGGCATCGTGCTACACCGGCGCGTATTGAGGTTCACGATGAGAGATCAGGTATTGCATGTGATTCCGCTGTTGCTGATGACGGACCTGATCGTGCTCGCAGTACGCATGATTGTCGGCACCGAATTACCCGGGATCAGCTATTTTGCCGGCAGCTTCGTCGGGGGCCTGTTGTGGCCAGTGGCGTGTTTCCTGCTCACACTACCGCAACGGCTGAGGTCCCATTCCGAATATGTCTGAGCTGACCATCAACCCAGGAACCGAGCTACGAAATTCACGGCTTGAAATTTACCATTTCCGGTCCCGGCTGGTGCTGCTGTCAGGTTTTGTATTGTTCGTGTTTTTTTTGTTGTTTGTGCGTCTTTTTTATTTGCAGGTATGGCAGCACCGTCATTACCATACTCTGGCTGAGGCAAATCGCATCTCGATTTCGCCAACCGCGCCCAGTCGTGGCATCATCACTGACCGCAATGGCACGGTTCTCGCCCACAACTACTCGGCGTACACGCTCGACATTACGCCGGCCCAGGTGAACAACCTCGATGCCTTGATAGATGGGCTCGGGACGGTGATTGAAATCACGCCGAAAGACCGGCGTCGCTTCAGGAAGTTGCTCGAAGAAAGCAAAGGCGTCGAAAGCCTTCCAATCCGCATCCGGTTGTCGGATGAGGAGGTCGCGCGCTTTCTCGCCAACAGTTACCGTTTTTCTGGCGCCGCCATCAATGCGCGGCTATTCCGACAATACCCGCAGGGCGAATTGTTTTCGCATGTGGTCGGTCACATCGGCCGGATTGATCAAGATGAGCTCGATCAACTGCAAGCGGATGGGTTCGACGCAAACTATCGTGGGACCGATTACATCGGTAAAACCGGTCTTGAACAAAGCTATGAGAGCTTTTTGCACGGCACTACCGGTATCGCCGAAGTCGAGGTTGATGCAAATGGACATGCGGTGCGCACACTGTCCCACACCTCGCCGGTGTCCGGCGGCAATCTGGTTCTGAAGCTTGATGCCAAGCTGCAGGAAGTCGTTTACCGCGCGTTCGGCGACAACCGCGGTGCGTTGGTCGCGATCGAACCTGCTACCGGCGGCGTGCTGGCGCTGGTATCCAAGCCTGGTTTTGACCCAAACCTATTTGTGGACGGCATTGATCCGCAGAATTGGGATGAACTTAACGCCTCTCTGGATCATCCGCTGGTCAATCGCGCGCTGGCCGGAACTTACCCCCCAGGCTCGACCTTCAAACCGTACATGGCACTCGCCGCGCTTACCTACGGCAAGCGGCGCCCTGAACAGGCGATTTTCGATCCTGGTTATTTCAAGTTCGGCGGTTACACGTTTCGCGACGACAAAGCCGGCGGTCATGGCTGGGTGGACATGTACAAATCTCTGGTCGTCTCATGCGACACCTATTACTACATGCTCGCCAATGATCTCGGCATCGACAATATCTCAACGTTCATGAGTCAGTTTGGTTTCGGCAGTCGCACCGGCATCGATATTGATGGCGAGTCGGCCGGCGTGCTGCCGTCGCAGGACTGGAAAATGCGCCGTTTCAACCAAAAATGGTACCCGGGAGAAACCATCAGTGTCGGCATCGGCCAGGGCTACAACGCTTACACCCCGCTGCAGCTCGCGCAAGCGATCACGGCCATCGCCAACAACGGCGTGATGTTCCGTCTGCATCTTGTAGATTACGTCGAGGACCCCGTTACGCACCGGCGTACCGTAATCGCAACACAGCTGCTGCGCACCATAGACCTCAAGCCCGAGTACCTTGCGGTCGTCAAGAACGCGCTGATCGGCGTCAATAAAGAAGGCACCAGTGCCGCATCGTTTGCCGGTGCCGAATACGTAAGCGCGGGCAAGACCGGGACCGCGCAAGTCGTTGCCATCAAGCAGGGTGAAAAGTACGTTGAAAGCCGCGTCTCCGCGCGCCATCGCGATCATGCGTTGTATGTCGGCTACGCACCCGCCGATAACCCGAAGATCGCGCTCGCCATCGTGGTCGAAAATGCCGGTTTCGGCGCGCACGCGGCAGCGCCGATCGCCCGCCAGGTGTTCGATTACTACCTGCTCGGCAAGCAACCGAAAGAAAGCAATGAAGAAAAAAGTGTTCCACACGACACCGCCGATTAGGCGCGTCGTACATTTCCTGACTGCACACGTTGACGTCAAGCTGCTGGGCGCGATTTTGCTGCTGATGATGATGGGGCTGCTGATAATTTATAGCGCGTCAAACCAGAATCTGGCGCGCGTTTTGGCGCAATTCGTCAACATGCTGGTGGCACTCGCTGTCATGTACTTATTTGCCAACATTCCGCCGCATTTCCTGCAGCGCACTGCCGTGCCGCTTTATGTTCTTGGCATCGTGCTCCTGGTGTGCGTCGCCAAGTTCGGCGATGTCGTCAATGGCGCGCAGCGCTGGCTGCATATCGGGGTCACGCGTATCCAGCCTTCAGAATTAATGAAAATCGCCCTGCCGCTGATGCTCGCCTGGTATTTCGACCGCTATGAGGCAACACTGCGGGTCAAGAATTACCTGATCGCGACCGCGTTGCTGGCACTACCGGTGGCACTAGTGGTACGGCAGCCTGATCTCGGTACCGCGCTGCTGATTTTCGCGGGCGGCTGCTATGTGCTGTTTCTCGCCAACCTGTCGTGGCGCATCATCGCCGGACTCGTGATCGCGGCGGCCGCGAGCCTGCCATTCCTGTGGTCGATACTGCACGACTATCAGCGCCAACGCATACTGACACTGCTTAACCCGGCGCAAGATCCGCTGGGTACCGGCTATCACACACTGCAATCAATGATTGCGATCGGTTCTGGCGGCATTCTGGGTAAAGGCTGGCTGAATGGCACGCAAGCTTACCTTGAGTTTCTGCCCGCGCCCACCACTGACTTTATTTTTGCCGCCTATGCCGAGGAGTTTGGCCTGTTCGGCAGCTTGGTGCTGCTGTTGCTGTTTCTACTGGCGATTGCACGCGGCATTGTGATTACCGCCAATGCCCCGACGCCGTTCACGCGGCTGCTCGCCGGCGCGATCACGCTCACTTTTTTCACCTACGCCTTCGTCAACATGGGCATGGTCAGTGGCATGCTGCCGGTGGTCGGCGTACCACTACCGCTGATAAGCTATGGTGGCACTTCACTAGTGACGATTTGTCTTGGCTTTGGTATTTTAATGAGCATACAAACGCACAAAAAACTGGTGCAATCATGATGACCCTTGCCAGCCGCCCGCTCTATTTCATCGTTGCCTTGGTCATAACGGCGCTGCTGGCCGGCTGCGGCAGCACCGCATCGCGCGGCGGGGCTGCTTCAACAGTGCGTAGCGGCAGCTATTATCTTGACGATGGGCCGGGTGACAATCCGCCCGCCAATCTCGATCAGGTTCCCGATGCAGTGCCGAAAGCCGAGCCGCTGAAAACCGGCGCGATGAAACCGTATACCGTACTGGGACAAACCTATACGCCGATGACCGAGCTGGCACCGTACAAGGCGCACGGCGTCGCCAGCTGGTACGGACGCCGCTACAATGGACAGAAAACCGCATCGGGCGAAATTTATGATATGTACGGAATGACCGCCGCACATCCGACATTGCCGATTCCGAGTTATGCACGTGTAACCAATTTACAGAATGGAAAATCGGTCGTGGTCCGCATCAACGATCGCGGGCCATTTCTTGCCGACCGCTTGATCGATTTATCGTACACCGCAGCTTACAGGCTCAGCGTACTCGGCGGCGGCGAAGCATTGGTTGAAGTCGAAGCCATCATTCCCGGCACTGAGGTACCGCTTAACAGTAACGTGGCCGGAAACGATGCGCCGGCGCCTGTTACTACGACGCCCACTCCTCCCGTTACCGTGGTATCCACGCCTGCTGCTGTAGTACCGGCAGCGGTTTCAGTATTAATTCCCTCCGCATTGGCGGCGGAAATGAAAGCCGTTCCTCCGGAAGCGGCACCCGCGCCGCTTCCGGCACCGCCGGTTATCGCAATCACTGCCGAGCCGCAGGGGATATTTCTGCAGCTCGGCGCGTTTGGCTCGCAGGATAATGCCGACAACTATCTCGCCAATCTGCGCGCACAACTCGACAACACGCTGGCTGCATCGCTGCATATCTACAAGAAGGGAGATGGGTTGTTTCGCGTCCATGCCGGGCCGTACTCGAGCCAAGCTGAGGCACGACAGGCCGCCGACCACCTGAATCAGTCGCTTGGCATCAAGGCGATAGTGGTCACACGCTGACGGGAGATTGGGTACCCAAGTCCCGACTAAAACTGCTTGCTGAGCCCCACGTACAGCGCGCGCCGCTCGCCATATGACGGTGCGCCCACCCCAATGCCGGTACCAGTGCGAATTTCATACACCCGATCAAAAACATTGATCAATGCTATGCGGCCATTTAACTGTCCGAGACCTGATACATTGAAGCCTCGCGAAATCCCAAGATTTACCGAGGTGTAAGCTGGTGTTTGTTCGGTGTTGGCAAATCCTGCGCGCAGACCGGAACCGAAGATGGCATCGGCACTTAGCGTTGTCTGCTCCCACAAATATGAGACTCCGCTCGAGGCACTTACGCGCTGATCGTGATCGAGATTCACCCAATGGGTCGCGATATAGTCGAGCTCATCCTGACCAAAGTTGTATTGGGCCGATTCGATCTGAGTAGCTTCCGCGTGCGAAAGGGCCATGTTCAAATAAGCGCCGAACGGGCCATCGCGATAAGTGTTAGTGAACTCCACCCCATAGACTCTGCCCGTGGCGTAATTAAATGGGGCAAACACTAGAGCCGTACCGAATTGACCAAGATCAAGCAAATCCTTCGCATACTTATAATATCCATCCAACCCGACCGTCCATCCTGGTAGCACTACGTGCGAGACACCGGCATCAAAATAATGGTCGCGCTCAGGTTTGACAGAAGAAGATTCATTGACCTCTGGCGCATTGGTCGTATTCTGGAAGAGCGAAAGGTCCTTGGGAGCGACGAGTTCTGTTGCAGGCGGAGTAAAGTAGCGCGCATAGCCCAAATGCCAAGTTGTATCCGGCGAGGACTTATAGACAAGACCGAGTCGTGGGCTTATCTGTCCTGCGTCGACATAGGCATTCAAGTGATCAGCACGCAGTCCGTAGTTGAAAGTTAAATCCTTGCTTATCAACCATTCGTCCTGAAGATAAACGCTCAGCAAATTACCATTCTTGGCATTGTTGTCGATGATCTGAGCCGGGCCGCCCGGAAGTTGATTACCATTGGTATCTGTCATGAATACCAACGAGTTGTTGTCAGTAATGGCGTGCTCCTCGCTGGCAGAAAATCCATATCGCACAGTATGCGCATCGTTCAAGCGATAACTTGCATCGCCTTGAAACCCATTATTGACGTTGCTGTTGTATACAGAGGAGGCAATACCGTTGTAAATCAGATCTCCCAATAAATCAGGATTAAACTGAACTTGGCTATAACGTGAAAAAAGTGAAACTTGGTAATTCGTATCAGTACCCACCTTACCCTGATAGGCGAGCACACTGTAATCCGTCACCTCTCGCTGAGTTTCATTTAAGTTAGAGGAAGGCAGGTTGGGGAAATATGAGATGCCGTCAAGCGGAAAGTTTGGCGTCTGGTTTGGGTTATCCGGAATTTGGAAATTGTTCACTGATGATCCAAACATTAGTGTGACCCGCGACTGATTGTCCAACAGATACGATAGGTATCCGAACCCTTTTTCCTGATCAGTTGTGTCATGCAATGGATTTTTTCCCGGTGTTGGTGAATCAATGCCAAGGTCGTTGTGCATGAATTGCCCCGTAAAATAATAATCGAGTCTCCCCTTAGTTCCGCCGTACTCGAAGGTCGGATTGATGGTGTTGTAACTGCCGGCGAGCAAACTGACAGATCCTCCTGGATTCAAGGTGCCGCTTTTAGTATGAATATCCACGATGCCTGCCGTACGATCGCCATATTCCGCCGGCAGGGCCCCCGTCAGCAGGTTTACATCGGAAAAAAAGCGGGTATCCAGCGTTTGTCCAAAGAAGCTAATGGACTCCGGAATGATTACGCCATTGATACGGTACTGGAGATCGGCGTGGTCGCCCCGGATATGGAGTTGTCCGAACTGGTCCTGTGCAACACCCGGCGCTTGCAGTAACACCTGATTGAACGTCGTATTGTTCCCGAGTGGCATTTCCTCGATGTCCGCCTGATCGATCCGGTAAATACTGCTGCCGGTCTCGGTCAGGATACCGTTGCGTGCCTCGTCGAGTTGTTTGACGATGACTTCCACCGTCGGCAATTGCATTGGTGCTTCCTGGGCATAGACATTCGCAGTAAATGCTAGCAGCACGCCGAGCGCGTGCGATTCTTTTCTGAAAACCATGGGTGACTCCCATCCTGTAATACATGGCACGTACCGCCACTGTGGCAAATACGACCATATTGATAAGCAATAACCAGCCGCCGTCGCAACGGCGCACCGGACTCAATGGAGTTTTAAGACAGGATGGAAGCGGGAGGATCGCGCGCGCCGCGAATCAGGAGCAGCGCGGAGAAAACCAGCGGTTCGAGCGCAATGTCGCGCTCGAACCGCTGGGATACAACACACGGCGCGACGATGGCTGAATTAACCGCGCCGAGCACGCCGTCGAATGCGGCGTGGAAATCGCAAAGGCTCGAATGTGAATGTTTGGCGCTGTCCTGATCGTGCGGCTGCGACTGCAGCACCGTGTGATCGAGGATGTGGCCGGCCTGGTGCGTCAATGCCTCCTGCTGCGCGAACAATAGCAGTGCAATCAGGGCAAAACGAAACAGGCTGTGCTTGACCGTTTTCATGGATGCATTAACTCTAGCATATGTGTCAATTGTATGCTGACGCCACCGTTATACTAGGCGTGATGAAACAATTGTTACTGCTGGCGATCCGCGGTTATCAAATCACGCTCAGTCCGTTCTTCGGCACGCAATGCCGTTTTCATCCGACCTGTTCAGCGTATGCGATGGAAGCGATCGAAATTCACGGCGCGCGGTGCGGTTCATGGCTCGCGGTCAAGCGTATTCTTAAATGTCATCCGTGGCATGCGGGCGGCGTTGATCCGGTGCCGCCGGCACGCTGACACGTCCACAATCAATGCCGCCGGGGGTTTTTGCGGAAACCGGCTGGACAAAATGTAAATGTTTGTGACCAGCGCTGAAGCTATCGCGTAACACAAACCGTAGCAGCGCGAGAGTTGCTATCAGTTAACACCTGATATCTTTAAAGAAACAAAGTCAACTTATTTTTAAAATGAGTTACACATAATATTTATTGTCACCTTCCCATCGCAATTCCGTCACAACAGCGCTGTATCTTCTAACGGGTCCACCCACTCGATTGAAGAAAGGAATTGATGATGATTGCCGACGTTATTCGCAATGCTGAAACCTCAAACGAAATTTATTTTTTGCTGACCTCCTACCTTGAAGCGCTGCAGTTTTCCGGTGCGTTGGACGATGTTTCGCCGCATATAGTGGATTTACCGTTAAGGGGCAAGATGGATCTGAAAGTCCGGTTCGATAAGCTCATGATTGAATTGGACCGCGCATCCAAGAGGCTGGATGATAAGGCTTGCGTGGTACTTAAAGAAGCACTGCATATTTTCGGTGCGGCGTTGACCGGACTGAGGGCGATTGATAATCAGAAACAACTGCTGTCGGTCAACGCCAAGAAACCGGTGGAGATCGACTGCCGGACATGACTGCTCTTTGTTACCGGACTCTTAATACCAGCCCTTTTAGATATTCGCCTTCGGGAAAATTAAGCGCGATCGGATGGTCGGCGCCCGCGCTTAGGTGGGCAACGATCTGCGCTTCGACACCCGCGTCCAACGCGGCGCCGGCAACGATTTTCTGGAACAGCTCGCGCGACACGCCGCCCGAGCATGAGAACGTGATCAGCAGCCCGCCGGGTCTGAGCAGCTTGAACGCGAGCAGGTTGATGTCCTTGTAGGCGCGCGCCGCCTTTTCCGCATGGTGCGCGGTCGGCGCGAACTTCGGCGGGTCAAGCACGATCAGATCGAAACTGCGCGCTTGGTCGCGCAGCTTGCGCAATTCCTGAAACACATCGCCTTCGATGCACTCCGGCTGCGGCAGCTTGTTCAGTTCGACATTGCGCTTCAGCATTTCAAGCGCGAGCGCCGAGCTTTCGATTGCGGTCACCTGGGCCGCGCTGCCGGCCAGCGCATTGACCGTAAACCCGCCGGTGTAGGAAAAGCAGTCGAGTACTTCCTTGTCTTTCGCCAGCGCGCGCAAGCGCAGCCGGTTATCGCGCTGGTCCAGATAAAAACCGCTTTTGTGACCATGCGCGACATCCACTTCAAACGTCACGTCTACTTCATGTACCTGCATGTGCATCGGCGGCGGCGCGCCACGCAACTGGCCGACACTGGCTGCTAGCCCTTCCAGCGCGAGCACTTCGGCATCGGAACGCTCGAATATCGTCTGCGGTTTGACTACAGCTTCAATCGCATCGGCAATCGCGTCGCGCCAGCGCATCGCACCCGCGCTTGACAATTGGAGCACTATGATCTCGCCGTAACGGTCGATCACGATGCCCGGCAGGCCGTCCGATTCGGCATGCACTAGCCGCACCGCTTCGTTATCCGGCAACAACTGCGCACGCAATGCGACCGCTTGCTCGATACGCTTGTGAAAAAACGCAGCATCAATCTCACGTTTCTGCCAATCCCAGACGCGGGCAACGATTTGCGATTGCGGGCTGTAAGCAGCAACCGCAAGGAATTCTCCATTGGTACTGTGAATCTCGACGGTTTCCCCGGCTTTAGGTTCGCCAGTGCCTTTCGCGACGGCGCCAGAGAATATCCAGGGATGCCGACGTTTCAGCGATTTCTCGCGGCCGGGTTTGAGGACAAGCCTATTCATGGAACCACAGATGAACGCAGATACACACAGATAACTTCAAAAAAACCTGGCTGTTTTAGATTTCTTGGGTTTACGATTTTGTATCGTATCAGCGTTTATCTGCGTTCATCTGTGGTTTCAACCGGTTTTGCGTTTCGCGCGCGGATGCGCGGCATCGTACACCTTCGCGAGATACTGAAAATCCAAGTGCGTATAAACCTGCGTCGTCGAAATGCTCGCATGGCCGAGCATCTCCTGCACCGCGCGCAGATCACCGCTCGATTGCAGCACGTGCGAAGCGAACGAATGACGCAGCATGTGCGGATAGGGATCGGTGTTAAGCCCAAGCTTGAGCGCCCAGCTTTTCATCCGGTACTGGATCGCGCGCGGTGTCAGCCGATGACCGTTGCGGTTTACGAACAGCGCGTTATCGCCAGCCCTGATCATAGTTGCGCGCTGCTTGAGCCATTCCTGCACCGCGCGCAACGCATGGCTGCCGACCGGCACGATGCGCGTTTTGCTGCTCTTGCCGGTCACGCGCACCGTCGCATCGGAAAAATTGATGTCGTCCGGTGCCAGCGAAGTGAGTTCCGACAGGCGCAGTCCCGACGAATAGAACAATTCGAAGATCGCCTTGTCACGCACCGTCAGCGCGGCATCGCCCGGCAGTTGCATCAGGCGGCTCGCCTCATCCGGCGACAACGCGTTGGGGAGAATCTTTTTCGCCTTCGGCGCGCGCAGGCCGACGCACGGATTGTGCGTGTAGCCGTGGTCGCGCGCAAGGTAGCGGAAAAATCCGCGCCAGCCCGACAGTACGCGTGCCAGACTTCTGCCGTCGAGGCCACGCGCATGCAGTTGAGAGATAAAGCGCCGCAGATGATGGATTTGCAGTTGCTGGAGCGGCGTGTCGCCGGCAAGCTCCAGCAGCACCGCGACGTCGCGCCCGTAATTGAGCACGGTGTGCTTGCTCAGGCGCCGCTCGTTGGCGAGATGCGCGAGGAAACCTTCCAATAACACCGACGGCTTGGCAGTTGCCCCCTTGTTCTTCACGCTCTGCCCCTCCCGCTCACAAATGGCGCAACACGGCCGCCGTGATCAATTCGCCGAGGCGCTTCAAATACAGCGTGCCCATTTCGGGATAGAAACGCTGCGCGTCCTCGCTCGCGAGCGCGAGCATGCCGACAGTCTTGCCGCCATTCTTGAGCACGACGTAGGCAAACGATTTCAGCAATGCGGCCGCTTCGCCGAACCAGCCTGCGGTATCGAGGATGGCACGCGTGCCGCAATAGGGGTTGGCAAGACTTTCGGCAAACTCGCGCGCGCCGACGCTGACCGGCGCGAATTCCGGCAACGGCGAGATCGCCCCCTCCGGCCACAGCCGCAACGCGACGTGCGGCACCGCGAAATCCTTGCCGAGAATTCAATACAGCGTCTCGCTGACCGCTTCGAGATCGCGCGCGCCGAGCAGCGTAAGCGCGAGACGGTGCAGTTTCTCGCCGAGTGCGTCGTTTTCCTCGCCATATTCGATCAACTCGTGCAGCTTGCTTTCGAGTTGCTTGCCCTTCTCGCGCAGCGTCAGGATCTGCCGCTCGCTGATCGAAGTCGCGCGGCCGCCGTGCGGGTG
>Ga0074044_10001255_pt1 | contig 23240 bp, 22 predicted proteins | sample BogForMeECP23OM1_FD_94443 | JGI IMG/M metagenome (GOLD analysis project Ga0074044, IMG submission 94443) | Bog forest soil microbial communities from Calvert Island, British Columbia, Canada - Bog Forest MetaG ECP23OM1 | ecosystem: Environmental > Terrestrial > Soil > Wetlands ... | reverse complement strand
GATTCTGGGGGACATTGCTATGGAAAGCACGCCGCTGTTGTGCGGACGATGCAGGGTTCGCGTCGAGATTTCCCTCGACAGGTACGGGGAGGCGGTCGTGCTCTGTCCGAACTGCGGCGAGGGCGACACGCTCACGAACGCGCGGCGCGAGGCTGGACTGCACGAGGCGCACAAGCTGTTGTCGATCATGCTCCGGGGCGCTGACCGGCAGACGAGCAAGGCGGCGAGAGAACAAAGGCCGCCGCTCTCTTTCCGCTTCGTCGAAGGCGTCGACGACTAGTCTGCGCGCCGCAGATCAAGTCGCCGCCGGCGCTTCGGTCGCCGCCGGGATCGTAACGCGTTCCGGGGCGCCGAGCAGGAAAGCCGCCGCCTCGTCCATGGCGCGGCGGGCTTCCGGCGTGATGCGGTTCAGGAACGGCCAGACGTGCGGCATGTCCGGTGCGACGCGCAGTTCGACGGGGACGCCCGCGGCGCGTGCCCGTTCCGCCGCCCGGACCGTGTCGTCGAGCAAAATTTCCGTATCGCCGACGAAGAAAATGAGCGGCGGGAGGCCGGCAAAATCCCCGTAGAGGGGCGAAGCGAGCGGCGTCCGCGGATCCGCGCCGTCGAGATAGGCGGCGGCGACTGTCGCGAGCCCGCTCGAAACGAGAAGCGGATCGCGATTCTCGTTTGTTCGCGCGGAGGCGCCGGTGACGGCGAGATCGGTCCAGGGCGAAAACAGGCAGGCGGCGTCGGGCCCCTGCTCGCCGAGGTCGCGCAGATGCATCAGGAGCGCGAGCGTCAGTCCGCCGCCCGACGACTCCCCGGCGACATAGGCCGGCCCGGCGACCTGCGCCCGCAACGCGCGCCACGCCGCTGTCGCATCGTCGACCGCCGCCGGAAAGGGGTGTTCGGGCGCGAGTCGGTAGTCCGCCGCGAAGACGCGAAAGCCGCGGCGGGCGAACGCGCCCGTCAGATTGCGATGGGTCCTGGGCGACATGCCGATATAGCCGCCGCCATGCAGATAGAAGAGCGTCGGGCGCGAAGATCTGACCGCTTTCGATTCCGCCCATTCGCCGGCGACGCCGCCGATGGCGGCCGGGGTGAAACGCACGCCGAAGGGCGCCGGAAACGACGCCGCATCGAACACCTTCCGTGCCTCCAGCGGCGTGGCGCAGGCAGCGAGCCGGCGCTTGACCCCCCGACGCAACGCGAAATTAATCATACGGCCGCGCAAGCTGACCATGTCGATACTCTCCTGCCGCCGATTGCGAGCGGCGCCCCCGCGCCGGCAAGGCAAGCGTCGCGCTTGCGATCGCGGCACTGAAATGGGGGTTGGCGCGAGCTACGGCAAGAGTCCCGCGACCCGGAGGGTTTCAGGGCAGCTTCAGCTTTTCCATCAATTCCCGATGCCCATCGGGGATCGGGAACGGGCGATTGGTCTGCCGGTCGACATAGACGTGGGTGAAGCGCCCGGCCGCGACGGCCTCGGGCGCGCCGGCCCTGAACACGGCCAAGTGATAGCGGACCGACGAGCGGCCGAGATGTTCGACCGCGACGCCGACCTCCGCCGGCTCCGGATAGGTCATGCTGGAATAATAGCGGCAGTTGGTCTCGACGACGACGCCGATGATCTGGCTCGTCGCTGGGTCGAGCAGTCCCGCCTCGATCAGGATCGCATTCACCGCGGAATCGAACAGCGAATAATAGACGACGTTGTTGAGATGGCCGTAGGCGTCATTGTCGCTCCAGCGGGTCGCGATGGGGACGAATCGCGCGAAGGCGGCCCTTGCGGGCGGCCCGCGGCCATCGCGATCGGCGGCCACCGGCCAAGTCTCCCTCAGGCGCGGCGCAGCCGGTCGACCGCGCCCCGGGCGGCGCCGACAAGCGCGCAGGCGAGCAGGGCCTTGACGACCGTCGCCGCGGCGAAAGGCGCAATCCCGAGGGCGAAGGCCTTGCCGGGTCCGACGAGGACGGCGAGCCAGGAGAAGCCGAAGGCGAAGATGACGGCGTGGCCGAGCGCCAGCGCGGCCAGAAGCAGGGCCCACGAGCGGTCCCAGCCTCGCTCGGCGAGGGTGCCGATCAGCGCCGCCGCGGCGAGGAAGCCCGCCAGATAGCCGCCGGTCTGCCCCGCCATGTAGGCAGGCCCGGCGAGGGCGCCGGCGAACGCCGGCAGGCCGAGAAGGCCCTCGGCTAGATAGAGCCCGACCGTCGCCGTTGCGAGGCGCGCGCCATACGCCGCGCCGAGCGCCAGCACGACGAGCGTCTGCAGGGTCATCGGCACCGGGTAGAACGGAACCTGGACCTTGGCGGAAAGCGCGAGCGCGAGCGCGCCGCCGAAGGCCAGAGCAGCGTCGCGCGCCAGACGCGAGGCGCCGCGCGCGGGCAAGAGGGCTGCGACAAGCGGCGGATTGACGGCGTCGGCCATGATGTCTCCAAAAGGGTCGTGCGGTTCGGCTTCGCCTCTTATCCAGGCCGGACTATTATGACAAGCGACGAGGGTCGAACGCCCCATGCTGCGGACGAGGAGTTGCGAATGGCTGAGGAAAGCGAACCAAACCTGTTCGCCGATGCGCGGCAGGCGCCGCCGCGCGAACTGACGAGGCTTTCCCCGCGCGTGCGCCGCCTCGTCGCGCCGAACCCCTCGGCCTTCACCTTCAACGGCACCTGCACCTACATCGTCGGCGAGGGGGCGGTCGCCGTCGTCGATCCCGGCCCCGCCGACCAGATCCATCTCGCGGCGATCCTTTCGGCGGTCGAGGGCGAGCGGGTCGAGACCATCCTCCTCACCCACACCCATCGGGACCACAGCGCGCTCGCCAACGACCTGCGGCAGGCGACCGGCGCGCGCATCGTCGGCCCGCCGCCCCTTCAGCCGACGAGCGGCGACGCCGGCCTCGACTCCTCGCACGACCAGTCCTATGCGCCCGACGCCGTCCTCGCCGACGGCGAACGTCTTGCCGCGCGCACCTTCACAATCGAGGCGGTCGCCACGCCCGGCCATTGCGGCGAGCATCTCTGCCTCGCGCTCCTGGAAGAGCGGGCGCTCTTTTCCGGCGACCATGTGATGGCTTGGTCGACCTCGGTCGTCGCTCCGCCGGACGGCTCGATGGCCGCCTACATGGCCTCGCTCGAGAAGGTCCGCGCCCGCGACGAGACGATCTACTGGCCCGGACACGGCGGGCCGGTCCTCGAGCCGCAGCGCTATGTGCGCGCGCTCGCCGTTCACCGCCGCCATCGGGAGGCGGCGATCCTGGCGGCGCTCGAGGCCGGCGCCGAGACCGTCCCCGACCTGGTCGCGAAGGTGTATGTCGGGCTCGATCCTTCGCTCGTCCGCGCCGCCGGCCTCTCGACCCTCGCCCACCTCGAAGATTTGCGCGAGCGCGGCTTGGTCGTCGCCGACGGCTCCACTCTCGGCGAGTCGCGCTTCCGCCGCGCCTGACGTAAGAGGCTACCGCATTCACACATCTCAAGTCGTTGGGGCTCCATCCGAGCTTGCGGGGAAGCGAACTCGGCAGGGTCATCAAGGGGGGCGTCGCGCCCTGGTTCTTCCCTGATACTCCCTGATAACAGGCGGAAAACAGGGAGAATTGGCGGTCTCAGGCCCGGTTTTTGCAGGAAAATCAATTTGAATAACAAGAGGTTGGGCAAAGTTTGGCGGTGCACGCGGAACCGGACGATAACAGGGAGATAATTCGCCGTAACAGGGAGAAACAGGTGGAGGGGACGCGCAAAACATGGAGATCGAGCTCCGGCGCCGGATGCGCCCTCAAATCCCGCGTTTGAAGCCGCAATTCGAGGCGATGGACGAATGCCTTAATCCGCATTGATTCGTGTAACTTGGAGTTCTTTGTTGTGACAGAACTTTCATCACGATGGAGACGAGGGGCGCGAAGTCGGAGCACTGAGAAAGCGCCGGACGAGGGCATTCAATTTCCCGCCGCCTCGGCCAGCCTTCGTCACGAGGTGTCGCCCTAGTTTCAGCCCGCCGCGCAACTCCATGAAAAGCGTTGCGAATTCGACTTGTGTGAATTCGGTAGCATAAGAGGAGAGGGGAGAGTTTGGATTCAGGTCGACGCGCCGCGAGGTTGCGGCCTCAGGGGCGCCGGGCGCTGACGCAGGCCGGCGAGTTCATCCGGCGGCGGTGGTGACGGGCGGGGCGGCGCCGTCGTGCGTCGGCAAGATCTGAACCGCGCATCAGGCTCCTCGCCAAAACATCTCGCGGCCTCGGCAAGGCATTTCAGCCGCGCACTGGTCGCGGCGCATCTGATGATGGATTGCGTCCATCAGGCGGGAGGCGCGGCTCATGGTCAGCCCCCGAACTGGAGGACATGCTCGCGGGCCGCGAGTTGAGCCTCGGCCCGCTCGATCTCGGCGAGCACGGCCGGCGCGAGACACCGCAGCTCGTTAGCGTGGCGGCGCGCCCCGCGGACAATCTGCTCCAGGCGCTCGATCGGCTTGTCCGAGAGCCCGAACTCAAACCAGTGCGTTGGGAACTTGTGCGACATGGGGATGGTCCTTTCCAGTAAACAGGTTTACTCGTTCTCCGACGTCTCATGACACGTCGGTCCCGACCGACTGACATGAAACTTCATGCTAGCGGTTCTTCGGACGCTAATTCAGCGTTCGCGGACAGCCGCTCCGAATTGCCCCCAAAATCAATTCAGCAATGGGATCCGGGCGAGCAGCTTTCCTGCGCAAGTGCAGAAGAGTGATGTCCAGCAAATAGAGCAAGAGTTCATCGTTGAGCATCGCCGCCTGGCTGCGGCAGCGCGTCAGGTCGATCTCGACGGACTTGGCGGTTATTGTCTTCGGCATCAAACGTTGAGCCAATCTTGTCTCGAAGGGCTTCCTGACTTGGAAAAGCCCCCGCGCCAGAGGTGGGAGGAGCCCTGGGCGGGGGTTAGGCGGCGCCAGCTTGAACATCACCAACGTTCTTTCCCGCTGCGGCGAGCGGCTGGTTTGCGATCGTTTACACTGCGGAAACGCTCGCGTACTGCGTCTAGGCGCCAAAGTTCTGCATTTTCGCGCCAGGAGATTCCGTATGCGACGCAGAACGGACTTCAGGCGATCGGCCGGCCCAGCGCCTGAAGGCGTGAGTGAAAGACTCCGGCCGCTCGTAACGATCGTTCGGAGACTTGTCGCCGGTCGTTCACATCGCCGAGACGCTGTTGTCGTCGGCGGCCTCGGCGTCGCGGCGCGAGACGAGAAGCCCCTCGATCTCCGCCGCGACCGAGGACCAGAACTGGAATCGTCTGCGGCTGCGGGCGCGACGCGCATCGGATCTTTCGCTCGCCGTCCTGCGAAGCGCCTGCTCCCTCCCGTGCCGCCCGATCAACAACTTGGCCGCCTTGCCAGCTTCCATACGCAGCGAAATTTCAGACATTCTGTCTCCCAACCGTCTTTCGGACGACGCCTACCGCGGCTTGTCCACAAGGTATGGATACCACCAGTCGCTCGTCCTGTGAACAGCTATTAACATCTAGGAACTTATGTAGTGGCGGGCCGGCCGTAAGCGGGGAGGGCGGCAGCAAAGTGATTGTGCCGGATTCAACCAGGCCCGGCATCCCAGCACCTATAGACAAAAGTCGCCCGCCTCGAAGACCAGCGACAGGTGGCCGCGGCCTATGATCGCGCCCTCACGGCTCTTCGCCGCCGGCCTTGCGCCAGACGAGGATCGCCGCGGCGAGGTCCTCGATCGCCGCGCCAACCGACTTGAAGAGGGTGATTTCGTCGGCCGTCCGCCGTCCCTCAGCGCCGCGGCAGAGGGCGGGCAAGTCGGCTGCGATCTCGGCCCGCGTGATGATTCCGCTCGCTAAGCCGATCGCCACGTCGCCGCCTTCCGCGCAGGCGGCGTCGGTGTCGACGAAGATGCGCGTGCGCCTGAGCGCCTCGTCGTCGGCTTCGCGCATCGCCATCGAGAAGGCGCCGACGAGGTCGAGATGCTGTCCGGGTTTCAGCCATCGGCCCTCAATGAGCGGCGCCGTCGAGAGCGTGGCGCATGAGATCACGTCAGCCTCGGCGACCGCGCCTTGCAGGTCTTCGCTCGCTTCAGCGGGCAGTCCCGTCGCGGCGAGCGACGCGGCGAGGCGGCGCCCGCCCTCGGAGCTGCGGTTCCACACCGTCATCGAGGTCAGCGGCAGCACGCTCGCATGGGCGCGCGCAAGGAACGGCGCGAGCGCGCCGGCCCCGACGACGAGCAGGCGCTCCGCGTCGGGCCGCGCGAGATGGCGGGCCGCGAGAGCGGAGGCCGCGGCGGTGCGCCAGAGCGTGAGCCGCGTTCCGTCGATCGCCGCCAGCGTCTCGCCGGTGCGGCCGGACTGCAGGACGTAGAGGCCGGAGACCGCGGGCAGGCCCCGGGCCGAATTGCCGGGAAAGACATTGACGATCTTGGCGCCGAGATAGAGTCCGACGCGCGAGGCGCTGTCCGTCCACGCGGGCATCAGGAGATGGCTCGCCTGAGGCTCGCCCGCGCGCTCGATCGCATGATGATGACGATGCGGCGCGACGAAGCCGCCGCGCATCGCTTCGGCGAGTTCGTCGATCAGCGACGGGAAATCGAGCCCCGCGTCGACGTCATCGGCCGAGAAGACCCGCATCGAGCGCGCCTTCATGAGCGGGGCAGCGCGGGGGGCTGCCGGGCCTTCAGCGCCTCGGCCTCCGCGCGCAATTTGTCGGCCTCGGCCCGATGCCGGCGCGCCGCGCGCCGGTGGCGGCCTTGCGACACCCAGGTCGCGGCCGAGCCGGCGATGACGCCGAGCATGGCGGAGACGATCACCACCGCAAATAGCGGCGCAGGCGCCGCCAAGGCGGCGTTGTCGGGGGAACTGGTCGGATCGAACGACACCTTCACTGTCTGCCGGTTGGCGACGGCGAAGAGGGTCAGGACGGTCGCCACGACGGCGACAACGACGATTCTGATAAAGCGAATCATGCTTGGCCTCTTCGCCCCATCGCGCCGCCCGCCGCCGGGAACGCTATCGCCCTAGACCTGTTCCGCCGGGTGGCGATTGAGGCGCTCGCGCATCTCCTTGCCGGTCTTGAAGAACGGCGCCAGCTTCTCGGTCACCGGCACCTTGTCGCCGGTGCGCGGGTTGCGGCCGGTGCGCGCATGCCGCTGCTTGGTCGAAAAGGCGCCGAAACCGCGCAGCTCGACGCGCTCGCCGCGCGCCAGCGCGTCGGCGATCTCGCCGAGAATGGCGTCGATGATGTTCTCGATGTCCCGCTGATAGAGGTGCGGATTGCGGGCGGCCATGCGCTGCACGAGTTCGGACTTGATCACTGAGCATCCCCACTCGAAATGGCCCGGCGCTTTGTTCCGGGTCTTTAATGCCCTGAATCGTCTTTTCACTTCAATAGGAAACGATCATTGCACGGACGCGCGCTGACCCCCCGGCCAAAAAAAACGTTTCACGCCGAGCGCTGAGCCTCATACTGGCCCGTCTTGCGGAACCGCACAAGATAGGCGGGTATGATCGCGTCGGGCGCCCGCGGCGCGATGCCGAGGCCGCGAAAGACGCGCCCCTCCGACTCGGCCTCCGCCGAGACGACATTGTCGGCGGCGAGCAGGTCCACCTGATCGCGGCTCGTCGTCAAGAGCTTCGGAAAGCGGCCGAGCGTCGCCTTGCTGGCGACCGAGGTCGTCGAGGCGATCAGGCGCGAGGGGAAGAGCGGCAGCCCGATGAGCAGGCGGCGGCGATCGACCGTGCGCAGGACCAGCTCGGCGGCTTCGCGCAAAGTCATGACCTGCGGCCCGCCGAATTCGTAGATCGTCCCGGGCTTCGCCTCGCCAGCGAGCGCCGCGGCGGCCGCGCGCGCGACGTCGCCGGCGTAGACCGGCTGCAGGCGCGTCTTTCCGCCGCCGAACAACGGAATGATCGGCATGAAGCGCGCCAGCGCGCCGAACCGGTTGAAGAAATCGTCCTCTGGTCCGAACACGACCGACGGGCGAAGGATCGTCGCCCCTGGGAAAGCCTCCAGCGTCGCGCTCTCGCCGAGGCCCTTGCTCGCGATATAGGCCGAGGCGGACTTCGGGTCGGCCCCGATGCCGGAAATGTGCGCATAGGTCTCGACGCCGGCGGCCGCCGCGGCGCGGGCCAGCGCCGCGGCTCCGTCGACATGTACGGCCTTGTAGGTCTGCGCGCCGCTCTCGGCCCGCACGCCGGCGGCGTTGACGACCATCTCAGCCCCTTCGAGCGCGGCTGCGATCGAAGCCGGATAGCGGAGATTCGCCTGCACCGGTTCAATCTGGCCGACGGCGCCCATCGTCCGCAGGAAAGCCCCCAGATCGGGCCGGCGCTCCGCCGCGCGCACCCGCCATCCCCGGCGCGCCAGAGCGCGAACGATGTGGCGCCCGAGGAAGCCCGAGCCGCCGAACACGGTCGCCAAGCGGCTTCGTTCGAATGTGGCGTCGGCCATCGAAATGCATCTCCGGATTGGGGCGGAATGTCCGCCACCCTTTATGCGATGTGCGCGCGCGTGTACAGCCGTGAAGAGGTTGAAATTCCGCCTTCGCTGGCACTCTTACCCGTTTGCGCGTTTCCGGTCCGCGATCACCTGTTCGGCCGTTTTTCCGACCAGCTCGGCCAGATGGTCGAATCTGGTCTCGAAAGCGCCGACGCCCGAAGTCGCGGAACGCAATTCGATGATGAGATCGCCGATTTCCGCCTCGGGGATGAGCGCCCGCAGCGCCTCCCAGCCCTTCCACCCTTCGCGCGCCTCGAAGCCGAGGATCTGGCCGCGGCGTGCGCTGACCAGCGCGCTCGCGCGGGCGAGCGCGTCGGAAGGCACGTAGATCGTCACCGACAGGATGGGTTCGAGCAGGATTGGCCGCGCCTTCTGCAGCGCCTCGTCGAGCGCGATCCTGCCCGCGGCGCGGAACGCCATGTCGGACGAATCGACCGAGTGATAGGAGCCGTCGATCAGCGTCACCGAAACATCGACGACCGGAAAGCCCAACGGCCCGCGCGCCATGGCGTCCTTCGCGCCGGCTTCGACGGAGGAGAAATACTGCCTCGGCACCGAGCCGCCGTGCACGCGCTCGGCGAAGGCGAAGCCCTCTCCGCGGGCGCGCGGCGCGACCTCGACCACCACGTCGCCGAACTGGCCATGGCCGCCCGACTGCTTCTTGTGCCGCCCGCGTACGGTGACTGCGTCGCGGATCGTCTCGCGATAGGCGACCGTCGGTTTGTGCGAATTGATCGTCACGCCGAACCGGTCCGCGAGGCGCTCCGTGGTCACGCGCAGATGCATTTCGCCCTGCCCGTTCAGCTTCATCTCGGACATTTCGGCGTCCTGGACGAAGGTGAGCGCCCGGTCCTCCTCGCACAGCTTGGCGAGTGCGGCCGCGAGTCGCACCTCATCCTTCCGATCCTTGACATGGATTGCGAAAGCCTGGGTCGGAGGAGGCGCGGACGGAAGATCGGCTGCGGCGGGGGCGACCTTGCCGTCGGCGAAGCGGTCGCCGGTCGAGAGGCCTTCGAGGCGGGCGAAGGCGATGGTGTCGCCCTCCTCGGCGCGGGTCACTTTCGACGACGTCGCGCCGATCAGTCGCGCCAGGCCGCCGATGCGCTCTTCGACGCCGTGCGAGTTGATGACGGTCGCGCCGTCGGCGAAGGCGCCGCGCAGCACCCGCGACAGCGACAGCTTGCCGCCGTGGGCCGTGTGGATGGTGCGGATGACCTGGGCCAGCGCCGGACCCTTGTCGTCGATCCCGAGCCGCGCGCGGCTGTGCCCGATGGCCGGTGCCTCGTGCCGGACGGCCTTCAACAGCCGCGTTACTCCATGGCCTTCGGTCGCCGAGCCCATCAGCACCGGCACCACATGGCCTTCGCGCAACTCGCGGGCGAGATCGTCGAAAACGAGGTCCTTCGGCGGGTCGATGTCGCTGATGAGCTGCTCCATCAGCGCATCGTCATAGTCGGCGAGCTTCTCGAGCATCGAATAACGCGCCTGTTTCTCCTCGGGAATGACTCCGGCGGGCATCTCGATGACCGTCGAGGCCGCGGACTCGCGATAAACGAAGGCGCGTTCGAGCGCGAGATCGACGAAGCCGGTTGCGACGCCGTTCTCCCACACTGGAATCTGGCGCAGGAGGAGGGGCGCGCGGGACGCCGGCTGAAGCATCTCCAGCGTCTCGCGCAGCCCTCCGCTCGCTTGGTCGATCTTGTTGAGGAATAGGATGCGCGGCAGGCCGAGCTCCTCGAGCTCGCGCAGGATGACTTGCAGCGCTGGAACCTTCCGGGGGTCTGCTTCGCACACCACGATCGCGGCGTCGCTGACCGGCAGCGCGTGGCGCATGTCGTGGATGAACTCGATCGATCCCGGGCAGTCGAAGAAGGTCAGCCGGTCCCCCATGTAGTCGATGCTTGCGACATTGGGCTCGACGCTCATGGCGTGGCCGCGCGCCTCGGGGCTGGAATCGCCGACGGTCGTTCCCTCGCGCACCGTGCCCTGACGCGACAGGCCGCCGCCGCGCACCAGAATTCCCTCGAGGAGACTGGTCTTCCCGCTCTGGAACGGCCCGACGATGGCGATTAGACGAGGACCGGAGACGCGGTGCTCGTTACTGGTTGCGGACAATGTAGGGCTCCTCAAACGTTGCTCGGCGCGCCCTTGCGAGGCGCCGTCGAAATCTCGACTCGCGAGGCCCGGCGGCCCCGTCGGCGAACGCGACGCGCGTCTGTCGCGCGCCTGTCGTGTTCCCGACATGGTGACAAGAACGAGGGCGGCGCGCAAGACGGTCGAAAATGCGACAAAGGATAGGTACGGGCGAGGAAGGCGCCCGTCGCGTTCGCCGCGCTTTTCTTGTAAGGGACGGGCCTCAAAACGGAAATGTGCGAGGCAGAGGGTTCATGGTTCAAGGTCAGCCGGTCGACGCGAAGCGGCTGGCGGCTGCGCTCGGCGCCCGTTCGATCGTGCTCGTCGGCATGATGGGGGCGGGCAAGACCTCGGTCGGCAAGCGGCTGGCCTCGAAGCTCGGGCTGCCGTTCGTCGACGCCGATGCCGAGATCGAGGCCGGCGCGCAACTGACGGTCCCCGAGATCTTCGAGCGGTTCGGCGAAGCCTATTTCCGCGACGGAGAGCGCAAGGTCATCGCGCGCCTTCTAAACGCCGGGCCGCAGGTGCTCGCCACCGGCGGCGGCGCCTTCATGAACAAGACGACGCGCGACAACATCGCAACGCGCGGCGTCTCCATCTGGCTGAAACCGGACGTCGAAGTGCTGCTGGCCCGCGTGCGCAAGAAATCGAACCGCCCGCTTCTGCAGACCGCCGATCCCGAGCAGACCTTGCGACGGCTTCTGGACGAACGCTCGCCGACCTATGAGCTCGCCGACATCATCATCGATTCGCGCGACGGGTCGCACGAGTCGGTGGTCGACATGACGCTGCGCCGCCTCGCCCAGCTGTTGCACGCGCCGGCGGACCGTCGCAGGGTCGAGGTTCCGCTCGGGGCGCGCGCCTATTCGATCCTCATCGGCCCGGGCGTGATCGACGAGGCCGGGGCCGAAGTCGCGCGCATCGCCCCGGGGGCCAAATGCGCGATCGTCACCGACGCGCATGTCGCGCCCCTTTACCTCGACCGGCTGACGAAGAGCCTCGCCGCGGCGGGCCTCGGCTCGGCCGCGATCGTATGCCCGCCGGGCGAGGCGACCAAGTCCTATGAGCAGTTCGCCCGCGTCTCCGACGCGCTGATCGAGGCGCGCGTCGAACGGCGGGACATCGTCATCGCGCTCGGCGGCGGGGTGATCGGCGATTTGACCGGCTTCTGCGCCGCCTCGCTGCGCCGCGGCGTGCGGTTCGTTCAGGTTCCCACCACCCTCCTGTCGCAGGTCGATTCGAGCGTCGGCGGAAAGACGGGCATCAATTCGCCGCACGGCAAGAACCTGGTCGGCGCGTTCCACCAGCCATCCCTCGTCCTCGCCGATACCGGCAGCCTCGACACGCTGAGCGAACGGGAGTTCCGCGCAGGCTACGCCGAGGTGGTCAAATACGGCCTCATTGACGACCGGAATTTTTTCGAATTTCTCGAGGCGCGCTGGCGCGAGATCTTTTCTGGCGGACCGGCGCGGGCCGAGGCGATCGCGACGAGTTGCGCGGCCAAGGCGCGCGTCGTCGTCGCCGACGAGACCGAGCAAGGCGAGCGGGCGCTGCTCAATCTCGGCCACACCTTCGGCCACGCCTTGGAGAGCCTGACGCGTTATGACTCGGCGCGTCTGGTGCACGGCGAGGCGGTGGCGATCGGCATGGCCTGCGCGTTTCGGTTTTCCCGTCAGCTGGGGCTTTGCTCCGGCCAGGACGCGGGCCGGGTGGAGGCGCATCTCGAGAGCGTCGGCCTGCCGACCCGGATCCGCGACATTTCCGGCTTCAGGGTCGGCGCGGACGATATTCTGGCGGCCATGCGGCAGGACAAGAAGGTTGAACGCGGCCGGCTGACCTTCATTCTCGCCAGGGGAATCGGCGAGAGCTTCATCGCGCGCGACGTTCAGGAGACGAGCGTGCTCGAATTCCTGAAAAGGGACCTGGAGCCGGCGGCGGCCGGCGCGCATGGGCGGTCCTAGACCTTCGGGCATGCTAAGATAGACCCATGCCGATCAGTCTCGACATCGTCGTCATCGCGGTCAGCATCGTCGCGGCGGCGTTCTTCGCCGGCGCCGAGACTGCGCTCACCGCCGCTTCCCGCGCCCGCATGCACGCGCTCGAGATGGCGGGCGACAGGCGGGCGAAGCTGGTGAACCGCCTCATCGGCATGCGCGGCCGGCTCATCAGCGCCATCCTGCTCGGCGGCCAGCTCGTCACCATCGGCTCGTCGGCGATCGCCACGAGCCTCATGCTCGACGTCTACGGCGACCGCGGGGTGTGGGCGGCGACCTTAATCATGACCGCGCTCATCGTCGTTTTCGGCGAGGTGACGCCCAAGACCATCGCCATCGCCCATCCCGACCGCGTGTCGCTGATGATCGCGCCGCTGGTGCTGTTCTTCGTCACCGTGTTCGGTCCGATCGTGAGCGCGGTCGAGACGCTGGTGCGAGGATTCCTGCGTCTCTGCGGCGTGTCGCTGATCGAGAAGGATCCGGGGGTCACGGGCCACGAAGAGCTGATGGGCGCGGTCGACATCCTGCATCGCGAAGGCGGCGTCGAGCGCGAAGAGCGCGACATGTTCGGCGGCCTGCTCGAACTCGCCGAGATCCCGGTGTCCGACATCATGGTGCATCGCACCAAGATGCGGCTCATCGACGCCGATCTGCCGCCGGAGGAACTCGTTCGCGAAGTGATCGACTCGCCCTACACCCGCATGCCGCTCTGGCGGGGCGAGCCCGACAACATCGTGGGCGTCCTGCACGCCAAGGATCTTCTGCGCGCCTATGTCGCAGCGGGGGGCGACGCCGGAAAACTCAAGATCAGCGAGCTCATGGCCGAGCCATGGTTCATCCCCGAATCGACGACGTTGCGCGATCAGCTGCAGGCGTTCCTGCGCCGCGGAACGCATTCGGCGCTGGTCGTTGACGAATACGGCGTGGTGCAGGGACTGGTGACGCTCGAGGACATCATCGAGGAGATCGTCGGCGACATTCGCGACGAGCACGACGAGGTCGTGGTCGGCGTGCGAAAGCAGCGCGACGGCTCGGTCATCGTCGAAGGCTCGGTGACCATCCGCGACCTCAATCGGGCGATGGGCTGGAACCTGCCCGACGAGGAGGCGGCGACCGTGGCCGGACTCGTCATCCATGAGGCCCGCGCCATTCCCGAGCCGCGGCAGACCTTCTCCTTCCACGGCTTCCGCTTCGAGGTGCTGCGCAAACAGCGCAACCGCATCGCCGCTCTCAGGGTGACGCCGCTCGCGCCGCGAGCCAGACCCGTTCATCAGGAAGGCGAGACGGCGGTCCATGACTGAGGTTCGGAGGCCGGCCGGAGACAGGCGGCTGCGCCGCAGGTCCTCTTCCAGCGCCGCCTCGCGCGCGAATCGTTGCCGCGCTGCAGGACTTACCTATATGCAGGACTTACCTATATAAGCGCGATTGCGGCGGATGGCGGCCAGCGAGAGGATTCAATGTCCTGGAACAATCAAGGCGGCGGACCGTGGCGCCCCCCCGGGCGAGGACCATGGGGGCAAGGGCCGTCTGGGCCTCCGACGGGAGATCTCGAAGAAATCATCCGCCGCGTGCAGGAGGCCCTCGGCAAGCTGAGCCCCGGCCGCTCGGGAGGCGGAGGATCGGCTGGCGGCGGCCTTAGCGGCCGCACCATCCTGTTCCTCGTTCTGGCGGCCGTCCTGGTCTGGTTTGTCTGGGGCACTTTCTACACTGTTCAGCCCAACGAGGTCGGCATCAATCTCGTGCTCGGCCGGTACACCGGCAAAACGGCCGCCGGCCTCAACACCAACTGGCCCTGGCCGATCGGTTCGGTGATCAAGGTCCCCGTCTCGGATCAGCAGATCACCGAGGTCGGCTACCGCAGCCTTGGCGCAAACGCCGACGTTCCCGAGGAAAGCCAGATGCTGACCGGCGACAAGAACATTGTCGACGTCCACTTCCGGGTGAACTGGCAGATCGATCCGGCGAAGCCCGAGGACTACGTGTTCAACATCCTGAGCCCGCGCGAGACGGTGAAAGCGGTGGCCGAGAGCATCATGCGCGAGGTCGTGGGCCTGAAGACCATCGACGGAATCCTGACGACCGACCGCGCATCGGTCGAGACGGACGCGCAGAAGCGCATCCAGGACGTGCTCAACAATTACCGTGCCGGCGTCCTCGTCAAGCAGGTCCAGTTGCAGTCGGTCGATGCGCCGAGCCAGGTCATTTCGGCTTATCGCGACGTCACCGCCGCGCAGCAGGACCAGCAGCGCGCCGTCAACGAAGCCGAAACCTACGCCAACAAGGTCGTGCCCGAGGCCGAAGGCGGCGCGGCGCGCATCGTCGCCGAGGCCAACGCCTATCGCGAGCAGACGATTCTGGACGCCAAGGGCCAGACCCAGCGCTACAATCAGATCTACGAGCAATACAAGAAAGCGCCGGGGGTGACCCGCGAGCGCATGTATCTCGAGACCATGGAGCGCGTGCTCGGGCCAATGGAGAAGACGGTCATCGACACAAACGCGGCCGCCGCGCCCGTGCCCTATATCGCGCTCGATCCCCTGCAGTCGAAGACGGGGGGCGCGAAATGAGTCGGCCTTTTGGCGGCCTCGCCATCGCCCTTATGGCGGTCGCCGTCATCATTCTTGCGTCGATTTCGATATTCGTCGTCGACCCCACCGAGCAGGCGCTGGTGCTGCGCTTCGGCCAGCCGGTGCGCGACCTGATCGGCGCTCCGGGCCTCTACTTCAAGTTGCCGTTCGTCGACACGGTTGTCTATATCGACAAGCGCATTCTCGCGCTCGACAACGAGCGCCAGGAAGTGCTGGTGTCGGACAACCAGCGGCTCGAGGTCGACGCATTCGTGCGCTACCGCATCGCCGACCCGCTCCTCTTCTACCAATCCGTCTTCAACACCCGCGGCGCCGACGCGCAGCTCGGCGGCATGCTGAACTCGGCGCTTCGGCGCACGCTGTCGGAGGCCTCGATCACCGACATCGTGCGCGACAAGCGCGACGCGCTGATGGCCGACATCCGCGACCAGATGATCGCCGGCGCCAAGCGCTTCGGCCTCGCCGTCGTCGACGTGCGCATCAAGCGCGCCGACCTGCCGGCGGAGAACTCGGAGGCCGTCTTCCGCCGCATGCAGACCGAGCGCCAACAGCGGGCGGCCTCCTATCGCGCGCAAGGGTCGCAGCAGAGCCAGCAGATCAAGGCCGAGGCGGACCGCAAAGTCACCGTCATCACGGCGCAGGCTCAGCAACAGTCCGAGCAGATCCGCGGCGAAGGCGACGGCGAACGCAACCGCATCTTCGCCGAAGCTTACGGCGCGGACCCGGAATTCTTCGCGTTCTACCGCTCGATGCAGGCCTATCAGAACAGCTTCGCCGGCGGGGCGACTCGCGCGCTGGTCAGTCCCAAGTCCGATTTCTTCCGCTATTTCTCGACGCCCACGCCGCCGCCGGAAGCGGGGGCCGGGTCGGCCCCGTCGGCGAAGGCGGATTGAGATGCGCGACTTCATCGTCGCCGTCGGTCTTGCTTTCGCCATCGAAGGGCTGCTGATGGCGGGGTTTGCGGAATCGATGCGCAAGCGGATGGCCGCTGTCGCGCGCGAGGATCCGAACAGGCTGCGCGGGATGGGCCTCGGCGCGGCGCTCATCGGCGTCGCGATCGTCTGGGCCTCGCGCTCTCTGCTTTGAGCCGCTTTTGATCGGGGGCGCCCTTGCGCCGCCGAACCGTCGATAACGAATTTGAGGAGGATGACATGTTTGAAGACGCGCGAATCACGTCGCTGCAACGCCCTCGAGCCCGCGCCTGGCTCGCCGCTGCGATCGTCTCGTCGCTAGTCGGCGTCGCGCTCGCGCTCGCGCCCGCGGCGCCCACATTCGCCCAGGCGCGCCCGACCAATCTCGCCGATCTCGTCGACTCGGTCGCCGAGGCGGTGGTCAACATCTCCGCGACGCAGACGATCGAAGCGAAGGACGACGCGACTCCCGATCTGCCCAAGGGCACGCCGTTCGACGAGATGTTCGAGGAGTTCTTCAAGAACCACGGCATCAATCCCCATCCGCATCCTCGTCAGGCGCAGTCGCTCGGCTCCGGCTTCGTCATTGACCCGAGCGGAATCGTCATCACCAACAATCACGTGGTCGGCGACGCCAACGACATCGTCGTCATCTTCACCGACGGCCGAAAACTGAAGGCCAAAGTCATCGGGAAGGATTCGAAAGTCGACGTCGCCGTACTGAAAGTCGAGAGCGACAAGCCGCTGAAGACGGTCAAGTTCGGCGACAGCGACAAGATGCGCGTCGGCGACGGCGTGATGGCGGTCGGCAATCCATTCGGCCTCGGTGAAACTGTGACCGCGGGCATCATCTCCGCCCGCAACCGCAACATCGACAGCGGCCCCTACGACGATTTCCTGCAGACCGACGCCTCGATCAACAAAGGCAATTCGGGCGGACCGCTGTTCAACTTGCAGGGCGAAGTGATCGGCATCAACACGGCTATCCTTTCGCCGTCCGGCGGCTCGATCGGCATCGGCTTTGCGACGCCGTCCGCCACGGTCATCCCGGTCATCGCCCAGCTCGAGCAGTTCCACGAGACGCGGCGCGGGTGGCTCGGCGTCCGAATCCAGCCGGTCGACGACACCATCGCGGACAGTCTCGGCTTGGGGATCGCCCGCGGCGCGCTGATCGCTGGCGTCGACGAAAAGGGGCCGGCGAAGCCCGCCGGGCTCCAGCCGGGGGACGTGATCGTCAAGTTCGACGGCAAGGACGTCAAGGAATCGCGCGACCTGCCCCGTCTCGTCGCGTCCATGCCGGTCGGCAAGTCGGTCGACGTCGTTGTCATTCGCAACGGCAAGGAAGTGACCAAGACCGTGACGCTCGGGCGTCTCGAGGACGGCGAAAAGCAAAGCGATGTCGCGGGCGCCGAGGACGAAACGCAGCAGCAGAACGCGGTCGAGAAGGCGCTCGGCATGGAGTTCTCCGGCCTCACCGACGAGGCGCGCAAGAGCTTCAAGATCAAGGACAGCGTCAAGGGCGTGATCGTGACCTCGGTCGACCCGGGATCGGCCGCAGCGGAGCGCGGCCTGCGGCCCGGCGACATCATCGAGGAGGTCAACCATCAGGCAGTGGAGACGCCGGGCGACCTCGCGAAGGCGATCGACGCGGCGAAGAAGGAGGGCAACAAGAAGCCGGCCCTGCTCCTCGTCTCGAACGGCGAAGGCGTCGCGCGCTTCGTCGCGCTGCCCGTGAACTGAATCGGACGGCTCACGTTATGCAGGAAACGGCAAGCCCTTCCGCGGGAATCGTCGACAACGCGCTGGCTGTCGCGCGCGCGGTGCTCAAGCGCGCGCCCTTGTTCGACGGCCACAACGACCTGGCCTGGGTCATTCGGATCGATAGGGCGGCGCGCGGCGACGTGATCGCGTACGAGCTGAACCGGGTCCACGAAAACGCCGACACCGACATCCCGCGCCTGCGCGAGGGAATGGTCGGGGCGCAGTTCTGGGCGGCGTTCCAGCCGACCGGCGCCGCCCATCCCGCCCGGACGACGCTCGAGCAGATCGACCTCATCCGGCGCATCGAGGAGGCGCACCCGGACGTCTTCTTTCCGGCGCGGCGGGCGGCGGACTACGCAAAGGCGAAGGCGCGCGGCAAGATCGCCTCGTTCATCGCCGTCGAGGGCGGGGTCGGACTCGAAAATTCCCTGAGCCCGTTGCGTATCTGGCATGGGGCGGGCGTGCGCCTGATGACGCTCTGCCACAACGAGTCGCTCGACTGGGTGGACTCGGCCACCGACGCGCCACGCAACGGCGGCCTCAACACGTTCGGCCGCGCGGTGATCGGCGAGCTCAACCGGCTCGGGATCGTGATCGACCTCGCGCACGCTTCGCACGAGGCGATGCGCCGCGTGCTCGACGTCACCGAGGCGCCGGTCGCGCTCTCCCACAGCAACGCCCACGCGCTGTGCGATCATCCTCGCAACGCGCCCGACGACGTGCTCAGGCGCCTCAAGGCCAACGGCGGCGTCGTCATGGCGACGTTCGTGCCGGGATTCGTGTCGCAGCCGCTGCGCGACTGGCTGCGCCGCTCCCGCGACGCCTACGGCAAAGCGCCGCCGGCGGCGGAACCCAAGGCGCAATTCGCTGAGCTCGAGGCGAAGCACGGGGCCGCGCCCAAGGCGACCCTCGAGCAAGTCGCCGATCATGTCGAGCGTCTTGTCGAGACCGCGGGCGTCAATCACGTCGGAATCGGGTCGGACTATTTCGGCGGCGCCTCGCCCGTCGGGCTCGAGAACGTCAGCCGCTTCCCCCACCTTTTCGCCGAACTCGTGCGGCGCGGCTTCTCTGAGGGTGATCTGGAAAAAATGGCGTCGGCAAATATGCTGCGCGTGCTGCGCCGGGTCGAAAAGGTCGGCAAGGCCCTCAGTGGGAGCCGCGCGCCGGCAATCGGGCGGCGCGAGGATTTCCCCGACTGACCGACCAGAGCGGCGAAATGTCGCTGACGCAAGGTGGATTATCGCGGATATTTTTCGACCGAAACTGTCCCCCGCCGTATCGTTGAGTCGACAGCATTGTTATAGTAGGATATTCGCACGTATGAAGATGACTGAGATAGACGGCATGGCCCTCGCGAAGGCGGTTGAACACCGTGACACGGTGGATGTCGACAGAATGGCGGCAAGCGCGGGCGAAGCCACCGAGTTTCTCAAGGCGCTGGCGCATGAGTCGCGTCTTCTGATCCTGTGCGATCTGCTGGACGGCGAGAAGTCGGTCGGCGAACTGGAGTCCTTCCTGGATCTTCGCCAGTCGACCGTGTCGCAGCAGTTGGCCCGGTTGCGCCTGGAAGGGCTCGTCGCGGCGCGGCGCGACGGCAAGACGATCTATTACAGCATTGCCAACGAGAAGGTGCGCGCGGTAATCGGCGTGCTCTACAACGCCTTCTGCAACGTCAAGCCGGCCCGGGCAGCGTAATTCTTGCGCCCCCAGGCGGCGTCGGAGAGCAAAAATCCAGAATGACGGCAGTCGTCCGGGCGGAGGGCGCGACGTCACGTCTGGCAGGAACTCCGACCATTCTCGCGCCGGAACGGCGCATCCCTTTCCTCCGTCTCCTCCGGAGGCGGCCCAGGAATGGAACGGGAGCGTCAAATGGAGGAGGCGATGGCGAATTGTGATCCCCGGCGGCCGAACCGGCCGATGTATTCCGGATTTGGAGGCGGCTGGATTATCGTTGTCATCCTCATCCTTCTGATCATCGGTTTCGGCCGGGGCGGCTGGTTCGGCGGCTACTGGCGCGGACAGCCTGTGGCGCCGGCGCACACCACGGCGAACGCGAACGGGGCCCACAACACGAATACGAACGCGAACAATAACGCTGCGCCCGCGCCGGCTCACAACAAACCCTGAGCCGCTGGCGCGGCCCGTGAACCCGACGGGGGGCTGGCGATTCTCCATGGATGCTCAGGCCCTTCGCAAGCCGCTCGCAAAAGCCCCCGCCAGCGAGAGCCCCGCCGCTGTCCAAAGCGCGATCGAGATCGCGTGCTCCGGCCACCGGCCGAAAGCGACCGCCATCAGGGCGGCGCCGAAGGATTGGCCGATCAGGCGCCCTGACGACTGCAGCCCGGAGGCGCCGCCGCTGCGTTCGGGCGGCGCGCTGCCGATGATGAGCCGGTTGTTCGGCGACTGAAAAAACCCAAAGCCGAGACCGCAAAGCGCCAGTCGCCCGACGAGGGACGCGACGCCGGGGTCGCCGCCCTCGAGGGCGACCAGCGCGAGCCCGGCCGCCATGACGAGCAGACCGGCGCTGCCAAGCAGGCCGGGAACGAACCGGTCGGCCAGTCGTCCGGCGATCGGCGCCATGAGGGCCGTCGCGAGCGGCCAGGGCGTCATCAGGAGGCCGGTCGCCGTCTCGGAGAGCCGCAGCGTGTCCTCGAAATAGAACGGCAGCGCCACGAGGGCGAGGCTCTGGGCGGCGAAGGACGAGATCGACGTCGCGAGCGACAGCGCAAACACCGGCCGCTTCAGGAGGTCGAGCGGCAGCAAGGGCGTCGCGAGCCTCAACTGCCTTCGGACGAATGCGGCGCCGATCGCCGCGGCCGTGACGAGCTCCGCGACCGCCTCCGGCAGGCCTCGGGCGTCGCCGACGCCGTTGACGCCGGTGATAAACAGGCCAAAGGTCAGCGCGTTGAGGATGACGCTGGTCGGATCGAGGCTGCGTTTCGAGACCGGCGTCGCAGGCAGGTTGCGCGCCGCCATCACGAGCGCGACCGCGCCAATCGGAACGTTGACGAGAAAGAGCCATCGCCACGAGGCGACCGAGAGGATCGCGGCCGCCACGGTCGGACTCCCGGCCGAGCACACGGCCACGACCAGCGCGATGTTGCCGACGCCCCGACCGAGGCGGGACGACGGATAGATGAAGCGGACGAGAGCGATGTTGACGCTCATGATCCCCGCCGCGCCGAGCCCCTGGACGCCGCGCGCGACCGTCAGCACGGGAAAGGTCGGGGCCAAGGCGCAGACGAGGGATGCCAGCGTGAAGAGCGCGAGGCCGGGCCGATAGACGCGACGATAGCCGAGACTGTCGCCGAGCGCCGCCAGCGGCAGGAGCGAGACCGTCACGGCGAACTGGAAGGCGTTGACGATCCAGACGGACTTGGCGTTCGGGACGGCGAGCTCGTGGGCGATCGTCGGCAGCGCGACGTTGACGATCGCCCCGTCGAGCACTGCCATCGCCGTCGCCATCGCCAGCGTGGCGAACGCCAGCATGCGCTGCGGATTGGGGAGGCCGTCGTGGACGGGCGTCGATGGGTCGACGGGAGGGGCGGTCTTCGGCTCCGGCCGGTTCATCATCGTCTCCGCCGCCCTCAACGCCTCATCGCCGCTGTCGCAGCCGACGAAAATCCTTCAAGATCTCGCGAGCCGCGTTGCGTCCCGGCATCCCGCTGACCCCGCCGCCCGGATGGGTCGAGGCGCCGCACATATAGAGGCCTTGAACCGGCGACCGATAGTCGGCGTGGCCGAGCACGGGCCGAGCCGAATAAAGCTGATCGAGCGATAGGCATCCGTGAAAAATATCGCCGCCGACGAGGCCGAAATCGCGTTCGAGGTCGAGCGGCGACAGGATCCGGCGGGCGATCACGGACGCCTTGAAGCCCGGCGCATATCCTTCGACCGCATCGATCATCAAATCGGCGACCGCCTCGCGCGCCTCGTCCCAAGAGCGACCGTCGGGAAGCTTTGGCGCGACATGCTGGCAGAAGAGCGAGGCGACGTGCCGTCCCGGCGGCGCAAGCGCATCGTCGAGCACGGAGGGAATGAGCATTTCGACGATCGGCGCCTCGGACCAGCCCGACCGGCGAGCGTCCATGAAGGCGCGCTCCATGTAGGCCAGACTTGGCGCGATCACGATTCCTGCGCCGTGGTGCTCGGCCGCCGTGCGCCCAGGCAGACAGGAAAAGCTCGGCAGTTCGCCGAGCGCGAGGTTCATGCGGAACACGCCCGAGGCGCTGCGCCACGAGCCGATGCGGGCGCGAAAGTCGGCGGGCAGCGTCGCCGGGTCGATGAGCTTCTCGAACGTCAGCTTCGGATGGAGGTTCGAAACGACCGCGCGCGCCTCGATCTTTTCGCCCTTGTCGGTGACGATGCCGGCGGCGCGGCCGTTCGCCACAAGAATTTCCACGACTGCCGAGCTGGTGCGAATGTCGACCCCGCGGGCGGCGCACGCGCTGGCCATCGCCTGCGTGATCGCGCCCATGCCGCCTGCCGCATGTCCCCAGACGCCCTTTCTGCCGTTGGTTTCGCCAAAGCAATGATGTAGCAACACGTAGGCCGTGCCGGCCGCGTAGGGGCTGGCGTAGGTTCCGACGATTCCGTCGAAGCCGAGGATCGCCTTGATGGGATCGCTCTCGAACCATTGGTCGAGAAAATCGCCGGCCGAACGGGTGAAGATCTCGAGGAGGTCCCGCTGGCTCTCGATTCCCAGCGGACGCAGGCGGTTCGCGACCCGCGCCGTGTCGCACAATCCGTGCAAGGCAGCGGTTAGGCCGCGCCCCGTGGCCACGTTGGGCGGCGTCTCGAGGGCGATCGCACGCAAGACGTCGGCCATGCGCTCGAGCCGAGCGTCGTAGGCATCGAGACGCTCGGCGTCGGCGGCCGAGAACCTCGCGACCTCGGCTTTGGTGCGCCCCGGCGACGCCTTCAGAAAGCGCCCGTCGGGTAGGGGCAGGAAGTTGGACAGCGGCCGCTCGACGATCCGCAAGCCCTGCCGCGCGAGATCGAGATCCCGGATGATCGTCGGATGCAGCAGCGAGACGGCATAGGCGGCGACGGAATTGCGAAATCCGGGATGAAACTCCTCCGTCGCCGCCGCGCCGCCGACGACGGCGCGACGCTCGATCACCGTGACCTTCAATCCTGCCGCCGCCAGATAGGACGCTGCGACGAGGCCGTTGTGGCCGCCGCCGGCGACGACGACGTCGCACATGCGTTTGCGAGGCGCGTCAGACATCGAAAATCACTCCCCGGGGCGAGCGGCGCCCTGGCCGAATAGTTCTTTTCCCTTTTGCCACTCGCTTCATTAGAAATTGGTATTGAAGAAAGTGTCACCGTAATTCCGGGGAAAAGCGCGATCTCGACAGGGAGCGACTTACGAAATCGGTAAAGACGCTCATGTCACCGTAAACCTT
>Ga0074044_10001253_pt1 | contig 23249 bp, 20 predicted proteins | sample BogForMeECP23OM1_FD_94443 | JGI IMG/M metagenome (GOLD analysis project Ga0074044, IMG submission 94443) | Bog forest soil microbial communities from Calvert Island, British Columbia, Canada - Bog Forest MetaG ECP23OM1 | ecosystem: Environmental > Terrestrial > Soil > Wetlands ... | reverse complement strand
TGCGATCGTCGTTAGCAAGGCCGCGGGATGCCAATTCGTCCTTTTCGTTCGATTATTCCCTGACCGAAGGGAGAAAAACCGCCCAAATTCTGGCCGTTGAAAAATGAGGGGATTCATGAGGGCCGCGCGCGCTTGTCGGGAAGCCGCATCGAAACAATCGAGATCGTGCATCAGAACCTCGAAATCGTCCGCCACGTAGGGTAGCCCCTTTTGCCTGGCCTCGCCGGTTTTTGCGGTAAGATGGATGTTCACCTGTGCGCTGTCGTGAATCGGGACCAGAAGAATCCAGCGACTGATCTTTAGCCCACTGAAGACAACCGCCACTCCTGATCGGGTACAGAACTTGACGAGATCGGTCGTGATCTTCGCCTTTTGTTTAGAGGCGCGGTCCGCCACCTCGCAGGGTTCCTGGACGGCGCAGCACTGATAGGCGACACGGTCCATGAGGCAGTAATAATCGACTCCGAAATCGCCTTTGTGCCTGGCTGGGACCTTCATAACGTTGACGGCGCCATGGCGGTCATGCAGCAGTCCCAACGCATGATCCTCCCACTCGTTGGGGTCCCAGAACTCGTGTAGCTCCGGCATATCTGCCCTAGCGCCCGCCGCCGTCTTGGCTGTCGAATCGGACTCAATCTGCCCAGCGCAGCTCGTGATGCGAACCTTGTAAGGCACGGAAGGCAATGCGGGTTGCCTGTGCAATCGCTTGGTCCTCGACTTCCGTGGCGTTCCAGCCATACCGTTTAGCGGGTCAAGTGCGCCAATAATTAGCTTGCCCCGCTACGCGCTGACAGCCCGCTCGCGAGGCGTGAGACAACTGCCCAAACAATTCCTTCTGGAAAATCGGAATCCGTGGTACATTATCACTCATGACGAAAATCGAATTTGGCGCGTTGCCGACGGAGCCAGGCGCATCCGACCCTGGCCAGGTTTCCCGCGGCCTTGGAGTCTCGGTCCGAGTAATTAAGCCATCCCAGCGGCGTATAATATCTCAGGGCATAAAGAAATCTTCTTCCACATTTCACGCGCAACGCCTTGATACGTCCTGATTCGTGGTCAGAAATGGAAGGTAAAGGGAAGGGTTTTCGGTCGTTCCACGAGCGTTTCACGCCTTCCCGGACGCGTCCCGAGCGCGTCTTTGAAACGCAAGCCGCGCCTGTCGCTCCGACGGGGCGGGGGGACAGTTTTTCACGCCTAAGCGTTTGAAATCGCCCGCGCGCGACCAGTTCTGCGCGGGGGACCGCCGGCTCGCTTCCCTCCCCTACTCCGCCGCCTCGCGCAGAGCGCTGTAGCGGGTGAGCTGCGCCCTCAACGGGGCGGGCTTCAACGGCTTGTTGAGGACGATGACGTCCTCGTCCGCCGCGCGGTCGCGCACCACGGGGCTCCGGTCGGCGGTGGCGAGGATCGCCGGAACGGAGCGGCCGAGATCGTCGCGCAGGGCCCTGATCGTGTCGATCCCGTCGCCCTCGTCGAGATGGTAGTCGGCGATGACGACGTCGGGCGCGCCGAAGCCGATCAGCGCATCGCGCGCCTGGGCGAGGCCGTGGGCCGTCGCGACGGAGCAGCCCCAGAGGCTCATCAGCGCCCGCATGCCCTCGAGGACGCGCGGTTCGTTGTCGATCGCCAGGATTTTCAGGCCGCTGAGCGGCTCGCCGGCCAAAGCCGGGGTCGGCGCGCCGTCGTCGGCTACGTTCGTCGGCGCGGCCTCTCCGCGCGGCGCGGCGACCGAGAAAACCGAGCCTGCCCCTAGCCTCGAATTGAGGCCCACCGGATGGTCGAGCACGCGTCCCAGGCGCTCGACGATCGAGAGGCCGAGCCCGAGGCCCCGCGCGACCCGCGCGCCCTGGTCGAGCCGCTCGAACTCCTCGAACACCGCCCGCTGTCTGTCGATCGGGATGCCGAGCCCGGTGTCCCAGACCTCGATCCGCACCCGCCCGCCCGCGCGTCGGCAGCCGACCAGCACCCGGCCCTTCAGCGTGTATTTGAGCGCATTGGAGACGAGGTTCTGCAACAGGCGGCGCATGAGGCGGCGGTCGGTGCGGATTGCTAGCGTGGTCGGCACGAACCGCAACTCTAGTCCTTTCGCCCGGGCGATCGGAGCGAACTCGATCTCGAGCATCCGCATGAGGTCGGCGACCGGCACGTCGGCGACTTCCGGCTTGGTCGCGCCGGCGTCGAGCCGCGAAATGTCGAGAAGGGCGCCGAGAATCTCTTCGACCGCCTCGAGCGAGATGTCGACGTTGCGGGCGAGGTCGGCGCGCGCAGCGCTCCCCGCGTGGGCCGCCGCTTCGGTGAGCGAACTGGCGTAGAGCCGCGCGGCGTTGAGCGGTTGTAAGATGTCGTGGCTTGCCGCGGCGAGAAAGCGCGTCTTGGAGAGATTGGCCTCTTCCGCCACCGTCTTGGCGCGGGCGAGCTCGGCGTTGAGCCGCTGCAGTTCGGCGGTGCGCTCATCGACCCGCTGCTCCAGGAGCTCGTTGGCCGCTTCGAGCGCCTCCTCGGTCTGCACGGTCTGCGTCACGTCGGTATAAGTGGTGACGATGCCTCCGTCCGGCAGCCGCGCCGACCGGATCTCGATCACCCTGTGGGCGGAGAAGAGGCGCAGCCGCGTCGGCTGGTCCTCATAGAGGAGCGCGGCCACGCGTTCGGCGACGAAATCCTCGGAGTCGCCGGGGCCATAGACGCCGCGCGCGGCGTTGAAGCGCACGATCTCGTCGAGCCCGACGCCGTGGCGCAGCATCGCGGGCGGCAGATCGAAGAGCTCCACGAATTCGCGGTTCCAGGCGGTCAGCGCGAGGTTGGAGTCGAAGACGGTGATGCCCTGGCGCGCGTGATCGAGCGCGTGCTGCAGCTGGTCGCGGCTCGACTGAATCGCCGCCGACGCCTCGTCGATCAGCTTGAGAGCCGACTGGCCGGATACGGCCCGCGGCCGAAGCAAGAGGGACAGCACCTGGCGGGAGGTCGAGGCCCCGATGGCCGGCGACAGCAGAAATTCCGCATGGCGGATGAGTTGGGCGCTCGCCTCCTGCGCCGGGTCGAATTCGAGCCCCCGCTCGCGCATGAAGGCCGAGAGGGCGCGGCGCGCCCGCGCCGCTCCGAGATAGCGCGCGACCGCCGCTTCGAGTTCGCCCGCGGTCGTCGACGAGCGCCACAAGCGGAACGCCTGCGGCTTCGCGCCGGCGCCGGCGAAGGCACTCGCCTGGGTGCGCTCGAGCGCGCTCGGCTGCCGGGTCAGCGAGAAGGCGACAAAGACGGCGATATTGACCGCGAGCGACAGGACGACGCCGCCGACAAGGGCGTTCGGCGCGAACGCGACCAGAGCGCCGGGGCTCAGCCAGGCGATCGCCAGCGGTCCATGCGCGAAATAGGCCGCGATCGCATGTTGCGGCTCGATCGACGGCAGAAGCAGAAGGTAGATCCAGGCCAGCGAGCCGGCCGTCATGCCGGCGACCGCGCCGCGCGCCGTGCCGCGGCGCCAGAACAGGCCGCCAAGAAAAGCCGGCGCGATCTGTGCGACGGCGGCGAATGAAAGAAGCCCAATCGAAACGAGCGCGGCCTCGCCGGCCGATCGCTCGTAGAGGAAGCCGAGCGCCAGCACGCCGAGGATCGCCAGCCGGCGCACCCACAAGACGAGCGCGCCGATGTCGCCCTCGGCGCCGCGCTCCTGCGGGACCGGCCGCCGCAGCAGGAGCGGCATCGCGAGGTCGTTGGAGATGGTGATCGCCAGCGCAAGACTGTCCATCACCACCATGCCCGTCGCGGCAGACAGGCCGCCGATCATGGTGAAGAGCGCGATCCCGCGCGCCCCGGCGGCGAGCGGCAGCGCCAGAACCGTCAGGTCGCGGTTGATCACCCCGTCGGGGAACATCTTCAGCCCGGCGACGGCGAGCGGGGCGACGAACAGGTTGATCAGCACGAGATAGGCCGGAAACAGCCAGGACGCCGTGCGCAGGTCGCGCCGGTCGTGGTTCTCGACCACCGTGACATGAAACTGGCGCGGCAGGAGAATGATCGCGGAGGCCGAGAGCAGCGTGGTTACGCCCCAAACCGCCGGGTCCGGCGGCGTTTGAATGACCGCGGCGATCCTCGGGGCCGACTGGGCGGCCTCGGTCAGGTCGACGATGCCGCCGTTGAGCCCCCAGACGACGAACGCGCCGACCGCGAGAAACGCCGCGAGCTTGACGAGCGCCTCGACGGCGATAGCGAGGATGAGCCCGTCCTGATGCTCTTTCGGATTGATCCGCCGCGTGCCGAAGGCGATGGCGAACGCGGCGAGCACCAGAGCGATCGCCAGAGAGAACGCGGTCGACGGCTTGTCGGGGACCAATCTGGACCGGTCGAGAGAATCGACGACCGTCATCAGGGTGGTCGAGACCGCCCTGAGCTGCAGCGCGACGTAGGGGGCCGAGCCGACAAGAGCGATGAGCGCGGCGACGGCGGCGACCGCCTGCGACTTGCCGTACCGGGCCGAGACGAAGTCGGCGACCGTGGTCAGGTTTTGCGTTCGCGCCAGATTGGCGATGCGGCCGACGAACGGCGCGCCGAGGCCGATGACGAGGATCGGGCCGATGTAGATCGGCAGAAACTCGAGTCCGTGCCTCGAGGCGAGGCCGACCGAGCCGTAATAGGTCCAGGACGTGCAGTAGACGGCAAGGCTCAGCGCATAGACGATCGCGCGCGGATTGCCGGAGACGAATCGCCGCCCTCCGCGATCGCCCCACCAGGCGATGACGAACAGCAGGAGAACGTACCCGATCGCGATGAGAAAGACCGTCGCGCCGTTCATCGAGCCGTGGGTTTCCTCCCTTCTCCCGACGAGATTACAGGAACGCGGCGGGCATTGACAATCGCGGTCGAGCGGTTGAGCGCGACGGGTCGCCCAGTTTCGCGCCCTCATCGTGAGGAGCCCTCGGAGCGGGCGTCTCGAAGGACGAGGGCGTCACAGGGTCAAAGCCACGGATGAGCCGCCGCCGATTTTTCTTCGAAGGCAGCGATGGCCGGCGCCTCGACCATGGTGAGGCCGATGTCGTCGAGCCCCTCGAGCAGGCAATGCTTGCGGAACGCGTCGACCTCGAACCTGACCACGCCGCCGTCGGGCCCGCGAATCTCTTGCGCCGGCAGATCGACGGTCAGCGTCGCGTTGGCGCCGCGCTCGGCGTCGTCCATCAGCTTCGCCAGGTCCTCGCGCGAGACCTTGATCGGCAGGATGCCGTTCTTGAAGCAGTTGTTGTAGAAGATGTCGGCGAAGTCGGTCGAGATCACGCAGCGAATGCCGAAATCGAGAAGCGCCCACGGCGCATGCTCGCGCGACGACCCGCAGCCGAAATTGTCGCCCGCCACCAGGATCGCCGCCTTCCGGTAGGACGGCCTGTTGAGAACGAAATCCGGGTTTTCCGAGCCGTCGTCGCGATAGCGCATTTCGGCGAACAGGCCCGCTCTGAGGCCGGTGCGCTTGATCGTCTTCAGATATTGCTTCGGGATGATCATGTCCGTATCGACATTGTCGATCGGCAACGGTGCGGCCACTCCGGTCAAGGTCGTGAATTTGTTCATGGGTCCAGCGTCTCGTGTCCAGCGCCGGCATTGGCCGGCGGGTTCTCGGAAGCGCTCTACCAAACGCCGCCCGAGCGGGCAAACGAGACGTTCACAGGTAACGCTCGACCTCCTTCGCCGCCTCTTCCGGCGGCCGGTCGACGTTGAGCGCCTCGACGAAGCCTCCGGTTTTGTCCATCAAATAGATGACCGAGCTGTGGTCCATCGAGTAGCTGCCGTCGGACTCGAGCTTCCCCTTGCGCGCGAAGACGCGGTATTCCTTTTCGACCGCCCCGATCGCCTGCGGGCTGCCGGACAGCCCGATGACGTGGGGACCGAAACTGCTGGCGTAGTCCTGCATCACCTTCGGCGTGTCGCGCTCGGGATCGACCGTGATGAAGAGAGCGGGCACCGCCTTGTCGCCCATGGCGGCGAGAACGTCCGAAATGTGGGCGAGCTCGGTCGGGCAGACGTCCGGGCAATGCGTGTAGCCGAAATAGACGAGGAACGGGCGTCCGCGCAACGTCTGTTCGCTGACCGTCTTGCCGGAGCCGTCTTCGAGCGCGAACGGCCCTCCCACCAGCGATTGGTTCGCGCCCTTCGGCGCCAATGCCAGCCAGACGGCGATCAGCGCCAGCACGGCGATGGCGGCCGTCATCAGGGCGACACGGATCGGGAAGACGCGCGACTGCGGATTGGCCGCGTTCGGTTCGTCGGGCGGCATGGGGCCTCCGGCCAGCTTCAATCGTGTCATAGCCTCATTGCGATGCCGCCTCCAGGCCGACGGGACGCCGGGGCAATAGGAGGGCAATAGGCGTTCGCTATTGACCCTGGCAGGCCTGGGCGCCACGAATATGGCAACGAGGGACGTCATGGTGTTGCGGCAGCTCGAATATCTGGCGGCGCTGGCGCGCGAAAAGCATTTCGGCCGCGCGGCCCGAGCCTGTCACGGGACGCAGCCGACGCTTTCGGCGGCGATAAGGCTGCTCGAGGACGATCTCGGCGCGCCGATCGTCGAGCGCGGCCATCGCTTTGTCGGCCTGACCGCGCAAGGCCGGCTCGTTCTCGAGCACGCCCACCGCATCCTGGCGGAAACAGAGAACCTGCGGCGCGGCCTCGACGAGATCGACAAGGGTCTGAGCGGCCGCCTTCGGATCGGCGCGATCCCGACCGCGCTGCCGATCGTGTCGCAGCTGACCGGCCCGTTCTACGCGAAGTTCCCCGGCGTCTCGGTCGCCGTCATGTCGCTCAACAGCCAGGAAATCGAACGCGGAATCGAGGAGTTCGAGCTCGACGTCGGCCTGACCTATCTCGACGCGGAGCCGATTGAGCGGGTCAAGGTGAAACCGGTCTGCGTCGAGGAATACATGTTCCTCACGCAGGCTCAGGGACCGTTTTCGGACCGCGCGCAGATCGAATGGAGCGAAGCCGCGACCGCGCCGCTCTGCCTGCTGACGCCGGACATGCAGAACCGCCGCATCATCGACGGCATCTTCCGCTCGGTCGGAGCGAAGCCCGATCCGGCGGTGGAGACGAATTCGATCTTCAACCTGGTGTCGCACGCGGCCGCCGGCCAATGGTCGGCGATCGTGCCGCGCCACCTGCTGCGGTTCTTCGGCATTCCGCAGGGGACGCGGGCGATCGACCTCGTCGAGCCGACGACGAGCCGGACGATCGGCCTCGTGATGAGCGACCGCGAGCCCCCCTCGCCGCTCGCCCGCAACCTCTTCGCGATGAAATGGCCGAGCGACATCGCGTCCCAGATCGAGCCGCCGAGCCGGGGCTCGGATCGGGGGCGATAGAAGTATTCTATCATGCCTTCCGAACGTTCAATTTGCCGGAACATTCCGGCGAGCGCATCATTCAGAGCGTATCGGGAGGACCCGCGATGGCCGCCAGGCCGGCGCTTGATATTGAGCTCGCGCGTGAGTTGATCGATCGCAGGCGATCGACGCCGGGAGCGGCATTGCCGATCCTGCACGATCTCCAGCATCAGTTCGGCTATATCGACGATGCCGCCGTCGCGTTGCTCGCCGAGGCGCTCAACATCTCCAAGGCCGAGGCGGTCGGCGTGGTGAGCTTCTATCATGACTTCCGGCGCAGCCCGGTCGTCGGACGGGTTCTGAAGATGTGTCGGGCGGAATCCTGTCAGGCGATGGGTTGCGAAGAACTCGTCGCCCATCTCGAGAGCCGCCACGGGATCGTCCCGGACGATCCCAAAACGGGCGCGGGGCTCCATGTCGAGACCGTCTATTGCCTCGGCAATTGCGCCCTTTCGCCTGCCGCGCTGCTCGATGGCGCGCCGATCGGCCGGCTCGACCGGGACCGGCTCGACGCGATCGTGGCCGGCGCGAAGGGACAAACCCAGTGAGCGCGCGCGTCTTCGTTCCTTCGGATTCCGCCGCGCTCTCCGTCGGCGCGGACGCCGTGGCCTCGGCTCTGGCGCAGGAGGCGCGCGTTCGCGGCCTCGAGATTTCGATCGTGCGGACCGGCTCCCGCGGCCTTTTCTGGCTGGAGCCGCTCGTCGAGGTCGAGACGCCAGAAGGTCGAGCCGGTTACGGTCCCTTGGCGGCCGAGGACGCCGCGTTGCTGTTCGACGCCGGGTTTCTGGCCGGTGGCGGCCATCCGAAGGCGCTCGGACGGATCGAGGACATTCCCTATCTGGCTAGGCAGCAGCGCCTCGTCTTCGCCCGCTGCGGCGTGACCGACCCGCTTTCGTTCGACGACTACCGGCGCCATGGCGGGCTCGCGGGGCTGACCCGCGCCCTGACGCTGGGTCCCGAGGCGACGGTCGAGGAGGTTGTGGCCTCCGGCCTGCGCGGCCGCGGCGGCGCAGGCTTCCCGACGGGCGTCAAGTGGCGCACGGTCGCCGGCACGCAGGCGGAACAGAAATACGTCGTCTGCAACGCCGACGAGGGCGACAGCGGCACCTTCGCCGACCGTATGTTGATGGAGGGCGACCCCTTCCTCCTCATCGAAGGCATGGCGATCGCCGCCGTCGCGGTCGGCGCGACGATGGGCTACGTATACATCCGCTCCGAATATCCGCACGCATTCGACGTGTTTTCCCGCGCGATCGATCGGGCGCGTGCCGGCGGACTGTTGGGCGCCTCCGTCCTCGGGTCGGGCCACCCCCTCGACGTCGAGGCGCGGCTTGGGGCCGGCGCCTATATCTGCGGCGAGGAGACGTCGCTGCTCGACAGTCTCGAGGGCAAGCGCGGGCAGGTGCGCGCCAAGCCGCCGCTGCCGGCGATCTCAGGACTGTTCGGCAAGCCGACCGTCATCAACAACGTCTTGAGCTTCGCCTCCACGCCATGGGTCCTCGAGCACGGCGGAAGGGCTTACGCCGAATACGGCGTCGGGCGATCGCTCGGCTCTCAGCCGCTCCAGCTCGCGGGAAACATCCGCTACGGCGGGCTCATCGAGCTCGCCTTCGGCCCGACGATCCGCGAGCTCGTCGAGGGTTATGGCGGCGGGACGCGATCCGGCCGCCCGATCCGCGCAGTCCAGGTCGGCGGGCCGCTCGGCGCGTATTTCCCCCAGAGCCTGCTCGACACGCCGCTCGACTACGAATCGATGCTGGCCGCCAAGGGCATGCTCGGCCACGGCGGGATCGTCGTCTTCGACGACACGGTCGACATGGCGCGCCAGGCGCGCTTCGCCTTTCATTTTTGCGCGAAGGAAAGCTGCGGCAAATGCACCCCCTGCCGCATCGGCTCGATCCGCGGCGTCGAAACGGTCGACAAGATCATCGCCGGTCGGGACCGCCAAAAGAACGTCGAACTTTTGCGCGATCTTTGTGAGGTGATGACGGACGGCTCGCTCTGCGCGCTCGGCGGGTTGACGCCCCTGCCCGTTCTCAGCGCGCTCGATCATTTCAGCGAAGATTTCGCCAAAGCGCCCCCGCGCGCCGCGGCGGAATAGGAGTTTCGCAATGGCCCTCCTGCAAGAACTCGACGTTGGCACGCCGATCCGCGCCGGCGCTCCGACCGTGACCCTGACCATCGACGGCCGCAAGGTCAGCGTGCCTCCGGGGACCTCGGTAATGGCTGCCGCGGCGCTGATCGACGATCCGATCCCGAAACTGTGCGCAACCGACAGTCTCGAGCCGTTCGGCTCCTGCCGGCTCTGCCTCGTCGAGATCGAAGGCCGCAAGGGGACGCCGGCCTCCTGCACGACGCCGGCGGAAGAGGGCATGGTCGTCCATACCAAGACGCCTCGGCTCGAGCGCCTGAGGCGCGGCGTGATGGAGCTTTATATCTCCGACCACCCGCTCGACTGCGTAACCTGCAGCGCCAACGGCGACTGCGAATTGCAGACGCAGGCCATGAACCTGGGCATGCTGCAGACGGAGGCGGGGAACGTGCGTCTGCGCGAGCCGCGCTACGGCTACGGCGCCGCCGACGGCGCCAATCATTTCGAGGCTCCGACCGACGCCTCCAATCCCTATTTCGCCTTCGACCCGACGAAATGCATTGTCTGCTCGCGCTGCGTGCGCGCCTGCGAGGAGGTGCAGGGGACCTTCGCCCTCACGATCCTCGGCCGCGGCTTCGATTCGATCGTCTCGCCCGGCGGGGTAGATTTCCTCCAATCCGAGTGCGTCTCCTGCGGAGCCTGCGTTCAGGCCTGTCCGACGTCCTCGCTCAATGAAAAGTCGATCATCGAAATGGGAATGCCCGAGCGCACGGTAGTGACGACCTGCGCCTATTGCGGCGTCGGATGCGCCTTCAAGGCGGAGCTGAAGGGCGACGAGGTCGTCCGCATGGTCCCCTACAAGGCCGGCAAGGCCAGCGAGGGCCATTCCTGCGTCAAGGGCCGCTTCGCCTACGGCTACGCCACCCATAAGGACCGCGTACTGAAGCCGATGATCCGCAAGAGGATCGAAGACCCGTGGCGGGAAGTGTCGTGGGACGAGGCGCTTCAGTACGCCGCGAGCGAGTTCAAGCGCATCCAGGCCACGTATGGCCGAGACTCGGTCGGCGCGATCTCATCGTCGCGCTGCACCAACGAGGAAGTGTTCCTCGTCCAGAAGCTCGTGCGCATGGGCTTCGGCAACAACAATGTCGACACTTGCGCCCGCGTCTGTCATTCGCCGACCGGCTTCGGGCTCGCCAACACCTACGGCACGTCGGCCGGCACACAGGATTTCAAGTCGGTCGACAAGTCCGACGTCGTCATCGTCATCGGCGCCAATCCGACCGACGCCCACCCGGTGTTCGCCTCGAGGCTGAAGAAGCGCCTCCGCGAGGGCGCGCGCCTCATCGTGATCGACCCGCGGCGCATCGATCTGGTGAGGAGCCCGCACGTCAAGGCCGACTATCACCTTGCGCTGAAGCCGGGAACCAACGTCGCCGTTCTGACAGCGCTGGCCCATGTGATCGTGACCGAGGGCCTCGTCGACGAGGCCTTCGTCGCTGGGCGCTGCGACAAGGATAATTTCGAATCCTGGGCGCGCTTCGTCGCCGAGGAGCGCCATTCGCCCGAAGCGACCGCCGCGGCGACCGCCATCGATCCCAAGGAGCTGCGCGCGGCGGCGCGGCTCTATGCGACCGGCGGCAATGGCGCGATCTACTACGGCCTTGGCGTCACCGAGCACGCTCAAGGGTCGACCGCGGTGATGGCGATCGCCAATCTCGCCATGGCGACCGGCAACATCGGTCGCGAGGGTGTCGGGGTGAACCCGCTCCGCGGCCAGAACAACGTGCAGGGATCCTGCGACATGGGCTCGTTCCCGCACGAGTTCTCCGGCTACCGGCACGTCTCCGACGACGCGACCCGCGAGGTGTTCGAGCGCCTCTGGGAAGTGAAGCTCAGCGACGAACCGGGCCTGCGTATTCCCAACATGATGGACGAGGCGATCGACGGCTCGTTCAAAGGCCTCTACCTGCAGGGCGAGGACATCGCCCAATCGGATCCGGACACCAGGCACATCGTCGCTGGGCTGCGCGCGATGGAATGCGTCATCGTGCATGACCTCTTCCTCAACGAGTCGGCGCGCTACGCCCACGTCTTCCTGCCCGGCTCGTCGTTCCTGGAGAAGGACGGCACCTTCACCAACGCCGAGCGACGCATCAGCCGCGTGCGCAAGGCGATCGAGCCGCTCGCCGGCAAGGCCGACTGGGAGGCGACGATCGCGCTCGCCGAGGCGATGGGCGTGCCGATGCGCTACAGCCATCCGAGCGAGATCATGGACGAGATCGCGCTCACGACGCCGACCTTCCGGGGCGTATCCTACACGCGGCTCGACGAGCTCGGCTCGATCCAGTGGCCCTGCAACGACCAGGCGCCTGCGGGCACGCCGATCATGCATGTCGACAGGTTCGTGCGCGGCAAGGGCCGGTTCATGCTGACGGAATATGTGCCGACCGAGGAGCGCGTCGGACCGCGCTTCCCGCTGCTCCTGACGACCGGCCGCATCCTCTCGCAGTACAATGTCGGGGCGCAAACCAGGCGCACCGCCAACGTGGCCTGGCACGACGAGGACGTGCTCGAGATCCATACGTTCGACGCCGAACAACGCGGTGTCGCCGACGGCGACCTCGTCGCCCTGCAGAGCCGTTCGGGCGAGGTCGCGCTCCGCGCCCGGGTCAGCGAGCGGATGCAGCCGGGCGTCGTCTATACGACCTTCCATCACGCGGTCACCGGCGCCAACGTGGTGACCACCGACAATTCCGACTGGGCGACCAATTGTCCGGAATACAAGGTGACCGCGGTGCAGGTCCGGCGCACCAACCATCTTTCGGACTGGCAGGTCCGGGACCAGGAGGAAGGGGTCGGCCTGCGCCGCATCGCGAGGGCGCGGGCCGATGCCGCCGAATGAGGGCGCGGCCTCGATCGAGGTCGAGGCGCGCTCTTTTTCCTATGATTCCGGCGCCGTAGGGCCAACGCTTTCACGGGCGATCGCGGTCGAGGCGCCGGTCGAGTTCGCCGTCGGCGGCGCGCCCTTCGCCGTGATGATGGCGACGCCGTCCGACCTCGAGGATTTCGCCCACGGATTCTTGTTGACTGAAGGAGTCGTCGAACGTCCCGACGACATTCGCGGGATCGAGATTAGCGATTCCGGCGAAGGCTGGCGCATCGCGGTGACGCTGACGGGCGAGAAGCTGCAGGCGCATCTCGCGCGCAAGCGCGCCATCGGGGGCCGCACCGGCTGCGGCTTGTGCGGCGTCGAGGATCTTTCGCAAATGCCATCGCCCCGGCGTCCAATCGACCGCCTGCCGCCGATCGAGCCCTCTGCGATCGGCTCGGCGCTCGCGGAACTCGAGAAGTGCCAACCGCTCAACGCGCTCACCCGCGCCGCGCATGCCGCCGCGTGGTGCGCCCGCGACGGGCGAATTATGCTGGTCCGCGAGGACGTCGGGCGGCATAATGCGCTCGACAAGGCGATCGGGGCGCTGAGACGCGCCGGCGTCGGCGCGGAGAGCGGGTTTTTCGTCATCACCAGCCGCTGTTCGTTCGAGATGGTTGCGAAAGCCGCGATCTTCGGCGCTGGGACGCTGGTGTCGGTCTCCGCGCCGACGTCGCTCGCGCTGTCGCGCGCGCGGGACTACGGCGTTTCGCTGATCGCCGTCGCCCGCGCCGACAAGGCGCTGAGCTTTTTGAGCGATCGTGACGAGCAGAGCGGAGGTTGGGCAGCGTGACGACGGGCAAGATCGACAAACTCGTGCGTATGGCCAATCAGATCGGCGACTTTTACGCCGCCATGCCCGAGAATGAGGCGACCGAAGGCGCGGCGAGACATCTCAAGCGCTACTGGACGCCGAAGATGATCCACGAGCTCGTCGCGTTCGCGGAAGGCGGGCACGCAGATTTGAACCCAACCGCGGCGCGCGCCGTCGAGGCGCTCAAGAGCGCTGCACAGGCCTGACGCCGCCTCCCCATGCCGCGCTGGCGACCGCCTGACCTCAAGCGGCTCTTCGTCGGCCAGCACCTCGTCAACGGCGTCAGCGTCGGCGTCGGGGTCATCGTGGTCGCCCTCGCCGCGTCGGCGATCCTCGGGTTCGCGGCCGGGCTGCCGGCGACGCTCGGAGCGATTTCCGCCAGCATCTCCGATTTTCCCGCGCCGTGGCGCGAGAAGGCGCGCACGACGGGGTTCGGCTTCGCGCTCGCGCTGATCGCGACAGTCGCGATCCAGCTCGCCCTGCCCTGGCAGCCGGTCACGCTCCTGATGATCGGGGCGATCGCTTTCGCCGGCGGGATGATCACCGGGATGGGACGCTGGGCGATCGCCGTCGGCATGCAGGCGATCGTCCCGATGGTGTTCATGCTCGGATTCCCGCGCGAAACGTTCGCCACCGCGATGCGCATCGAGGCGGTGTTCGCCGCCGGCGGCTTCGCCTACATCGCCTTCGCGCTCCTCGCCACCGTCGTCACCGACGCAAGCGCCCGCCGCCTTGTCGCAAGCGAATCGATCCGCGAACTCTCCATCTATCTTCGCGCGGTCGCCGCGGTCTTCAATCCCGAGACCGATCTGGAGGCCGCCTATGGCGCGGCGATCCGCCAGCAGGCGGCGCTGGCGGAACAACTGCAATCGGCCCGCGCGCTGCTGCTCGATCGCGCGCGCCCCGGTGAAAGCCTTCGCCTCGCCGCCACGATCGGCATCCTGCTCGACGCTTTCGACGCGCTTGTCGCCGCCCAATGCGACGTCGCGCTGATCCGCGAAGCGGCGGCGGCGGCTTCCCTGCTCAAGCATATCCGCGCAGCGATGCGCGTCGGCGCGCTCGATCTCGATCACCTGAGCCTCGAAATCCTGACGACGGCCCGGCCGACATTGCCGCCCGACCATCAGCTCGCCATCGACGCGCTCGAGCGCGAGGCGGCGAAGCTCAAGGAAGGCGCCGATGACCGACCGGCCGTTTACGCGCTCCGCGTAGCGACGCGCCGGATCATTTTGGCGCTCGGCCATATCCGGAGGCTGGAGAAGGCGCTTTCGGACGAGAAGGCGGCCGAAGCGTCGATGGGCGGCGTCGACCTCACGGTCTTCATTCCGAAGCGCTCATACTCGCTTGCCGCGCTCAAGCCGCACTTCACCTTCGCGTCGCCCGTGCTGCGCTATTCGCTGCGGCTCGCGCTGGCGATGATGGCGGGAGGGGTCGTCGCGTTATTCCTCGGCGATTCCGGCCACGGCAACTGGGTTCTGCTGACGATCTCGGTGGTCATGCGCGCGAATTACGGGCTGACCAGGCAGCGGCGCGACGACCGGGTGGTCGGCACGTTGATCGGCTGCGTCGTGGCCGCCGGCGCCGTCGCGTGGCTGCCGGCGAGCGCCCTGGTTGCGGCGCAGGGGCTGTCGCTTACCCTCTTCCACAGCTTCGTGCGGCTCAATTACATGCTCGCCTCGGTCGGCGCGTCGGTGAGTGCGCTGGTGTCGCTGCATCTCGTCCAGCCCGCGTTGCCCGCCCCTGTTCTGGCGCGCCTCGCCGACACCCTGATCGGCGCAGCGATCGCTCACCTGTTCAGCTATGTCTGGCCGCACTGGGAGTTCTTCGAGGCGCCGGGCATCGCGACGCGCCTCCAGGCGCGACTGGCGGTCTTCGCCGGCGTCGCGCTCAGACCCGACGCCTCCCCGCAGGAATACCGACTTGCGCGAAAGAACATGATCGAGGGCCTGGCTGCGCTTTCGGACTCGGCGGGGCGGATGAGCATCGAGCCGACCGCGACCAGGAAGGGACTCGACGAAATGGCGGAGCTGCTGATCGCCGCGCACGGGCTCGTCGCGGAGCTTTCGGCGGCTCGGCTCGACGCGCGAAGCGCCGGCGTTCCCGCGGCGCCTGAGGCCATGCGCGCATGGCTTCAGGCGCGCCTCGCGCCGAAGCCCGGCGCGGACGCCGCCAGGGCACCGCCCGGCCCGCTCGCTTCCGCCGCGCTCGCCGTCGTTGATGCGGCTGAGCGCTATCGGCAAGCGGCGCAGATCGAGCCGGACGAGCCGTAGACCTGGGCCAAAGCGAATTCACCAATTTTTCCAGACCGCGGGCGACGAGGCCTTGTCGACGTCGCATAAAAAAGCCAAGCTCGCGTGACAGAAAAAATCGGTTGTGAGCGCCTCGCGTGGAGGAACCCGAATCGACGCAAGGCGTTCAGAATGGGCTGGGCTTTCAGGCGGAGGAGGATAGAAATGGCTAACGTCGACTTTCGCTACGCGTCCGGGCCATCGGCTCGCTATCTGGACGTCTCGCCGATGATTTCGGCGCTTCGCTTCCAGCCGGACGACTTCGAGTTCAAGCATGGCTGGCTGCATCACGTGCCGAGCCGTCACCGTTTCCAGTTCGACAAGATGGGACGGGTGACGATCGACGCGCTGTGCGGCTGCGCCAGCATGTCGGTCAAGCCGGAGCAGACCGACGAATTGGTCTCGATGTTCAAGACTTGGCGTCGGGAATACTGGACACCGCTGGAGCAGAACCGCGAGTTCGCCTCGCACTTCCGTAAGCCGAACGCGTGGGTGCGGCTGTTCCGCGACGTCCGGATGGCGTTCCGGCGCTTCCTGCGCCGCGAAGATCCGGCCAGCATCTCAGTCGAAGACATGGCGGCGGCGCGCGCGACGCCGGCGGAATAGGCCATAGACTTTCGCGCATCGTTTCCGGCCGTGCTGCTCGCTACCCCATCCAGGGCGGCGCGGCCCCTTCTTGTCTTTCCTCCTGCCGGCCTGCGCCGCAGATCAAGGAGCCGACCGACGCGATCGTCCACCTGACGTCGTCGGCGATCTGCGGCGCCGACCTGCACTTCGTTCGTGGCGCGGTCAGCGTCATGAAGCCGACTCGGCCGCGAGGGCGTCGACGTGGTCGAATCGATCAGGCCAGGGGCGCGCAACGCCGCCTGTTGGGGAGTGGGTCATCACCCCCTCGAAGATCGGCTGCGGCGCCTGCAGCTCCTGTCGCGAGGGCTATTTCGCCCAGTGCGACAACGCCAATTCCGCCGGAAAGCGAGCCGGAACGGCCTTCTTCGGCGGCCCCGAGACAGCGGGCGGGCTACGACGGGCTCCAGGCGGAGAAGGCGCGCGTCCCCTAACTAATTCGGAGGCTTGAAACACGAAGCCGTATGCGGCTCGCGAGCCGGCTCATGTCACCGCTTGTAGAGTCCCATGATCGCCGCCTTGGCCAGCGTGTTGAAATGCAAGTTGAACCCGACCACCGCGCCCGAGCTGTCCGGATTCACGTCGAGCCTCTCGGTCTTCACGGCGAAGACAGAGAACAGATAGCGGTGCGGATGGTCTCCCGCGGGCGGACAGGGTCCGCCGTAGCCCGGCGCCGCGAAGTCGGTGCGTGTCTGCAAAGTCGCCGCCGCGGCTTCCCGCCCCCTCCGCGAGTTCCGTAACATCGGCGGGAATGTTCCCACGAGCCAGTGCCAGAAGCCCGAGCCAGTGGGCGCGTCCGGATCGTAGAGTGTGACTGCGAAGCTCCGGGTTCCCGCCGGCGCCCCCGACCACTTCAGATGCGGGGACTTGTTTCCGCCTGCACAGCCAAGTCCGTAATCGGCCGACAGAATGGAAATCGTTCGGCAGATAATCGCCGTCTTTGAAGCTGTCGCTCGTGACCATGAACGTCACGGGATCCTTACTCCTGCAAACGGCAATCTACTGCGGCGTGCCGGCGGCGATCGAGAGCTTCAAGATCGCCGAGGAGGTGTTCGAGGAAATGAACAAGGAAGGCGTCAAGACGCCCTGACCTGGGCAGCGTCCGGACAAAACGAAATCAGGAGAGTTCCTCGCTCGATCTGAATGGGCGTGTCTGCGGCCGTCATTGCAATCTCGCTGATCTCAGCCTTCATCAGGCCGTTGTTGACCGCGCCACGGACGTGCAGCCGCAGCTCGTTCGGCCGGTTGAGCGCCGTCAACAGACTCAAATTGATGATGCTGCGGTCCCGCCGCGGCAGGCCCGGGCGCATCCAGACGTCGCCCCAGCAATACTCGGTCACGAGTTCCTGCATCGGGCGCATGAAGTCCGACACGTTGCCCACGGAACGATCGACGTAGGCGTCGCCCACGACCTCCCGACGGACTTTCAAGCCTTGATCGTATTTCTGTGTCATCTGCGGGGTCCCTTCTGAGCTCTCACTGCCTCTGAGGAGATCGGAACCATCCGCTCAGTATTCCAATACGCTCGACAGGCGATCTCCATAGCTTTCGCGTGTCTAAGTTTCATATCGCTCCGCTCCTGAGCCAGAGTAGCGTTCGCGGTCGCCAACAGACGCCGCTAAGGTCCCGGCTCCTTTCAAAAATGTTCGACGAATGTATTCCATACTGTCTCGCTCCCTGGCTGACATTTCGTTTCGAGCTAGATCAGATGTTCGACTCCGCCGCGGCGTTAGTTTCTCCCGAAAGGCTGGACTCGCGAGTCCAATCAGGGCCCTCCTCAGAGGAGATGCAGCTCTTTCGCCGACGCGGTGAGCTCATGGCGGAATTCGGGATGGGCGAGCGCGATAAGCGCCTGAGCGCGTTCCGTCGACGAAAGGCCCTTGAGGTTCGCCGAGCCGAACTCGGTCACGACGTAATGCGTGTCGATGCGCGGCGTGGTCACCGGCCCTTCGAGCCGCGCCACGATGCGCGAGACTTTGCCCTTCGCGGCGGTCGAGTGGCAGGCGATGATCGACTTGCCGCCTTTCGATGCGAAGGCGCCGCGCACGAAGTCGAGCTGACCGCCCGATGCGCTATACTGGTGGCCGAGCATGTGCTCGGAATTGCAGGCGCCGGTCAGATCAATCTGGAGCGTCGCGTTGATCGAGACGACACTGTCGTTCATTGCGATTATGTGCGGATCGTTGACGTAGTCCACCGGGCGGCTCTCGACGGCGGGATTGTCGTCGAGGAAGTCGTACATGTCCTGCTGGCCCATGGCGAAGGTGAATACGGTCTTGCCGCGATCGATCGCCTTGCGGCGATTGTTGACGACGCCGGCGCGCGCCAGTTCGACGAGCCCCGGCACAGCGCCTCGGAGTGAACGCCGAGATCGTTGCGGTCCTTGAGCTCGGCGCAGACGAGGTTCGGCAGCGCGCCGACGCCCATCTGCAGGCAGGCGCCGTCGGGGACGAGGCCGGCGATCGTGCGGCCGATTACTTCATCCTCCGCCGTCGGGGCGCGGCTCGGCACTTCCAGGAGCGGGACATGGTTCTCGACGATGGCGTCGACCTCCGACACGTGCAACTCTGCGCCGTCGCCATTCACGCATGGCATGTGCTTGTTGACTTCGACGATCAACCTTTTGGCCGCGCGCGCAACCTTGGTCGAACAGTCGTTGCTGGTGCCGAAGCTGAAATAGCCGTGCCGGTCCATCGGCGAAACCGTCGTGACGAAGGTGTCGATGCCGATCTCATCGATCAAGAGCCGCGGCGCCTGATAGAAGGTGCTGGGCGCGCAATTGACCACCTTGCGCCCGCCATCCTCCATGCCGCGCCTGGGGAGCGCCCGTTCGACGCCTGTCACGAACATGCAGTAAGGCTGGATGCGGTCGTTAAGCTCGTAGCGAAAGATCGTGTCGCCGGCGGTCCGCGCCGTCTCGTAGTAATAGACCCTGACATCGTTGATCCCGCCGGCGGCGGCGCGGTCTGCGATCGCCTTCAACACCGCCGGAGGCTCGGCGGCGAACATGCCCATCGACAGGCGGCTTCCCGAAGGGATCGCCGCGACAGCTTGGCCGGGCGTCGTCAGCTTGGATTGATAGAGCGCGGTTGGGTCCATCGTCGCATCTCCTTGTGCGTGAGCATCAGTAGTTGGCGGCCTCTTCGGGCGAGTGGCCGCGGCGATAGAGGAGCATGGTGCGCTCGAAGGTCATCACCTCGACGCCGTTCTGATTGACGCCGCGGGTGGCGACGGTGACGATGCCCTCGGTCGGGCGGCTCTTGGACTCGCGCTTATGGAGCACCGTGCTCTCGGCATAAAGCGTGTCGCCGGCGAACACCGGGTGGGTCGCCTTCACCTTGTCCCAGCCGAGATTGGCGACGACCTTGGCGCTGACGGTGCGAACGCTCATGCCGGTGAGCAGCGCTAGGGTGAAGGTCGAGTCGACCAGCATCTTCTTCCATTCGGTCTTCGCCGCATAGGCGGCGTCGAAATGAACCGGTTGGACGTTGAGAGTCAGCAGCGTGAAGTAGGTATTGTCGACGTCAAGCACGGTGCGCCCGGGGCGATGCTCGAACACATCGCCGGGCTCGAAGTCCTCCCAATAGAGTCCGTTGGTTTCACGGTACCGCCGTTCGCCGACGGCTTTGTAGGCGGACAGGATGGTTTCCATGGATTGTCTCCTTGTTAGTTCCACACCGGCCTGGGGCCGACCCGCGCTGGATGAAACGTTAGTTTCTTCCTAGCTTGCCTCCCGAGCGCGACGAGCGGAAGTCGGGTCTCCGGCTTCTCCAGCGCCCACACCTGGGTGGCTGGAGAGGGTGATCCATTCGGGGTTCGAAGCGCCGGCACGCTCCGCGGGGCGCTCCCAAAAGAGCGGATTGCCCTCGATCTCCACCGGGAAGCGAAGACGCCTGACCGCACCGACCCCACTCGAGTAGACGCGATCCTCGCACGGCCCGTGGACCGGCAGCTCGATCACCGGCCGCTGTTCGGGCACCACGCCCTTGTCGGTCAAGATCGCGGCGGTGCGCGCCAGCGACAGGTGTGACACCGATCCCTTGCCAGTCGTCAGCCTTCGGGTCAGCCCTCGGATGGCGGCTGCGGCGATCTCATATCCGGCTCCCAGGTCGAGCGCTTCGACGGGCATGTGCCGTGGGCGCGACGCGTCGACCAACCTATCGAGCGCGACGATCGGAAGTCGGGTCTCCGGCTTCTCCAGCGCCCACGCCTGGGTGGCTGCCGCAATCCCGGTAGTGAACTGGGTGAGCGTGTCGAACCCGCGCCGAAGCTGCCAAGGACCGCTCCACCCGTGGGCACGGAGGGCGACCTCGACCAGGTCGGGCCGGGCCGCTTGCCGGTCTTTGGGCGGCACAAGCTCGTCGATCCCCCCCGGGCGATAGGTATGGACGAAGACATCTGTCTCCGAGAGGAGCTCCAGGAAGCGGGCCTTGCCTTCGGGCCGCTTCAGATCCAGAAACGCCCAGCGCTTGCCCAGCATCAGGTCGTTGGGGGTCCGCCCCCCGGCACTCGACGATTCATCTGAGCCAGGGGCATCCAGGCGGAGCACCTCGGCGCCGCAAGCAGCGAGGAAGCGCGTCCCCGTCGGTCCCGCAACAACGCGAGTGCAATCGAGAACCTTGATTCCGGCGAGGGGCCGGCCACGCGTCGGCTCCCACGAGCTGCCATCTGCCGCAGCGGCCTCCACGTGCACGATCGGCTCGGCATGCGCGGCCCTGCCAGCCGGATGGGTCAACCACTCGGCGATCGTACGACTGAGCGCCACCGTGGCTTTCGCGTCCACCAGCTTCTGCTCAATCTCATCTCCCGGATACTTCCGCACGGCAGCCGCGACCTCGGAGAGGTCCACGCTCGTGCCGAGAGTCTCGGCGAGCCGCTTGCGCCCGGTGGGGAACGCGCCCTGGACACGAAGCCACCGGCCGTCTGCCGTCTCGAAGTCGGTCAACCATCCCCCACCGTCCGCGAAGATCGCCGGCGGCTGCCACGCCCCCTTGAACCCGGACAGCGGCTGCGAAGGGCCTGGAGGGAAAATGTGGAACCAGCCGCTCGCCATCACGCGATCCACGTCGATCACGGAGGGCGGCCAACCCCCTGCCTCCAGGAGTTCTCCAACGGCGGCGCCCGCTGCGGCGAATGTCGCCGCAGCAAAATCAGTCACGGCAAACGCTTAAGGGAAGCGCACCGTCGCCATGAAAGCGAACCCGGTCTAGCCAGACCTCGTCGCCGCCGAGCGAGCTCCAGAGCTCGGCGAACAACTCATGTGAAATGGGGTAGTTAGCGTTCATTGTGTCTCTCCTTCCGTCTCGGCTGGATCAATGGAGTCTTCATCTGCGCATGCTCGAAAATGCAGCGCGGTGGCCATCGACTGCGATTCGATCTCCTCCTCCTGATTCCCGCCGCCGCAGTAGGTCCAAGTAGATTACGGTGCGCTGGAATGTATCCACGAGGTTAGATTGTGAAATTGTCTGCCGGTTCATGCCGCGATCCCGGCAGCGGCGAGCGTGCGGCGCGCCTTGCGGGTGACGGCCTCGTCGATCATCTCCCCGTCGATGGCGCCGACGCCCTTGGCGTTCACAGCAATCACGGCGCGAGCCTTCTCCACTGCCTCGGCGCTGGGCGTGAGCGCCACATTGATCGGACCGATCTGCGCGGGGTGTATCGCGGCCTTGGCCCCGAAGCCGAGCGCCACGGCGGCTGTGACCTCCTGCTTGAGCCAGGCTTCATCGTGCAGTTCGAAAAACGGCGAATCGATCGCCAATACGTCTCCCAACGCGCAGGCGGCGATCAGCCGGCCGCGTGCGTAGGCAAGCGGCTGCCAGGCAGTGGCAGCGCCAAGATCGGCGGACATGTCGGCCGCGCCCAACATGAGCGCTGCAAGCCGTGGTGTGGCCGTCGAGATTGCCTCCACTGCGGCGAGCCCAGCCGCGCTTTCGATCAAGCCGACAAGGCGAGTCGCCGCACCAACAGCCGTCAGAAGGCGGTCGAGGATTTGCAGATGGCCGGCCGTTTCCGTCTTGGGCAGGACCAGGAAGTCTGCAGATGCAGCCGATCCGAGCAGCGCATCGAGATCGGAGATGCCAGCCCGTGTATCAAGTCCGTTGATACGCAGGGCCCGGAGCGTACCCGCGCGCGGGCCGGCCAGATAGTCGAGCGCTGTGGTCCGTGCAGCAGATTTGTCGCGAGGCGCCACGGCATCCTCAAGATCAATAAGCAGAACATCTGCGCCTGCTTCAGCTGCATTTACAAAACGCTCCGGGCGGGTCGCCGGTGTGAACAGCCAGCTCCGAACTCGGGTTGGAAGCAAGTTGGTCATAGGCTGGATCCTTTCCTTTCCTCACTCGCTGGAGCATTCATCCAGTTCCGAGAGTGGGTGTGGTTGCCAATTCGGCGAGTGCGAGCGACCTTGGTCGAATAGTCATTGCCGGCGCCGAAGCTGAAATAGCCGCGCCGATCCGTCGGCCGTCTCACCGCACCTGAAAGACGAGCTTGCCGCGGAAGTGCCGCGACTGGCTCAGTCGATGGGCCTCGACGGCTTGCGATAAGCGAAAGAGCTTGGTTTCGGGCGGACGTATCGCGCCCTCTTCAAAAAGCTTGGCAATGCGCTCCATGGCCTGGCGCGACCGGCCGACCGGCGGCCGCAGCGACGTCACGTCGCTGCGCTCTGGCTTCGGCGCTTCGGGGCCGGACGCGATGAAGGCGGCGCGGCCCCCCGGCTTAAGCACCGCGAAGGATTTTTGCGCCACGTCGCCGCCGACGGTATCGAACATGGCGTCGCAGCCACTCACGACTTTGGTAAAGTCCTGCTTGGTGTAGTCGATGACCTCATCGGCGCCGAGTTCGCGCATATGATCGACGTTCGGCGCGCTCGTCGTCGTGATCACGCGGGCGCCGAGATGCTTGGCAAATTGAATGGCGAAGCTGGCGACGCCGCCGGCGCCGCCCTGGATCAGAATCTTCTCGCCCCGCTTCAGTTGCAACGTATCCGCGAGCGCATTGATGGCCGTGAGCCCGGTGAGCGCCAAGGCGGCGGCGTTAACATGGGACAGCCGTTCCGGTTTCTTGCCGACGAGCGAGGCCTTGATCGCGAGCTTTTCGCAATCGGTCCCGTCGCGACCGGCATCGAGCACGCCGAACACCGCATCGCCGA
>Ga0074044_10001252_pt1 | contig 23253 bp, 18 predicted proteins | sample BogForMeECP23OM1_FD_94443 | JGI IMG/M metagenome (GOLD analysis project Ga0074044, IMG submission 94443) | Bog forest soil microbial communities from Calvert Island, British Columbia, Canada - Bog Forest MetaG ECP23OM1 | ecosystem: Environmental > Terrestrial > Soil > Wetlands ... | reverse complement strand
GATTTGCGGCGGGCGATTCCGCGCAAGGATCTGGTCGAGGCGTGGAAGGATCTGGATGCGAATGCGCACTCGCTGGCCAAGCGTTTGATGGGGAAAGAAGCGGCTACTCCGTCGCGGACGTGGCAATTGTTGTCGTCGGCGCGTCCGGAGATGATTTTGTTTTTGGCGATTACGGCGCGGCAGCAGGCGGTGGCGCAGAAGATCAAGAATTTCTTTACCAAGTGGCGCCAGGTGAAGCAGAAAATTCCGTTGCCCGAGATGACGGAGTTGCGTATTACGCCGGAGATTCCGGCGTACGCGAAGATTGCGAACGATGTGTTCATGCTGCTGCTGGATGGCAAATTGCGGTCGCGGACGGAGACACTGAAATATCTGAAGCCGCTGGCGCCTCCACCGCCACCGCCTCCACCACCTCCGCCAGCGAAGCGGGGTCGGGGAGCCAAGGCCGCTGCGGCGGCCGCTGCTGCGCCTGCGGCAGCGGCGAGCGGCAAGCCGGGTAAGGGGAAGGGAAAAGCTGCGACGGTTGCGACGGTTCCAGCAGCGCCGGTCATACAAAAACCGGAAAAACCGGCGGCCAAGGCTGCGGCTGCGGTTCCCGCCAAATCGGCTGCGGCTGGCAAAACAGCAGCCGAGGCTCCAGCCAGTAAGAAGCCGAGCAAACCTGCCAAGGCCGGGAAGGTGGCTGCTAAAACCAAACCAAAGGCGAAGGCTACGGCCAAGAAGAGACGCTAGAATTCGTCAGGATCAGCCTCTGAAGCAGCAGCTTGAACTCGACCTGGCGTAGCGCCCCATTTACGGCTCCATGTAATCCGAGTAATCCGACCCGGGGTAATCCGACGGGCAACTTTCAACAATTTCACCGTGGCCGAGCGATAGGTGTCCATATGCGAACGATCATCTCGAACGACGCTGGACGCGATCTCGCAGGAAAGCGAATGCGCTATTTTTCCCCTTGAACTCGGCAGGGGGCTTCGGCATACAATGGACGCGCTTCGTGCAGTCGAGAAGAGATTCCATTTCAAATCGTGCTGCCGTGCCGGGCACTGATATAGGGGACGTCATGCAATCGATCTTTCGGTTCTCGGGACTGTGCGTTGCAGTTCTGCTGGTGTGCGCTTTCGGCGCCACGTCTGCTCTGGGCCAGACTATGCCTCACTTCAACCACATCATTTGGGTCATGGAAGAGAACCTCAACTACTCCGACATCACCAGCGCGACGTGGCCGAATCTGTATGCGATTGGACACACGTACGGGTATTCGACTAACTTTTTCTCGGACACGCATCCCTCGATTGGCAATTACGAAGAGGACATCAGCGGTCAGATTCTAACCAACGATGACTCCTGCGATCCCAATGGCACCGGCGGCACGGACTGCCCATTTCCCAGCACCGTCGATAACCTCGTGCGCGAGCTTTTGGCTCAAGGCCTGACTTGGAAATCTTACGCCGAGTGCATACCCAATGTCGGCTACTTAGGCGGAAACTATGTTGCCCCCTCCTGCCCCACCGATCTTACGGGTGACAACACGTACTACGTTCGCCACAACCCGTTCCCGTACTACTCGGATGTATACAACAACCAAACGCAGGCCGATAATATTGTTCCGTTCAGCGAATTCGCGACCGACGTGGCGGCTAAGAACTTGCCGATGCTTACTTATGTCGCGCCCGACGGGTGCGACGATGCCCATGATTGCCCCTCCTATCCGGGTCATATTGACCTGACCGCGGACACATGGCTGCAAACCAATGTCATCGGGCCGTTGACCAATCCATCCGGTTATGGCCCGACTTTCAATGATGGCGACCTGCTGATTGTCACGTTTGACGAATCGAGGAATGACAACCGTAACGGCGGCGGCCAGATTTTCATTGCGATGGTCAGCCCGAAGTATTCGAAGATGGCTTATGTTTCCAATATTTCGTACGGGGAAGGAGCCTTGGCGTGCACGTTGTTGCAGGGCCTCGGTCTGAGCGCCGTGTATGGGGACGCGTGCAGCACTTCTCCCCCGACTCAGTACGCGACGGCCGCCATGTCGGATTTCTTCGTGGAAACACAATCGTTCTCCTTAGCCGCGAATCCAAACACGCTCAGCATTGCGCAGGGCAATAGCGGCACAAGCACAATCACGGTGACTGACTACGACGGTTTTAGCGGCGAAGTCACGTTAAGCGCCTCGGGTTTGCCCAGTGGGGTAAGCGCCCAGTTCGTTCCGAATCCGACAACCACAACCAGCACGCTGACGCTTACGGTCGGCAGCGGCGCTCCTCTTGGTACTGTCAACCTCACCATTAACGGCGTGTCGGGCAGCTTGACCAATCAAACGACGATATCGCTAACGGTGACGGCAAACGGGCCGATTGCGAGTCTTTCACCGACTTCCCTGACATTTCCGAAAACCGTGGTGGGCGTTACAAGCACGCCGCAGACCGTTACCCTGACCAACACCGGAGTGTCGACTCTCAACATTGCCAGCATCGTACCCAGCGGAGATTTCGCCGTCCAGAGTACCAACTGCGGGGGCACGCTGGCACCGAACGCTAAATGCATGGTGAACGTCACCTTCACGCCGACCCAGGCTGGAACGCGCACCGGAACTCTGACCTTCAATGACAATGCACCCAACAGTCCACAGTCGGTGGCGTTGTCGGGCACGGGAGTGGCGCAGGCGACGCTGACTCCGGCCAGCGAAACGTACAAAAAACAAAAGGTAGGGACGACGAGCAAGGCGAAGAAGTTCACCCTCACCAACAACCAGGCGGTGGCGCTGACGGGGATTGCGATCTCGACGACGGGAGATTTTGCGGTGTCGGCGCAGACGTGCGGGTCGAGCCTTGCGGCCAAGAAGAAGTGCACGATCGATGTGACGTTTACACCCACCCAGACGGGCACGAGGACGGGACAACTGATGGTGGGCGACAGCGCCAGCAACAGCCCCCAGACGGCAACTCTGGCCGGCACCGGGGATTAGTGCTGATAGGCTAACGGATAGGCCCCGCATCGCTGCGGGGCTTATCTTTTTTCGTCGCGACAGGGAAATGGGCTATAATGTGAACATGCGGCGCTGGTTGTCCAGAGCGGCGTTTGGCCTGGTTTTGATTGCGCTGCCGGTGTGGGCGCAGCGTGGCGGGCATGGTGGCGGCGGTGGTGGTGCGCACTTCTCTTCGCATGGCGGATCGGCCATGCACTCTTCCATGCACTCCTCTGGCTCAAGCGCATTTCGCGGCGGAAGCGTCGGGCACAGCGGCGGCGTCCGTACTCGGACTGGAAACCGCTACCACAACTACACCTATAACTATCGCGGCTACTACGGACGCGGGAGCTACCCCTATTATGGATGGGGATATTATCCGTGGGGCTGGGACGGCTGGTACGACAATTCTTCAAACTATGACTCGGGGGACCAGGATCAGGATTCGTACGCGGGCTCTTATCAGGCTCCGGCTCCCGCTCCTTACCCTGAGAGCGGCGGATTGCAGCGCGATCTGCAGGCGCTGAATGGCAAGATCGACCGTCTGCAGGCCGATGTCGAAGCGCGCAATCATCCTAAGAACGAGGAACCGGCTACGGCGCTGGTGTTCCGCGACCAGCATGTGGAAGAAGTGCATAACTACGCGATTGCCCGCGGAACGCTCTGGGTGCTCAATGACCACCAGGCCGGGAAGAAGATTCCGCTTGCCCAGCTCGATATTCCAGCCACGATCAAGATGAATGACGATCGCGGTGTGGATTTCCAGGTGCCGCAATAGCGGCGATGCAAGTCGATGGTCGTTGGTCGTTGGCGAACTCGCACGGGCGGCCTTAGGGACTCACAACTACCAACTGCACTACTTTCTGTCATTGCGCCAATTCCTCCAGCCAGTAGAATGAAATCCGATTCGCTAGAAGCCCGTGGTTAGACTCCAGTGGTCTGAAGCCAGCGCCTGAAGGCACGATCGATCATCGCTGCATTTACGGTATGCCTGAAGGCATACCCTGACACGAAACTGACTTGCTCCGGAGACTGGTAGGGCCAAGAGTTACTTCATGAGCCAAAATCAATTCGTACATCTGCATCTGCATAGCGATTACTCGCTGCTTGACGGCGCTTGCGACGTCGAGAAACTGGTTGAGCGCGTGCATCAACTCGGCATGCCCGCGGTCGCCATGACCGACCACGGGAATATTTTTGGCGCAGTGCATTTTGTGAATGCCGCGCACAAGGTTGGGGTCAAACCGATCGTGGGATGCGAGCTGTATATCTGCAAGAAGGATGATCACGTCATTACGCGCACTCCTCCCGATGGCGACACTTATAACCACCTGCTGGTGCTCGCCGAAAACGAAGAAGGCTACCGCAACCTGGTGAAGATCACTTCGGAGGCGTCGCTGCATGGGTTTTATTACAAGCCTCGCGTGAGCAAAAACTTTTTGGCGGAACATTCCAAGGGACTGATCGGGCTTTCGGGATGCTTGAAGGGCGAAGTGGCCGAGCGGTTGACGGAAGGGAACTACGATGCCGCGCGGGCGGCGGCCGGTTTCTATCGCGATCTGTTTGGCAAAGAGAACTTTTTCCTTGAGATACAGGACCAGGGGTTGGAGATGGAACACCGCATCCGCTCTGGACTGTTTCAGTTGGAAAAGGATCTCGGGCTACCGATGGTTGCTACCAACGACAGCCACTATCTTTGCGAGGACGACGCGCATGCCCAGGATGTGATGCTTTGCATTCAGACGGGAAAGTCGATTCAAGACACGAACCGGATGAAGTTTGAGGGCAACCAGTTCTTTGTCAAGAATGCCGAGGAGATGCTGCGCGTGTTTAAGGACGCGCCCCAGGTGCTCTCGCGCACGCTTGACATTGCTGAGCGCTGTAACCTTCGGCTGGAAAAAGTTCCCAGTCCGTTTCCGCACTTTGATGTGCCCGAGGGATTTACGCTCGACAGTTATTTCGAGCACATTACGCGGCAGGGATTCGCGCGGCGGATTGCGAACCTTCGGGGCGCGGCGGCTAGCGGCCGGCTTAAGCATTCGCTGGCGGATTACGAACAGCGACTGGCTCGCGAAATCGCCATCATTCAGCAGATGAAGTTCTCGGGTTATTTTTTGATTGTCTGGGATTTTATTCGGTACGCACGGGAACGGGGGATTCCGGTAGGGCCGGGTCGGGGATCGGCGGCGGGCGCTGTGGTCGCGTATTCGATGGGGATTACGGATATCGATCCCCTGCAGCATGAGTTGCTGTTCGAGCGCTTTCTGAACCCGGAACGGATTTCCATGCCGGATATCGATATCGACTTTTGTATGAACCGGCGCGGCGAGGTGATTGAATACGTCACCCATAAATATGGGCGAGAAAATGTGGCGCAGATTATCACGTTTGGGACGATGGCGGCGAAGGCTGCGATTAAAGATGTTGGACGCGCCATGGACATGCCTTACAGCGATGTGGACCGCATTGCGAAGATGGTGCCGACCACGCTGAATATCAAGCTCGACGATGCGCTGGCGGAGTCGGCGGCGCTGCAGGAGGCTTACCAAAAAGATCCGCAGGTGCGGCAGTTGCTGGATACGGCGCGGAAACTGGAAGGGCTGGTGCGGAATTCCGGGGTGCACGCGGCGGGGGTGGTGATTTCGCCGCGTCCGCTGATTGAGCTGGTGCCGCTGCACAAAACCAAAAACGACGAAATCGTTACCGCGTTTGACATGGTCGCCATCGAAAAGATGGGCCTGTTGAAGATGGATTTTCTCGGGCTGACCACGCTCACTATTCTTGACGATACTTTGAAACTGATCGCGCAGAAGGGAACTCATCTGAAGCTGGATGACATTCCGCTGGAAGACCAGTCGACGTACGAAAGAGTTTTCCATAAGGGATTAACGTCGGGCGTGTTTCAGTTTGAATCGTCGGGAATGCGTGATGTGCTGCGGCGCTATCAGCCGAACTCGATCGAAGATCTCACGGCGTTGAATGCGTTGTATCGTCCGGGGCCGATTCAGGGCGGGATGATTGACGACTTTATCGAGCGCAAACATGGACGGCGGAAGATCGAATACGACCTGCCGGAACTGAAGGAGATTCTGCACGAGACTCTGGGGGTCTTTGTCTATCAGGAACAGGTGATGCAGACGGCGAACAAACTGGCGGGCTACTCGCTGGGGCAAGCCGACCTGTTGCGACGAGCGATGGGCAAGAAGAATGCCGAGGAGATGGCGGCGCAGCGCGAGACCTTTGTGCGAGGTGCGACACAGCGCGGGTTTCCACCGAAGAAGATTGAGAAGATTTTCGATTTGATGGCGCAGTTTGCGGGGTACGGCTTTAATAAGTCGCACTCGGCGGCCTACGCTTTGCTGGCGTATCACACTGCTTATTTGAAGACACATCATCCGGTGGATTTTATGGCGGCGCTGCTGACTTCAATCACGGGCGACACAGATAGCGTGGTGAAGTACATCAACGAATGCCGCGAAATGGGGATTGCGGTTGAGCCTCCGGATATCAACGTAAGCGATGCGAACTTCACTCCGCATGGGCCGGCGATTCGGTTTGGACTTGCGGCTGTAAAGAATGTTGGCGGAAACGCGATTGAGTCGATTGTGGCGGCACGAAAAAAGCTAGGACGGAATTTCCGGTCGTTTTATGAATTCTGCGAAGAAGTGGATCTGCGACTGCTGAACAAGCGCGTGCTGGAGTCGCTGATCAAAAGCGGGGCGATGGATTGTTTTGGACGGCGGGCGCAACTTATTCAGGCGCTCGACTCGGCGATTGAGCAGGCGCAGAAAGCGCAGCGCGACGCGGAATCGGGGCAGCACGGGCTGTTTGGCGTGTTTGCCGATGAAACTGCCGAGCAGGCTAACGAAGCGCTCCCCAACGTGCCCGACTGGGATGAGCATACGCGGCTGGCGGCGGAAAAAGAAATCCTGGGATTTTTTATTACCGGGCATCCGATGGAAAAGTACAAGGAGAAGCTGGCGGATTTGAATGCGCTCTCTACGCAGGACATCGCGGCGATGAAAAAATCAACGAATAAGGATGAGAACATTACGACCGCGGGTTTGATTTCGGGGCTGCGCGTCGCGAAGTCGCGGCGCGGCGAATTATGGGCGCAAGCGGCGCTGGAAGATATGGCGGGCAAGGTGGAGTTGCTGGTATTTCCCGAGGCTTACAGAAAGCTTGCGGAGAAGGTGAAGCTTGAGGTGCCAGTGCTGATTCGCGGGGGCGTGCGTATTGAGGAAGGCGCGAATCCTAAAGTTACGGCTAATGAAATCGTTCCGCTTGATGAAGCGCACGTGCCCTTGCCAAAGGCGTTGCGGATACGGATTCCTCTTGGGAGTGCGACCGATGACACGGTCGACGCACTGCACGCGCTTTGCAACGAACGCAAGGGCGAGGCGAAGGTGTTGTTCGATGTGGAGCGGGAAGGCGATTTCATGGTGGTGATGGAAGCCGAAGGCTATAATGTGATGCCGGACCGCAATTTTCTGGGGCGAGTGGAAGAGTTGTGCGGACGCGGCAGCGTGCGCGTCATCAGTTGATTAAGCAGCGTGGTGGAACAACTGGCGTCTTGCCCGTGCGGGCGTGTCGTGGCCGTGCGAGGACGCCCGGCGCTCCACCGGCAAATGCGGCCGATGCGACGAGCGAAAACAAAGCGGGCGGCGAAGGCAGAGGCTGGCGCAGAGGATCGTGCGAAGAACGGCGCGAAGAGTGATTGGGAGAATTCCGCCCTCGCCGGTACCGATTTTATGCTCTCGATAGTGGAGGCGCATCATACGCGCGAGAATGGGAACGTCATCAAAATGGATTCTGGATTGAAGGCGCAGCAGGAACTGGAAAAAATCGAGGAACAGATTACGCGACTGCAGGCGGTGGAGGGGCAGAAAGCGGAAACGCTGCGCCAGATCCAGCAACTGCATGATCGGGTGGATAACCTCCGGCACGAAATTGCTTCGCCGCTGAACGCTTGGGAGCGCACGGAATTGGCGCGGCATCCACAGCGTCCTTACACGCTGGATTATGTGGAGCGCATTTTTACCGATTGGAGCGAGATTCACGGGGATCGGGGTTTCCGCGACGACCCTGCAATTGTCTGCGGAATGGCTCGCTTTCACGGCGAAGAAGTTGTGATTGTGGGCCAGCAGAAAGCGCGCGATGCCAAGCAGCGCGTATATCGAAATTTTGGCATGCCGCATCCTGAAGGGTATCGAAAAGCGCTGCGCGTGATGAAGATTGCGGAGAAATTCAAGCGTCCGATATTTACGTTTGTGGATACCGACGGCGCTTATCCCGGCCTGCATGCTGAAGAGCGCGGGCAGGGAGAAGCGATTGCGCGCAACCTGCTGGAGATGGCGCGTCTGGAAGTGCCGATTGTGGCAACCGTGATTGGGGTTGGCGGGAGCGGCGGGGCGCTGGCGATTGCCGTGGCCGACCGCGTGCTGATGATGGAAAACGCCGTGTACTCGGTGATCTCGCCGGAGGGCTGTGCGTCGATCATGTGGCGCGATGCCAGCAAGAAGGCTCTGGCAGCGGAAGCCATGAAGATTACGGCGCAGGATCTGAATGAATTGGGCTGCATTGATGCGATCATTCCGGAACCGGCCGGAGGCGCGCATACCGATCATGCGCAGGCCGCGGCGTTTCTGGACGCCGCGCTCCTGCAGCACCTGGCCGCGATACGGCAAACGCCCGTTGGCGAACTGCTGGAGACTCGCTATAACAAATTTCGTAATATGGCACAGTTCTTTCAGGTGGAAGCGTAGCTTCGATTTCTGCATTGGACGCCTAAGCGCGATCTCAGGACGGGCGAGGACGCCCGACGCTCCACCGTCAAGATCCCCCGAACCTTTCTACAGAATCGGCAAATGCAGGCAGGGCTGCACCAGGAAATCCAGTTGGTTGATTTGCTGTAAGGCCTGCTCCACGACTGACACTTTGCATTCCTCCAGCGTAATCAGGAAGGGCAGATGCGACTTGGGGCAGTCCGGTTTCTGCAGGACAGAATCGATGTTGATGCCGCCCTGGGAGAGAATGGTGGCGAGCGTGGCGATGATGCCGGGACCGTCCTTCACCAGAAAACGCAGGTAGTGCTTGGCGGTGAAATCGGCGGAAACGGCGGGCGATTTGTCGAGGGCACTTTCGGGGTCGAGCGTCGTGGAGGCCTGTTGGGCGCGTGCGACGGCTAGAATGTCAGAGACGACAGCGACCGCGGTGGGATGTCCGCCGGCGCCGTGGCCTCCAAAGACGGTTTCTCCGCCGTAGGTTCCGGTGACCACTACCAGGTTTTGACTGCCTTCCACGCGCGCTAACGGAGATGAGAATTCGACGAGCGATGGTTGCACGGCGGCAAACAGTTTCTCGCCTTTTAATTCCGCAGCGGAAATCTGGCGAATGGTGCAGCCTAGCTGCTTGGCATATTCGAAGTCGACGGAGTCGATTGAGCGGATCGAGCGGGCCACGATGCTTTCCGCCTCAACATTGCAATGGAGCCCGACTCGCGCCAGGATGGCTAGCTTGGCGCGGGCATCGAAGCCGTCGATATCTTCCGTGGGATCGGCCTCGGCGAAGCCCAGTTTCTGCGCCTCGCGCAGAGCGGTTTCGAAGGGAATGCCGTTCGCTTCGATCTGGCTGAGAATGTAGTTGCAGGTACCGTTTAGAATGCCGCGGATTTTGTACAGATCGTCGCCGGCCAATCCTTCTTGCAATCCGGAAATTACGGGCACTCCGCCGGCTACCGATGCGCCGAACTGAATCTGCTGCTTCGTCTGACGCGCAAGGCTGAGCAATTCGGGGCCACAGCGCGCGATCAACTGCTTGTTGGCGGTGACTACAGATTTGCCCGAGTGGAGCGCGCGGCGGATCCAGTCTCCGGCGGGCTGGAGGCCGCCCATCACTTCGACCACGATTTCGGCGTCGGAAGATAGAACGTCATCGATATTCTCAGTCCACTGGACGGAGGGCGGAAGCCAGTCCACTTTTTTTCGCGCCACGTTGCGATTAAGGACGTGGGTCAGGCACAGGTGGGTGTTGGAGCGCTCGCAGAGAATTCTGGCCACCGAACTGCCGACCGTGCCGAAGCCCAAGAGAGCCACTTTGCAGTTTTTCGTGTCTGTGAGCGCTGCCCTAGACATCAATTTAGGTATTCTGCATTCTGATGATAGCACCTCACTGTTGCTGTTCTAGTTACGCCCGCTCGTTTTGGGCGCGTATAATTACTTAGGCGTTTTCACTTTGCACTCCGCAAAACTTTCGGGGCGATGGGGTTGGCCCGGTCAATGAATTTGTGGGATTAAAACCAGAAAGGTAGAGGGATGGCCACTATCGATGTTGTGCCTCAGGAATTGTCGGGGCAACTGGGGCAACGGCGTGTCGTCAATGACATGAGCATTCAGGTTGCGACCGTGAATGGGTCGGGGTCGCAGAGTTCCAATACGGTTTTGTTGCGCAGTATTTTTCAGATGGGCGTGCCGATTTCGGGGAAGAACCTGTTTCCTTCGAATATTGCGGGGCTGCCTACCTGGTTTACGATCCGCGCCAGTAAAGATGGGTACATCGCGCGCAAGAAAGAGATTGACCTGCTCATCGCCATGAATGCGGAGACGGCGCAGGACGACGTCAAGACGCTGACTGCGAGAGCGGCGGTGCTTTATGACGAACCGCTGGCGCTCGATAAGCTGCGCTCCGATTTGATTTATTACGCGGTGCCGTTCGACAAGCTGGCGGCTACGGTGGGCGCGGAAGCCAAGCTGCGCAAGCTGATCAAGAACATGATCTACGTCGGAGCGGCGGCGCAACTGCTGGAAATTGATTTTGCCGAGGTGGAGAAGGCGATCCGCAAGCAGTTTGCTACCAAAGCTAAGGCGGCGGCTTTGAACCTGGCGGCGGCCAAGGCGGGACACGATTACGCGGTGGCGAATTTGAAAAAGCGCGACCCGTTTTACATTGCGCGCATGGATAAGACGGCGGGCAAGATTATCGTGGACGGCAATTCCGCGGCGGCCATGGGATGCATGTTTGCCGGTTGCACGGTGGTGACCTGGTATCCGATTACGCCTTCGTCGTCGCTGGTGGAGACGATGATCGACTACATGAAGGAGTATCGCGTTGGGCCGGACGGCAAGGCGACCTTTGCCATTGTGCAGGCTGAGGACGAGCTGGCGGCTGTCGGCATGGTGATTGGCGCGGCTTGGGCTGGCGCGCGCTCGATGACCGCAACGGCCGGGCCTGGGATTTCGCTGATGGCGGAGTTCACGGGGCTGGCTTATTACGCGGAGGTTCCGGCGGTGATCTGGAACATCCAGCGGGTGGGGCCATCGACTGGATTGCCCACTCGTACGGCGCAGGGCGATGTGCTCTCAACAGCGTTTCTTAGCCACGGCGACACCAAGCACATCATGCTGTTTCCGGATTCGGCGAGCGAATGTTTCACCATGGCGCAGGACGCTTTTGATTTGGCGGAGCGGTTTCAGACTCCGGTGTTTGTCATGTCGGATCTTGATTTGGGGATGAATAACTGGATGTCGGATCCGTTTCCTTATCCGGAGAAGCCGATTGATCGCGGGAAAGTTTTGAGTAAGGAGGATCTGGAAAAGGCCGGTAGTTTCGCGCGTTACAAGGATGTGGATGGCGATGGGATTGGCTATCGCACGTTGCCGGGGACGGATCATCCGGCGGCGGCTTATTTTGCGCGCGGCAGCGGACACAATGAGAAGGCGCAGTATAGCGAGCGTCCGGACGATTTTGAACGCAACATGGAACGGATCAATAAGAAGTTTGAGACGGCGCGGTCGTTTGTGCCGCGTCCGGAATTGGCGGGCAGCGGTAAGGCTAAAGTTGGGATTCTGGCTTATGGCACTTCGCATTGGGCGATTATCGAGGCGCGGGATCAGTTGGCGAAAGAGCATGGAGTTGAGACGGATTATCTGCGCGTGTTGGCTTATCCGTTTACGCGTGAGGTGCACGATTTTATTGAGCGGCACGAGCGCACGTATGTCGTGGAACAGAATCGCGATGGGCAGATGGCTAGCTTGCTGAAGCTGGATATCAAAGCGGAATTGACTCCGCGGCTGCGGTCGATTTGCCATATTCACGGATTGCCGATTGACGCGCGCTCTGTAACTGACGAATTGATGATGATGGAGGGCAAGTAAAATGGGGACCACACCCACTAATACGCCGGCAGCGCCTGCTCCGAAAATTAATCGGATTGGATTGCAGGTAGTTGACTATCGCGGCGGGAAGACTACTCTTTGCGCGGGTTGCGGGCATAACGCGATTTCCGAGCGCATCATTGATGCCATGTATGAGATGGGCGTGCCGCCCGAACGCGTCGCTAAGTTCAGCGGGATTGGATGCTCGTCGAAAAGCCCGGCTTACTTTATGAATCGCTCGCACAGCTTTAACTCCGTGCATGGGCGCATGCCTTCGGTGGCTACGGGAGCGATGCTGGCGAACAAGAACCTGATCGCGCTCGGGGTGACGGGTGATGGAGATACGGTTTCAATTGGCGCGGGACAGTTTGTTCACTTGATGCGGCGCAATCTGCCGATTATTTATATCATCGAAGACAACGGGTGCTATGGGTTGACCAAGGGGCAATTCTCGGCGACCGCCGATATAGGTTCAACGCTGAAGAGCGGTATCGCGAACGACCTTCCTCCGGTGGATACTTGTGCCATGGCGATTCAGTTGGGCGCTACGTTTGTTGGGCGGTCGTTTTCGGGCGACAAGAAGCAACTGCACACGATGCTTAAGGCGGCGCTTGCTCACAACGGAACGGTGATGCTCGACGTGGTTTCTCCTTGCGTTACTTTCAACGATCACGAGGGCTCGACTAAGTCTTATAAGTACATGCAGGCGCATGAAGAGCCGCTGCATGAAGTGAGCTTTGTGCCCGCGTTTGAAGAGATCAACGTGGACTACGATCCGGGGACTACGTTTGAAGTCACCATGCATGATGGGTCGCATCTGCGGCTGCGCAAACTGGAGCAGGAATACGATCCTACGGATAAGATTCAGGCGGTGCAGCGGCTGATGCAATCGCACGCTCAGGGCGATGTGCTGACGGGCGTGTTTTACATCAACGCCAATGCGCCTAGCTTTATCGACATGCTTAACGTTACGGATCAGCCGTTGGCTACCTTGCCGGAAGCGATGACGCGTCCGGGCCGGGAAGCGCTGGCGAAGTGCATGGACGAACTGCGGTAGATACTGCTGCGGATGGCGAGCATTGAGCCGGTCGCTGTTGGGGCCGGCTTTCATTTTGGCCCGCCAATCTGAGGTCGTAGCGGCCGCGAAGAACCGCCGAGCTGCGCTCGGGGGCAGGTGAGGGCACCTGCCCCTACGTAAACCTGGGCGGGGCTGAGCCCCGCCAACACACGAACATTAGTTTCCCATCGTCAGCACTACTCTGAACCTGGCTCGGCCGCTGATCATCTGGTCGTAGGCTTCAGTGGCTTTTTCCAGCGGGTACTTTTCGATCATCGGACGGACTCCGGTCATCGCGCTGAACTGCATCGTGTCTTCGGAATCCTTGCCCGTTCCGGCAGCCCAGCCCTGGAGCGCCTTGCGGCCGCTGATAAGTTGGATGGGCGTGACCGTGATGGCATCCATGCTGGCGCCTACCACGATGAATTTGCCGTTGCTGGAAAGGCCGTCGAACAGGGCGGACATGGATTTCGCATCCGGGGCGGTGGCTAGAATAATGCGCGCGCCGCCGAATTTTTGCAGCTCCGCTACCGAATTGCCCGCAGCGGTGTCGACATAGTGCCACGCGCCAAGTTTGCGCGCGAGCGCTTCTTTGTCTTTGCCGCGACCTATGGCGAAGGTTCGGAAACCCATTTGTCTTGCGTATTGAATTCCCAGATGGCCGAGTCCTCCGATGCCTTGAATCGCGACCAGATCGCCGGGGCGCGCTCCCGAATTGCGCAGCGCGTTGAAGACGGTGATGCCGGCGCACAGCAGCGGCGCAGCTTCGGCGGCGGGGAGATCATCTGGGATCGCTGCGACTGCCTCTGCGGGCGAGATCATGTATTCCTGATAACCGCCGTCGTGGGTGATGCCGGTAATTTTTTCGTTCTGGCAGTTGATGAAGTCACCGCGGCGACAGGCGTCGCAGACGAAACAATGGCCGCCGTGCCATCCAACTCCTACGCGCTGGCCGGGCATCCAGTTGGTTACGTCGGCGCCAACCGCATCGATGCGGCCGGCAATTTCGTGTCCGGGAACGCGAGGGTACTGGATGCCGGGCCAGTGACCTTCCTTTACTAGCGCGTCGCTGTGGCAGATACCGCAAGCTTCGACTTTAATCCTGACCTGGCCGCGGGCGGGCTCGGGAATATTTCTTTCGACGAGCTCGAAATCACCGCCGGGCTTGCTGACTTGAACAGCTTTCATCTTCGAAGGCATAGTTCTTTCCTCATGGATTCAGGTTGGTGGGAATGTACGGCGCAGAGAAATAGATGTGCTAAGGCGCGGTAAGGACTCAGACTTCATGGGAGCGTTTTGCGGTAGGGAGGTTGCCGATCGTTGCTCGGCTGGGCAGGTGAGGACACCTGCCCCTACGCGAACTGGGACGGTCGGGGGCGGGCGTCCCGACGCAAGCTTGGCGCTCCATTAAGCCTTTTTCTTCTTCTTGAGCTCTCCCTCGAAGGAGTGCTCGGGACTGTGGCCGGGCTCGGGGAAATCGCTGTCGGCGCCGTCTTGCATGGGGTCGGGATTACGGTGCCCGAGTTGGCCTTGCATGGAGTTGTTACCTTCCTGTCCGCGTTCGTCGGGTTCTTGAGAACCTTTTCCGCGGTCGGCATCGTTGTCGAGATGATCGCTCTTACTTTTCATGGCAGACCTTTGGAGATTGTTAATAAATTTATGACTACACAAAAAGGTTACGCCGTTAGCTCACTGCGGGCAATGGCTGGCTGGGGCTGTTCTTTTGCACTTGCAAGTTATTGTAATAGTTACGATGGGTAAATTTAATAGTCGATTAACCTGATATTCAATCTAATATAGGATATGGCCAGCAATTTTAGAAAACATTATCTGTTCGCGAGCGATTTCGATAAGACGTTGACCTTCAACGATACCGGTTACGTGCTGAGCGAGTTGCTTGGCATTTCTGTCAAGGAGTTCGAGCGCAAGGCTAAGGGCATGGCCCAACTGAACCTGGTGCAGCAGGGCGCCGAGCTTTCTTATTTGCTTTTGCATGATCCGGAGTTCCATTCGCGCGTCCGGCGCGACGACCTGATCGAGGTGGGCAAACGCATCCGACTCAAGGAAAATATCAAACAAGTTTACGACATACTCGACAAGCGGATCGACGGATACCACTTCGATTTTTATGTGCTCTCGGCGGCGCCGGTGGAGGTGATTCAGTCGGCGCTCGAGGGGATCGTGCCCGCGGATCACATTTTTGGCACCGAGTTCAAGTATAACGACTCGGGCGAAATCGAAAGCCTGGTGCGGGCTACGGCCGGTTATGGAAAAGTGGCTCGACTGGAGCAACTGGAAAAGCAACTCGACATGCCGGCGGATCATGTGGTGTACGTAGGCGACGGGAGTTCCGACATTCACGTGATGTTGCATGTGAACCGGCGCGACGGCTTTACCATTGCCGTATCGGAATCGAAACTGGTGGCACAGATCGCGAAACGAACTGTACTCAGCGAAAATGCACTGGCCACGCTGGTGCCGATTCTGGAAGAGATTGCCGGTTGGCAGCGGCCGCGAATCCGTCAACTTTTTGAATCCTACGGCTTCCTGATTCAAGGATGGGATCGGGTGCAGACGGATTGGGTTACTCTGCGGCCGAGTGGCTTGGCGGAAAAGGCGGCGACGGCGGCGGACGTGGTTTGACAGCGTAATCGCGGGCTCTGTACAACTTATTCTCATGCGCTGGGTTCTTATCTGCCTAGGGGTGCTTGCTCACGGGTTGGGGCAGGATCCCGTCTAACTATCTTGAGGTATTCCGATGAAGATTGTGGGCAGTAGTTTTTTGGTTTTGATGGTTATCGCGGCGGGCAATTTGTGCGCGGCGCAGCCGCCTCAGAAGCAGGAACCGCCGGCGCAGACATCGGCACCGGAGAGCACGTGGACTCCTCGGGGTGTTGAGGCCTTGCGCTCACAAGCGTCTTCCAAGACGGAGTTCACACTCGATCACTCCATGCTGGTGTTGGCGTCGAAGCTGGATGCTAACGACGAGGATCTTCGGCGCGTGATCGCGGGTGTGAATGGGGTTTCGGTGCACAGCTACAAGTTTTCTGGAGCCGGGATGTACGATCTGGCGGCTCTGGGTTCGGTGAAAGAAGAGTACCGCTCGGCGGGCTGGAAACAAGTGATGAACAAGGAGAAGGACGGAGGGCACGAGGTCACCAATGTCTGGCTGCGGCTGGAGAATAATGCGATCAGCAATGTTGCGGTGCTCCAGGCCAGGGCTGCTGAGGTCGATTTTATCGTAGTTTCCGGGTCGATCAGTCCGCTGGATTTGTCGCATCTGGGCGGGCACTTCGGCATTCCGAAGATTGAAGGCGGAGTGGTGGTGCCGAATACCTCGCGACGGCCGTAATTCACTCTGCCGGGCGGGGACGCCCGGCTCTCCACCAGCTCGGACTCTATTCCATGGTTAGCGGTTTCTCTGCGTCGTTGGAGCTAATTTTCTTAACCTCTCTCTTGCCTGCGTGGCTTCGGTGGTGCGGGGATAGCGCTGAATTACGTGCTTCAATTCTTGTGCGCCCTCGTCTTCTTTCCCGAGTTCGAGGAGCGCGAATCCTTTTTTCAGCTGGGCAGCTGCGGCTTTGTTTCCGCTGGGGAAATTCTGTAGAACCAGATCGTAGCTGGCGACTGCTTTCGCGTAGTCGCCGGCCTTGTACTGAATTTCGGCTAGATAGAAAAAGGAATTTCCGGCGAGATCGGTATTGGGGTAGAACTTGATGTAGTCGCCGAATTCCTGCACCGCCAAGTCGTTTTTTCCGCCGTTGTAATCACGCAGGGCATTGTTGTAAAGCACGTCGGGCGGAGGCGCCTGAGCGATGGCTTGCGCTTGCTGCTGCGCTTGCGCCTGCTGCGCGGCCATGGATTGCTGCTGCGCTTGCATATCTTCGAACTGCTTGCTCAGCTTGGCCAGGCGAACTTTGAGTTCGTCCATGGTGTCGTTAAGGGCCTGAATCTGACCGGAGATCTGGTCGACTTGGTTGGAGCGATCCTGCTGTTGCTTGTTCACCGACGCTTGCAGCTCGCCGATGGCGGCGCTGACTTTGTTGGCGGCGTCGGTATTCTGCTCGAGCAGGTTTTTCATTACACCCATGCGCTCGTCAAAGGAGCGCGTCATGGCGGTCATCTGCTGCTGCAGTTGCTGGACCTGGGTTTGCAGTTCGACGATGTCTTTATTGGCGGCTTGGGCGGGGCCGATCGAGATCGTGATCAGCAATACGAGAACGAACGCGATGCGAGTGAATTTCATAGTTAACCTATTGGATGTCAAAAGGGCGCTGCGTGTCCAGCGCCGCGAATCTTGAGGAAGAAGGACGGGCGAGACGCCCGTCCCCCGCTATCTGTTTTTTATTGTTGTCCGTAGACGAAGTGGCCGCGGCGGTTTTGCTGCCAGCAACTTTCGTTCGACTCGGTGCAGAACGGTTTTTCTTTGCCGTAGCTGAAAGTCTTGATACGGTCACCGCTCACTCCCGCCTGGATCAGCGCATTCTTTACGGAGTCGGCGCGATTGGTGCCGAGAGCCAGGTTATATTCGGTTGAGCCGCGCTCGTCGCAGTGTCCCTCAATGGTGATGCGGATGTTGGGATGTTGCTGCAGGAACTGCGCGTCGCCCTGTACCGTGGGCTGGTCGGCTGGGCGTATATCGGATTTGTCATATTCGAAATAAATGTCTTTTACGTTGTGGGCGAAGAGTTCCTGCTCCGTCAGGTTCTCTGCCGCTTGCGGCGGGGGCGCGGGGGCGCTATTGACGGTCACGCGAGCGGTGGCGTCCTGGGTTCCACCGGCGCCTTTGGCGATTAGATGGTAAGTGGTGGAGTCAGCGGGAGTCACCTGACGCGAGCCGCTCAGGTCCACGGGGCCAATGCCGTCGATGCTGACGTCGGTTGCGTTCGTCGTCTGCCAGGTCAACGTTGTCGCTTGACCCTGATTGACGGTGTTCGGATTTGCCGACAGCGAGGCCGTCGGAGCAGTCAGTGACGGGGGCGGTGGGGGCGGCGGTGGTGCGGCTTTCTTGGCGCAAGCGCCCAGAAACAGGATGGTACCGAGTGCGCATGCGAGCGTGCTGCATCTCACGATGGCTGTTTTTGTCATGCTCATTTTAGTTACGCGCATCACTGATTCCTCTTTTCTGTGCGCCCGCGTTGTGGCTGCAATCTGTAGATTCACGGCAGGGCGCACTCTGGGCCAGCCGCAAAACCTTGCTTCTTTCTTAGAAACACACCACAAACAAAATCCTTACCACAGGGAGCACAGGAGAAACCACATCCCATGCTTCCCGATCTTGAAGATCTCTAAGACTCTTTCTAAATCTATTTACTTCCAACTCCAATTGGGCTGCGTGTTCGCGCCTTCGAAGGTTAGCTGCTTCACATTGGTGCCGTCGGCCAGCATCGACCAAACCTCGTCGCGGCCGGAGCGGTGAGACTGAAACACAATGTGGCGGCCATCCGGAGACCAGCAGGGAAAATCGTTGCGTCCGGCGTCATGCGTGAGTTGCACCCACTGTTTGCTGGCGATATCCATCAAATATAAGTCGTTCGAACCCGGCTCTCCGGGGCCGTATTTGCGCTCCCAAGAGAAGGTCAGGAACTGTCCATTAGGCGACCAATTCGGAGAAACGGCATAGCCTTGATCGGTGACGCGCTGCAGGTTGGTGCCGTCCGATTCCATGGTGTAGATCTGGGGCAGGCCGGTGCGTCCGCTGACGAAGGCGATCTGGCCTCCGGTTTTGCGATTCCAGGCAGGAGAAACGTCGGGGCCTTTGTCGTTGGTTAAGCGCTTCGAATTTCCTCCCGAGCCATCCACTACGAAAATGTTGGGGTAGCCGTTGCGCGAGGATGAAAACGCAAGCTTGCCGTCGGGCGACCACGAGGGCGAAAGATTCATGCCTCCGAAACGGGGGAAGGCCACCATGCGATTGAGATCGAAGGAGTACATCAGGATTTCCCAACCACCTTTGCTGATGGAACTGAAGGCCAGGCGCGAACCATCGGGCGAGATGCGTGGCGAGAGCGAAATGCTTCCCAAGTGCGTAATCTGCTGCTGGTTGGCGCCATCGTAGTCCATCATCCAGACTTCTTTGTGGCCGGTGCGCTCGCTGATGAAATAGATTTTAGATTCGGCGATGCCTTGTACGCCTCCGCCGAGGCGGAAGATGATTTCATCGGCAAACCGATGCGCGATTACGCGGACTGCTTCGGGTGTTGCGTTGTCGGTGTACTGCTTGCCTAGCACCTGCGGCGACTTCTCATTCTTTACATCGTAGAGCCATCCTTGCACCGTGACTTTGCCGGAGGCTACGCCCAGATTGCCGAAGGCGAGCATGGAAGTGTTCGGCGGCGGCGAGTTCCAGGCTGAGAAATTAATGTCGGAGGGCTGGCCCGGTTCCTGCAGCGGATAGAAACTCTTGGAGACTAGATCGAAGATTCCGGCGTTGTCGAGGTCGTTCCATAGGACTTGGTTGAAAGTCTTCAGCAGATCGGCGTTTTTGGGATCGGGGGTCGCGGACTTGAAGTCGGAAGCGGCCAGGCGAACGCGTTCGACGCCGAGGCCGGTGCCGGTGCGAATCCAGTCCTGGGCGAAGCTTGTGACTGCTAATAGAAGCAAGGCAGCGGTGACCAACGCACTACGACGGATCGGGCGAGTCGAGTTCCTCAAAATTTGTGCTCCCTGGTGGTCGTCGTTGGTCGCTAGTCGCTGGTCGTTAATCGTTAGCAAAACCCGAAGAGCGACTATCGACCGACACCCGCGACTGACTCATCTTTTGTAATCGAACCAAAACTCTACCGACACTTTGCTTCCCGAATAATCGGACGGCAGCGGGCCGAAGGTATCGATGCGTTGGAGCGCGCGGATCGACGACTGATCGAGCGACGGCACGCCACTGGATTGCTCAATTTGAATATTCGAGGGGTGACCGTCGCGCGCGATGTCGAATGTCAGATAAACCCTTTTTGCCTCCGCAATGCGCGGGTCGACCTCGTACTTCAGCCAGTTTTCCGTGACCTTTCGCTGGACAGCTTGCACGTACCACGCATATTGGCTGCCGAAATCACCACCACTTCCGGTAAAGCCAAATCCACCCTTGGCGCCGCCCGCGCTCATGGTGTAGGGACCGTTGACTGGGCCACCCTCGCCGTAAGGAATCTGATTCGACTCGGGTTGTTCCCCTTCCGGCTTGCGCTGCGTTGCGGTTTTTACGGGCGCGGGTTTTATTTTTGTTTTCGTGTTCTTGTCGGGAATCGGAATCGCTTCGGGTTCTTTCTCCTGCACCGTAGGCTCCGATTTGGCCAGACCTTTGGATTCGGTTGCCAGCACGTTGGTTGTCTCGGTGGGATTGGCGGGCAAGGGAACCGCGCTCACTAGCGTTGCTCCCATAGCATCTCCACCACCGCCGCTGCCCCAGCCTTCGCCGCGGATGCCGTGAATGAACACGGTGTAGAGCACAACGAATGCTGCGAACGCGAGATGCAGGCCGAGCGACCAAGCCAAGGGCCGGCGAAGTTGGCTGTGTTCGGAATAGATGTCGCCCGCGTACATATCCATCTCACTCTTTTAGTGATGCGCGTGACTATCGATCGGCTGCGTCACAATGCTCACGTTGCTGATGCCTGCTTGTTTGATGGCGTCCATCACGGTGGCAAAGGCGCCAAAGGGAACATCTTCATCGGAGCGCAAAAAAATCGACTGGTGCTGGGGATCGCGAATCTTCTTCTTCAGAGTCGCTCCGATCTGGTTGATGTTGATGGGATCGTTGCCGAGAAAAACCTTCTGCGATTTATCGATGCTGATTACCAGGCGTTCTTCAGTTATTTCTTTGACGGTGCGGGTATGGGGCACGTTGACTTCGATACCGGACTGCAACACGGGCGCGGTCACCATAAAAATAATGAGCAGCACGAGCACGACATCGACGAGCGGCGTGATGTTAATGTCGGCGAGCGCGGTCTGAGTGCGTCCGTTGGCGGAGGTGAAAGCCATCAGCGCCGGGCCTCAGTGAGTGGAGGTGTCGGGTGGAGTTCGAAGGCCTGGCGCTCCACCAGGCTGAGCATCTCAAGCGTGAAGTCGTCATTGCGCGCGGCCATTTCGCGAATCGAGCCGACGATGAGGTTGTAGGCGATCACAGCTGGGATTGCCGCGGCTAGACCGGCGGCGGTGGTAATGAGAGCTTCGGAAATTCCGGGAGCGACTGCCCGCAAGGTTGCGGCTCCGGCAGTGCCCAGGCCGTGGAAGGCGTCGATGATGCCCCAGACGGTTCCAAAGAGTCCGATGAACGGGGTGACGGCACCCGTGATGGCCAGCCAGGTCACATTGCGTTCGAGGCGGGTGATCTCTTCCGAAGACGCGACCTGCATGGCGCGCTGAATGGCGGGCAGGTTGTGGATGCCACCCGTTGTACCCATCTGACGTTTGAACTCGGCGATGGCGCCTTCAAAGATTCCTACCAGCGGGCTGGGACGGAACTGATCGGCGACCGGAGCAATGTCTTGCAGGCGCTGGGCTTTGCGGAAAGCACGGGCGAAGCGTTCGCTTTGGGCGCGGGCCCGCTTAATCAGTCTCCACTTGGAAAGAATCACGGCCCAGGAAAGGACGCTGAAGGCGATGAGCAGGAGAAGCGCGGTTTTGGCGACCGGACCGGTCTGAAGGACGAGATCAACGATTTCGCCGCCGACCCACAACAGCAAAACGGAAAAAAGATGCATCGGTTTCGGGTGATCCCCACTAAGAATTATAGACCAGTAGAGCGGCGTGATTGACGCGCGGGTACCGCATCGGTCACTGCGTGTGGGCGATGCAGGTCGCCGATTGGTCGCCCTGCGGCGCGGATTGGTTGCTGCCGATCTACTGATTTGGAATTACTGCTTTTGCGACATTCGAGTAGCTGGATTCCGTACCTTCGGCATTCACGGCGGTGGTCGCGTAATAGTAGGTGTCTCCGTCGACAACTGTATAGTCGGTGTAGTTGGTCGAAGCGTCGAGCGAGCTATTGACCTCCTGGAACGGGCCGGACTTGGCATTGCTGCGGTACACGTTGTATCCCACTGCTGTTTCAACGGTGTTCCAGGAAAGAGAGACGCTGTGGGCATCCTGAGCCACGCCGGTACCGGTGACGGGTTCGATGGTTGGTGAGTCTACTGCATCGCTGATGAACCCAGCTTTGGCGGAGTCGGTGCCGGAGGAGCTCGGCGTGAATTGAATGGTCACGGTAAGACTCTGCCCTTCGGGAATGGTTATCGGAAGCTTGAGGTGGAGAATGGCAAACTCCGGACTGTTCACTCGGTCATTGGAGATGGTTACCGCGCGGCGTTCGAGGCCGTGAGCGTCGCTACCTGCGTGACGCTTGATCCCACGGTGACGTTACCGAAATTGAGCGACGAGGGGCTGATTCCCAGTTGTGCGTTGGGGCCGGATTCTCCGACACCCGAGACATCCATGGTAAGGCGTTCGTCGCGGGCAGTACTCACTAGTTCGAAAACACCCTCGGTTGTCCCCTTCGCGATCGGTTTGAAATTAATGGGTAGCTGAACGCTGGCGCCGGGGTCGAGCTTCAAGGGCAGAGGGAAATCGCCAAAGGAGAAAGCAGCTCCGCGTTTCGACTTGGATTCGATGGTTACTTTCTTGTCTCCAGTATTGGTGATCTGGATGGAGTAGGAACTGGAGTCGCCTACGGGTACCTTGCCGAAGTTGTGACTACAAGGGCTGCATTTGAGTTCCTGTGTCCATGCGGGTGCGGACGCCAACGCGCAAAAGAACACCGCGATAACGAACTGGGGGAAGATTCGCATGAACAAAATTGTCCTCAACTCCCGGTTGTGTTTCAAAATCGGAAGTGTATGGGGTGCTCGTCAGTGCGACCGACGGGGTTTTGCGTTTTATGGCGTGGTCCGTGCTATGCTGCGCGTAAAATTGACGTGCGTCGCGAATCAAGTTCAAAGGCCGCGCGCGAGGGCGCCCGCGCCACACGAACAGGAATCTTGTGCTGGCTGAACTTCGACTGGAAAATTACGCCGTCATCGACAATGTCGCGATCGAGTTCGCGGCTGGTCTGAACCTGCTTACCGGCGAGACCGGGG
>Ga0074044_10001251_pt1 | contig 23260 bp, 18 predicted proteins | sample BogForMeECP23OM1_FD_94443 | JGI IMG/M metagenome (GOLD analysis project Ga0074044, IMG submission 94443) | Bog forest soil microbial communities from Calvert Island, British Columbia, Canada - Bog Forest MetaG ECP23OM1 | ecosystem: Environmental > Terrestrial > Soil > Wetlands ... | reverse complement strand
GTCGGAATACTTAGGAGATACTTAATGCGTCGCTGGCTTTCTCGCTTCCTTCCGGTGTTGCTCATTAGCTCGCTCTCGTTCACGCAGGACTTCGCAAAACCGGCTCACCACGTTGCGGGCAGTATGCCCGTCTCTTCCTCTCGAAACGAGCTTGCCGCCGAGCGTTCGTCGGCGACGCACGCGATTGCCCACCCCAGCGCGAGCGGCCGCGAAGTCGCGGGCAATACCTGGCAGTTACTTGCCACTTTGCCCGGGGTGATCATTCACGACATTGCTTTCCCCACCGACAAGATTGGTTATGCCGTGGGCGAATTGGGCCAGGTTTGGAAGACGACCGACGGCGGCAATAGCTGGGTGCCACAAACTCTGAGTGATGCTGAGAGCGATTATTTTTACGGCGTCGCCGCTCTCACCACGAAGAAGGTGGTCATCTCGGGCTTCTTTGATGGCTCGGGTGGTGCTTATGGCGTTTTCCGCTGGACGGAAGATGGCGGCAGCACCTGGAGCAGCGACATGAGCCCCGGTCCGGAGTGGTTGCAGCAAGTGCGCTTCGTGAAGAAACAAGATGGCATCATATTGACTTTGGGCCCCGCTGGCGGCGATCCCGATACGCTCGCCGAGTACACGACCGATGGCGGCGCGGGACTTTCCGATTGGTACAGCGCGGTCGCCAATCCCGATGGCGGCTGGTTCGGCGCGCAGTTTTCTTTTCTCAACAACCTGCACGCTCGCGCTTCCGGCATCAACTTCTGCACCAGCCTTACGGGCGGCTCCGACTGGACCTGCGGCCCTTCGGTCGATTCCGTCTTCGATGGTCCGGTTTTCTTCCTGAACGATAAACATGGTTGGGTTGGCGGCGGTGAAATTTCTCCCAACGTGGAAGGCTGGGTGCACGTCACCACCAACGGCGGCCAGACCTGGAGCGGCCGCACTCTGGACGGGCCGTGGCCGATTCGGTCGATCTTGTTTCTGAACAGCACGACCGGTTGGGCCGGCGGCGGGAATGTCTATACCGACGTGGGCGGCATGTATTTCTCGACCGACGGCGGCAACACCTGGTCGGTCGACGTCACCACCAACTCGGAGATGGGTTCGTGCGCGGACCACACCATCGCCGGCGGGCATCATCAGATATGGTGTGCGGGCTTCAACTACAACGGAAATTTCAACAGCGTGATCTACAGCACCCAGTATTAGTGAGTCTGGATATTAGCTCAAGTGTGGCTCGGACACTCTTGTCCGCGCAGCAGCGCCGAGGAATCTGATCGCGAATCGCGCTGGGCGCAAGCTTGCCGTATCATCGAAGGCGCGAGCGCAATCAGCCGCAGACCGCCGGATCACTGCCTTTGTCGACCACTCGATCCTCGACTACGCCACCCACCACAGGCGCAACTCGTCTGCGCTGCATCGCGTGCGGAGCGACTCCTGACTCCGCTGCGCAGGACTTCCGCTGCATCGCGTGTGGCGATCTGCTGGAATTATTCTTTCCGGGATGGACGCTCGACCAGCAGGACGGGGCGGAGCCCCGTCACCACACGGATGCCACGGCGCTGAAGGCTCTCTGGCTCGAGCGCCGCACTTCGCGCGAAGAGCTTGACCAGAGCGGAGTCTGGCGTTTTCGCGAACTTCTTCCTTCCATTCCCCAAGAGCACGCTATCACGCTGCGCGAAGGCAACACACCGCTCTACCACCTGGCACGGTGTGCGCGCGCAATTGGGGTCGAGAACCTTCGCGCCAAGCACCAGGGAATGAATCCTACCGCGTCGTTCAAGGACACGGGCATGACGTTCGCAGCGTCGTCCGCGCACCAAGGCGGATTTAAGTGGGTTGCCTGCGCCTCCACGGGCAACACTTCAGCTTCAATGGCGGCTTATGCCGCGCGCGGCAACATGCATAGTCTGGTGCTCATTCCGGACGGCAAAATTTCCTGGGGCAAGCTTTCGCAAGCGCTCGACTACGGAGCGCTCACTTGCCAACTGCGCACCGATTTCGACGGATGCGTCAGCATCCTTAACGAACTCGTCCGCCAGAAGCCGGTCTACCTGCTGAATTCGGTGAATCCATATCGCATCGAAGGCCAGAAGACCGCGGCCATCGAGCTTATGGAGCAACTGGGCTGGGATCCTCCCGATCACATCATTGTTCCTGGGGGCAATCTCGGCAACAGTTCGGCGATCGGTAAGGCGCTGGTTGAAATGCGCAAGCTCGAACTGATTTCGCGCCTGCCGAAGCTTTCCATTATTCAGGCGGAGGGGGCGAATCCGTTCTACCGCTGCGTCCGCGAGCTGGGCGGCAAGAAGCTCGAACCCAAGACTCTCAAACCCATGACTGCCGACACGATGGCGACTGCCATACGCATCGGCAATCCGGCATCGTGGAAGAAAGCGTTGCGCGTGCTGCAGGCGACGGGCGGCGAGGTCGAACAGGTTTCGGAAATCGAAATCGCTATTGCCAAAGCCGAAATCGGCGCTGATGGCATCGGTTGCGAACCGGCCTCGGCCGTTACGCTAGCTGGGCTGAAGAAGCTTCGCCGCAGCGGCTTCGTCAAATCCGGCGAGTCTGTCGTTCTGATTCTTACCGGGCATCAGCTCAAAGATCCTGACTTCACTATTCAGTTCCATCGCGGCGAACTTTTTTCTGAGATGCCCGAAGCCGAGACTGCCGAGGCGAAACGCCTGCAGCGTGCTCCTGTTGTGCTCGATGCGAATCTAGGAGCCGTCATTGCTGCCCTCGACTCGGCCGAGAGAGATTCGTGAAGGAACGACGAACTCTAAGCCAATTTCCGCATATCCCGCTGGCTTACAGGGAAGTGGTGGCGGATAAGGGCTCGGGAGCGGAGAAAAAAGGACTCACTACTTAGCGGGACTGTTGTGTTCGCCATGAAGCCAGCGTTGCCAACTCTTGGGTATCACCGGCCCCTTCCAGTTGGCCAACTGCGACCCAAAAAAGAGCAAGCGCAAACCTACCAAAACCACCACCAACAGAGCAGTAATCAAAGCTGGTCTATTCATGAACGACCCCTCTAAGAAACGTACTCCACAGGCCAAGTTTCGTCAAAGGCGCGATTCCGCAGAAATTCGTAGCAGTTCGCCGCAGATTCGTGTATAAAACACAGTTCAGCGTCTTGGCGGCTGTACGGAATTCTGCGCCGGCCACATCTGGCTAAAGTCTTTCATTTCTGTCGTTTCGACCGGTTTCCTGCCGCCAGGAAGAGTTTTCAGTCTCCCTGAAGAAAGGTGTTACTGAGAGAGACAACTGACAACTGAGAACTGTTTCTTAACCTATGCCTTCACGCCCCACTTCGTTAGATCGCTCTTTGCGCCTGGCGCTTCCAGCCACATCCGCTAATCTAGGGCCGGCGTTTGACGCCGCTGCCCTCGCCCTCGATTTCCACCTACGCGTGCGCGCCGAACGCGCGCCCGATTTCTTTATCACCGCCCAAGGCCGCGACGCGCAGATCTGCGCCCGCATGGAGAACCACCTCATCACCACCACTTATTGCGAGGTTCTGGAATCGGAGAACCGCAAGATCGCGCCTTTGCGCATCCATCTTGACAACGAAATTCCTATCGGCCGAGGTTGCGGATCGTCGGCTGCGGCGCGTCTGGCGGGCATTGCGCTGGCGGTGCATTTCGGACATCTGCGCTGGAAGAATGATCGCATCGTCGGCGAGGCTTCCATGCGCGAGCACCATCCTGACAACGCTTCGGCTTGCTGGATGGGCGCGCTGACCGTGGCTCGCATGGCGAATCAGGTGCAGGCGCAGGTCGTCGAAGTGAAGCCGAAAGGGAAGTGGCCGCTGCTGCTGGCTGTCCCGGACGCTCCGATTTTGACCGAGCAGGCACGCCGCGTGCTGCCCTTCCAGTACTCGCGCGCCGACGCCGTCACCAACATTCAGAACTCGATGCTGCTGCTCGCGGCCTTTACGCAGGACCGTCCCGACCTGCTCTCGTCGGCGCTCGAAGACCGCATTCACCAGCCTTATCGCGCGCCGCTCTGTCCGCTGCTTCCGGCGCTCAAGGAACTCACGGGAGATTCCGGCATCCTGGGCGCTGCGCTCAGCGGAGCGGGGCCGTCGGTGCTGGTGTTTCTTGATCCGAAGGTTTCACCGAAGAAAGCGAAGCAGAGAATCGCCGCTCACCTCACCAAGCGCCGGTTGACCGCAGAACTGATTCTCACCGGGATCGCTCAGCACGGCGGATGCGACGGAGCCGACTGGCGCAAGCACCACGGGCCTTCCAAAAAATAGTGGCGTGTGGTGACGAGGCTCTGCTCCCATAAGCGCTAACTTAGAATTACTTCCGTTTGCCCGTGATCCGCCCGGAATCCAAACCCAGTGGGCCCGGATCGTGAGCGCAAGCGCCCTGGTTTCACTAGCGACTAGCGAGTTGCAAAAGGAGAACGTGGGCGGGAGTAAGTGGGAGGCTGAGTCGGCTGCCCGATTTCATCTTCGCCCATCGGACTAGCAAACATCGGAGCCCATCGGAAGCCGCTCACCTTTCTCGTTAGGCCCGTCGGCGCGATCAACCTGTCAATGATGGCGATATTTGAGGCGTCGATATCGGCATGCGAGATCCACATTTTCAGCCTACACCCGAGCTCACAGGCGAGTTTTTCAAGCGACCGCAGAAGGCCCTTACCATAACCTTGGTGGCGAAATGTCGGGCGGACAAAGAGCTCCTCGACTTCAAGCCATCCTTCTTCTCGCTGTACGGCTAATGCCCAAGCAATTCTTAAATCCTGCGGATCCGTGAACTCGAGGCAGTGATATATGAAGCCAGATGCGACGCGCTGGAAACCCCGCGAGCGCTTCGAGTATCCCGGGTGCGGCTCGCGAAAATCAGGATTGGCCAAGTCTATAAACCAGCCCTCATCCCATGCGGCCTCGAATGAATTGTAAGGCAGGTAGCCAAGGCCATCATCACCCCAGTCCGCTCCCCACGAGTTCATGAACCTGAATTGACTTTTTGTATCGTCGTAGCCGACCAAAAGAACCGAATGCGCGGCTATATATTGAGTCCCGGCTGATGGCGGAGGTATAACGCCTTGAGGAGCAGTGAACCATTCATTCGAGATTTCAAAACTGGCAAGGACTGGCCCGCAATAGGCTAAAGTGAGCTTACACTCCTCCACAGTCCTGACCCTAAAGTAGTGATTGATGCGACGTTGCTTCGCGAGGTCATCCAACCCAAGCGGCTCCGCAGGCGGGGGCCAAGGACGCGGCCTCTCAACGGGCCAGTCATCGTGCAGGATCGAACCCCATCCAAAAAAAATCCTCATTGCCGTGATAGGCCACACCCCAGTTTCTGGACCGGCAGGGAAAGTGCCTTCCAACTGACGAGAGCGGACGAAGGCGTACAGCACACTAATCCGAGAATCTGGCTCCCACTTCGGCATAAAAACAATTATAGGGCGAAGAAGGACCGAGAATCCGGGCCGCACTTCGGGCATGGTTGACGAAAAATCGCGATAGCACTCATCATGCGCAGGGTCCGCTTCGAGTCCACCCTGCTTAAGCTATCGCGTAGGGAGTTCCGCTCAGCCGGGACAAAACCTCCGCGAACGACTAACGACCAGCGACCATCGACCGATCCCCAAACGGCCACTCGCCGCGCCGCCACGCTCGCACGGTGTAGATCGCGATTCCTACCACCAGAATGACTGCGGCGTAGCGAACCTCACGCTGAAAGTTTCGCCTTGAAATCAAAATGAAGACGAAGCTCGCCGCCGCGATCAGCGCGGGCAGTGGATAGAGCCACATGCGAAATGGACGCGGCAGGTCGGGACGGCGGATGCGCAGCACGATCACTCCTATGCTTTGCACCAGGAATTGCAGCACAATGCGGATCACAATCAGCGCCGCAATCAGGTCGGCGAGGCGCAGAAAACAGAACAGCGCGGCTACTCCCGCCAGCGCCAGCAGCGAAACGTAAGGAAACTTGTGCACGGGATGCACGCGGGCGAAGGCGCGAAAATAATTTCCATCGAGCGCGGCCGCATACGGGACGCGGGAATACCCGAGCGTCAGCGAAAATACCGAGGCGAACGCGGTCCACATCACGAGCACCGAAATCGCCCGCGCCGCGCCTTGTCCGTAGACGCGCTGCATCATCGTCGAAACTACATAGAGTTTGCTGTTGGTTGCGCCCGACTGCGCCAGTTCGCGCCAGGGGATTACGCCTAGAATGCTGATGTTCATCACGATGTACAGACACGCGACCACCAGGATCGACAGCAACAAGGCGCGCGGAATATTTTTCTCCGGATTCTTGACTTCATCGCCCAGGAAGCAGACGTTGTAGTAGCCTCCAATGTCATAGGCCGCGATCAGCATCGCCCCGCCCAGCCCACGAAAAAAGTCGGGCGAGAATGAAAATGCGCCGGGAGGCAAATCGAATGCCTGATGTGCATTGAAATGAGTGAGGCCGGTGAAGATGATCCATCCGATGGTTGCCATCACGCCTAGCCAGAGCAGGTTAGTGAGGCGTGAAATGGCGGTGATGCGCCGGTAAAGCAAGAACGCGGTGAGGGCGCAGACGCTGATGGCTACCAGCGTTGCCGGCATGGCTACCCACGTCACCTGCAGAGTTCCGATGAGCGGCAGAGTGAGGCTGGCGGTATGGGTCGACCAGACGCGCTCCAGATGCGGCCAGAAAAAAGCCGCATACTGCGAGAGGCCGATCGCGCCCGAGGCAATCGAGAGTGGAGCGCTGAACGACAGTTGCCAGATGAAGAGAAAAGATATGAGGCGTCCCAGTTTTTGCGGGCCGTAGATTTCTTTCAAATAGCGGTAAGATCCGCCCGAGCCCGGCATGGCCGCGCCTAGCTCGGCCCACACCAGGCCATCGCAGACGGCCAACAGCGCGCCCAGTACCCATCCCAACATGGCTTGCGGGCCGCCCATAGCGCTGATGATCAGCGGGATCGTGATGAACGGTCCCACGCCGATCATGTCGATCATGTTCAGGGCAGTGGCGGAGCCCAGGCCGATGCCGCGGACGAGCTGCGGGTTGGTGGATTCGGCACTGCTTTCGCGTGAGATCACTTATGAGCCGCGGTTAGAGATGCAGTCATCGAAAAATAAATTTGTCATCCTGAGCGAAGCGAAGGACCTGCTTTTCGCAGCGAGCAGCAAGCGTCGCCGATGACTGTTCGCCAACGACTAACGACTATGGACCACTTATCAGATTCACAAACAGCCGCACCGCTCCGGGCACGCCTGCGGGCAACTGCCGAAAGAACGCGTATCCCGTATAGATGTACGTACCTTTGCCGTAGTGTGCCACCAGCAAGCCGCCTTTCTGCTCGGCTTCGCCGGGATCGTGCGATTCGAGCAACGGGGTGAAGTTTGGATCCCACTGCGACATAAAATACAGTCCGCGCTCCTGCACCCATCCTTCGAAATCTTTCTGCGTAATTTCGTTGGGAGAATGGAAAATCGGGTTGGTGGGATCGAGAATTTGTACCGGAGCCTCTTCCACTGAAACCCGCGTCCGGCTGAGCGTTGCCGGGTACGGCGTGTACTTGCCGTCATTGAAATCAACTGGCGAACCAAAGGATCCCATGGTGTTGTATTGCACAACTAAACGTCCGCCATTTTGTACATACTCGAGCAACTGCTTATTGTTGTCGATGACATCTTTTTGCGTGTCGTAGGCGCGAATGCCGAGCACGATCGTCTGATATTTGCTCAGGTCTTCTTTGCTCAGGCCCGTCGTCAATTTTTCCGCCGGAATCATGCTGACATTCATTCCGATCTGTTCGAGCACAGTTGGAATGTCGTCGCCCGCGCCCATGATGTAACCGACCTTCAGGTCTTTCGGCACTTTCACATCCACGACGCTGACGCGCTGTAGCGCCGGCTGATAGTAGTAGAAGGTACCGAGGTCTTGGCGGGTGACGACGGAATAGCCCTCGCCGTAGCTTTTCTTGCCACTGGTGAGTTCTGCGCGAATAGAGGTTCGGCCTTCCTCAAGTTCCGAGGGGAAGACTTGGAAAGAGGCGTCCTTGGATTTGTCCTTCGGAACCTCAACCGACTCATGAGCCGGTTCCGCGCGCCAACCCTCAGGAACGTTCAGTGCAATCTGCGCCTGGGAAGCGGCGCTCTGATCGCGAGCCGTGCTCTTCACGCTTCTGCTGCCGTGCAAGTCCGTGGGGATGACGTCGCTTGAGGGTGTCAATGCAACCGAAAATGCCGGGCCGATGGCCAGTGGATGCTCGCCTTCACTCCCATCGGGCCACCGGAACCGTACCATGACTGGAACTTCGATGGACCCGGGAAGTCCCTGATACCGATATTCCATACGCACGTGAAACGGTGGCGGCGGGAAGGGAAGCGTCTGATATTGCGGTTCGTCAATCGTGTTCAGCGTATCGCGCTCGGGATCGTGCCGATGCCAATAGGGGCGGGTGTAACCGGCCTCCGCGCAAGGCGTCATGCGGAAGACGAACGCAGCTTTCGAAGGCTTGTCGGCCGACATTGTTTGTTTCGCGAATCGCTGGCAACCCGGTGCGTCTAAGATCAACTTTGCCGAGACCACGGTCCCGCCTTTCGCAGAGCCGAATGACTTCACGGCAACCCGTTCTCCCGGAACTGCCATGGCAGCCGATTCTGGAGAAGATGCAGGTGGAGCGTCGTACGCTGCTGTCAACGTGACTCCCAGCGCGACGTTCGCTGCCTGCTGGAACTGATCGCGCTTGGTCTCGAGTTCAATGGTCAGCAACTTTTTCGCATCCTCCGACAGCGACGATTGTTGAACGCGCTGCAGCAGATCATTCGCAGCCTTTCGTCCGCTCAGCAGAACCCTTGCGCTCTTTGCCGAGTCGCTATCAGAGTTGTGCTCAGCTTCGGCAATCTGTTGCTGGATCTGGGAAAGCTGCTCACGCAGCCACGGCACCTTCTTCTCTTCATCTCCCAGTCGGTCGGCCAGCCCCGGTAGTGTGGTATCGATTCCGTCGAAAAAATCCTGTTCGTGGCCGTCTTTATTTTTATCTCTCGGCGAGTCGACCACCGAATCAACCAGTTTGTAGTACGCAAATCGATCGCCCTTGGGAATCGAAATGTCGCCTAGCCCCTGCGATTCCTGATGGCGCAATCCCTCTATGGCCAACTGCACATAGGACGTCCCCAGCAGAGGGTCTTCTTTCCCCGTGTTCAGCTTGACGGTGTAATTGGCGGGGTCGCAGGTGGAAGCGCCGAAGCCGCACACGTTTCCGATATACAACTTCTTCGGTTGCCAGGGCTGCAATCCTTCTTTGATCTGTTCTGGAAAGCGCTTCGGGTCGGTGGCAGCGCGGAATGCCTCTTTCGTCAAGATCGCCGAGGCCTGATGATGGCCGTGGCCGTCGCGGTCGGTTCCTGAAAAACGCGCCACTAGAACATCAGGGCGGAAGGTTCGAATCACCCGCACTATGTCGGCTAGCGCAATGTCATGCCCTTGCCACTTCTGAAAAGTTTCTTCTGGAGTTTTCGAATAGCCGAAGTCGGCTACGCGTGAGAAGCGCTGCTCGACGCCGTAGTAGCGGTCGGCTGCCAACACTTCCAGCGTCCGCAACACACCCAGAACATCGAACAGATTGCTGCCGAGTTTATTCTGTCCACCCTCACCTCGGTTGAGCGTCATCAACAAGGTCGAAACACCTTTGCCGCGAGATTCGAGGGTGAGCATGCCCCCATCCTCGTCGTCGGGATGCGCGTCAACCTGCATGAGCCGTCCCGTCGTCTGCAACCGCCGCAGCATGAGCTTCAGTCCCGCCGCGCCGGTTTCCTGCGGGAGCGGTTCGTAAAAATGATCGGCCGAAGAATGATGGGCCGAAAAATGATCGGCCGTTTTCTTTTCCGGAGTCTGTGCAATGGCCAAGACCGTGGTCGCAGCCGCCAGCGCCATCAGGAGCATCGCCGTCGCCGCGCCGCCGCACACTTGTCCAAGGCGGAATTTATTTCGCATCACAAACATGAGAATCTGATGGACCGACTCTGAAGAAAGGATCAAAAATAATGCGCTGGGGCTTACTTGCCCAACTGCTGCGCCGCGCCGAATTTTTGCTGACAGTCCGCGGCCTCTTGCACAATCTGGCGAAACTCAGGGTCTCCGCGGACGCTTGCCAGCAGTGGGTCGGATTGCAATGCCTGGCGCGCGCAGTAATTTCCGGCAACGGCCTGGCGCAGAAAAGTGAATGCAATCTGCTTTTCGCCGCAAAATGCCAGCAACGTACCCTGGTAATACTTCAGTTCGGGATCCTGCTTGGGTAATAATCCGTTCTCTGCCTGCTCGGCCAGACGGTGGATTTCTGTTGCCGGCGCCTTACTCAGGCATGCCTCCGCCAGGCCCCGCATCCACGTGGGATTTTCCGTCATCTGCGGTGTGGCTTGCTGAGCTTCCGTCATCTTTCCCTGCCGCATCAGCACCGAAACTCGCATCGCATTCGACCACTCCGAGCCTGCATCAAGGTTCAGATACTCCATGGCACGCGCCGATTTCCCCGCTTCCGCAAAAGCCAGCGCGCACGTACGCCAATTGAAATTTCCCGCGCCAATCGCCAGCGCTTGATCGCATTCGCTCTGCGCCTCGCCCAGCCGCCCCGCATAGCGCAATGCATAAGACAGCGAAAAATGCGCGGACGCGGAATCCGGACGCTTGCTTACCAGTGCCCGGGCATCGTCGAAGGCCCGGTCGAGATGTCCGCCCACGGCTTCGTTCGCCACCAATAATGCGGCAGCGCTGATCCGTCCTGGTTCCAGCGCAAGCGCCCGCTTGTACGCGTTATTCGAGTGCTGATAGGCCGCCTCTCCGCCATCCGAATACGCTCCGTCGAAGTAATACCGCCGTCCCAGCGCTTCCCATGCGGGCGCGTAATTCGGATCGAGGCTCACCACCTCCTCCAGAATCGCGATCGCATCCCGATTCGCTTTGCCCTCGTGCGCCATTTCCAGCGTTCGCAGATACTTCTCATAGGCATCGCGATTCGCCGGAACGCTTCCCGTTTCCACCTCCGTACGCGTGATGCCCAAGGCGGGCACCAGTTCCTGCCGCACTTCTTTCGCCATCTGGTTACGCAGGGCGATCAAGTTATCGACGGGCGCGTTCAGGGTGCCGGTCCAGATCACGTTGTTGTCTTTGACTCCGATGGCTTCCAGAGTCACCATCACCGTCTTGTCTCGCCGCAGAAAGTGTCCCGACACTACCGTACCCACGCCCAACTCGCGTCCGGCTTTGGCCGGGTCAGTGTCGGTATTGGCGTATTTCTGGGTCGAGGTTGAGGGTCGTATTTCGAGCGAATGCGCATAGGTGAGCGCATTCGCAATCTCATCCGCCAGCGCAAAACGCAGAAACTCGCTTTCCGGATCGTTATTGATATTCTGCAGCGGCAGCACCGCGATCATTCGTTTACCGGGCGGCGCCGGCGCTCGGTGAGTAAACCACCATGCCCCCAGCGCTGCCACTACCGCGAGCGCCACGGCTGCTAGAGCCCCTACGATCCAAGGCAGCTTGGCGCTCGACTTCTGGAAGGTCTTGGTCTTCGTCTTCGAGTGGAAACCCGGTACCTGGCGCAGGCCGCTGCGTAGGGTAGGTTCCGTGGCGGTTTTTGCTTTTAGCTTGACCAGGTCGGCCTTCATCTCCGTCGCGTTCTTGTAGCGGAGATCGCGGTCCTTCTCCATCGCCTTCCCGATGATGGCTTGCAGTTCGTTGGGTACGGCTGGATTGATGGTGCGCGGCGAGGCTGGCTTGGAATTGATTACGGCATGGAGGGTGGTCACGACGTTGGTGCCGGTGAAGGGCTTCTTGCCGGTCGCCATCTCGAACAGGACCACGCCGAACGAGAAGATGTCGCTGCGTACGTCGAGATCTTCTGAGCGCGCCTGCTCGGGCGACATGTAGACGGCCGTCCCGGGAATGACTCCCACTTGGGTCAGCGATTCTTCCAGCGATGTGTCGGTCGAGGTGCCTACGCTGCCACCTTTGGCCAGCTTCGCCAGTCCGAAGTCGAGAATCTTTACCTGGCCATTCGGAGTCAGGAAAATATTTGCCGGCTTGATGTCGCGATGCACGATTCCCTTGGCGTGGGACGCGGCGAGCGCATCCGCTACCTGCACGGCAATGTCGAGCAGATCTTCGAGCTCGAGGGCTTTGCCATGGATGCGCTGCTTCAGGCTCTGGCCTTCGAGCTTCTCCATGACGATGAACGGGCGGCCATCGCCGTCTTCAATGTCGTGGATGGTGCAGATGTTGGGGTGGTTGAGTTGCGAGGCGGCCCGGGCCTCGCGCAAAAAGCGCTCGAGAGAGATTTGATCCTTGGCCAGGTGTTCGGGAATAAATTTCAGCGCAACGCGGCGGCCCAGGCGGATGTCCTCCGCTTCATAAACCACTCCCATGCCGCCGACGCCCAGCTGCGACAGGACGCGGTAATGGGATACCGTCTGGCCAACAATCTCCATAAAAGAAGTGTGGGGCGGACACTCTTGTCCGCCGCCGTTGCTCTTGATTCTAAGTATCAGGGCTGAAAGCTGCCTCCAGCCCGTGAAGGCGTAATGGTAGAGTGTCGCCGCGGCCGGGTCAACCAAGATTAGAGGATGATGTATTGGAGGATAACTGGTCGCGATTGGCTAGTTACTTACCAGCGCGGCTGACGATCCTACCCACTGCATGTTCTTGTTCTGGTCTACGCCCATCATCAGGCCGCGGCCCATGCGCACGATGGTCAGCACCGGCTTCAACTGGTCGAGCCACACATACATGATTCGCAGTTCGACTTTGGTTGCGCCGTGGGGAGTCTCGACTACCGGGGTAAAGTTCATGCGCTCCTGCAAAATGTATTCGCTGCGTTTTGCGGCGGGGATGGCGTCAATGTCGGCGCGCGTGGGCGCGATTACCACGCCTAATCCGGCGAACGAGTAGAGCGGCTTCAGAACAAAATTCTCCAGATCTGGCGGGACCTCCGGCAGTTGATCCAGAAACCACGTGCGTGGCACTGACGGGTGCTTCAAATATGGAATCGAATACTTGCTCATTCGAAAATACCAGTTGGGATGCCCGGCCCACTCGACATCTAAATCGTCGCGGAAATCGAAGGGCACGCTCACGCCCTTGCGTTCGAGTTCATCGACGATGGTGCGGTTATAGATGCGCTTGATCGGGATCTGCCTGCCTGCTTCCTCATAGAACAGACGCCGGCCGTGTTTGCTTATCTTGGTGATGCAAACGGTCCGAATGCCTAGCAGCTTTTCGGTCAGCAGAAAATCGGGACGCGTCTTTTGCTCTTCGGGATGGACTTCCATCAACACCACATTTGCCGGATCGTGGCCCGCCACAATCGCATCTTGCAGAAGACGCTTGTAGGACCCAGAGTCGAGCCCGCTCAAAAAGTAGCGAAGGCTAGCGTCGAGTTCGAACACGTCGATGTATGCTTGCGCCAAAACCGGCTGATAGGCGTAGAGGGAAGGGAAGGCCTGCAACTCGACCAACTTCGGCCGTAGCTCACCATCGGGATCGCGCACCAGGCCGAAGTCCACCTGAATGAACATGGGATGCGGCGGTTCGTTGGGCACGCGAAACTTTGCGGGGATCGAGGCTTGCGAGCGCGCGCGATATTCGGGATTGTCGACGAGCTGGCTTATCAGCGCTTTTCCATCCTCTTCCATTTGTTTGACGAGTGCGCTCGGGAAGAAGCAGGGCGTTTCGCAAAGCGGGAATGGGATCTCCATGCCGCAACGCGTAGTCATTTCGCGGCGCAGGCGCTCGTACTTTTCGGGCGTGAATCGCGAATTGAAGGCTTGCCGGTAAGAGGGGATCATCGGAAGTTCGTGTGGTGACGGGGCTTTGCCCCGTCACGACGGGGCCTAGCCCCGCCACAACACAGCCTACGCTTCAATCAGGAACTGCCCACCGCGCATGATCTGCTCGTCGTCTACCCAGATGTCGAATTTGCGCCCTACTACATCGATGTGCGTCGCGGAATACCATTCCGCGCCCGTGTGCGCTCCATACGGGTTGCCGAACGCTATGTGCACGCCGGGGAGTTTCTCATCTTGCAGAATTTCTCCGATTACATCTTTCAGTTCGATGTTGGTGCCGATGGCAAACTCGCCCACGCGATTGCTGTTTTCGTCGGTGTGGGTGTAGGCCCAGAAATCGTCTTTCAATTCTTTGTTCGCCGAATGCGCCTCGATCACGCGATTTCCCTTGACGTGGATGGTCAGGGGGCTGGCCTTCAAGTCGCCAAACTTCGAGCACAGATAATCGCCCACCACTCCGTCAATCACAAACGTCCCGTTGACTTCGCCGGGGGTGGTGAAGATTTCGCCGCCCGGCAGATTTCCCCACTTCTCTGTGCTGATAAGGCCGCTGGTTTTCACCCAGCGGTAATTCGGATTCAGATCGGCCACCAGGTCTGTTCCCGAAGGCGTCTTCGCCTTAATCTGTTTCGCCTTGCGCACGGTTTCCATTACTTTCGCGCTCAGTCGGTCGACTTTCTGGAAATCGGCGCGCATGCCTTCCAGCATGATTCGCTTGTTGATGTTGACCATGTGCGCATGGCGGATTTTCTGGCGATTGACAATGTCGGTCATCTGCATGCGCGATTTCAGTTCGTTGGTCTGCGCCTGCACGGCAAAAATGCTGACCTGGCTGGTCTCCAGATCTTCGGCGATGGGCAGCGGCAAATCGGTCAGGGGACGCGCCGCCACGTCCTCGAGCACCCATGTCTGGTAGGGGCAGCCTATTTCTTCCAGTTCGTGCACGATGGCGGCCGCAATCTCCAGGCTTACTTCATCGGTGATTACGGTCACTTTTTCCGAGGGCTGGACGCGCAGGCACACGCGCACGGCATTGCGCGCGCCGGGTGTGAGCTGCGGGTCAAAAGGTAGCTGGTTCAGTTGCCGGGTGGATTTTGGGTTTAGTTGCACGTCAGTCTTCATCAAACTAGTTAGACGGCCTGGGCGGTGGGCAAAATATCCACTTCGTCCAGGCCTATCTCAGTCTCCTCAATGATGTAGTCCACTACGGCTTTCATGTCGCCGGTCTTGCGGTACACGTCCAATTGCCGGTCTGCACCCGTGCCCATTTTCATGATCTCGCGGACGTACTCGACTTCGGCGCGGCAATCGAGTTCGTCGAGCACGTCATCCACAAAGTCCAGGTACTCTTCGATCAAATCGCGCTCTGGAACTTCCGTCTGCTTGCCGAAGTCGATGAGCTTTCCGTTGATCCCGTAGCGGGCCGCTCGCCACTTGTTCTCCATGAGCAACGACTTGCGATAGAGGCGGAATCCCTGGTTCTGCGAGTGCAACTTATAGAGCTTGGCCACGGTTGCCTGGATCAGCGCGGCCAGGGCAATGGTCTCGTCCACGCGCATCGGTAGATCGCAGACGCGGAACTCGAGCGTGGGGAAGAATGGGTGCGGCCGCATGTCCCACCAGATTTTTTTCGCGTTATCGATGGAGTTGGTTTTCACCAGCAGCTTGACGTAATTCTCGTACTCACCCCAGCTCGGAAAATAATCGGGCAGGTTGGTTCGCGGAAACTTGTCGAATACCTTGCAGCGGTAAGATTTCAACCCTGTATTCATGCCCAGCCAGAAGGGCGAATTCGACGACAGGGCCAGCAGGTGCGGAATAAAATAGCGCGCGTGATTCATCATTTGGATCAGGGTCTCGCGATCCTCGATGCCTACGTGCACATGCAGGCCAAAAATCAGGTTGGCCCGTGCCACCAGTTGCATATCCTCGACAATGTTCTTGTACCGCACGTCGGGCGTCACTTCCTGCACGCGCCAGTCGCCAAAAGGATGGGTCGCGGCCGAAGCCAGACGCAGGCCATTCTCGCGCGCCAGGCGGATCATGTGGTGGCGCAGCTTTTTTAATTCTTCGCGGGCTTCCTTGATGTTGGCGCAAACCGACGTGCCTACTTCCACCACCGACTGATGCATCTCGCTCTTGACCCGTTCCTGCAGGATCATTTTGCCTTTTTCGATGATTTCGGCGTGGATGTGCGAACGAAGATCCCTGGTCTCAGGGTCGACGGTCTGATACTCCTCTTCGATTCCAAGCGTGAATGAAGGCTTCATCGCGGCATCCAAGGCTGCCAGGCGGACGCGCGCCTGGGGCAAGTCTTTTTAGTATACCAATCGGCGGGCGCGTGGGGATGGGACTTTGGTGGGTGCGGACGAGGCAAAGCCCCATAGGCGCTAACCTAAGCAGGATGGGCTCGAAGTTGATCCTACGCATCATGAGTGCTATCGGGATTTTTGCCAACCATGTGTAAGCGTCGGCGATTTGACAGGAGCCGTCCAGAGGCCTACAGTTGCCAGTGAGGTGGTTCCCACCTCTTTCAGGTTCCCTGAAACTAAGTCAGCTCATCTGAAGTTCTCTCCTCTTAGCGATAACAACCCGTGGAGGTTGAATATGTTTGCACGCAATGTATCGTTTCGTCTGAAATCGAACACGCATTCGGACTATACCCGGACTCTTGAAAATGAAATTCTGCCCTTGCTGCGCAAGCAAGCGGGATTCCAGGAAGAAATCACCTTGTCAAATCCCGGTAGCCAGGATGCGGTTGCGATCAGCCTGTGGGACAGCAAAGCCCATGCCGATGCTTACAACACGAATCTTTATCCAGAAGTGTTGCGAACATTTGCGAAAATGATCGATGGCACGCCGAGGGTTCAGACGTTTGAATCCGTCACCTCGACCTACCATAATGCCCTTGTCGCAGTGTAAGGATTCTTCATACGGGGTGGCCTCGTTGAAGGGGCCGCCCCTTTAATTGCTCACAGTGATGTTCACCGAATGCAGTTCGCGCTGAAGGATGACAACCATGCCTCTAATGCAAAATGCAGAAACTATCGACAGGCTGGTAGCACAGGGGGAATTTCTTCTGAAGACTTTCCATGCCGAGTACGAGAAAGACCCCGCAGGGTACGAGACCGAGTTCCTGCGTGGCGACCTGGCGGGCTGGCGCAATACGTTGCACACGTTGTACCACGATTGCGCGGAAGAGATCGTTGACCGCGTTCTCGCCAAGACCCGCTTGGCCATTCCTGATACCTTGGTTCACTCGTTCGCGCCACGGGATCTTAAAGCAGAAGTGCGAAATTGATTTGTTGACGTAAACACGATTAATCCTCGCAGCTAGTTCGTTGGTGTAATCGCGATAGTATCGAAATAAGTACGCCGACTATTTCGAGGAGCTGCAATGCTGCAGTTAGAATTTCGACAGGAAAGCAATCGCGTCCGAAACTTGGGCATGGCGAAACGCAAGTTCAGGATCGTCAAACGAGAGAACAATATTCCGGTGCTTGGCGTGTGTGAATATTGCCATGCCGAGTTCGCGGCAGACCCCGAGACTATAGGCCGCCCGCAGGATGCACACGCCCACATCCAAAAACAATTCATTGCACACAAATGCAAGCGGCTGGATGCCAGCAAAAACTGCGGTGCGGGCGTGGGCGAAGGCTGCTGAATCGCACTGCGCACATCGGGACGCCGTCCATAACGGTCGCAATCAGCGATAGCGGACCGAACCCCGCCATGACACGATTCACTTCGGCCCATTCAGGAACGCAGCCCAGCGCAGCTCACGCACTGGATTTCCCCCGCTTCGCGCCTTCTCTACTGCCAATTCCGCCACGGCGTCCACGATCCACTCGAAGTTCTGCTGGCCTACCGACGTAACCTCCGCATCCGGAGCCGGATTCATGAAGTCAATGGCATAGGGGACGCCGCCCTCGACCGCAAACTCTACCGTGTTCAGGTCGTAGCCTAGCGCTCGGCATAACGCCAGGGCATCTTTCTCAATGCGTTGCTTCAGCGCCGCCGCGGGCTGCGGATTGCCTTTCACATACCGCTCGTGATGCGGAGCTTTGGGATCGTACTTCATGATGTGAACTTTTTCCTGGCCCACTACATAACAGCGGTAGTAATCCTCAAACTCGACGCCGTGCTGGAGAGTCATGCACAGGTCACCGGTCTGATTGTAGTTGTGGAAGAACTCCTCGGGAGAATGCACTTTATAGACGTGCTTCCAGCCGCCGCCCGCGTAGGGCTTTAGAAACGCGGGAAAGCCGACATAGGCAAATATTTCTTCCCAATTCAAGGGATAGATCAGATTGCGCATCGACTTGTCCGAGGTATCCGGGGGATGCTTGTGATGCGGCAGAATGACCGTTGGCGGAATCGCCACGCCCATTTTGTGAGCGAGCGCGTAGTTGAAAAACTTGTCGTCGGCCGTCCACCAGAAGGGATTGTTGATGACGATGGTGCCTTGCAGCATCGCGTTCTTTAAGTAAGCGCGGTAGAAGGGGATGTCCTGCGAAATGCGGTCGATGATGACGTCGTACTTTTTCGGCTCATCCATGCGGATGCCGCCAATTTTTACGAACTCGGCGGTGACGCCCGCGGTCTTCATGCCGTTAATCTTGTCCACCAGCGCGGGGGGGAAGGTGTTCTCCATGCCAAAAAGAATAGCGATTTTCTTAGCCACAACGGTCTCCTATATGTTATGCACTCTAATCAATGTCATCCTGAGCGGATTCTGTGATGCGCAAAGCGCATCACAGACGGAGTCGAAGGACCCCTACACCCTTCACGCAACTATCGCCATCGCAAGGCATTCTTCCGCGCCTTCGCGAACGACTGACGACCAACGACTAACGACCACCGCCTAAAAATACTTTCCCGCCATTCTTTGCCACAGGGGCCAATCGTGCTTGCTGTTGTCGCCGTAGATATCGAGCCAATGCGGAACCCCCTTGCCACTTAGAATTGCCGCCATTTTCACGTTGGCGTCCAGGCACATATCCCAGTCCGAGGATCCCAGCACGATTTTCATCTGCCGGTAGCGGCTCAGAAACCAGTCATCGCTCATGTTCGACAGATAATCCGGCGGATTGTTGAAGTAGACATTGTCGTCGTAGTAGCCGTCGAGAAAGCTTTTGATATCGAACGAGCCGCTCATGGTTACGCACCCCGAAACCAGGTCGGGATGCCGCATGGCAAAATTCAGCGCGTGATAACCGCCAAAACTGCATCCCGTCACCGCGATCTGCGGAGCCCAGTTCTTAAACTTCAAATACGGCACAAACTCGTTGAGCACATAGCGCTCGTATTGCACATGGCGCCAGATGCGCGCTCCGGGATGTGCGCCTTTGTTGTACCAGCTCTCGCCGTCGACGCCGTCGACGCAGAAGACCTGAATTGCTCCCGCCTCCAGTTTGCCCGCGAGCGCGCGGATCATTCCGGCATCTTCATACTCGAAAAAACGTCCCATGGATGTGGGGAAAACGAGAATGGGGTGGCCGGCGTGGCCATAGACGAGCGACTCCATGTCGTGGCCAAGTTCGTGGCTATAGTGCCTGTTATATTCGCGGTTCATGTGCCCGAGGATTGTAACCGAAGGGCGTTGCCTTCGGCATCTGGGCGTGGCTCAAGCTAGTGCCCGAGCGCTCCGTGCCGCGGATTGATTCCCAAATTCTTGAGTTTGGATTGCAGGGTGGTGCGCTTCAATCCCAGCCTCATGGCGGCGCCGTTCTGGCCGCCAATCTGGCCGCGGCTCTGGCGCAAGGCACGGAGAATGTGCTCGCGTTCGGCCGAACTCAGGGTTTCGTCCGCGGCTTTCGCGTCCACGGTGTTCGGCTTCGGCTGCAGTTCGATTAATGGCATCACCAGCACCGAACCTTGCGACAGAATCACCGAGCGCTCGATAAAATTTTCCAGCTCGCGCACATTTCCCGGCCACTCCCATGCCATCAGCGCATCCATGGTTTTTTGGGGAATCGTGGTGATCGATCGGTTCATCCGGCGCGCGAATTTCTGCGCGAAATGTTCCACCAGTAAGGGAATATCCTCGCGGCGTTCGCGCAGGGGAGGCACGCGGATGGGAAATACATTCAGGCGGTAATACAAATCGCTGCGAAACTCTTTTTCGCGCACGCTTTCGGCTAAATCGCGATTGGTGGCGGCAATCAGACGGAAGTCGGCTTTGATGGTCTGGGTACCACCCAGGCGTTCGAACTCCTGATCCTGCAAGACGCGCAGCAGCTTGGGCTGCAGCGCCAGCGAGATCTCGCCGATCTCGTCGAGAAACAGCGTGCCTTTGTCCGCGAGTTCGAGTCGTCCGATTTTCTTGCTCACGGCTCCCGTGAACGCGCCTTTCTCATTTCCGAAGAGCTCGCTCTCCAGCAGTCCCGAAGGAATCGCGGCGCAATTCATTTTGATGAAACTGGTCTTGGCGCGCTCGCTCATGCGGTGGATGGCGCGCGCCACCAGTTCCTTCCCGGTTCCGGTTTCGCCCAGCAGCAGCACGGTGGCATCGCTGGACGCGACTTTGCTGACGTGCTCCATGACGCTTTGCAAGGCTTTGCTGCGGCCGATGATGTCCCCGAAGCCAAGCTCGCTATCGATTTCCTGCTCCAGATAAAGCTTCTCTTCGGTAAGCTTTTTCTTGGCTTCACGGAGGGCTTCGGTTGTTTCCCGCAGCTCGGTGACGTCCATGCTGGCGCCGGTGAGTCCAATCACCGCGCCGGTTGAATCCAGCAGCGGTTCGACCGTCGTGTCGAAGTAGTGCTTCCCCTGGCTGTCCGGGATCATTGCTTCATGACGCACTCCCACGCCGGTTTCCAGCACCTGACGCCGGAACTCCGCGATGCGGTTTCCATCTTCCGGGCCGAAGAGTTCCTCGGTCGTTTTCCCGATAAACTCGGACGCCGAGCGCTGAGTCGTCGGATGGTAGAGCCAGGTGTAGCGCAGATCCCGGTCCTGCTGGAACACGGTGATCGGAGAATTCTTGATGGCCACGCGGAAGCGTTCCTCGCTTTGCCGCAACGCTTCGTCGGCGCGCTTGCGCTCGGAGATGTCGCGCATAACGATGGCCACCCGGTCAGTGCCGGTTGGACCTTCGACGGGAAAATAGGTGATCAGTAGATCGCGCTCGCCCCTCCGCGGATAGGTATACTTCATTTCGTAAGTGACGACCTGGCCAGACAAAAAACACTCCTGCAGCTTTGGTTTGACGATCGTTTCAAAGACGACGGGGCCCACAACTTCGCTTGCCAAACGGCCTACGACCTGTTCTCTGGTCATGCCGCGATAATTCAGAAAAGACCGGTTCGCGATTACGTAACGGTAGTCCCGATCGACGACTACAATCATCTCCTCCAGACTTTCCACTACTTTTTCGAACTCGCGGAGGCGAGCCTCCGACTGCTTCCGCGCCGTGATGTCGCGCGTGATTGCCACTCCGTATTCGCGGTCCAGATGCACTCTTCGCAGATTCACTTCCACGGGAAATGTCGTTCCATCCTTCCGCCGATGCACTCTTTCGATGATGGCCGACCTGGTTTCGTCCAGTTGCCGCAGCACGTCTGCCCGCGCGCGCTCGTCGAACTCCGGCGCGATGTCGTAAATGGTCATCGCCAGCAGTTCGTCCCGGCTGTAGCCAAGCTGAGCGCAGGTGGTTTCGTTGACATCGAGCAAGCGCAGAGTGCCGGGTTCGATCACCTGAATGGCGTCGGTCGACTGGTCGAGCAGGGTGCGGAACAGAGTCAGCCCTCGCAGCATCTCCTCGCGTTCGGCCGCGGCCTTGAGCAACTGTTCATTGCTCTGGCGCCGCGTCTGCTCGGCCAGCACTCGTTCGGTGACGTCGTGCGCGATCCCGCGCACGTGCGGCGTCTTCATGTCTTCGGTGCGGAGGGTATTGTGATATTCCCAGATGCGGCGTTCTCCCGATCGCGCTACCAGCGCCATCAGGCCGTGAGCCTCGCCGGTGCGCTCGATTTCGCGCAGATAGGTATCGAACTGATCGCGGTATTGCGGATCGATAAAATCCCGCACGGGCTTGCCCAGCACTTCTTCGACGCTGTAGCCGAGCAGCCGGGCGAGACCGGGATTGAGCGCCAGGAATCTGCCTGCTAGGTCGTGGACGCACAGCAAGTCGTGGCTGTGCTCGACTAGATCGCGACTCCAGTCTTCATTTTGCTGCAGGTCCCGTCGGATCGGGTCCCACACGACTGGCGCTTCTTCTAGAAAGTGGCGTTTCCGTTCCCCAGGGTGCAATGCCATGGCCCACCCCTCGGCGAGCCGCTGGGAATTTTTGTAGAACTACGATTTTGTAGAACTACGATCGGCCAGATCAATTCCAGCACCCGCCCCATTGATTGTCGTGCTGTTGGGTCGGGAATCTCCGCGCAGCTTCACCTGGAGTGAGTTGCGCGAACCGTCCGAGTTCCGCTCTACCCTGGAACTGAGTCTAGCAGAATGTACGCTTGCGTACACTGAAAAACTCCACTGCTCATAAAGAATAGAAATAGAAATGCTCTGAAGCGCGCGGGAGGGTTCTGGTTGGCACGTTGCCGGCCGCCTTCAAGAGCCGAATCTTTCGGCGGCGCGAGCTTTGGCCTTGGCCGCTTCTTCCTCGCGATTTTTGGGCGGGGCGCTGGTGTCGAGCGAGCGCAGGAGGCGGGCGGCGCTGGCGGCGATTTCATCAACTGCCGCCAGGAAAGCGGACTCGTTTGGCTTCGACGGCTTATTGAAGCCGGTGATCTTTCTCACGAACTGCAGCGAGGCGGCCTGAATCTCTTCGGTCGTGACGGGCGGTTCGAAGTTGAATAGGGTTTTGATGTTGCGGCACATCGGTTGCGACCTCCCATTTTGGGACAATTCTCTCATTTTTTGCGCTGCGGTTGTTCCCGTGAAGCGACGGGCGTCCCCCCCGGGCTCTCCACTAGCCACTTCAGGCTTGCTGTTATTTATGTACCGTGGTATATATGTACCATGATCAATGAACCCCAACTCTTCATTGAACGCGTGCAAACCGGCGTGCGCATGGAAAAACGGCTGCTGAAGGTGCTCAAGGCCTTCGCCGAATATCACGACATGTCGCTGGGCGACCTGCTGGAAGGGATCGTGCTGCATGCGTTCGACGGGAAGACGCCGTTCAGCCCCGATTCGCTCAAGCGCATTCAAGACCTGAAGAAGTTTTACGCTCTCGATCTGGACTCGAGCGCCAGCCACCGGCTCAAGGAAATCAAGCGGCGCTCGGGGAATAAGACTGTTTCGGAGAAGAAGAAATGACGCTCACACGAATGAGGCACCAATGAAGAACGACCGGCTGGCCGTAGCCCTGCGCACCCTGCAGTGGGTCCTGGGCCTGGTGATCCTGGAGGAGTCCGTGCGTTTCGCGTTTTCGCCGGCAGCCGCTCACGAGTTCGCCCAAACCGGGATGCCCGATATCATTCACCGTGTTTTGGCATGGTCGGAGATTGCCGCAGC
>Ga0074044_10001250_pt1 | contig 23262 bp, 30 predicted proteins | sample BogForMeECP23OM1_FD_94443 | JGI IMG/M metagenome (GOLD analysis project Ga0074044, IMG submission 94443) | Bog forest soil microbial communities from Calvert Island, British Columbia, Canada - Bog Forest MetaG ECP23OM1 | ecosystem: Environmental > Terrestrial > Soil > Wetlands ... | reverse complement strand
GCGGCTAAGGAGAGCGCTTCTAACACTCGGATCGTAAGTTCGAGGGCACAACATTCGTTGTTACTTTCGTTCCGGTTCGCAGGAACCTTGAAACCCGAGAAGGCACGCCCACGGGCTAGACTCAGGACATCGGCACGTCCACTGGCTCTCGTAAAGGTTTTTGTCGGCAGGCGTCCCCGGAATATCCCATCCACGGAGATGAACATGACCGTATCCGCTGCGACCGCCGCGGCGCGAGCCCTCGCTGAGCCAATCCACAAGAGCACTTCATCGCCTAAATCGACGCCTTGGCCGTACCTGTTCTTTTTTGTTTCTGGATTTCCCGCACTCCTTTACCAGATCGTGTGGCAGAGAGCCTTGTTCACGCTCTATGGCGTGAACATCGAGTCCGTGACCATGGTGGTCACCGCTTTCATGGTCGGATTGGGGCTAGGCAGTGTGCTGGGCGGAACGATCTCGCGTTCCCAACATTTGCCCCTCCTCAGGGTTTTTGGTCTGGTAGAACTGCTGATCGCTTCGTATGGAGTTTTCTCTCTGAAAATCTTCCACTGGGCAGCGGACTTCACGGCAGGTTCTCGACCACTCCAAACCGGACTCGTCGCTTTCACCTTGGTCGCGCTTCCGACTGTGCTCATGGGTTCAACCCTTCCCATTTTGGTTTCCTATGCGGTTCGTCTTTCCCGCAATGTGGGTATGTCGGTCGGAGCGCTGTACGCCGCCAATACTCTGGGCTCCGCTGCAGCATGTTTCTGCGGGGGATTCTTTCTGATGCGCTGGCTGGGGGAATCGAAAACCGTAACCCTGGCGGCGGGTTTGAACGCACTGGTGGGCGCTACGGTGCTGGTTTGGCATTTCGTAACCCAAGGACGGCAGCCGTCGCGCACGCCAACTGCATCGCTGGATTTCCAGGATGGACTTTCGCCCCACGATGCCAGACGCGCGACAGGCCGAACCCTCTGTGAACTTCCCGGAATCGGCTTCCCCTCGGCCGTTATAACGGCCGGCATTGCGGGTTTCGTTTCCCTCGGTTACGAAATTGTCTGGTATCGCCTGTTCTCGTTTACAACGGCGGGTTTGGCGAAGAGCTTCGCTTTTCTCCTTGGGGCCTACCTCCTGGGAATCGCCGGCGGATCGCTGGTAAGCAATCGCATCTGTCAAAAGATCGCCAACCCGCTAAGCTTCACTCGCTTTTTAGTGGGCACCGTGCTTGGCGCTAACTTGCTCGGGTTCCTGGTTGGTCCTATTCTGTTCAATCTGGTGGTGCGCGTTTCCTATTTGTGGACGCTCGTGCCGGTTGGTCTCGCTGCAGCGTGTCTCGGCGCCGTGTTCCCCCTGCTTTGTCATATCTCAATCCCCCCGGATGAGCGTGTCGGCGCACGTATGAGCTACTTGTATCTGAGCAACATTGTCGGTTCGGCACTGGGCAGCTACCTCACTGGTTTCGTGCTCATGGACATTCTTCCGCTACGATACGTCAGCGTGGTGCTGACTTTGCTTGGTCTTGGACTGGGCATTGCATTGCTGCCCAAAGCAAAGCTAAAAAGGGGCAGCTTTATCGCCGCGTCGGTCGCTGTGTTCGTCGCGGCTTTGTTTGTGGTGCAGGCTTCCGCACCTCTTTTTCGCGGCATGTATGAAAAGATGCTGCTCAAGAACGACTACGTACCCGGCACGCAGTTTGGCGCCGTAGTTGAGACCAGAAGTGGAGTCATCGCAGTTACTCCGGCGGGGACGGTTTTTGGCGGGGGAATCTACGATGGCCGCTTCAACGTGAGCCTGGTAAACGATACGAACGGAATTCAACGCGCGTTTTCACTGAGCTACCTTCATCCGAATCCGAAAGAAGTGCTGATGATCGGACTGTCGTCCGGGTCGTGGGCCCAGGTCATTGCCAACCATCCCCAGGTCGAACACCTGACGATCGTCGAAATCAATCCGGGATATCTGCGCCTCATTAAACGCGCTCCTGAGGTTGCCAGCCTGCTGCAAAACTCGAAGGTCCGAATCGATATCGACGATGGGCGCCGCTGGCTGGTACGGAACCCAGACGCTAAGTTTGACGTCATTGTAATGAACACCTCTTATAGCTGGCGTTCCAACATGTCCAACCTTCTCTCGTCGGAATTTCTGCAGCTGGTTCGCCGCCACTTGAATCCAGGTGGAGTACATTTTTACAACACCACCGACTCGGAAGAAGCCATGCTGACCGGCGTCAGTGTTTTTCCCTTCGCAATGCGCCTGGCGAATTTTATGGCGGTCAGCCCCGCGCCCTTGCAGCTCGATGCAAACCGTTGGCTCGAGGTCCTGACGCGTTACAAAATCGATGGCAAACCTGTGTTTGACCTGTCCCAGGAACAGCATCGCCGCCGGCTCCAAGAAGTGATGGCCATGGTGACCACGATGGACCGCGACATACGGCCCGGGTTCTTCACCTTGGAATCCGCCGGCCACATCCGCGCTCGTGCAGCGAGCGTGCGCGTGATCACTGACGACAACATGGGCACGGAATGGCTGCAATAGCAGCTCGGGTCGGGTGGACCACGTTACGGGGGAGGTATAGCGCGGTTTTTTTTGAACATCGACCGAAACAAATGGGGGTGCGCCACTTCTCACGCTTTTTGAGAAGTGGCCTCCCGAACAGCCGACACCGCTCGACTCTGCCCGACGCGACCGGAGGTCGGATCTTCATCCAAAGCACACCCCACTGGTTGACTCTCACTGGGATGCCCCGCCCACCAAAATTATGATGAATGCAATAATTACAGTGTAAATAGTACACTACTGTGCCCCTTTTGCCACAAACGACCCTGTGCATTATCAATGACTTGGGAGGGTGGATCGCCAATTTAGTATGACCAACGGTCGCTAAAAAACACCGGACGAGCCCCACAGTTTCGCTTTTGTGCGCCCAAGTCATGCCCCCGAATCGCCTCTGAATATGTAACTATTGTACGTACACATTTGGGCAAATATATCCTTGACACACATGTTGGTTTAGGGTATAGTTTATTCATGAACAGCCCCAAAACACTCCAAGAAGCGATAGTTTATTTTTCCGATCCTGACCGCGCCTTTGAGTTTGCCAAGAAACTGCGATGGCCGGACGGCAACGTTGTTTGCCCGCGTTGCGGCAAAGCCAAGCACTCGTTTATCAAGACCCGGCGCATCTGGTTTTGCTACATCTGCAAGAAGCAGTTCACGTTGAAACTGGGAACGGTTTTTGAGGATTCGCCGCTTCCGCTGGACAAGTGGATGACGGGCTTTTGGATGCTGGTCAACTGCAAGAACGGGATCAGTAGTATGGAGATTCACCGCGCTCTTGGCATTACTCAGAAGGCGGCATGGTTTATGCTGCAACGCCTTCGGCTTGCTGTACAAGATGATTTCTACGGCTCCAAGCTTGGAAGTGGACCGAACGGCGAAGTAGAGGTTGACGAGACTTTCATCGGCGGCAAAGCGCGGAACATGCACAAGTCGCGCAAAGCTAAACTCACTGGCCGGATAGACGATGACAAGGCAGTGGTCGTTGGATTCATGGAGCGCGGCGGGAGAGTCCGCACACAGATCGTTACTCAGCGCCGCAAACACAATTTGCAACCGCTGGTGCGGGAGCAGGTTGAAGCTGGGGCCGCGCTCTATACTGATGCGCTGAAGTCTTACATTGGGCTTGATAGTGATTACGAGCATCAGGTCATAGATCACGCTGTCGAATACGTGCATGGCCGCGTGCACACGAACACGCTGGAGAACTTCTGGAGCCTTGTGAAGCGCGGGATGCATGGCACCTATATCAGCGTGGAACCATTTCATCTCTATCGCTACCTTGATGAGCAGATGTTTCGTTTCAACAACCGCAAGAACATGGACGACTCGCAACGCTTCGCGCTGGCCATGTCGCAGATCGGCGGGAAGCGCCTAACGTACAGCGAACTCACAGGCAAGAACGAATCGCCACGCCACGAAACGACAGGGGCGGGGGAAGCGTCACAAGTCCCCTTTTAGTCCCTGTCGGAACGTTTCCTCTTGCGTGGGGCAGTGAGTTTCCTGCCCCTCTTTCTCGCCTTCCCGATTGCGGTCTTGGGAACCTTGAAAACTGCTATCATGCCACGTTCAAAGTTCTTCAGTGCTTCTGGGCCTTCGATGTATTCGGGTTGTTTCATAGGATATACATGGAAAATTCAGACGCTCCAAAAAGCCAAGATAACACCACCGAGGCAAAAAATAATTCCCAAAATAGCGGTACGCTCGGTAGTGTCTCGCTTAAGTCGGAGAACCCACCAACCCCACACAAATCCTGCTGTTCCTACCATCACGCCAAAGCAACGCCATGGTGGAAAAGGCTTTCGACTTGGCAATTCGTTGCCGAAATCGCCATTTTCATGGTTGGCGTCCGCGTCGCTTGTATCTACAAAGGCCAACTTGAGCAGATGATTATGACCAATCGAATTTCTCATGATGCTTTGGTTGCCAGTCAGCGACCTTGGTTGATGAATGATGGCACGGCCACCTACACATTCAGGATATCTGGCAAAGACATGGCGACCACCACTTTTACTTTTAATGTGAAAAATTTCGGGCCATCCCCAGCACTGGACGTTGGTTTCGGAATATACCCCTTCATTAGAGGCGACCCCAACGGCGGACCAGAAAGACATGATCTTTTCGAGGATGCCCGGAAGCAGGCTTGTCAATCGGCGGATGGGATTATCACCGTATCCGGCAATTCCATCTTCCCCCAACAAGTCCACACCTATGGCACTGGCGGCATGATTGAAGGTTCGATGGTTAGTAAGGTCGGCGCAGTTCTGTTCTACGGTTGCATAGCTTATCGCGATCAGTTTGACACCAAGCATACAACCCACTACACGACATTTTGCGTCTTTGGCCCGGTTAAGGAACCCCACCCCCCCCAATTGGCCCTGTGTGGTCGAAACGAACTGGCCGACTAAACACCCTGTCACGGCAAGGACAATTATACATGTGAGCCAAGGATATAAATGCCCACACATTTGCCATGTTCCACGTGGAACACTGTACGTACAATTCTGGGCGGGTCGCCGGTTGGCAGTTTATTGTCGCAGCCAGCACCAGCGAACTTGAACCGCCTCCTTTGACCGTGTATAAAGACTTAGGAAGCACGATGCCGGGTGCAGTACTTCCGGCGTGTGCCATGCAGACTGCGATGTTCCCTCAAACGGTCTGCAAGAGATTGATTTTAAAGCGGAAGTGGTGGAACTGGCAGACACACCATCTTGAGGGGGTGGCGCCGAAAGGCGTGGGGGTTCAAATCCCCCCTTCCGCACCATTGCTTTTGTTTTCATAGTGTTGTAACTTGGTGCTACCGCCGGTGATACCGGAAAGGAGCGCCATGAACCGCGAAGTCAACCTCACCAAGAGAATTCGAACCACCAACGGGATGCGCTTCTGCCCGGTGGTGCTCTCCGCTAATGGCCGCGTCAAGCCCGACGTCGTGCTGGTTAATGGCAAGCAGGAAACCCACCGCGAAGGTGCGTATTATCTGGACTGGCGTGACGGCGTGCGTCGCGTGCGTCTGTCGGTCGGAGGAGACCCTTCGGACGCCAACAACCGGCGACTCCGCAAGGAAGCCGAATTAAACGCGACGGCCCACGGCGCTACGATTGCGCCAGATAAAAAGGATGGCAGATCGCTGGCCGCCGCTGTTGCAGAATACCTTGACGATGTAAAGGTCAAGCAGACCACGAACAAGCCCACGAACTTCAACCGGCACAGCACCCACGGTGTATACAGCACGGCTCTTGAATACTTCATGGAGTCTTGTCACAAGCTGACTCTTGAAGAAATCGACCGCCGTGATCTGCTGAAGTACGCCGCGTTCTTGCAGGCTGAAAAAGACCAAGGCCCGCGCAGCGTGAACCACAAGTTCGGCATCGTCATGTCGTTTCTCAAGGCGCACGGCATTCGCGGGCTGGTGGATAAGAACGATTGGCCGCGCTACACGCTACAGGAGCCGGAAATCTACGAGCAGGAAGAACTCGACAAGCTATTCGCGGCGTGTGACCCGGCAGAGCGACTCTGGTTTGAGTTTTTCCTGATGACCGGCATGCGCGAGCAGGAAGTCATGTTCACTTACTGGAGTGACGTGAACTTCACCGCCAGCACCGTCCGCGTCACCCACAAGCGCGACCGTGGCTGGTCACCGAAGGCGTACAAAGAGCGCGAGATTCCAATCCCTGAAAAACTCACCAAGAGTCTGAAGGCATGGAAGGCAAAAGCCGCCAAGGGTTGTTCCCTACTCTTCCCCACTGCCGGATGTAAGCCGAAACGTGACTTTCTCGATTGCCTGAAAGCGGTCGCCAAGCGCGCCAATCTGGACAAGGAGAGTTTTTGGCTGCATAAGTTCCGCTCCACGTTTGCGACCCGGTGCTTGTGGGCGAATGTCGATCTTCGAACCGTTCAACTCTGGCTGGGTCACTCCGACATGGAGAGCACGATGCGCTACTTGAAGCCGTCACGCAGCCAGCAGACGCGGGCCAAGGTGAATGAGATTTTTTCCTGGTAGTGTCCTAGTTTGAAATTCGCGCCGTTGCGGTGCGGCATGAATCGCAGTGCTAAAATTTTGTTGATATGAAACTCCTCGCGCTGGCTGTGTTCCCCGTCTCTGTAGCAAAGGACATCTGGGACTATCTGTACATCGCATTTACCGGAGGGCTGGTCTTTGTCGGAGCCGGTACGTTGATTTTGCTCTGGTGGCAAGCGAAGAAAACTGCTGAATCTACCGCAGCAATGCGGAAAAATATAGCTCTTCAGTTCAGACCAAAATTGATCGTTCGTAAGGTTGTTCTCGAAGCTGGGACAATTCGATATACCATCGCAAATACGGGAGGAACGACGGCTCGCATCGTGCATATCCATGCCTTGGCTGATTATGTTCATCTTGACCGGCGTACAGACCAAGTCGCCAACAGACCCGCTGGCACGGCCCTGACAAGAGGTCAAATAATCCGCCCGCCCGAATACACCCAGGAATTCGATTTGCGGGATCAGCCCGTATTTGAAGCTGGGGAGGATCAAGATCTGCATCTTAATCTTGACCAAACGAGCACCGAAATTGTTGACCATCTTCGTGACAGGAATGCCCATGGGATGACTAATCCACAATTGACTGGCGCGTATTCGATTCGTGGTGAAATCGAATACTGTGACGAAATTGGAATTAAGCGAAAAACTGGCTTCTTGCGGCGTCTGAACATAGAGAGCAAGAACTTTCTCCCCGCCGATAATCCCGATTACGAATACGTAGACTGAAATCCAAATTAGGACACTACCCTTTTCCTAAATCGCTTGTAAGTCCTGTGGTTTCTGTGGTATCTTATTAAGTTGCTGGCCCGTTCCACGAAGTCTGGTGATGTTGGTCACCTAATAACCCTTGGGCCTGTTGGCCGCCCGGCCATCTCGGTTGTAAACCCGAGTTTCCCAAATAAGAACCACCTTGTTTGGGGTTTCCCTTGACCGCATCCCTTGCCGACCGAATCGAACAGACCGACCACGCGTTGACGGCGGACGAGCTTGCGCCGCTGTTGTCCGTTTCCCGAATCACCATTTTCAAACACGCCCGCGCGGGCCGCATCCCGTCATTTCGTCTTGGCGCGTGCGTCCGATTTGACCCGCACGCCGTTGCCGATTGGATTCGTAATGATGGCACCCCGGTGAAGAAGGGTCGGCGATGAAGCCGGGCGTCCTACTTAGGCTGGCCGGTCAGTGACGGTGGTAACTGGCGGGCGGTCCCGAACAAGCGAAAAATGATGGTCATGAGCACGGCAACGGTTCAGCAGCTGGACACCAGTTCGTTCTTGGCTGCAATGACGCGCGGTTTCCGACCGCCAGAATACACAACGACGACGGGCCATAAGCTATGGCCACAGGATGATAATAAGGTTTGTGTCTGGTGCGGCGGGCGAACGAACGGTCGTGAATCGAACGAAGGTGTCTACTATTGCACCGAAGATCATTGGCGGGCATACGTTAACCTCCCCGAGTTCCGAGCATTCTCGGAGGCCCAGCAAAAAGAGCAGGAGGCCCGCAACCTAGCTGCCCAGCAGTGGCGTGATGAAGGTCTTAAGCTCGGCGAACGCGCCCGCGCGCTGCGGATTGAGAAAGAACAGTTGCAGTTCGACATTGGCGACTGGCTGGTGAAGGGCGAGGACAACCGTTTCTGCCGTGATTATAAAGAGGCCGAAACAATCACCGGCTATAGCGTCTCCAGCCTTCGCACCTTCGCTTACGTTGCCCGGCACGTGCCCGCATGCATACGTATGCATGGCATGCCGTGGGGCGCACACCAGTTGGTTGCACCGCTGAAGAAGGTCGAAGACCAGCGACGCGTTTTAGAGAAGGCCGCCGCGCAGAATCTGCCCGTCTCGGCGGTGAAGAAACTCGTCAAGGGACTGCCGACCGGGATTGTGCCGAAGAAAACTGATGAACACAACATCGCAATCGGGCGCAGTAACTTCGACTGCCTGAATGGCGAGATCAAGAAGTACGGGCCGGACGCGGTGATTGCGATGCGGCGCATGAATAAGTGGTTGGAACGTGTGGGCATGCCTATGACGCTCCACGAGGAGAAGGCGTGGGACTTTCTATTGCCAAAGATAGACCGCCCAGCGTTAGCCGAACACATACGGAAGGCGGCGGCCCGGCTAACATCGCTGGCTGAGAAGATCGAATCATTCCAGCCCGCCGCCCCGCCCGCACCGCCAGTTCAGAAGAGGAAGCCCGCTTTCCGCCGTGGGAGCCCCGTCACACGCGGCTGAGATATTAGGTAAAGCCCGCCGGTGTTCACTCGCCCGGCGGTCAAAATCCCCAGTTTCGAACCCGTCACACTTACTGGGGATAGTGGAAAGAACCGAGCGGTAAACGGGCGACTTATCCCTTGGCGGGGAAGTCGATGGTGCAACACACAATTCTTGCTTGCTGCAAGACGCGCGCCAACGCGTAAACCCGTTTTCACCGCTGCCCCGGCTCATCACCGGGGCGGTTCTCCTTACGGTGAAAACTATGATGCAGCAACCCCAGAAACCAATTCAGAAACCGAACTACTGCCCCGTCCGCGTGACCCTGTTTGTGCCGCCGGACGTCGGGTCGCTCCTGCCGGAATACATCGACTGGACGCCCTTGCCGGAAGAGACGGCGGTGCGGCCATGAGCGATAAGCCTGTTTGTCACGAACGCCGCCACATGACTCCGTCGCAGTTTATGACGTACGACGCGATGCGCGCGATGGCTGAAGTGCCAGCGCTCAAAGAGAACGGACGCCCGAACTATGGATACATCGTCTGCTACGCGCGCCTAACAACGATCACCAATCACACCAGCATTAGTCGCAACACGAACCGTGCGAACATCGAAGCCCTCAAAGAGATGGGATGGCTGGTAGAGGAGCCGCGCAGTCGCTGGCGTGGTGGTCGGTTTGGCAGCAATCACTACCTTGTGATTAGCCACGAGGAATATCAGCGCCGAGCGCTTGAGCACACGCCGCCATACAAGTGGTGTCCCGGCTTCAAGTTTGAAGCGCATACCGGCAAGTTGCTAAAGTCACCGCGTCCAGCCGACCGGACACGGAACGGAGTCAATACGTTTTGTGGACGCGTCCCGGATAATCCCGGACAGGCAACCGCGTCCAGCCGACCGGACACGGACGGTATCCAGCCGACCGGACACGGCACCGCGTCCGGTGGATTGGACGACCGCGTCCAGCCGACCGGACACAAGCCTTGTATTAGCCCTTAAAGATCTAAGCCTGAAACAAACAAGCCAGAGCGCGCCCGCCTGAAAACCGCCGGGCGCACCGGGTTGGTTGGTGGGTTTTTAGATCTTTAGAAGCAACACCAACATCAAGAGCAACCCCCGACCCCATAACACTTGGGTGATAAGACAGCAGGAGCAATCAATAAATGTCAAAAGCAATCACAGTCCGCTTACCGGACGAACTCGCCGCCCGGCTTGCCGAACGCAAAAAGCGAACACTGGTTCCGACCGAGGCATTCATCCGGAGGGTGATCGAGGAAGCGCTCCAGAAGGAAGAAGGAGCGAAGCTATGAACTACCTTGAGCAAGCCCGGCAACGATGGCCCAACCGTCATATAAGCGGCGCTGGTCAGTTCGCCATAATACCGCTGGATGACCAAACCTGCCGCCTGTTCGTCACGCGAGCGGAAGCCCAGCAAGTCATCCTTAACCCGATACGCGTCATGGTGGTGGATCTGAACGCGCGCACGACACGTCGCCTGATCCGCATTGCTGGGGAAGGTCAGGATGAGTGACCCCGACGACGCCCCAGCGCCGCGCCACACCTTGCCCACAAGCGATAAGCAGGCGCAGGAAGGCAGAGCGACCCCACAGCGTGGTCAATCGCGCCCACACGCCCGCCCTTACAAAAAAGCAGGTATTAGCAAGCGATAACGCCGCGCCCGATACGGAAAGTGAACGTGCGAACGGGAAAATAAAGGAGTGACTGAAATGAGCGAATCAACCGAGCGCAAATGGCAAGTGGAAGAAGGCGGCGTGCTTGTGAAGGTGCCGAAGGGAGCAAAGCATCCTTGGGAGAACCGTGCGTTCTGGCGGAAGCATCTTCGCGTCTTCATTTTACAGCGTGACCCGCTCTGCAAGATCTGCGGCAGAAAAGCATCGGAAATAGTAGACCACATAGTGCCGTTCATCACGCCCGAAGGAATCGTCTCTTGGGCGCTGTTTTCCGACGTCACGAACCTCCGTGGATTGTGCGCGCCTTGCCATAACACAGTCACCGCAACTTACGACCGAGGATTCGGCAACAAACCCCAAGCAGGAAAGATTGACTTTATCGCGCCAACAACCGAAGGCGGAGAAGGCAGGCAATACCTCAGCAGCACGATCAGCGTTCAGAAACTGAATGACGCCCTGCCCCAGACGCAGGCAGAGCTCGACGACTTGCTGTCCGGCATTCCTGAGTGACCCGCCGAGGGAGGGTCAATGAGTGAAATCGCGATTTTTCACCTCCTAGACTTTCTCGGCATCGGTGAGCCAACGTCCCGGAGATATTGGCTCTAGAGGCGAGTCGTCAAGGTTGGGTTCGCGCCGGAGTTCTTCAAACCGGACGCCGATGGCCAAGTAGATTAGTGCTGAACGCGCACATTTCATAAGGTGGATCGCCTTTTCGCCGAATTGCTGACGAGACACCATCCACGCCAAGTCCCCGACAGCGGGCGCGGACGGGGGCTCGGTTGCCGTCACGCGCAAGTATTTGTGCTCAATCTGGTTCCTTATCTCCTTGAGGCTACGGGCCTGCGGCTCGGCCACCTCGTCATTCTCCCTCTCGAAGAAATCCTTTGCGAGCCAGTACAAAGCGCAGAAGCCCCAATTGCCCGTAGGGTCAAATTGCGAACGGAGCGGTTTGTCCCTGTGCTCACGCCAGAGTCTGCCAAATGAAACATCTCTTTCCTTGATACGCAACGCCATGTATTCGTTAAGAAGGCAATCTTGTCGAAAAGAGAATAGAAGGTTCTGTAGGCGGTCTTTGTCTTCTCTATTGCTAAACAGAGCGCTGGCAGTGGTTCAGTCGCGGCAAGAAACACATCTCGGTCCGAGAAGTGGGGTGTCTTAGCGGTCACACCTTCATACAACAACCAGCGGGCCGACACATATTCCTGCTTCATCTGATAGAAGAAGCTGTCAAATATGTGGGGCGCATCGTCAGGCACCATGTGAACCGGCAGAGCAATTGTGTCCCACTCCGCTACAGGGTATGGGCCAAGGTCGTTCAAAAGATTCAGATACAAACAGTTTTCCCGACACCAGCGGCGGTACCCGCGCTCCTCGTCCGTGGTGGCAGTGTCCTCCGACGCGAGGGGGTCGAGTTTGGCAATTGCGTCCACGTCCAAGAAAGATTCGAGCCATTCCTTCTGCTCTTTTGTAGATTTCAGCGTGACTCTATCATGGACATGAGTGTAGAGTGCCGTCTTCGCAAGGGCGGCAGAAGCCTCCTTATGCGCCATCCAGTAGAAGATAGTCCGTTGTTCCCTATCTTCGAGGACATTCGCATATTCAAGCAGGATTCTTGCTTTGTTGCAGTGCGCCATCCCGAAGTTCGGCTCCACTTCTAATGTGCGATTCCAGTAGGCAAGGGCCTCTATAGCTCGTCCCGCAACTCTCAATCGGTTGCCAAGATTGTTGAGGCACATGCATCTGTCTCGCACGGAAATTTGTGTAAACTCCGGGTGATTGACAGCGCGGCGAAGAAAAAATATTTCGCGCGCGAGGGTAGGCTGTTCCCACTTCCATTCTGTGCCATATCTCTCTCCCGCGATGGCGTTCGCCCTGTAGTAATCGAGGATGATTGCCAACTTGCCAGAAACGCCCTTTTGATCAAGCGATTCGAACCAAGCGCCAACACAGGCAAGGGCATCTTTGCGCCCGAGCTCCACGGCAAGGTGGGTCAGTGCGCCGGTGCGATCAACAGCTTCAGAATCAGGCCGACCATCAATGCCGTCCTTCATGAGGCGGTCGCAAAGAGCGTTTTTTTGCAGTTGTTCTTGGTCGGTCACAGTTTCGGCAGACGATCTACAACTGGATTCTATCAACGGCACCGGCCCGCTGGCGCGTAAGCTTGGCCGCCGACGCCCGAACGCCCACACCTCGAAAAGCAGCCCCGCTCCGATCACCGTACGCGCGAGTTTCAGGCAACAACGTAGCGGTTATCACGCGATATCACGCAGGCTCGGCCCAGCGCGCGCCCCGGCCCAAACGCCAGCCCTGTGAAGAGAAGGCGAATGCTTATAACCCTTGTGCTGTCATACGTTTGCGAGCGAACGATCACAAACGTGGCGATGTGATGATGTGACCTGCCTCTGTCTGCAAGGCTATGATTATATTACGTTTACAAGCACCCCATCCTCGAAAAGTAGGGGCAGCCGGTCTAAAAATGAATCCTGACGCGCCATGACGCGCGCGCCGGTCAAATACACACGACATTGGTTCCCGATCAGCCTCAAAACTTATGCATTCCGCCTTGCTTCCGGGTGACTTGCGCCTTACATCCGGGTCACAACCCGTCACACAGCTGTGAGAATACGAGGACATAACATTATGCGCTTATGCATAAACCTTCCCACAGAAATGGTGAGTGCGCTGCGGGCGCGCGCTGCGGAGACCGGCGTCTCTGTCAGCGTTCAAATCCGCCAAGCACTTAACCTTGCAATCTTCGCCGACGCGCAGGCAGCCCGGAAATCAACACGAATGCCTGTCCTGTTCGTTCAGAAAACGGAGGCACAATAATGGCGATGCCTCGCAAGTCACTTTCCGAACACGCTCTTCAGAACACAAAACCTCAGTGGGTTGTGCCCGACACTTGTATACCAGCTGGCCGACCGAAATATCCTCGCGGAATGCCCACCGAAGTGAAGGCGGTATACAGGCGATTGTCTCGAACGCTGGAAGCCCGGCGTTCCGCAACGCCCGGTGACCAAGAAATACTCCGGCTTGCCTCATATCTGATCGTACGCCACCAGCGCGCGCTGGAGAAGCTCGCCGAGGAAGGCGAAGTCTGTACGTACACTCGTCTCAACAATCGGGGCGAGGATGTCCAGTGCGAAAAACCGAACTTGTGGCTGAAGATTGCGGAGACGAGCGAAGCGAAGATTCTCGCTTGCCTCTCGGCGCTGGGCATGACTCCCATGAACCGCTCCAAGGTTAAGACGGCTGACCAGCCGACTGATCCGAACGTTCCTCACCCCGACAGCCCTGAAGGTATTCGGGCGAACATTGACCGGCTCCAAGCGCTGGTGGATGCCGAGCGCGCTGCTCTGGGTACACCTGAGACGCCGCCCGCGCCGGTGGAGCCAGAGATCGACCTGAGCAAAATCGACGAGACGGTGGTCCAGTGAAGAACTGGTTTGCGCGCAATCCAACACCGCCACCGGACGGCCCGGTCATATCAGGAAACTTTCCTCCGCAGAACTGCTTCTTCCGACTGATCTGTGGCTCCATAAAGATGCAGGCATATTGCAGTCCTGTTTTTGGTACGAGAGCGCCGGTCAAGAACGTATTCACTGTTGGTGGCGTTCGCTTCGTGCGCGACGTCACGGTTCCACTTCCGGTGTGGGTTAAGCCAGCATCAGTTACTGAAGGCGCGGTGGTTCGCGGTGATCGGACGTTCCGCACCACCGAGAGTTTGGAAGGCTTCAACGGAGATTTTCCTTACAGTCCGCTGCGGTAGTCGTCACACCTACGGGATACAGTGGTAGCAAGATTGCCAGAAAGATAACTCAGAAAGAAGGAGAACCTTCATGTATATTTTGTGGACTAACAATCCCACCAACCCAAAACTCAACGGCACCAAGCAGCACGTGCCTCGCTCCGTCGCGGAAGTGGCGATTTTCAACCAGCAAGCAACGCTCGCGCCCCGTCCCAACTACGGGACGAAAGAGTGGGCGGAGGAAAGAAAGGCACTCTCCGCACAAGCCCAAGGACCGTTCTCAGGTGATACCGTGACCGGGGTCACGGGGACAGAGTGGGGTGTTTTAGAAAGACATCTCTCCAGATTCGGCGTGCCCGTCTGCGTGAAGAAGCAAGGCGCAGAAACGATCTACTACTCGGCCCCGCCCGATGACGCACCCGCCCAGATAAAAAGTCGCTTCGATGCCCTCAACCAGCCAGTGCTTAACCCGGACATAGAGGCTGAGCGCCGCCTGCAGGACGGATACCGCCGGGATGAACAGCAGAAGCAGGAGAACGCTGCCGCGAGAGCGATTGTACTCGCTGGTCATTACCAGAAATAGGGGTAACACTTCCCTGTAAGTATGAGGGGCAAGCACGGGGCCGAGGAGATCATCATGAGCAGCAAGATTGAAACCAGAACTTTTTCACTGCGCGCCGAAGGGCAAGCCGGTGACCCGGAATACACACTCAGGGGATATGCCGCCACGTTTGGAACCTTGAGCAAAGATCTCGGAGGCTTCCGCGAGATTATCAAACGCGGCGCGTTTAAAAAGTTGCTCGCGGGCAACCCGGATGTGCGATTCCTCCTGAACCATGATGCGAGCAAAGTTATGGGCCACACGGCTGCGGGCACCTTGACGCTGGCGCAGGACGACAAGGGATTGCGGTTCGTCTGCCAGCTTGATCCGCGCCAGCAATCCCACCGCGACTTGCACGCCGCAATTCAACGCCGCGATATTTCGGATTGTTCGTTCAGCTTTAAGCTGGAGCCCGGTGATGACGCTTACGACGACGCGACGGATGAAGAAACAGGGAAGCGATTCTGCCGCCGCTCCATCAGCAACTTCTCTCACTTATATGATGTGAGCGCGGTCACCGCGCCCGCCTATGAAGGAACCAGCGTGGCCGCCCGATCACTGCAGCCGCTATCCTTTGAGCAGCAACTTTTCAATCGCGGTATCCATTATTATCCGGCGCGCGTCATCCCCACCGACGCAGAGCTACGTGCCAAGGCCATCCTCCAAGCAAAACAAATCCGTGAAGATTCATTCAGGAACTGCAGTGCGGTTCACTTCAACGGACGCTATTTTGAGGCGACCGCATGGGACACCGATAAGATCACCGCCCGCGCGCAGGAGTTAGCCGCCGAGCGAAACCAGCTTTACATCAACGACTGGGCGCAGCGGTTTGTTGCGAGCCAGACGCCGATGACCGGCATTGAGCGGAACAGGTTGCGCCGTGAAGTAGAGTGGTCAATCGGTGACGCGAAGGCGCAGGCAAACGACTGGTTATCCGTCCGTTGCAAGGGCGGGAGCCTGACGGCGACCGCCGACGACCACCGGGGCGCCGCTGAAGCGCACGGCAACATGGCACGTCGCAGCAAGGACTTGAGCGGAGCATCGAGTCATTACGGAGCCGCCGACGCACATCGCGCCGCCGCTTATAACCTTACGCAGGAAACGGCGTCCACTGCGCTGCGGGCGTGCAACGCCTGTTGGAGCAACGAGCAAAAGGCAATGTACTCGGCGACTAAGGAGTCGTAATGAAGGCGCAGCAAGATTGCCGGTGGCTATTGCCCACGGGCGAGTCAATCCTTTTTGAGCCGCCCGTCGTCCCGCTGGCCGTCGAAGAAGTGCGAGCGCTGCTCGACCGGCTCGGTGCCGAGTGCCGCGTGATCGGGCCACAAGGCGAGGAACTGCGGTTCGACCCGGACCAGCCGCGTGATCCGGACGGCAAGTTCGCAACCGGAGCGACGGTTACGGTCTACCACGGCAAGGCGTTGAACGCGGGAACCGGGAAGATGCACCCGAAGGGGTTTTACGTCACCGCCGACCAGAGCATGGCGGAGAAATACTTTGGCGACGTTCATAAAGTGGACGTGCCGGTGAGCGAGTTGATTCCTGACACGGAGCAAGAGGGGCAAGCCGACAAAAAGTTGACCGGGCTCGAATCACTGAAGATGGGCTCGGCGGTCGCGCCGCACAAGTACTACGAAAAGCTCACGAAGGTCGGGCCGAAGGTTTACAAGAGCAGGCTTGGTCGGGTGACGATTCCAGAGGAGTAAGTCAATGGCAATCAGTGACACAAAATACGGCGTCCACCAACGGCTGGCAGCGCTCGACAACGCCTTGACCGATCAGGCGCGCGTCTTAAAAGCACTGCGGGCCGAGTTCGCGCAACTCCGCAGCGAGCACGATGTGCTCAAGGAAGCATTCAAAACGTCGTCCGACAAGTCAGGCGAGTATATCGCGTTTCTGCAGCAGCGCGTGGCCGCCAGAATCGCAGCGCACCAGAAATGAATCATGCGGAAGCAATGAAGCGCTTATCACAAAACGAAATCAACGAATCATTGGAGGAAGTCATGTCACAGGCACCACGCCCCACCGTCGGTCAACCTGGCGGCCCCGTAGAGCAATGCCCGGAAGTTGCCGGGCAAGCCCCGCGCGCGCTGAGCACGAACGATGAAAAGGCCGCTGCTGCTCTGGCCGCACATCAACTCGCGCTGAAACCGAAGCCGCAGGTTTTCGAGCCTTGGCCCGCAGACGGTAGCCGCTGGCTGGGCGTAAAGGGCCATCCGGCTGGGATGAGGAAAGTTCAGCAATAAAGTTTTGCCCCGTTCGCATCAGCGTTGGTCGGGCGCGCATCGGCATTGGGGCAGAAAACCGTCTTAGAATGCCGAGGCTAACTGATCCTTGTCTGGAGCCCATGCGCGAGCCTTGCAGATGGGTGACGTTGATGAGCCAGATCTCATCGAGGGCCGCGAACGTAAATCGTGGCCAACATTTTGTGTTAACCGACCTTGGCGCACGGCCGGAGCCAGTAACACGGCGCTGATACTGTGGGGACCATCAATGGCTGATATCACCTTCTGCCCACCGCATGCCGCTCACGGTATCGAACAATCAGAAAGAATCCAACCCAAGTCACAAATGGCTGTCAGCGCCCGCTTTGAAGCCGATGGAGATATCTCATCGACCGGCTTGTCCTTCGGCGACTACCAAAATATGAGTGTTCGCTCACGCCGGAACGTCGAGCATTGGCGTACCGGCATTCCCGCGTTCATGCTCGACCCTGTCAAGCTCCGCGAAGTCATCGTGCGCGCGGTTGAGGCAAAGGCGTATGTGAACTCGAAATCAAAACATATTGACCGCAGTGGTTCCTTGGATGAGCGGTTGAAACGTGCGGAAGCGAAAATCGCCTCAATGCGCGAGCGCAAGGAAGCCGTCTTAAGTAATCTGTGCTCTCGCTACGTCGCACTGAAGTCGGCGGGTGACCCCGCCGCAAAACAGTTGGAGCATCAGATCGAGAACTACGATTCGCAACTTTGCAACGATAATCACGCCGCAACGATCACCGCCGTATTGTTCCTTTCATATCGGTGCGGGCTGGATTCGGTCGGCGTCTCCAATCATCTGGATGGCCGGGTGAAGCCACCATTGGTTCGCCAGATCTTAAGGCGATGTCGGATGATTGCTGGCGAGCCGTCAACCCAACGCGTCCGGTTGTCCCCGGATGACCGCGCCGCTCGCGCCGCTATGAAGGCGGAAGCGAAAGAAGCCCGCCGGTTGCTGCGCGCGCACCGTGCTGAGCAACTTGAAGCGCGACGGAACCAACGGTTGCTGGATAAAGCCGCCCGCGACACAAGAGAGTATCAAAGGCGGTTGGCAGCGCTCGCCTTTAAGCCGGATAAGCCAGCGCCCGCGCCGAAGCCAGCACCGGCCCCGCGCGTGCCGAAGATACGAGTGCTGAGTGATAAGCCCCGGCGCGCTCCGCGTGGTATCGGCGACGGCTTAACCCGTGCGGAAAGAAGGGAGCGCGGCTTGTGTTCTTGCGGACGTCCGCCAGTCACTGGTGGTAAAACGTGCGAAGCGTGCCGACAACGTAATGTTGAATATATCCGTAAGGGTCGTCCCTTGCTGACCGCCGAGCAGCGGTCGCAAGCGATGTACGCCGCGCACGCGAGGAAGCGGGCGCAGGCGGTCACCGCTTGCGGTTGATGCGCTCCATCCGGCTGGCGGAAAGCGCAAGACGTCGTGACGCACGTCGCAGGGGCGATGCGTTGGCCGGTAAAAGATCGGGGGCCGGGTCACAGGGTCACCGGGCGGTCAGGAGCCCCGCTCAAATCACCTGTGCGCCGAGTTTTGGGCAAAGGAAAGCGCGGAGGGCCACTTAGACGGGTGGGCGTAACAGCCGTGGGATACTGTAGCGGTGCGTTCCCTTGTGTGGTATGCTTCCAGAACACGGACGTTGCTAGCCGTCGCACTTTGAATGAGGGGAAGCGCCTTGGCTTGTAGGTCAAAAGTGCATGTAAACTGTTGAATTTACGACATGTATTGTTGTTGACAAAGCCCCACGGTCCGGCTAACATCGTACCAGCAGTTAAAAGATTGCGGGTGTAATCCCCGCGCGAAATCACACAGCCACCCCTAACCGGGTGGCTGAGGTGTTTTAGGGAACAGAAGAGCCCCAGCCGTCCACTTCTTCAGTCGTCCTTTCCTGATTGGGAACGCCGTGCGTAGCGTGAGAAGCTCATCATCCTTACCGATAAGCGCGACAACATACGGATACGGCGGCCCCCCGACCTGCTTGATGAAAGCCCGGTCCGAAGTAGCTAAACCTGCCGTGCGTACAACCATGTCTGGCTTCTTCAATGTTTCGAGTGCCACCAAAAGCCATCGAGCGCGTAGTTCGTCATGCTGGTACGCCCCGAAGCCAACATTGGTATCCAATATTTGCTGTTTTACGTCCGCGAAGAAGAAATCCGGTTGGCCAGGGTCAACGAGCTTAACCATGTGAACAAAATGATGTTCGTAACAGTGTATTTGGCATCCGCAGGCTGCGATGATAGGGCTTGCTCGAACGTACTCCCTAACGTAGTGCTCATAAAGCTCAGCCAGCGAAGAATACGCGAGCAGTGTGATCGGTTGCAGCGTCATATGACGCCTCCTTAAATATGAGTTGTTGTTCTTGTTTGACTGCTGCATACGCGTCGCATATGCGACGCAATACTGGTAACGAATGCCTGCACCGTCAGGGCAGGTCATTCAGGACACCATCCTCCTTTCTGAAAGTCTGGCGCGGACGGTTGAACAATCTCGGTTGAAGCTCCAAGTCGAGGAAGTCAAGCACGTCGGAGTCACTGTATTCGCGGAAGAGCTTGTGCCAGCGCGTATCGATAAAATCGCCAAAGAAGCACATCGTCACAGGCGTTCCACGCCCTACGCAATCCCTAACACAGGCAGCGAGTGGCCACGAGTCGGAGATGATGAATACTCGGGACACCTTGGGATGCCCCGCGAGCCGACCAAGCGAGTACGCAATCAGCGCATCGAATCGGATGATCCTCGACTGGCTTTCGCTCAGCAGGGAGTTAGTGACGTTTGCCTCGTGAGGTGGCATCTGCCGGATCGTCCAACCGAGCTGACTCTGGATCATTTGGTGGAATTTCGCCTGTTTCTCGTTGGCTTCATCTGCGGCGGTGAAGAAATACGCTGGCTTCGCAGGCCAATTGTGAACGCCGTGACGCTCCATCACGTTGATCAGCTCGGTATAGTCGAGATTTTTGTCTGGTGAGGCTGCGCGCTGTCCAAAAAAAAGGGCAGAGCCGTCAATCAAGAGCGCAGCAGTGGGATTCAAACCGGTGGGAGACTTGGGTGGCATTTCATTTTCCTCCATATCGCGAATACGCGAATATAGTGGGGATTTTATTCGGCGAACCTGCACCGTGTCAAGTTCCTTGCGCGGTCGGTAGTGGCTGAATTTGAATTTTCTTAGTTTTCGCAGAGGCAAAAAATCAAAATGTCAGGGAGAAAAACAATGGGAAGAAGAGAGAAAAAACGCTTGACATACGCTGCCAAGCGTTATAGTATTGCGCTTGGCAGCATAATTCTCGTGATAAAGATTCCGTACAAGGACAAATATATCGAATGCAGCACTCTTGAAGAAGCCACAGGAGTGCTTCGGCATTTGGTCGAAGAAGAGATCAAGTGCAAGCAAATTGTGCTTAGGAAGAGTTACGTTCCCAAGGAAGACGTTGACGAAATTCTGCGAGAACAGAACGCGTTTTATGAGTCGGTCGTTGCCAGCGCATGGACGCGAGAGTCATTTTGTAGGTTCATTGAGAGTATCGGCGATTTGCAAAAACAGGTATTGGCTCTACTGGTGTCCAACAGAGAGCAATCTGATGATGTACTACGCAAGGCTCTCAAGATGAATAGCAACCAAGCACTGGCAGGTGTTCTCTCTGGCATTAGTAAACAAGCTGGCATCCTCAATATTTCTCCTCGCGCTGTTTACATCATGAAAGACGAACGCAGAGGTAGGGTGTTGCATAAAACCTACGTTGTGGCGGACGATTTTTTGCACGTATGCCATGAAATGAATTGGCCGGAAGCTTCGCTAGTAGAAAGGAGTAAAGATGCCGCCTCCACCAAAACCGCCCCGAAATAGCGAAGCCCGCTAGAAGTGCAACCTTCCAACGGGCCTCGAAACCGACAATTCGGCAAGCCGAAATGCCAGTCTCTCAACTTCATTTTGGCTTGCCTTCACCGAAAGGTCAAGGACCAAAATGAACACTCTCTCTACTGAAAAGAAGCTAGCCGTAATTTCCGCGCTCGTTGAAGGCAATTCCATCCGTTCCATCAGCCGCATGACCGATGTTGACCGGAACACCATCGCATCATTGCTGCTGCGAACTGGCGACCGCTGCGTCGAGATCATGGATGGCAGTATGCGGAACCTGCGCTGTCAGTTCATCCAAGCCGACGAAATCTGGTGCTATGTGGGTAAGAAAGACAAGCGCATTCGCAAGGACGATTCGCCTGAGATGGGCAGCCAGTGGGTATTCGTGGCGATGGATGCTGAAACCAAACTGGTGCCCGTCTACACGGTCGGCAAGCGCAACGAAGAAACAACGTGGTACTTCGTCAACGAACTGGCAGAGCGCATCTCTACACGCATCCAATTAACGACAGATGGGTATGTGTTCTACAGCCGCCATGTCGAGGAAGCGTTTGGCTCTGAGGTTGACTTTGCACAATTGATAAAGCTCTACGGGCAGTATGGGCAACATGATACGGACGCAAAATATTCCCCATGCCCAATCGTCGAGGTTATCTCCAAGGTGAGAACTGGCGATCCCGATCCCGACCGCATCTGCACGTCGCACATCGAACGGCAGAACCTAACCATGAGAATGCAAATGCGGCGATTTACGCGCTTGACGAACGCTTTCTCGAAGAAGCTCCGGCACCTGAAAGCGGCTTGCGCGTTGCACTTCGCGCACTACAATTTCTGCCGTGTGCATTCGTCGCTGCGTGTGACTCCCGCGATGGAAGCGGGCCTGACGGACCACATTTGGTCAATTGCCGAACTTCTGTCGGCTGCATAGCATTGACATCACTAAATGAAAAGGCCCGATTCGTAGTCGGGCCTTTAGGTCGAACTTTGCGGGCACGCTGCGGGCGCTCCCATAGATAGGAGTGTTGCGCACCTATGCCCTACAGTCAATGCCTAATTTGCGTGTGGTGGAGGTGTGTGCGATGCTTCGAGATTTCTTTGAGTTCGTTCGGGCTCTCTGGAAAGAGTGGCAACCGTTGCTAACAGGCGGCAGTATTATCGCACTACTGTGGCTTTTGGAAACTGTAAGCCGCAAGCCCGCGATCCCAAGCGTGAACTGGCTAATCGTGGGACTCACGTTCATGATTGCTGCATTCTTTGCGTGGCGAAAGGAATGGATACGCGGTGGACAGGGATTGGCGAATCGTACGCCTAAACAATTAATCGGCCTGTTTGAGGGGAGAACCGGAATCCACGCCGACAGTTTCGCAAAACACTACATCGGTAAACGAATAAGGGTGAAGGGCTCAATAGTCGATGTATCCGTCCTTGGCTTAGCCGCTTTTGTGTATCTCTTAACCGACGAGGATGTTACGGTCCATGCGATGCTAGCGCGCTGGAACGTTGGACCATTCGTTCCCTTGGCAAAGGGAACGGTGGTCACCGTCGTTGGAAGAATCACTGACCTGTCCGGTGGCAGCATCGATTTGCGCGATATTGATCTGATTGAGATCGAAGAAGCATGATCCGCCGCAATTCTCTTGCCATTGCTACAATCGCACAAGGTCAAATTCAGCCACTACCGCGCGGTCTCCGTTCGCGCGCGTAAAAAGGAGGCAGGAGGATGCGATGAACAATGTGATGTTCGATAGCGTCTACGCCTCACAATTGGCGACAAGATTCGCTAAGGGTGGTATCCCTGCCGCAAGTGCTAAGGAGTTGGGAAAGTATCTTGCTTGGATGGAAAAGCGTGTGGATGTTTTGGAGAAAAAGCAAGCTGACCTCGAAAAGAAGCTAGATGAGGGTCAGCCGGGAATAAACATCAAGTGAACTGCACCCGCGCTGACGCCGCGAAAGCCGGAAAGTGAATCGAGCGAAGCGGGCGGTGTGGTCACGCGTCCGCGCCCCTCGTCGGCTACAGGGTGATACCAGTGATACCGAAATCCGCTAAACTGCGGGATATAGCGGATACTGGAGAGCACTGCAGCCCAAGCCCATCGTCGGCTGCAACTCGTTAACACGTCGCGTTTTATCACGGAAAGGCGCTGTTCATGGGCCTTTGTGCGAAACGGTTGTGATAAAATCCCCCCTTCCGCACCAATTTTGCCACCGACGACTACCCACCCAACGTGATGGTTACGCCCCCGGCGACGATGAGTGCGCCGCCGATCAGAATGGGGAGCGTGGGTGCCTGCCCGAATTTTACGCGCGCTACGATCTGTGCCAGCAGGAAGAAAAGCACGACGTAGACGCCTAGT
>Ga0074044_10001249_pt1 | contig 23263 bp, 10 predicted proteins | sample BogForMeECP23OM1_FD_94443 | JGI IMG/M metagenome (GOLD analysis project Ga0074044, IMG submission 94443) | Bog forest soil microbial communities from Calvert Island, British Columbia, Canada - Bog Forest MetaG ECP23OM1 | ecosystem: Environmental > Terrestrial > Soil > Wetlands ... | reverse complement strand
GGTTTGACTACCAACAAACTGGTGATGGGTTATTTCGACGGGAATACCGTGACCGCCATGTGGAACTACGCTCAGAATTTCGCCTTGAGCGATAACTCCTATGGAACAACCTTTGGTCCTTCGACGCCCGGGCTGATTAACCTGGTATCAGGTCAAACCAACGGGGTGGTCGCGGGTTTGAATCCATCGACCCTGGCCCCCACGCCGGGGTATTACGTGAGCGATGGGAACGGCGGCTTCACCGTTATCGGTGATGCCGATCCGCTCAACGACCTTTGCTCCAATCCGACTCGTACCCAGGTGCAACTGGGAGGGCAGACCATCGGCGATCTGTTGACCGGGGCTGGGGTAACCTGGGGAGGTTTCATGGGCGGGTTCAATCTGTCGACCGTGAATCCGAACGGGACCACCGGTTGCGCCCGCAGCACAAAGTCGAATATCACGGGCGTAACGGAAATCGACTACTACGTGCACCACTCGTTGTTCGGGTATTGGGCTTCAACCGCCAACCCAAACCACATCCGGCCGGCTTCGATTTCTGAAATCGGAAACGCCGGTCCCGCCAACCACCAGTACGATATCGAGGATTTCTTCGCGGCGGTCAGCGCTGGCAATCAGCCAGCAGTAAGCTTCCTGAAGGCTCCGTCGTATCAGGACGGGCACCCCGGATACTCCGATCCTATCGATGAGCAGAATTTCATGGTGAGTACGATCAATTTCCTGCAAAATCCGGCTAACAATCCGAATTGGAACAGCACCGCCGTGGTCATCATGTATGACGACTCCGACGGCTGGTACGACCATCAGATGGGCCCCATCTTCAACAACTCGAACGTCGCCTCGGTCGATGAACTGACCGGAAGCGGCCTTTGCGGCGCTGCAGCACCCGCGCTGGCGGGAATCGCGGCTTCAGCAGCTCAGGGGCGGTGCGGTTATGGTCCAAGACTTCCCATGCTGGTCATATCACCGTGGGCAAGAGATAACTTCGTGGACCACACACTGACCGATCAGACGTCGGTCATCCACTTCATCGAGGACAACTGGCTGGCCGGGCAGCGCATTGGCAACGGTTCATTCGATGCCATCGCCAACTCCATCGTCCAGGATTTCGACTTCAGCAAGATCAGAACTAACGGGACGCTGTGCTTGAATCCGCAAACGGGGGAAAAACAAAGCAAATTGCTCTGTGGGCTGTAACGCAACTGCATTCGATTGGACCGGGCGGGCATGCGAAAATGAAACGCATGCCCGCCTTTGTGTCTGCTGGATGGGATATTGCGGCGGAAAGCAGATAGTCGGCTGGCTCGACTGGCATACATAACCAATATTTGTAATCAAGAGGCGAGGAGAGTGTTTTTTTGGGAATTACACGACGAATCTTTCTAGCACAGAGCGGCATGGCCACGATGGCGTTGGCAATGCGGCAGGGGATGTCGCACGCGAGCCCGAACCAGTTTCGCACCCAGTTCAACGCGCGTTCGCTTACGCCGTTCGTGGACCCCTTGCCACTGCCGGAAATCATCGCACCCAGCGGACATCGGCCGAGCCCGGATAATCCCGCGCTGCAACTTCCCTACTACCGGGTCGCGATGCGGGAGTTTGAAAGCAAAATCCACCGTGACCTGAAGCCCACACGGCTTTGGGGGTACGCTGCCGCATCGCCGGGACCGACGTTTGAAACCCGCAGCGGTGAAGGTTTGCTGGTGGAGTGGGTCAATGAGTTGCCGGAAAAGCACTTCCTGCCGATCGACCACACCATTCACGGCGCGGAGCCCGATAAGCCCGATGTGCGCGCGGTCGTTCACCTTCATGGCGCTAAGGCTCCGCCGGAAAGCGACGGGTATCCTGAAAATTGGTATGTACCGGGAAAGTCGGCGCTGTGCCACTATCCCAATCGCCAGGATGCGGCCATGTTGTGGTATCACGACCATGCCCTGGGCATCAACCGGCTCAATGTGTTCGCTGGACTCTTGGGCGTATTTTTGGTGCGCGATGAATTTGAAGACTCCCTGAAACTGCCCCGGAGCAAATACGAAATACCGCTGGTGCTCTACGACCGAGTGTTCGACCTCGAAGGGCAACTCAACTACCCCGTATCGGGCGATCCAAAGTCGCCATGGGTGCCGGAGGTTTTTGGCGATGCCATCCTGGTGAACGGGAAACTCTTCCCTTATCTGGAAGTGGAACCCCGGAAGTATCGCTTCAGATTGCTTAACGGAGCGAATGGCAGGTTCTTTCACCTCGCTCTATCGGACGAGCAGAAGTCGGACGCAAAGAAATCCGCCGGTCTGACATTCCAGCAGATCGGCACCGATCAGGGACTGCTGCCGGCGCCGGTGCCTTCAATCATTTTTGCCATAGCACCCGGGGAGCGCGCCGACCTGATGGTCGACTTTTCGAGCAGCGCCGGAAGCAACGTGTTGCTCAAGAACGATAACTTGAGCATCATGCAATTCCGCGTCGCGGCGAAGGGGCCGCGGGACGAGAGCGTGCTGCCGCAGACGTTGCGGCCGGTTCCGAAGATGGCGGAGACCCTGGCCGTTAAGACGCGCGCGCTGACGCTGGTGGAAGTCGACGATCTGGTTCAACGGCCGGTGAGGATGTTATTGAATAACATGCATTGGAGCATGCCGGTGACGGAGAATCCGGTTCTCGATTCGGTCGAGGTTTGGAATCTCATCAACACGACGGATGACCCTCATCCTATTCATCTGCATTTGGTCAGGTTTCAGATTCTCGACCGCAGGGCGTTCGATGTCACGAACTACTGGATCAAGGGCGGAGAAGTCCGATATATCGATGCAGTGGTGGCTCCCGAACCGAGTGAGGCTGGCTGGAAAGATACAGTGCGCGCGACTCCTGGAATGGTGACCCGGATTATTGTTCGATTCGAGGGTTTTACGGGACGATATGTGTGGCACTGTCACTTGCTGGAGCACGAAGATAATGAAATGATGCGGCCGTTTGACGTGGTGGCGAGGTAGTTAGGCACACGTTGGCTGGGATCACGAAGAAATTAGGGCATGGCTAAGCCGATGCCCTCAACCAAGGCCCGAGTCTTCTTCGCTGCTACGGGCAGCTCGTGCATACCGGAGCCCGCGCGGCGTAGTATCCGAGGGATAGTTGCCCCGATGGCGGAGTCCCGCTCACCAAGTCCGTTTCGATCCAGAAGCCGTGATCCGGGTCAATGAAGTAATAATCCACCGCCATAGGTGGGCTGGGCGCCAACGGGAATACGTTGTTGCTGGCGCCTTGGGGCGGATTTGGGCTGGCAGAGAACGTGCCCGAAAAAGGAACTCCGGACATCGGGTTATTGAAAGTGCCGAGGAAGCCGTTGTCCTGTGACGCACTGCCCCCGAGATTGGCGTCCGCTAGGCCAGATATCTGGGGCGTGCCCGTCGGGTTCGCATTCAGCTGGGCGGTGCCATCGTTTTCGTTGCCATTCTCCTGCGTAAAGCTAAACCCATAAAGACCGGTGAACGCAGCGGCCATAGTCGATTGCGCATAAGCGACTCCGGTTCCAATCGATGGATAGTGGAGGTCGGGTGAGGGCCCGGGATCCCCGACCCCGAGAACCAGCGCCGCCGGGTCCGTGCCGGTGAGGCCGGTGAGATAGAGAAAGAGCTCAGGTCTATACGTGGGATTCAGGGCGGCATTGAACGTGATTGAGGTCGCAGGAGTACAAGCGCCGCAACCGATTGTGGTACGACCGGTTCCGCTAGAGTCGACAGAGTATGTTCCGCTAAAGGATGAACTGATCTGGGCACCCGCCTGCGGATTCTTCTGGACGATGTTATAGAGCAGAAACGTGTCCGTGTACCCCGTGTTACTGACGATGTCGCCGTCGCCATCGGCCTGGAACAGGCCCATCGAAGTCAAGGTCAAAGGTAGGTCACCGTTGCTAGCGGAATTAGTGGAGAGGTCTACCCCAGTAACTCCGAACACATATGTCGTTCCAGACGACAACGACGCGTTGGTAAAGTTGCCATAGCTGCCCGCGGCTTGGCCGATGGCGAGTCCGCCGGTCACGCCAAAGCCGACGACACCGCTGTTCGCATTGGTGTCGCTCTCGATGAGTTTTATGTGGGTGGCGTCCACGATGTAGCCGGTCAAGACGATGGTAATGGGTTTGGGATGACTAGAGCCCAGGAGTCCAAGCAGAGTGAATGCAACCTGACCGAATGTATCGGGGCCGGACGAGACCTTCGATCCGGCAGAAAACGGCCCATCGCTCAACTTCTGTGTTTGGCCGATGATCTCGTCGGTCACGCCGGAGATGGTGACTTGGTCGGACGCAATGTCAAAGACGCCGCCGAACGCCAGCGGTGGGTTGTTGCCGGAGGCGTCGATGTCCAACATATCAATACCACTCGCCACGAAGGCATAGCTGCCTGATGGCGCGGCTATGCTGGTCTGCAAATCCATGGTTCCGGTGGCGGAGGCGAAGGTGGCCGCGGATCCCAAATCCATTTGCGAAATCAGCGCCTGGGGATTCTGGGGATTGTTCTGGGGATAATTCAGGAAGACGAAAGCGAACGTCTCAATGCCGTTCCCGCCTATGCTCAGGTCTCCCGTGTTGAGGGTGATTGTTCCCCGTCCGTCGTTGCCGAGGAAATAGCTGCTGCCTACAGCAATGATGGTGTCGGTTACGGACACCCCGTTGGCATTGACCGTTTGCTCGCCAGCCGTGACGTTCCCCTGGCCGTCGAGCGTAATCACGCCGGCAAACTGGTAAGAAAGGGAATTTTCCACCCCTTGCGCCTGAAGAACATAGTTACCCGCGTGAAGGCCACTGTCAAAGGTGGTGATCGTAACTGGGGAGACTTTGTTCGACGTCTCTTGCGCCTCGGCGTAGGCCACAATTTCGGTAACCATGCTGTTGGTGGAAAGGGTTGGCGGCGCCGTGTAGGTAATAGCTGTGCCACTCGCGCTAAACGGACTGCTGAGCGTGCCGCATGTGGCGCCCGTGCCGCCCTGGCACGTCAAATACCAAGACACTCCTTCACCGACTTGGGTAGCAGTGCCCATAACCGTCGCCGTGAGACCCACGGTGCCATTGACCGGAACCGATCCGTTAGTCAATCCCGTCGTCTGGACGCTGATAGTGACCTGCGACGGCGGCGGCGGTGGAGGATTCTGCACGTTCGCGGTGCTTCCTCCGCATCCGGTAAGTACTGAAATCATCACCGTTGGTAGAAGAAGGAGAATCCATCGTTTCGTTGCCACTGCCGACCTCCAATTAAGCTGCGTCATCCTGCTTTGCCCCAGATAGATCTTGAACTGCCAACTTCCACACAACTCAGGACGCCCCGGATACGGGGAGGTTATTGTCCAGTGCCACGCAGGTACACATATTGAGGATTTCCAGTGATTGTCGTTCCCCCAACTGATGTCTGCGTGTAATTAATGGTGAGTTTCCCAGGATTAAATCCCACGCTGCCCGGCTTGAAAGCGATGGTCAATGTGCAACTGCTGCCCGGTGCCAGGGTAGCGGTGCAGTCGTTACTCTCGGAGTAGTTACCGCTCACCAGGACATTGCCGATAAAGGTCACCGTCTGCGGGCTGGACAGATTCGCGTCGTTGAGAAGCGTGATCGTCAAAGGGGCAGTCTTTTTGCCCACCGCCTCGATGCCGAAATCCAAACCCGCGCCTGGGGACATCCGCAGCGGGCTCGGGCCATTCGCTTTCAACTCCACCGGGAATCGTCCGCTGTCGATTTCGCAAGGATCGGACTCGGACGGAAGGGTGCCAGCAGGCCAACACTGCACCGTGTTCAGTTCCAGAAAATAATCCGGACCGCCACTCGGTATGTCAGTGTTCGGCTGCGGCACATAGGTAACCTGCACGCTACAGCTTGCCTGAGGCGCCAGAGTGCTTCCCGTACAGGTGTCCGAGGAGATCTGGAAGATTGGCAGCGTAGTTTCAGGATCGCTGTCGCAGTTGTAGCTGATCGTGGCCGGGCTGGTACCGGTGGGAAGAACGGGAAGAATGTCATTGAGAACACCTGGAGGACGGCCCACCACCTGCAGGCCGGCAACTGGACCTGCTTGCCTTGGCGCTGGAAGATTGAGCGGGCCCTTCGGTGGGTTCACGCAAGACGCTCTGCCCAGTATCTGCACAGGATTCGCACTATTGTTGGTAAATGAGAGCGTTTGAGGAAGACTCGCTTCCGGTGGATTAAGTTGTTCCTCCGCACCGAAATCGAGTTCGGGAGTCGAGGGCTGAATCGCACTGAGCCCGATGCCCGTGATGGGCACGACAAAGGTCTTATCGTTATCCCCGCTCGTTGGGCTGTTAACGGTCAACGTGCCGCCCTGAGGAAACGGACACCATTCCGGCGGTGCGCCGGAAATAGACGGCGAACTTGGGAAGGGCAGCCAAGGGCAACCCTCCTGCGGGGCAAAAGTTATCGTAACGGAACAAGACTGCCCTGCGCCGAGAACGAAAGGTTCCCCTTGCGACGGAGCTCCGCCAGCTCCACAAGCGTCCGTTTCCGTGAAACTCGGCAAACCGTTGAAGTCGGTAGAGCCACTGCCAAATAGGGGACTATCGGTGTTGGGGATAAAGCTCAAGGTCATATCGCTCAGGCTCGCCCCGGAATTGTTTGCCAGTGTGATCGTCTGCGTCGTCGCAGGTGTGCCCAGTATCTGCCCGGGGAAAGTTAGAACGTACGGAGACAGCGTGATTGGTTCCTGGCAGGCGGTTGGGCTGTTCAAAGCCAGGCAGATGTACCCAAGATCTTCTTCGACGACGCTAGCGGGACAGTACTTCGTGTTCACAACGTACGCCTGTCCTGCCGAATGCAGGACGTAGCCGTTGGTTGTGGAGTCGAACGTCACGATATCAGCGCCGCCACTGTTGGTTGCTTGGCTTGGCGGTATGCCGATCTGGCCGTCATTCGATCCGTCGGGTCCGATGAGTTGGAGAATCACGGAATTACCGCTGATTTGGCCATTCACGGACACGGAACCAAGAGGGAAGCAAGGGTAGTCGCTTAGACCGGTGGTGGGGTCGATGAAACTCAATGTTCCTGTGACGGTCGCGTTGCTGGCGCCGATATTCTCGCCCTGGGTGAGGGATCCCGTCACCGAAAAATCCTGATTGAGCAGACCCGAATTGTCACCGATCCCACCGCTGTGAAAACTTCCGGTGATCGATCCCGTAAGCGGCGGCACCGATATCGCACTCCATGACAACCCTGTTTCGGCATATCCGCAAGCTGAACCGTTGGCGGCCGTCCCGGCGGTCGACGTGTAGGTTCCCAGCATCGTGGAGCCGTCGGAACTCAGCGTTCCCGTGAGCGTATAAGTCTGTGTGCCGGCAACCTCAGTGATGGTCACGTTCTGACCGCTGATCATTACGCTTATCGGAGCCGACCCACTGTTGCACGCTCCGGTCTGGGACGTCGACGATGTGACGGAGTAAACCGTCTGCCCGGTGATTGAGCCGTTGCTCTGCAACAGAAACCCACCTTGCAGGCCACCGCTGAAGGTTGGATCGCCCGGATTTCCTGTTTGCGGCGCCATCGTGAACTGCCAGTTGCCCGCGAGGGTTGCAGTTTGTTGCGAAGCGCCGGAAGCACCGCTCCCGCCGCATGCCGAAGACATCATCGTCGCTATCACCATGGCGACGAGGAGCAAGACCAACGGACCGTTCGTGTAACATCCGCACGACTGGTGCAGCTCACGGTCCGCACGGTACAGCATTCGATCTTTAATCAATCTCTGCATGATGCTCCACGTTCTGCAAGGCGACTGCTTGAGGCCGCCACGGGTGGGCGAGCGAGAGTAACTGAGGAAGGATCGCTTCCAATGCACCCTCCGCTCCGAAGTTGAATTGGGGAGTTGCGTTTGCGGCTTCGCTGACACCCGCGCCCGTGATGGATAATTTCAAGATGACGTAGTCGTTCGGGCTGACAACAGTTAGCGTCGCGGTAAGAGGAGAAGGACACTGGTCCGGCGGAGTCCCGACTGCGCACGTTTCCAGTGGGGCGAAAGTAACCGCAATGGCGCAAGACTGCCCTGAATCGAGGTCGAAAGGTTCCCCTTGCGAAGGGTTGCCGTCGACGCCGCAAGCATCCACTTCCACATAATTGGCGGCACCGCTATTGTTCGCTAAATTCAACGTCACAGCGGCCAGGTCAGTGCCCGAAGCGTTTGCCAGTGTGATTGTCTGCGTGGTCGGAGGCGAACCTAGCACTTGCGCGGGAAAGCTTAGAGCGGATGGAGTCAGCGTGATCGGTTGCTGGCAAGCCGTTGTACTGTTCAGGGCAAGACAGATGTTCCCGAAGTCTCCGGCGGTCGTTACGCTACTTAGGTTCCCAGGGCACGGCGTCGTGGTCACTAAATAGGCTGGCCCAGCCCCTTGCAGAATGTAGCCGCCCTGCACAAAATCGACCGTGACCGGATTGACGCCTGTACTTCCCAACGACCCAGTCGGTTCGCCGATGAAACCCATTTCCGATCCGTCGGCTCCGACTATCTGTAGAGTGACGGAATTACCGCTGATTTGGCCATTCACTGACCCAACACCGAAACAGGGATAGTCGCTTACATTCGTTACCGTGTTCACAAAGTTCAAATTGCCGGTGACGGCAGCGCTGCTGACGCCAGTGTTTGCCGATTGCGTAAGTGCGCCGGACACCAGGAAATCTTGCTCGCCCAGTCCCGCGGCGCCGCCCGCGCTGTGAAAACTTCCCTGGATGGAGCCTGTGAGCGGCGGCACGAGAACTGCGCTCCATTGCAGGCCCGTTTGAGCGGTTCCGCACGGGGCACCGTCAGCTGCCGTGCCCGCCGTTGACGCGTAGGTGCCCGCCATGGTCGAGCCGTCCAAACTCAGGGTTGCGGTTAGCGTAAAGGTTTGGGTGCCCGCTACCGCAGTGAGGGTCTGCACGTTCTGACCGCTGATTGTTCCGGTGATCGTCGCCGATCCAGTGCTGCATGGGATCAAGAGGTTCGGCAATGAGACCGCGTAAGCTGCAGCTCCAGTCACCGCGCCATTGTTCTGCAGCAGAAACCCACCCTGCAGGCCGCCGAGAAACGAACCATCGGACGGAGGCGCCATGGTGAACTGCCAGTTGCCCGAAAGCGTTAGGGGTATCTGCAAGCCACTGCCGGAACTGCCGCTCCCGCACGCCGAAAGGATTATCGTGCCGCCCAGCAATGCCAGCAGCAGACTCTTCGTGCACGCGCCTAAGACCCATGACAAAAGCGGTTCACGACGCGCCCAATCGGTTGCTCGATCTTTTATTAATGTCTCCATGACGTTCTACGTCCTAGAACCCTAGCTTGAGACCGAACTGTATGGTGCGGGGCCGATGCGCATCGAGCGGGTGCAAAAAAGAAGCCCCGGTAACGCAATCCGCACCGCCGCCCTTAAACCCTGCGGAATACACGGGGCCGGCATAGCAACTGATGATGTTATTTCCAGTGCTCCCCGGGTTATCGGGATCGTAGATCCGGAACTGAGTGTGATTAAAAACATTAAAGGCTTCGGCCCGGAACTCAAGCTGGCCGGTCTCCCGGATCTTGAAATGCTTCAGCAGTGACACGTCGAAGTTCGTGCGCCCGGGATTATTGAGGAAGTTCCGGCCGGCGTCTCCGAAGGTAAGCCCGCGCGGGGCCACAAACTGCGCGGGATTGCCGATGAGCGGGCCAAAGCTTTGAGCATTGCTCAACGGCGCCTGTTGTCCCTTCAGCACGTCGGGGTACGAGGCGGCGATGCCGAGGTTGCTCGAAACCCCGGCGTTGTCGGTCAGGGAAATACCGATGTTGCCGGCGCTGTTGATCACGGTAAACGGCGTGCCCGAACTAATCAGAGTTACACCGGAAAGCTCCCATCCGTCCAAGAGCTGATTGGCCAGCGCGGAACAGCAATTTGGTTTGGCCGCGGTCGTATCCTTCGGTCGCTCGTTGGCCCAGTCATTGAAGCGACGGGGAAGGTCCCTGAGCGGTAGTTGATATACGTAGCTGACGTTGAGCAGATGACGTTCGTCGAAACTCGAGCTGGCCTTGTTCTCGCGCAGGTCGTAAGAATTGACCAGAATCGGATCGCTTCGATCCGAAGAGTCGTCAATCGAGTGGCTATAGGAATACGAGACTCCGAGCGTCAGGCCTCCGCCGGTGTGTCGTATTGTGGTCTGCAGTGCGTGATAGCTGGAATCGGCGACGTTCTGCAACGAAAGAACTCTCCCCAGACCCGGATAGGGCCGCCCTGGAAGGGAATTGACGTTGGGTATGTTTGGATTGGTGCACGCCGCCTGTAAATGCATGTAGGCGGGATTCTGCGGCGTCACCTGAATTCCATTCTCCAGCAAAAACGGAGTGGTGCCATCTCCCGGGTAATTTCCCGGGCCCGGTGGTCCGACAGCAGGAACTGTGCAATCGGTAATTGTCAGTGGCTCATTCGGGCCGAAGGGATTCTTATTTAGCGGTAATGGGTTTAACTGGTTCAGCTGACGCTCGACCGTCAAATGCGTTCCTTTGCTGCCGACATATGCGACGTTGACCACCAACGCCCTCGACACTTCTCGCTGAATCCCGAAGCTCCACTGCTGCGCGTATGGCCATACAGCCTGAGTCGGAATTGAGGTGACATCGAGAGGAAAGACGTCGCCGGACGCAGGCTGCACAGAAGTGGATGTGGCCGACGGGCTTACGCAAGCGGCATTGGTTGGATCAAACGCAGCCCCATATCCAACATTGCCGATGCATGGGTAGCTGACCGGAAGCTGCTGCGTCATGCTGAGCACGACGGGCGCGCTCGCCTCGAGCGAACCGGTATTGGCTTCGTTGCCCGTGCCATGCTCAAAGAAAATGCCATAGCCGCCACGGACTGATGTCTTCCCGTCGCCCCACGGATCCCAGGCAAAACCAACCCGCGGCGCCGGATTGAACAGATGACCCTTCATGCAGCTGGCAGGCGTGCCATTAAAGCCGCAACGGACCAAACCCAAGGCGCTAACCACACCAGGATCCAACTGGAAGGTAACGGGGTCGAACGGTACCGGCATCGAGCCGGCAGTCTTATCCAGAAGCTCGCCGTAAACTGGATCAACCGCAAATCGTGATGCATTGAATCGAGAAGCTTCCCAGTTCCACGCGATACGGTTCTTCTCGCTATAGGTGCCAAACAAACTGATGCGCAGGCCCAGATTCAAGGTGAGCCGGGGAGTTACTTTCCAGTCGTCCTGGAAATACGGCTCGGCGATCTGGTAACGCTGATAGTAGCGCTGCCGCGCGGAATCCTGGGTAAAGCTTTGAATGAATCCTTGCTGATTGTGAGGTGTATTGAGGGTCGACTCGACCAGAAAATCGGCGAAGGCATTTCCGGTACTGTGCGCGAGATTGCTATAAGTCAACAGGCCCTGCATGTCGCCAGACGCTGCGCCGATGGCGTTGTTATTCTGATTGCGTTGGGAGTACACGTATTGCGCCCCGAATTGCAGGGTGTGTTTGCCGAACGCCTTACCCACGTCGTCGCGCAGTGAATAGGTGGGATTGGAATGGCCCCACGGCATGTAAGCAGAATCGACCGCAAAGCCCCTGCCGCCATAAGCGGCATTCGTGCCCAGAAAATCGACTCCCGGCATCTTTCCGCCAAATCCATTGTTAAAAATGTGACCGATGGCGCATTGCGGCAGAAGAGTGGTAGGGTCAACGCTGATTTGGGGATTGCATTGTCCGGGAGCCGAGGAGTCGGGAACGAGCGGCTGATCCAGCGTGGGATCGCGCTGAAATTGGGCGCCGCCCGGCCCGTTCTGATCCGTCAAAGTAATGTTCGAGTTCACGTAGCTCAGGACCAGATTGTTCAACAGTGTGTTCGATATTGGTTGTGTCAGTGAAACCACCAGGCTTGTGCCCGGCCCAAAAAAACGGTTCTGCACAGTGGGAAATGTGTCCTTCACAATTCCCCACTGCGGTGTCAGCACGCTCGTATTCCAGGCGTCGTGGATGTAGCGAAACGATAGCTTCCCGCCTTTGCCGTTCAATGTTTGATCGATGCGAAATAACTCCTCGCGCCAGTAAGTGGAAGGCGAAACGGAGGCGTTGTAACAGCGATTGGGGTCGCTCGGATCGGGGCTGATAGGATTGAAATTGGTCACGCTGAAGTTGCAGCCATAAGGTGCATTTGGCAGCGGTATCAGATTCGAGTTCAAGATCGCCAACGCGTTCTTATCTACGCCAAACGTGGATTGAAGGCCGGGCTGCGCGACTTCTTCCAACTGGTTATTGGGAAACGTATTGAGGCCGTTTCCCTCGAGGATGGCCGGGCAGTCCGGGAACTGCGCGCGGGAAAGCGTCCCCGTACCACCACCAAAGGGGCAAACGTCACTAAAATCGAAGGCCTGATAGACGACTCCGGTAGTGCTGGTTTGCAGGTTCTGCTGCACCCCTTGCGGGGTCAGAATCAGACCTCGTTCTTTCAATCCCGGCACCGCTTGGTTGTACTCCACCGGAGTTTTCTCCAGCCGGAACTCCTCGGAGAAGAAGAAAAAGGTCTTGTCTTTCTTGGCGTTGAAAACGCCTGGGATGTACAGCGGACCGCCGATCGTACCCCCGAAATCCTGCCGCCGATATAAGGGAGCCTTGTCCCCAAACGTCTGGCCACCGACAAGCTCCCCAGGAGGCGGCGGGGTGGTGTAGACGACATCGAAGAAATTGCGCGAGTTGAACGCCTCGTTGCGAATGAAGTCGTAGAGGTTCCCGTGCCACTTGGAAGTTCCCGACTTGGTCGTCACCTGCACCGTGCCCGAGGCCGTGCGCCCGTATTGAGCACCGTAGTTCGACGTGAGTACCTTTACTTCCTGAATCGCATCCAGACTGGGATATACCATGAGCGTGCTCGCCGCGCCGTTCAGGCCGGTGTTGAGCACGTCGCTGCCATCGACCTCGAAGGTGTTGTACTCGACGCGGCCCCCATTCACGCTGTACTTCGCACTGCCCACGACTCCCACCTTGGCTTCGTCTTGTCCTGTCTGATTACTGACTCCGGGGGCAAGAGCGATGAGTTGCGTGAAGTTACGGCCATTCAGTCCAATCGACACTACCTCTTTTTGTGTGATCGTCCCGGAAACGCTGGAGCTCTCCGTCTCCACTTGCCCTACACCGCCGGATTCCACGTTCACTTCCTCAGCCTTGGCCTTGGCTGGCACCAGGGGAGCGTCAAGCGTCAATTCGAGCCCCGCCGTCACCGTGATGTGGTCAAAGGGCATGTCGGCGAAGTTGGGAGCTGTCACCACCAGCGTGTAGGTTCCCGGCTCCAGACCAGTAAAGGAGTACACGCCTTTGTCACTGACCTGGGTTTGAAGTTTTGTTCCCGCGTCGCTGGTCAGCACCGCTTTCGCATTAGTCACGACCGCCCCGGTCTGGTCGGTCACTATCCCATTGATCGCGCCCTTGTCCCCCGCAGTTTTGTGAGTGCTCTGAGGAGGAGGATTTCCACCTTGTTCCGCCTGCTCCGCGCCGCCTGTCTCGACTGCCGGCCTCGCCCTCGGTGGCTCGAGGATCGCGTCCAGAGTCAACTCTTTGCCCGGACTCAATATGATGTTGTCGAAGACGACATCCGCGAACGTGGAAGCCGACACGGTTATTGTGTAAGTCCCGGGGTAAAGTCCGGTGACGGAATATACGCCCTTGTCATTGACCGGAATTGCAAGACTCGCGCCGGTGGCGCTGGTGACCACCGCTTTTGCATCGCGCACGACAACGCCCGCCCGATTCGTCACCTTCCCGCTAACGCTCGCCTTGTCCGTCGTCTTCGGCTGGTCCTGACCGCTGCTAAACGATAATCCGAGAAGCGCGAGCATGATGACGTTGAAGACGGGATAAACAACGCAACGCACAGGCGCTCGCACACTTATAACTCCGGAGTGGTGTTCTTTTGACGAATGCGGTGGCAATCGCGGATTGTATATGGCGGGTTAGTGCCCTCAAGGTTAAAAGACTGTGAAAATACGTTTCCTAACTTATGCAATCTGTAACAATTCCTTAACAAATCTCGCGCCGCCCCACCCCGTGCAGCTTCCGAAGAAATAGCGTTGGAAAACCGCCAAAGACGTAAAGTATTTCACGGTTTGTCGACCGCGAAACGCCCTATCTTTCACGCCTTGTAACACATTTCTGCATTTAAAGAGATTTTCACGAACTTGTCACACAGCCTTAACATCGCCAGGCGCACGAGCAGATAGACTCGGGCTGCAATTTCAAGCTTCGCTGCGGTGAGTTGGTGTGCACGCCGGCAGCTCACGCGGTCAATGAACTGAACTGATTCCGGACAGGATGTCGCGGGTTCGCTGAGAGTCGTCTCCTGCGTGTGGCGTTATGCCCCATGTGCAACGAAATAGTTTTCAAAACCATTGAGAGAGGGATCAATACTATGTCGCTTATGAAATCGATTTTCGCAGTTCTGTTGGTGACCGCGATCGTCTGCTTCGTGCCCCAGGCGCAGGCTGCGCAAACGATCGAAGTAACCATGGCAGGCTCCTCCGGTGCCTGGCAGACGCTGGGTGTCGGTACATATAACTATTGTCAAACCGGTGGCGTTACTTGCTTCCACTGGACCAGCGCATCCAACGTCGTCAATCTCACTGACACTCGCGTGACACCTGTCAACGTTGACCCGGGCACTATCTGGATCGTTTGGAGCGTCGTTAGCGGTAACGTCGCCAAGGTCTGGTCTGACCTCAAGGTTGACACCATCGTCGGAGACCGCTGCTTCTTTGCTCAACCTCAATGCAACGTGAATGCAACCTCGGCTAACCTCGCGGGCAGTGGCGCGGGGCAGATCTCTTCCACCCTTTGGGGTGCGGACACGACCTTACCGTCCACTGTCTCTGCCGTCTTCGAATCGGGAACTCTGGTCAATGCCGCAGCCTCCGACGTTCGTCCAGAAGATGCGGCCTTTGAAGCATGCCGTGTGAACTCCGCGCTCGGTGCCGGAAGCTACGGTGGCGCCGCCAGCGACGGACTTGACGGTCTCGGATACAACGCCAACAACCTCCCGGGCGTCTGCCCAGCTGCGGGCCTCCCGCAAGCGAACTACGTCGGTACTGCCATCAAGAGCGCCTACCCCGCAAGCACTTCGGTAGCGAACGTTCTTGCCTTTAATATCACCGGTAAGGACCCCATCAGCGGCACGACGATTCCTACCCACACCGTGGTTGAGTTGGGAGCTGATCCAATCATCGCGTTCTTCGAACGCGATAAGGGCCAACTCACCAATCTCCAGAATGTCACATCACAACAGATGCAAGAAGCGTTCTCGGGCACCAACTGTGACGCGAGTGCCTTCGGTCTGCCTGCCGGCAGCATCGGCATCTTCCTGCGTGAACCACTCTCGGGCACGATGACCGCCTCCGAACTCAGTCTGTTTCGTAAGCCCACCACCTACACAGGCACGGGCTCTGGCGCGGTTCTAGGCGTGAGCCAGGAGCAAAACGTAGGAGGAGCCGTCAATAACCCCCTCAACAACCAATCTGGAACGTGCCTGGCAGGTTCGGGTGGCCGGTATCGTGGGGTCGGCGCGAGCGAAGTCATCAGCTGGGTCCTGAACTCCGGTAAAAACATTGGTACCGATGGTATCGGCTACCAGTTCGTTAGCTACGGTAATTTCAGCAAGTTTGCCAATAACCCCGCCTACGGTTACGCCACGTTAAACAACGTCGATCCGCTCTGGGCGAGCTACGGACCGCAGGCTTCAACCGGCGCCGGATACGATCCCGGTCAACCTGCCACCGCCGGTACGTTGCCGGGCGCGGCTAACCTGCCAGCGTCCTGCAGCGCATCGTTCCCCTGCCCGGAAAAGAGCATCTGGACGGCCGGCCTGTCTTACCCGAACATCCGCAACGGCAGTTACACTTGGTGGTCGATCATTCGCGTGATCAGTTACGCGTCCAGCAAGGTGGCTGTAGCGGATCTCGTCAAGGGCGCGCAGAAGGCGGTTGTCGACGACATTCCGGATTACGTGCCGGCCGTGAAGACGGTTGGAGCAACCCAGACCGATCCTGGTCTGCTCATCCTGCGTTCGCACTACCAGGAGTACGACGGCGCGGGCAACTTGCTTGGTGTCGCTCCTGTTAACACCCCGAAGACGGAAGCGGGCGGCGACGGGGGCGGCACAATCCTCCCCTGCGCGACGACCACGACCTGCTCGAAAACCACTCAGCAAGTTCAGGGTAACTTGGGCCTTCAGGTCAGACCGTAACTGGACCTGATGATTATTGCTGAACATGAGCACAGAAGGCGGGCCGTTCTGATCGGTCCGCCTTCTCCTTTTCGTCGCATTGCAACTGCGGAGACTTAGACCTCAATTGCGTTAGTAACTTCGCAGGACGAACATCCTAAGTCCGGGAAAGTACGATGTCCAATATTCGGTCCCTCAGATTCATAAGAGCCCTCGCTCTCGGGAGCACACTCCTATTCACGGCGAGAATCAGCCCGGCCCAGTTCTCGCCGGCGTTCCCGCCTTTGGCCGATCCAGCCGACCGCCGTTCTCACGAAGTACACGAGGATTGGACCTCGCCCGCATTAACCGGCAGCAAACTCCAGTCAGCCCGTCCGCTCGAATTTATCAATGACTATCCTGGCTACACCATGGAACTGCTGCGGGTACAGTGGCGACCGAGCGATCCCATCGATCTTTATGTCATGAAACCAAAGGGTGTCAAGAAGCCTCCAGTGATCCTATATCTTTACGGCTATCCGACCGACACGGACATTTTCCAGCGCGAGGACTACCAGCAGCTCGTCACCAAGAACGGCTTTGCCGCCGTAGGCTTCGTTTCCGCGCTCACCGGACACCGCTACCACGGCCGTCCGATGAAAGAGTGGTTTCTTAGCGCATTGCAGGAATGCCTGGCAACCTCGGCGCACGACGTGCAGATGGTGCTGAATTATCTGGATTCGCGCGGCGATCTCGACATGCACCGGGTCGGGATGTTCACCCAAGGATCGGGAGCAAGCATCGCGATCCTTGCTTCGGCGGTTGATCCTCGTATTAAGGTGCTCGAAGCGCTGGATCCCTGGGGCGATTGGCCAACTTGGCTTGCCACCTCTCCTTTCGTGCCAGAGGACGAACGCTCCCAGTACGTGAGACCTGAATTCTTGAAGAAAGCAGCCGCGCTCGATCCGGTCGATTGGCTGCCCAAGATTCAGGCGAAGAAATTCCGGCTTGACAACGAACTTTTCGATAGCAACACACCAAAGGCTGCCAAAGAAAAACTACGTGCCGCAGTACCCGCTGGCGCAAGCGTGACGCTCTACACGAACATGGAAGAGTTCAAGGCAGCTTTCCAGAACGGCAAGAACCTGGAATGGATTCAGCACGAGCTTCAGTCTCTTCCGGAACCGGAAGGAAATGGCGCCGCCGTTCAGGCGCATCAGTAGCGTGTCTAGTATTCGCACCCGCCGCCGCAGACTTCGTCGCAAAACGCCGGAAACTATGCCGGAAACTATGCCCTGATATGGGGCAAAAAGTTTGGTTCGCACTTCCTAAATGCTTTGGAATCGGCGGGCCTTTGCAGGTTGTGGCGGGTTCGGCTCGGGCCGCCTCCACCATTTCACTCCTTGCAATTGAAGCCTAAGCTGCCGGCTATGCCCCTGGGATAGCTATATATCAGTCCTTTGCTCAGCATGCCGGCTGAGATACCAACAGGGCCGATCCCCGTAGTGCGGGAAAAGACTGTGCACGCAGGTCTGCTGCACAGGTGGATCAAAAATGATCTCGGCCTTCCCGTCTTTGTGCGCCACCTCGTAGTAGTGATCGACAGTTACGCTGCCAAAGGGCTGATGATTTGTGGCGAGACGGTAGCGAAACACGCAATAGTCCGCAGCGTACGCGATCCCGAGCAGTCCTACCACAGCCAGGAATGATCTCAGAGCGATACGCTGGAACCATGGCCCGCTTTGGTTACCGGATTGCCCTTCAACCGCGTTCACCCGCTGAATTATACCCGCCGTCGACTGGCCCAAAACTGGAACGTTGACAATTCTTCACAAAAAACTCGGCTCGATTTGCCCCTCCCACGCGTCGAATGGGTACGGAAGAGATGATAAGATTCAGCAGAAAGCCATACGTGAGAGCTCTTTTCCCTCATCGATTTGAGGAGTGCAAGTGACGGAACAACGACCAGACGCAGCTGTCTCGCGGGAATCCGAGCAGCAGATACACGAGAATTCAACCACGCACCGGAGCCGCTGGTGGATCTGGTTAATCGGCGCCGCGGCCATCGTTGGCGGCGGATGGTGGTGGCAGCGCAGTGGGTCCGACGGTGCGGCGAAAGCCGGAGCTGACGCGGCGTCCCGGCCGGTGATGGTGACGACGGCGGCCGCGCATCAAGGCGACATCGGGATTTACCTGAACGCATTGGGCACGGTGACTCCCGTTTACACCGTAACCGTGACCAGCCGGGTGCAAGGCGAGATTACACAGGTCTACTATCACGAAGGGCAAATGGTGCGGAAGGGTGATCCACTGGTCGAAATCGACCCGCGCCCTTATCAGGCTGCGCTAACCCAAGTCGAAGGACAACTGGCGCACGATCAGGCGGTTTTGACCGAAGCCAGGATTGATTTGGATCGCTACCAGCAAGCCTTGAATCGCAACGCCATTGCCAAGCAGCAATTTGACGATCAACAGCAGGTCGTTCTGCAAGATGAAGGCACGGTGAAAAACGACGAGGGCCAACTCGCGAATGCCAAGGTCAATCTGGCATACACCCATATCACTGCACCCATTGAGGGGCGCGTGGGGCTGCGGCTGGTCGATCCCGGAAATATCGTGCAGGCTAATAGCACCACTGCCCTGGTGGTGATCACGCAGCTTCAACCCATCACCGTGATCTTCAGCATCGCAGAGGATTCCCTTTCCCAGATTCAGCAGCAATTACGTAAGGGAAAGAAACTCACGGTGGACGCGTTCGATCGCGAAGGAAGCACGAAGCTGGCATCCGGCACGCTGCTCACTCTCGATAACGTCATCGACCCAACCACCGGAACCTTAAAGCTCAAAGCCATCTTTGACAACAAAGATGGCGCTCTTTTCGCGAGCCAGTTCGTGAACGTTAAGCTACTTGTCGACACCCAACACAATGTGACTTTGATTCCTACGCCCGCGATACAGCGCAACGCCCAAGGCGCTTATGTCTACGTGATCAAGAGCGACCAGACCGCCTCCATTCGGACGATTACGCCCGGCACTACCGATGGAAACGTGACCGCCGTCCAAGGTCTTGAACCGCAGGAAGTGGTAGCGGTGAACGGCTTCGACAAGCTTCTGGATGGGGCCAAAGTTACCATTCGCACCACCAAAGCGAACGCCGGAGCTTCCGGCCCACAGGCTCAAACCGGCCAGAGTAACGTGAACCAATCCGTTCCGTCCGGAGGCTCTAATGGAGGCGCCGGCAGCGGCAAGAACGGAGCCTCGCATCCGTGAGTCCTTCTCGTCCATTTATTTTACGGCCGGTGGCGACGTCGCTTTTGATGGCGGCCATCTTGCTTGCTGGCTTCGTCGCCTATCTCCAACTGCCCGTTTCGGCGCTTCCCGAGGTCGACTACCCCACCATTCAGGTGGTCACGTTTTATCCCGGCGCCAGTCCTGACGTGATGGCCTCGGCGGTAACCGCGCCTCTGGAGCGCCAGTTCGGTCAGGTCCCAGGCCTCAATCAGATGACGTCCACGAGTTCCGACGGGAGCTCGATCATAGTTTTGCAGTTTTCCCTCGAGCTGAATATCGACGTCGCCGAACAGGAAGTGCAAGCCGCCATCAACGCAGCTCAAACCTATCTACCTTCCGATCTGCCGGTACCGCCGATCTATAGCAAAACGAATCCGGCAGACACGCCGATTCTCACGCTGGCGCTGTCTTCCAAATCGATTCCGCTGTCTCAGGTTGAAGATCTGGCCGACACCCGCTTCGCGCAAAAAATATCGCAGCTCCCCGGTGTGGGACTGGTCAGCATCAGCGGCGGCCAGAAGCCCGCCGTTCGAGTGCGTGTGAATCCCACCGCGCTTTCCTCGTACGGCATCAACCTCGAAGACGTGCGCACCGCGCTGCAGTCAACCAGTCTCGACCAGGCGAAAGGCAACTTCGACGGCCCGCAACAGGACTACCAGATTCAATCGAACGACCAACTCCTCACCGCCGCTGATTTCGCGCAGGTCATCATTGCCTACCATAACGGGTCGCCGGTAAAACTCTCGGACGTAGCGACCATCGACAATGACGTGGAAAACAATCGCCAAGCGGCATGGATGAACGAGACTCCCGCGGTCATCGTTAACATTCAACGCCAGCCCGGGGCCAACATCATTCAGGTAGTCGACCGCGTCACCAAGCTGCTTCCACTCCTGAAGAGCAATCTTCCCGCCGCCGTTCAGGTGGATGTACTGACCGACCGCACTACTACGATCCGGGCTTCGGTCAAAGACGTCGAGTTTGAACTCATGCTCACCGTGGTGCTGGTGGTCATGGTGATTTTTCTGTTCTTGCGCAATGTTTCCGCCACCATCATTCCCAGCGTTGCCGTTCCGCTCTCCATTGTGGGCACGTTCGGCGTGATGTATCTCGCGGGCTTCAGCTTGAATAACCTCACGCTGATGGCGCTCACGATTTCGACCGGCTTCGTCGTCGATGACGCCATCGTCATGATCGAGAACATCATCCGCTTCATCGAAGAGGGAGATCCGCCGCTCGAAGCGGCTCTCAAGGGCTCGGAGCAGATCGGCTTCACCATCGTATCGCTGACCATCTCCCTGATTGCGGTATTGATTCCTCTACTCTTCATGGGCGACATCGTGGGCCGGCTTTTCCGCGAGTTTGCCATCACCTTGAGCGTGACCATTCTCGTCTCCGCGGTGGTTTCGCTGACCCTCACGCCGATGATGTGCTCGCGCCTGTTGAAAAGTACGCACGGGCAAAAGCAGACGCGTTTCTATGTAGCCTCGGAACACGCCTTCGAGAGCATCATCGCCTTCTACGGGAAGACCCTGCAGTGGGTGTTGAAACGCCAAACCGCAACTCTGCTGGTAGCCGCGGGCACGCTGGTGCTCACCATCGTTCTCTACATCATCGTCCCCAAGGGTTTCTTCCCGGTACAGGATACGGGCATCATTCAGGGAATTTCGGAGGCGGGGCAGTCCATCTCCTTCCCTGCCATGGCGGAAAAGCAGCAACAGCTGGCTCATCTGATTTTGCAGGATCCAGCGGTTGAGAGTCTTTCTTCCTTCATCGGCGTGGACGGCACTAACACCACCTTGAACAGCGGGCGTATCCAAATCAATTTGAAGCCCCTGGAAGTGCGCAAAATCAACGCTTCCGATGTCATCCGGCGACTGCAGCCCAATCTGGAAAAAGTCGATGGCATTACCCTCTACATGCAGCCAGTGCAGGACCTCACCGTGGAAGATCGCGTGAGCCGGACACAATATCAATACACTTTGGAGGATCCGGATCCGCGCGAACTGAACCTCTGGACAGCCCGGCTCATGGCCAAACTGAAAGAGATTCCGGAGCTGCGCGACCTGGCCACCGACCAGCAAACTTCCGGTCTCGCCGCCTCTCTGGTCATCGATCGTGTCACCGCCTCCCGTATGGGCATCACGCCGCAGGCGATCGATCAGACGCTCTACGATGCGTTTGGACAGCGGCAAGTGTCTACTCTGTACACCCAGCTGAACCAGTACCACATCGTTCTGGAGACGCAGCCCGAATTTCAGAAGAATCCCTCGAAGTTGCAGGACATCTACGTTCGTTCTGCCCTGGCTTCCACGGCACTCACGACTGGCGCTTCCAGCACCCAGACGATCACCTCGACCACCGCTTCCGGCAACTCCGCCTCCTCTGCTGCTCCCAGCCCTTCCGCTTCCCCGAACACCGCTGCCAGTTCGGGTTCCGCCAACCCCAGCGCGGTGACGACGCTAAATGGCGCCGCGGTTCCGCTCAGCGCCTTCACTCGGTTCGAAATGAAGAGCAGCCCCCTGTCAGTGAATCACCAGGGGCAATTTCCCGTGGTCACCATCTCGTTCAACCTGGCGCCCAACGCGTCGCTGGGCGAAGCCACCAAATCCATCGATAAGGCGCAGCAGGAAATTGGCATGCCGCTCAGCGTACAGAGCGCGTTTCAAGGCACCGCCGCATCGTTTCAAGCTTCCCTGGCGAACGAGCCAATCTTGATTCTCGCGGCCCTGGTCGTGGTATATATCGTGCTGGGTGTTCTCTACGAGAGCTACATCCATCCCATCACCATTCTGTCGACTCTGCCCTCTGCCGGGGTAGGTGCAATTCTGGCCTTGTTGATTTGCGGCCAGGAACTCAGCGTGGTCGCCCTCATCGGAATCATTCTGCTGATCGGTATCGTCAAGAAGAACGGAATCATGATGATCGACTTCGCGCTGGAGGCGGAGCGCAAAGATGGCAAGAAGCCGGAAGACGCTATTTATGAAGCGTGCCTGCTGCGTTTCCGTCCCATCATGATGACCACCATGGCCGCCTTGCTGGGCGGTTTGCCGCTTGCCCTTGGCACTGGAATTGGATCAGAGCTGCGCCGACCTTTAGGCATCTCCATGGTTGGCGGTTTGATCTTGAGCCAGATACTTACGCTCTATACGACTCCGGTCATTTACATTTTCTTTGACCGGCTCGCGGAACGTTTTTCTTCGCGCCACGCGCCGGACACCGGACCTGAAGCGGTTCCGGCGGATTAATGCGGATGAATTACGCGGATTAAATAATGAGTCTCTCTTCTCCATTTATTCGGCGCCCGGTGGCCACGACCCTGCTGACGGCGGCCATTGCGCTGGCCGGCGCCGTGGCCTTTCGGGAGTTGCCGGTCTCGCCGCTTCCGCAAGTCGATTTCCCCACGATTGCGGTGGGCGCTGGGTTGCCGGGAGCGAGCCCCGAGATCATGGCCTCCTCGGTCGCGACTCCCCTGGAACGCCAGTTCGGGAGAATAGCCGGCATTACGGAAATGACGTCGTCCAGTAATCTCGGCACCACCAGCGTCACGATGCAGTTTGATTTGAACCGGGATATTAATGGAGCCGCGCGCGACGTCCAAGCCGCGATCAATGCCGCGCGCAGCTACTTGCCTTCGAATCTCCCCGGCAATCCCACCTACCGCAAGGTCAACCCGGCGGATTCTCCCATCATGATTCTCGCGCTTACCTCGCCCGTGTACGACCGCGGAGCGCTGTACGACGCGGCGTCCACCATCATGCAGCAGCGTCTTTCTCAGATTCAGGGCGTCGGGCAAGTGAGTGTGGGCGGC
>Ga0074044_10001248_pt1 | contig 23264 bp, 25 predicted proteins | sample BogForMeECP23OM1_FD_94443 | JGI IMG/M metagenome (GOLD analysis project Ga0074044, IMG submission 94443) | Bog forest soil microbial communities from Calvert Island, British Columbia, Canada - Bog Forest MetaG ECP23OM1 | ecosystem: Environmental > Terrestrial > Soil > Wetlands ... | reverse complement strand
TCATGACTACACACTAACGTCCGGTTCTGGCGCTCCACAGCGCTTCCGGTCACCCTTGGATGTGATTGCAATCACGCTGGGCACAATAGAACTAACCAGTATGCGCTCAGCCGGTTAATGGAACGTTACAGTTGCCGCCATCGAATTGGCACTCTAGCTCCATAGAATTCGGAGGCGGTGTCCGCCGTCGTTGCCGGTGACCACGACCCAGTTCATGCGAGGTGTCCGTTCTCCCGTGCTTTCCGATTGCCAAAAGGCTGCATCCTGGCATGGGATGACGCGGGGTTGGATCTCTCGCGCGAGCTGCGTCGTCGCCATCGCCATCGTTTCCGCGAATGCCGTCATGCAGGTCATTTTCTTGCCCTCCTTTCTCTACAGTTCTCAGCCTTGGTGTCGCTCTCAATGCGTGTGCCGCGCAAAAACGCCCGCCAAACCGGCCACCATGGGCAAATGCCCATGCATCGTCGCGCGCGGCGCTGGCTTGCTGCCGGAGCAAAATTCCGGCGGCGGCGGCGCGGCTGGCCGCGTTCGCGTTTCAATTGTCCGGGGATGGGAGAAGCAGAGGTGAAGCGATAGGGAGGAGTCAAACGGCTATCGTGTCACATCTACTGCTTCCGTCCCGCAAGCCGCCAATTCGGGGGGCTCGCACGCACTGCTGGTTTTCATACGTCCTTGTGCTATGGTTTTCGCGGGAGGTCTACCTTCCCCGCTGGGAAGGTTATATCATACCCCCCTAGGGTACCTGTCAAGAGAAAAATGCGGGAAAATCAAAAAAAGTTATGAAAGACAAACTCCCGGAAATCTCGAAAGAAAAACAAAAGCTGCTTTCGCGGATCAAACGCATGGGCGGGCAGATCGACGCCGTCGAGCGCGCGGTGGCTGAGGGCGATGAGTGTGCCGATATCCTGATGCTGCTGGCGGCGATTCGCGGCGGCGTCAATAGCCTGATGGCGGAGATCCTGGAAGACCACATCCGGCTGCACATTACGCATCCGAACCGCGGGATGGAATCGAACGAAGAATTGACCGAGGATCTGATCAGTTTGGTGCGAGCTTATTTGAAGTAGGCCGCGAATGGACAACGAGCGGCAGGATCCGAGTGGGTGAGAAGAATTCCCAGAAAAGTAAAAAAGGACAGCCCGGAGCCCCCCAAGGCCGTCCTGATAAACCCTCCCGGTTAGAAGGGCAACTGGCATCACGATAGCCGGGCGAGATTGCAGGAAGATTGCAATTTCGTGAAAGTCCGATGAATTCGCTTCCGTCGCGCAAGGCCCGGGATCACAGGTTGAGGCGATCGACCGCCCGGCAAACCTCGCGCGCTTCGCTGCTATATTGATCGGAGTATCCTAGGCTCCGGACTACCCTGCTGTGGAGGAATGATGGCCCGCAAGACAGAACAATCCCGCAAGCTGCAGAAACGCGCCGAACAGTTGATTCCCGGAGGCGTGAATTCCCCCGTGCGCGCTTTCCGCAGCGTGGGCTGCGACCCGGTGTACATCGTGCGCGGCCAGGGCTCGCACGTTTGGGATGCGGACGGCAACGAATATGTGGACTACATCGGCTCCTGGGGACCGCTCATTCTGGGGCACGCCGCGCCCGCGGTCATCGAGGCCGTGATTGCGGCGGCACGCAAGGGCACCAGCTTCGGAGCTTCCACTCCCAGTGAAGCAGATCTCGCCGAGTTGGTCATTTCCGCATTTCCACACATGCAAAAAGTTCGCTTCGTAAGTTCGGGCACCGAAGCGACCATGTCGGCCATCCGTCTGGCACGTGGGTACACGAAGCGCAAATATATTGTGAAGTTTGAAGGCTGCTACCACGGGCACTCCGACGCGCTCTTAGTGAAAGCTGGCTCTGGCGTTGCCACGCTGGGCATTCCGGGCTCGGCAGGCGTTCCGGAAGAATTCACGCAGTTCACCTTAGCGCTGCCCTACAACGACACAGGCGCGCTTGAGCAAGCTTTCGAGAAATTCAAGCATCAGATTGCGTGCGTCATCGTGGAGCCAGTCGTAGGCAACATGGGATGCGTGCCTCCGGCCCGCGGATACCTCGAAGCTCTGCGCGCGATCACCGCGCGCGACAAAGCGCTGCTGATTTTCGACGAGGTCATGACTGGATTTCGCCTGGCCTATGGCGGGGCGCAGGAACTCTACGCGATCCGGCCGGACCTCACCACCATGGGCAAAATTATTGGCGGAGGTTTGCCGGTCGGCGCCTACGGCGGACCGAGCGAGATTATGGATCTGATCGCTCCTCTCGGCCCGGTCTATCAGGCTGGAACTCTCTCTGGGAATCCGCTGGCGATGGCCGCCGGTTACGCCACGCTGAGTTACTTGAGCGAGCACAAAGATGTTTACGCAAAGCTCGACAAGCTTGGCGGCGAAGTGGTCGCCGGAGTAGCGGCCGCAGCAAAAAACGCTGGCGCGACCATGTGCCACAACCGGGTGGGCTCGATGTTTACCTGGTTCTTCGCGAAAGGCCCGGTCACCGACTGGACTTCCGCCGCTAAATGCGACACCGAAGCCTTCGGACGGTTCTTCCGCGCCATGCTGGAGAACGGAATCTACCTGCCGCCGTCGCAGTTCGAAGCAGCGTTCCTGGGAGCGGCGCATACCGAGAAGGATGTGCAGCAGACGATCGCGGCAGCGAAGCAGGCGTTCGCGATGGCGGCGGCGTAGAAAGTGCTGTAGTTGACGAAATCGCGATGTTTTCAACAGCTAGGAAAAGCAAACTCTACCTGGTGTGGCCCGTCCGCATCACGCGACCATCTCTCTGCCGAATATCAGCCATCGCTACCCCCCCGACACACGCATCGGTAATCACGTTGCCTTTCTTGTCCTTACAATAGAGCGTTCCACTGACATGCCAAACCCCATCAGATAACGATGCAGTAAACGGTCTCTCCGACTCCATGTGCTTCTTGCCGTACACCTTGGCCAGTGCCGTTTCTGCGAGGCCGACCGCTGTGGCTGAATCAGGAACCTTCACTGGTGTGATAGCGGACTGCACAGTTTGACCAAGAGCGGACAAAACCACTGCAATTGCGAGCACAGTTGCGACAGCCGCCGTTCTCATGACCAGCATTTTACGCTTAACTTTTGCGGAGTTATATTCATCATCTCCGGGATGGTGACAAACTCATAGCCTCCCGCTTTGCAGCGCACGATCAGACTTTCCGTCGCAATCACCGTCTGCGTGCGGTCGGCGCCCAGGGCGCGATGTCCGCCATCGTGCAGCAGGATTACGTCGCCGCCGCGCATCTGCCGCGCAACTTTCTTTTCGATCACCGCCGCGGGTGGAGCGTTCCAGTCATAGCTGGTCACGTTCCACATCACCGTCTCCAGCCCCAGCGAGCGCGCAACCCTGAGTGTTGCCGGACGTCTTCCTCCAAACGGCGGACGAAACAGATTCGAATGCTCGCCGATTGTGTCCTGCAGCGCCGACCGGCAATCCAGAAGCTCTGTGCGTGTCTGCACCGCAGATTTGAAGATCAGCAACGGATGCGTGAACGTGTGATTGCCGATGACATGTCCCGCCTGCGCTACCGCGCGGGCAATATCGGGACGCTGCTGCACGTAGCGGCCGATCATGAAGAACGTCGCCCGCACATTGTGCTTGGCCAGCACATCGAGCAGCTTCAGCGTGTGCGGATCGTTTGGGCCGTCGTCGTAGGTCAAGGCGAGTTGCTTGCTTCCACGCACTCCGCCGGTAAACGTGTGCCCGTACCACTGGCCGGTTGGCGCCATGGATTGATACCCTGCCGCCGAAGCGGCAGCGGCCGTCAGTCCGATCAGAGCTGGGAGCATGGAAGGATTCTAGCTGGTCGAGTGTCGGGCGTCTCGCTCGTCCAGAGCATCGCGGCCGGGCGGGGACGCCCGGCTCTCCATCGGCAAGCTTCCGCTGTTAACCTTTCTCTCAATTGCGTCCGGAGGCGAAGCCATATATTCTGCTTTCGAGTTCCCGACGACAGTCGCCAAGTCATCAATCCATGGCCAAGCTTTTCGAGCTTCCCCGTTACATCGCGGTTGAAGGTCCCATACGAGTTGGGAAGAGCACGCTGGCGCGGGTTCTGGGAGAGCGTCTGGCCGCCCAGCGCGTTATCGAGCCGGAAGACAATCCATTTCTGAAAGCGTTCTACGAAGGCGAGCCCGGCGCCGCCTTCCAGGCGCAGTTTGCATTCCTGATCCGCCGCTTCGAGCAGTTGCGGGCGCTCGATGTGGGCCCGCGCTCGACCAAGACCGTCGTCTCCGATTACATCTTTGAGAAAGACAAGCTCTTCGCCTGCCTCAACCTCAACGATCAGGAACTCGATACCTACAATCGCTACTTCAACTATTTCCGCGAACAACTCCCCACGCCCGACCTGGTCATCTATCTGCAGGCCACGCCGGAAGTGCTGAAGAAGCGGCTGAAGAAAAAGAACGCGGCCGGCGAGAAGGCCATCAGCGAGGATTACCTGATGGAGGTCGTAAAGGCCTACGAACACTTTTTCTTTCACTACACGCAGTCCGACCTGCTGATTGTGAACACCTCCGAGATCGACTTCGTCGACCGCAACGAAGACCTGCAGGAGCTGCTGAAAAAAGTCTCCGCCCCGATCAAGGGCACGCAATATTTCCTGCCGCTGGGCGGTCAGGATGCGGCCAGCGCGTAGGAATATCAATAAGGTGGAAACTGCAAGCTGTTGAAATGAAGTTGGTTGTGAGGGGCTCACGAGGTGGCATCGGAACCCTAAAGTCTCGCCCTGGGAGAGATGTGTTAAGCTACGAATCGCTAAGCATTGAGCCGCATAGCTTGAGTTGGCATCAAACCTAATGGAGGCCCGATCTCTATGACGATGGCAGAGGAGAAGGTAATTTCTCAACTCAAGAAGGTTGCTAAGGAAATGCCCGAGACGAAGCAACCGACTGTCCATTTCATGCGAGATTGGGCTTACGGTAATGCTGGGATCGAGAACGAATCGATTACTCGCGGCCAGGTCCAACGCGTGATCACGGAGACAAAACCCGAGTAGTCGTCGGTTGCAGGAAATACCTAAGCTGATTTTGGGGCTAGCCGGGATGGCTGGCCCTTTTGAATTATGGACAACGAATACAAAGACGACAAACTCCTCTGTCCCGTCGAGAAGAAGGCTGATCTTGAGATTGCGAACCAGAAGCTTGTTGTCGAATACCTTGCCGATTTTATTAACAAGGGTCGAACGCGAATTACAGAAGGGGATGTTCTTGAGATTCATCGTTTAACAATTGAGGGAATTTATCCTTGCGCCGGGACCTTCAGGGATGCGCGAACAGAAGTGACCATTACCGGAACTGATCACCGGCCCGCCCACCCGTCGCAAGTTCGGCTTGAAGTAAACGACATGCTGGAATGGCACTACGGCGAGGGGCAGAATGAGAGCCCGATCAGAAGAGCGGCTAGAGTGATGTGGAAGTTGAACGCCGTCCATCCGTTCAATGGCGGGAATGGCCGGGTCGCCCGGTCCCTGGCGTATTTGATCATTGTTTCGGAGGTAGCGCCTATCTTTGCCGGCGAACCTCTGCCCACGAAACTCAAAGCACGCAAGGATGCGTATGTCGACGGCTTGCAGGCTGCGGACAGGGGTGATTTGCAACCGCTTGAGAGTCTCGTGCTCAAGTGTTTCGAAGAACAGTTGTCGGATATAGCGCGACAGGCCATGAGCACCAAACCCGCTTCCCAGTAGCATTACATCGCATTTCAGATTCCCTCAACAATCGACTACCGCAATAGCCATCTGGCAAATCTGCTGAGTTCAAGAACGAAGCACCCGAAGATCAGAGTCCGCAGGAGGATCTTTTCGCAGACGGCGTAGAAGCCGTCGATGCGGCGCTCCAAATCGCGGTTGCTCTTTACTGCCAACATGACTCCTAAAGTCATTTCTGCTTGTGGCGCTCTCTAATAGCATTCAAGTCCCGAAGCTGTTCACCCGCAGTTTTTGCCTTGTGTGCCTGCTTGAAGCGTTCTAGGGGCGTTTGGGGCTCTTTAAGCATCTCCCCCAGAGTTCTCCCAAACGGATTCGGGAGATCATTGTCTCCGGGCGGGGGCGGGGCAGTACGATATCGCCATCCTACAAATCGCCCGCTGTTTTGCACGATAAAAATCTCTCCCTGATCGTTCATGCGCTTAATCGTGTTGTGGATCACAGTGAGAATACTGGCATACCGACTCGTGTCGTATCCCATGTCAAGCAAGGCATCTCGAATCTGCGGTGCGGTCATTGCCGTATGCGATTGGTTCAACACCATGCGGATTGCGTCCGTGATGCCAGCCGATGCATCGAGTGGGGGGTGCGGGGTTCCTTGGTAGTAGTCGGTCGGATCGCACAACGCCGCCAAACCATTTATTGTGACTTCAAGCTGGGAGATTCTGCCGTCCATCTCAGCACGCTGGATGAGAAGATCGTCAAGCTCTTGGCGCGCCTTATTCAAAGCATCTACGTACTGATTAACCGTCATAACTATTGGGGAGTGTAAATTATTACCGGGAATAAGTCAACGGTAATAACTTAACCTAAACGATCGACCGGGCTGCCTGCCATCGCGGATGCTAGAACTATCGACCAACGCTCCTTTTGCGGCTATAATCCTCCCAGCGTCATCAAAGACGCGTACAGGCTCTATCCGTCCGGTTTGCGGAGGGGCACTGGAGGACATCGTGAGTCTCACGCCCATCGGCGAACCTCGCCACAAGATCACCATCGCCACTATCCGCGAAAAGAAGTTGCGCCGCGAGCCCATCACCTGCCTGACCGCCTACGACTACGCCACCGCGCGCCTGGTCGACGAGGCCGGCATCGACATTGCCCTGGTCGGCGACTCGCTGGCCATGACCATGCTGGGCTACGAGAACACGCTCTCGGTCACGGTCGACGAGATGCTGCACCACGTCCGGGCGGTGCGCCGCGGCGTGAAAGACGCGCTTCTCATTGCCGACATGCCCTACGGGTCGTATCAGGTTGACCCCAAAGACGCGATTCAGAATGCCGCCCGCTTCGTGAAAGAAGGTGGCGCCGAGGCGGTCAAGATGGAAGGCGGCGAGAAGCGCGCGGATGTGATCCGCCGCGTGATCGACGCGGAGATTCCTGTGGCCGGACACATCGGCCTCACGCCGCAATCGGTCAATATCATGGGCGGCTACAAAGTGCAGGGCAAGACACTGAACGCCATCGAACAGTTGATGCGCGATGCGGTCGCGCTTGATCGTGCGGGTGTGGCCTGCATTTATCTCGAAGGGATTCCGCGCGAAGTCGCGGCCATGATCACCGTCGAAGTCGAAACGCCGACGATCGGCATCGGCGCCGGCCCCGATTGCGATGGCCAGGTGCTCGTCTTCCACGACCTCGTCAACCTGACGTTTGGACATCCGGCAAAATTCGTTCGCCGCTACGGAGACGCCGCTGCGCTGATCACGCAAGCTGTGCTGGCCTTCAAGGCTGATGTCGCTTCGCACCAGTTCCCGAACGACGCTGAGTCCTACCACCTGCCGAAAGAAACGCAGGCCGCACTTGAAACGGTACTCCTCCGCAAGCAGGCCTTGCGGCGATAATAGCGGACGGAGAAAAACGTAGTGCGAATTATCATGCAAGCGCTAGTCACCTTCATTCTGCTCGGGGCTCTGGTCGCCTGCTCCAAACCCCAACAGCCTGAGCCTGCCGAGACGCCGCAAGTGACCGGCCTCGAGCGCATCCCCATGCCGGATCCCTCAAAATATCCGCCGTTCAGCAACATGAGCGGTTGGCGGAATCCGTACTTAATCGTTCGCGAGGATGGAATCGGCTTCCTCGACCTTGCCAATCGCGAAATCCATCTGCTGAAGCCGGAAGAGGTCCAAGCCGAATTGGTCACGCTGCCATCGAGCGCGTGGCCTTACGGCCGCGTGGTGCTGGTTGCCGAAGCGGTTCCCAAGAATCCAACCGAACAGACGAAAGCCGACGTGCGCAAGAACCGCGCCCTGCTCCTGGGAACCCTCAAGGAATTGGACGTTCAATACCGCGAGCCGCTGCGAGCGGACAAGCATGACTAAGCCGCGCAAGAAATCCCAGCTCCTAAATGGGCGGTCATTTTGGAACGAATTTCGGCATCGCTAAAGCAATGCGCTGATACGAAACTTGATTTTCCCGCGGCCCATTTTCCGTCCCACGATGAAGATATGCTCAACCATTCCCGAAGCTCGCGCCGCCTGCCGTGACGCACGCGCCGGACGCAAGCGCCTGGGGCTGGTTCCAACCATGGGCGCTCTGCATGAGGGCCACCTGTCTCTGGTGCGCGCCGCTAAAGCGCAGTGCGACGCGGTTGCCGTTTCCATCTTCGTGAACCCCACACAATTCGGCCCAACAGAAGATTTGGCAAAATATCCGCGCCCGTTCGACCGCGACTGCCGGTGGCTCGAACAAGAAGGCGTCGAGATTCTCTTCGCGCCGCCGGTCGAAGAGATATATCCCCATTCCAACGACCAAATCACATGGGTCGTGGTCGAAGGCCTGAGCGAAAAGCTCGACGGAAAATCTCGCCCCGGCCATTTCCGCGGCGTGACCACGATCGTTTCGAAACTGTTTCACATTATCGAGCCCGAGGCCGCGTTCTTTGGACAGAAAGACGCGGCGCAGCTCGCGGTGATCCGGCGCATGGTGCAGGACCTGAACTTCCCCGTCGAAATTGTCGCTTGCCCCATCGTGCGCGAACCGGATGGCCTGGCCATGAGCTCGCGTAACGCGTACTTGAATCGCGAAGAACGCAGCCGCGCGCTGGTGCTGCAACGATCGTTACAGGAAACTCGGCGGCAATTTCAAAACGGGGAAAGAAGCTCCGCTAAGCTCATCGCCGCCGCCAGAGGAGTCTTCGCCGGGGAGCCGCAAGTCGCGCTTGATTATTTCGAGATGGTTGATCCGGACACGCTTGATCCTGTCGAACAGATCTCGCAAGAAACACTGGTTGCCGTCGCCGCCTACGTGGGAAGCACGCGGCTGATCGATAATCTTGTTCTTCGTCCATGAATCGGGTGAGCGAGCGATGAAATCTGATCAGTTAAGCCGGTGGCGACGGGTGGCCGATGTGCTGCTTCTGTTCGCGGTGGTTGCCGCGTCTCGTGCAGCCAGCGCCCAACCGCCTGTGGACTGGATTCGCAGTAACGGGCTCTGCATTGTTGGCCGACGGTCAAAGCCTACGCTCGCTGCCCGGAGACGAACGGATTTCCCGTGATGAAGTAGCGCAACGGCCGCTTGGCGGACTTTGCGATTCCGATGCGCGGCGTGACCGTTACTCGGCGGACGCGATAGCTGTCCTCGACAATGCGCAGGTCCGAGCGCGCGCTTACGAGGCTCTTTCCATTGTCCCGCTCCCGCGTTATTCCCAAGGCTTCGGTCATGCGTCCTGGCCCGGAGGAAATCTTTTTGAGAAAAGAAATTTTCTTGAGATCGGATTCTTTAGCTATAGCAAATCCACAGTTAACGTGTCCTCCGGCGACTGCCGAGCTGCGCTCGGCTTGGCCGGGCGAGGGCGCCCGTCCCCACACGATCCCTCGCGCCTCCGCCATCTGCTCGAAGCCCGCCACCGGTTCCAGAGCGCGCAACAGCACGCAGCCGGGGACGCCGTCGGGCAGGCAGGAAACATTCAGGCAATAGTGATTGCCATAGATGAAATACACATAGGCGTGGCCGGGAGGGCCGAAGAGAACGGAATTCCTTGCCGTGCGGCCGGCAGTGGCGTGCGCCGCCTCGTCGCCTTGGCCGAGATAGGCTTCGGTTTCGACAATGCGCCCGGCGAGAATTCCACGAGGCGTTTTGCGGACCAGGAGTCTCCCCAGCAACGCCCGCGCCACGTGCCGCGGATCACGATTGAAGAACTCGGCTTTCAGTAAAGTCACGCGACCTAGAGACGTCATGTATATGCTATAGCGGATCCGGAGTTCTGTCGGTGCAGGCGGCTGCCGAGCTGCGCTCGGCCGGGACGGGCGAGGGCGCGCCCGTCCCCGCACAATCACCCGTCCCCACACGAGCACGACGCAGCAATGTCGACGAGGTTCCCTCAGGCCGCGCTCTTCAGATACGCCAGCACTTCTTCGGCGTGGCCTTCTGCCTTCACATTATTGAAGATGTGCTTGATCTTGCCTTCGGGGCCGATTACGAAGGTCGTGCGCGCGATGCCTTTCACTTTCTTGCCGTACATATTCTTCTCTTTGACCACGCCGAACAGGTTCGCGATTTTCTTTTCCGGATCGGCCAGCAGCGGGAAAGGCAAACTGAACTTCTCCTGAAATTTCTTCTGCGAAGCCGCTGTGTCTTTCGAAATTCCAAGCAGCACCACGCCCGTTTTCTTGAGGGCCGAGTAGCTGTCGCGAAAGCCGCACGCTTCCTTGGTGCATCCCGGCGTATCGGCTTTGGGATAGAAATAAAGCACCACGGTCTGGCCGCGGAAATCTTTCAGGGCAACCTCTTTGCCGTTCTCGTCCGTCGTACTGAAGTCTGGGGATTTATCATTGACTTGCATATGGAATTCTCTCCTCGCCGAACCTTGTTACTGTTACATCGCAGGTTATATCGCAACGGGATGTTCGCCGTCACCTTGGCCACGTTGATTTTGCTGGCTGGTTCGTGGCTTGTGGCCCAAGCCCCGATCACTCAGTACGGGCGCAAGCCGGCGGTCGACAAGGGACCGCGTGCCCTGGGACTGATCCAGCTTTCACCCAAGGGCAACAAGGGCCGCCTCACACCCATTGCCATCATGATGGACGGGAAATTTTACGACGCGGGTTCGTACAAAGCCACGCCCGTTCCCATGGCGCTCGACTTCGACATCGTCTACGAGGGTTTTCGCACCGGTGTGTCGCAGGGCGTCTTCACGATTACGCAACCTGGACAACTGAACCACGTCTGGATTGCAGAAGGCACGTGGTTTCCCGCGGGAACGAAGGCTCCGGAGAAAAGCAAGAAGTATTCGGCGCCGGTGATCGAAGACAAGGACGCGCCGCCGGTGCTTCACCGCCGCAGCGAGAAGGCAGCCTCGGATAGCGGCTCTAACAGCAAGGACAAGGACAAAGACGAGCAAAAGCCGGCGGCACCGCCCGCCAGCGCTCCGCCTGCGCCGGAAACCGCCAAAGCGCCTGCGCCACCGGAGACCGCGAAGACGTCTGCTGCAGACGAGCCGATCGAGGATCCGAATCGGCCCCGACTGCGGCGCGGAAAGCCGGACTCAAGCACGCGCCGCGAACCGTTTACGACGTTCGACGCTCTGACGGACACGACGCCGGGAACCGGGAAGCCCGGTGCAACTGCAAAAGACTCCGCCGCAGCTTTGCCGCAGATCGTCATCATCCCGGCGATTTCCGATGCCGGCGGCCCTGATCCGCGTCCCTACACCTATGATGTGAAGCCGGCGGAAGAAGCTATCTACCGCAGCAAGATGCTCGATCTGGCCGCGTCGCAGCTTCGCCCCCCGGCAAGCGCTGCGGCAAAAGAGGCTGTGCCCACGCGCAAGAAATCATCTTCTGGCAAAACCGCCGGCAAGTTGCCTGAGCCTGCCTTCGACGATGTGAGCTTGCGCATCTTTGATCTCTCCAATGCGAACGAGCCGGTACTGGTGCTCTCCGCGAAGACGCGACCGCCTGCCGCAGGCGCAGCCGAAAGCTTCGACGAACCCAAGGAGATCACTCTGATCGCCCGTACCAATCTCGAAGGCGAGTTAAGAAAACTGTTCTTTTCGCAAACCGATTCGAAACATCTCGACGTCAGTCCGCGCATGGAGCTGATCGACGCTGTCGATGCCGACGGCGATGGACGCGGCGAATTGCTGTTCCGGCGCACCTTCGACGGTGGCAGCGCCTATGCCATCTACCGCGTCACCGCTGACGGGCTCTGGCCACTGTTTGAGGGAACGCCGTAATTCAATCGGCTCATCGGGTGATCTAAAGGCTCCGTCGTTGAATTTCGATCACCCGATGACCCGATTGACCCGTTCCATTTACAATGTCTCCCTCGCAGAGGTGAGACCCATGCGCACGACTTCTCGCATCGTTTTCCTATCGCTGATGTTGTCACTCTTTTTGTCGGTTCCGGCCCTTGCCGTTGATGGCAAGGCCGTTTCCTACAAGTCGGGCGACGATACCGTCAATGGAATTCTCTACACTCCCGCCGGCCAAGGGCCGTTTCCAGCGCTCATCGTGATTCACGAGTGGTGGGGATTGAACGACTGGGTCAAGCAGCAGGCCGGGAAGCTCGCGGACCAGGGTTATGTTGCGCTGGCGGTCGATCTCTATCGCGGCAAGGTGGCCGACAATCCAGACCTGGCCCACGAACTGATGCGCGGCTTGCCCGAAGACCGTGCTACCCGTGATTTGCGAGCGGCCTATGACTTCTTGGCGTCGCAAGCTAACGTGAGAAAAGACCGGATCGGCTCGATTGGCTGGTGCATGGGCGGAGGCTATGCACTCGATACGGCGCTCGCCGAGCCGCAATTGGCGGCAGCGGTAATCAACTATGGGCATCTCGCGACCGAACCGTCGGAACTGAAGAAGATCAACGCTCCGCTTCTGGGGATTTTTGGCGGGCAGGATCGCGGCATCACCCCGGACGATGTGAAGAAGTTTCAGCAATCCATGGAAAAGCTGGGCAAGAAAATTGAGGTGAAGATCTATCCGGATGCGGGACACGCGTTTGAAAATCCCAATAATAAGCAGGGGTACCGACCCGCGGATGCTGCCGATGCGTGGCAGCGCACGGTCGACTTTCTGGACACGACATTGAAAAAGTGAAGCGGCAGATCGGATTCATGGAGAGTGAGAAAGTCGTTAACATAAGTCTTAGTGGGAATATGGAGGGCTGTCCTCAGGGGCGAAAGCCCGCATTTTAGCGCTCTTCTGTGGCACGACTGAAGACGTACGCTTCCCAACGACATTCACGAAACCAGTTCCGGTTGGAAGGCAAGGAATTTCCACTTGCCAGACGGTACTACTCTGGTTACTATGCACGCATCTTCAAATTGTCATTGTCTTGGCATTGAGTTAGTCGCGTGTCTATGAATATCGGCGAGACCATCCGCAATTTCCGGCTCCAGCGAAGCATGTCCCAGGGCGACATCGAAAAGCGCACTGGCCTCTTGCGCTGTTACCTGTCGCGCGTGGAAAACGGCCACACCATCCCTTCACTGGACACGCTCGCCAAGATTGCCGGGGCGATGGATTTGGCCCTGTCGCAATTCTTTGCCGAAGGCCACAGCAATGGCCATAAGGGCTTGCCACTGCTCTCCGACGATGAAGTCCGCTTCCTGAGCCAGATGCGCCGGTATTCGGCGAATCTGAACGACAGCGACCGGAAGCTGGTGCTGGCGATGGTGAAGAAGATGGCGTCGAACACGAAGTAGCTCTCAGTTCTCAGCTCTCAGTTTTCCGCGCAAGCACTGCCTCGGATGCGTCCGCCTGGGCAATGTAAACCGAACCTGCCGGCTGGTTGATTTGCCAAGAACTGACGACTGACAACTGATAGCTGACAGCTGGTTTTGGGTACTTTCGTGCTATCTCTGACGTGTCCGCCGGGCACCTCGCCAATCACGTGTTTAGAACGCTAAGGTAGGAACTGGGGAATCCTTGTGACCATTGATGAAGAACTGAATCTCCTCGACCAGCAACTGCGCCGGTTGAAGATCGAGTACGAGATTTTCTTCAACAATCCGAGCAAGCGGCCTCCCGCCGACGTGGAGTGGAAGGTCTTGTCGTTGATTCGCAAGTTCAGCGATGGCAGGTTCAGCGAAGGCACGCGGATGAACTTTTCGCAGCGCTTTAAGTACAACGAGATGGCGCAGCGCTACGCGGTTCAAGCCGACCTGTGGCGCAAGAAAATGCGGATTCGCGAAGAGGGCTATCGCCGCCCAGCGGACGCGATCCTCTCGGTGCAGGGTGTGCGCGTCGGCGAAGAGCGGAAAGCGAAGCATAATCCGGTATACGGCATCAGCCGCCACGCCCCAGCCGCGGATGCCGGCACGCCGGGAGCCGATCGGGGAGTTGATCGACCCTTTTCCGTACAGTGCTCAGGCGCGGCGGCCGAGCGCGAGCAAGTCGAATCCCTCTACAAGGCGCTAACCGAAGCCAAGGAAAAGGCGGGAGAAAAGGTTTCCGGCAACCTCGATTCGTTCGCGGCCTTCGTCAAGAAAAAGACCAGCGAAATTCGCAAGCAGCACCATTGCGATACGGTGGTGTACTCGGTCGAGATGAAGGGTGGACACGTGAGGCTCACGGCCAAGGCGAAAACCTAGTAAGCAGTACCCAGTTGCCACTTGCCAGTTCTCAGTTCTCAGTTCTCAGTTCTCAGTTCTCAACCTCCTGTGATCGGCTCCGTTCCATTTGGTTGCCTGTTCCGCTTGTTTGTCCGAGATAGAATGGACTTGCAGTGGCTCAGGCGTCAAACACTGAGAACTGAGAACTTCCCCTCGATACTGCTAGAATTCCTCTTCACTCATCTGCAGCAGAGGCCTTCATGTCTAAGATTCAGCGCGCCATTCTTAGCGTCACCGACAAATCCGGACTGGTAGATTTCGCCCGCAAACTCGCCGAGTTCGGCGTCGAACTGATTTCTACCGGAGGCACGGCCCGGCTGCTGCGCGATTCCGGCATCGCCGTGAAAGACATTTCCGAGCTGACCGGGTTCCCTGAAATGCTGGATGGGCGCGTCAAGACGCTGCATCCGAAGGTGCATGGAGGCATTCTGTATCGGCGGGAAGACTGCGGTCATCGTGCGGCGGTTGCCCAGCATGGCATCCCGGCCATCGACATGGTGGTGGTCAACCTGTACGCCTTCGAGAAAACCGCCGCCAAGCCCGGCGTGCACTTTGACGAGTTGATCGAAAACATCGATATCGGTGGCCCTTCGATGATCCGTTCGGCAGCGAAGAATTTTCAGGACGTCGCGGTCGTTACCTCGCCCTCCGATTACGCTGCGATCGCCGAGGAGATGGCGCGGGAGGGCGGCTCGTTGTCGAGGGAAACGAAATGGCGGCTGGCGCAGAAGGCGTTTGCCACCACCGCAGCCTACGACTCCGCCATTGCCTCGACGCTCGAGCGGGTGGGCGGCGACTTTACGTTGCACGCGGCCGAAGGCTTTCCGCAAACTCTGCGCCTGTCTTTTCAGAAGAAGATGGACCTGCGCTATGGAGAGAATCCGCACCAGAAGGCCGCGATGTACGCCGACGCCACGGGCGCGGGTGTGGGCGTCGCCAGTGCGCGCCAGTTGCAGGGCAAAGAGCTTTCCTACAACAACATTGTCGACTTGCAGGCCGCCTGGGATCTGGCGTTGGACTTCGACGAGCCGGTCTGCGCCATTATCAAACACACCAATCCCTGCGGAACCGCAACCGGCAAAACGCTCGCCGAGGCTTACGCGCGGGCGCTGGAATGCGATCCCGTCTCAGCCTATGGCGGAGTGATCGGGGTAAACCGCACGGTGGATGCGGCCGCGGCCCGCGAGATGGCCAAGCTCTTCCTCGAAATCATCGCCGCTCCCGCATTCGATGAAGGCGCGAAAGCAGCGTTCGCCTCGAAGAAGAACCTGCGGCTGGTCGAAGTTCCTGCCGGACAGCAAAACTGGGTTCTGAAAGACATTTCTGGGGGCATTCTGGTTCAGGATTCCGACCTTCACAAGCTGAACGAGGCCGATCTGAAAGTTGTCACCAGACGCCCGCCGACGCCGGAGGAAAAACGGGCGCTGCTGTTCGCGTGGAAGGTCTGCAAGCACGTAAAGTCGAACGCCATTCTCTACGCCCGTGACGGGCAGACCGTTGGCGTTGGCGCTGGACAGATGAGCCGAGTCGATTCCTGCAAGCTCGGCGCCATGAAGGCGCAACTGCCGCTAAAGGGCACGGTGGCTGCCTCCGATGCCTTTTTCCCCTTCCCGGACGGCGTCGAGGAAATCGCCAAAGCGGGCGCGACCGCGATCATCCAGCCCGGGGGCTCGGTGCGCGACCAGGAGGTTATCGACGCCGCCGACCGTCTCGGCCTAGCCATGATCTTCACCGGGGTAAGGCATTTCCGGCACTAGCTGGTTTGCAGGTGGAGAGCCGGGCGTCCTCGCCCGGCCCCTGGGAGGCGCTGGGACGGGCGGGACGCCCGTCGCTCCACATGCGCCGCCCAAAGCCCCTGTACCTCCGGCTTTCACCCCGCCCTGCGCTTTCTCGCGGCTTTAGGGCCTGCCGAGGGTAGAATAAGAAAATACGGATGCCCGCGGATCAGCATCCAATCGTTTAGCGTCCAACAAGGTGTGGGCTGCAATTTGCAGGTTGCAGGATTTTTCATGAAAAGACAGTTTTGGATTGTCAGTGTCGTATTTGCCGGTTCTTTCTTACTGGCCCAGGCTCTATTGGCGCAAGATCAGCCTGCTCGGGCCGCGGATTCCGCGGCCGTCGCTGGCGCCCAGTCCGCCATCAAGAGCAAGACGCCCGACCGCGCCGCCGCCTATTACCACTTCGCGCTCGCGCACATGTACGAGGAACAAGTAGCCAACGGACGCAGCGAGTTGGCCAATAAGGCCATTGAGGAATACCGCGCCGCCATTGATGCGGACCCGACTTCCGCCTACCTGACCTCCGGCCTGGCCGAGCTCTATAACAAGATCGGCCGCATTCGCGACGCCGTGGTCGAGGCGCAGGACCTCATCAAGCGCAATCCCAACAATCTCGAAGCCCGCCGTCTGCTGGGAAGGATCTACCTGCGCTCGCTTGGCGACATGCAGGCGGGCAGCGGTTCGGAGAGCGTCCTGAAACTGGCGATCGAGCAGTATGAACAGATCGTCCGCCTGCAGCCGGACAACATGGATGACCACCTGCTTCTCGGGCGGCTCTATCGCTTGAACAACGACCTGCAAAAGGCGGAGAGCGAATTCAAGACCGCAGTGAAGCTCCAGCCGGACTCGGAAGAGGCGGTCACGACCCTGGCCTATCTCTACAACGAACTGGGTGACACAGGTCGCGCCGCTCAGGTGCTCAGCTCGGTGCCGAACAGCGAGCGCTCGGCAAAGCTCTATTCGGCGCTCGGATACACCTACGAGCAGCAAAAACAATACAAGAACGCGGTTGAGGCGTATCGGCACGCCATTGAACTGGACCGCGACAATCTGGACGCCATTCGCGGCCTCGCTCAGAACCTGCTGAACGATGGCCAGGCCGATGCCGCGCTCGAACAATACAAAGTGATCGCGGACGCGAATCCGGAAGATGCGCAAACCTACGTTCGCATCGCGGAAATCTACCGCAAGCAGGGCAAATTCGATCTCGCGCTCGACCATCTGAAAAAAGCCGAGTCCATGGTGCAGGACTCGGTCGAAGTTCCCTACAACATTGCCGCCATCTACCAGGCGCAGGGCCGTTACGACGAAGCCATTCCGATCATGCGCGACTTGCTGAAAAAATCGGAGAAGCCCGATGGCAAATACTCGAACGGGGAGAAGAGCAATCGGGCGGTGTTTCTCGAGCGGCTCGGAACGATCTACCGCGATCAGGGGAACAATCAGGCCGCCAACGAGACCTTCCGCGAGATCGTCGCCTTGGGCGGCGATGAAAACATCGAGCGTGGGTATCAGCAGATCATTGACACCTGGCGCGAAGCCAAGGAATGGCAGAAGGCTTTCGACACGGCCAAAGAAGCGGTTCAGAAGCTGCCTAGCCCCCAGCTGAAAATGGTGCTGGCGGCGCAGCAGGCGGATATGGGCGATGCCGATCAAGCGCTCAAAGACGTCCAGGCGATGTTGAAGGGCGACGCCAACACTAACGCCAACTCCAACTCCAATTCAAGTTCCGATGACCGCGAGGTTTACATCACCTTGGCGCAGATGAACGCGCGGTTGCGCCGGTTCGGCGATGCCGCGCAGGCGCTCGACAAGGCCGAGCAGCTATCGACGAAGACAGAAGACAAGGAGTACGTCTGGTTTCTCCGCGGCTCGACTTTTGAGCGCGAGAAGCACTACGCCGAAGCTGAAGAACAGTTCAAGAAAGTGCTGGCCAGCGATCCCGATCATGCTTCGGCGCTGAATTATCTGGGCTACATGCTGGCGGACCAGAACATGAAGCTCGAAGAAGCGCTGGGATACATTAAGCGCGCCGTGGATCTGGATCCCGCCAACGGCGCGTATCTCGATTCTCTCGGCTGGGCTTACTTCCGCCTGGGAAAATTTGAATTGGCGGAAGACAACCTGCTGAAGGCTTCGCAGAAAATCAATACCGACCCCACCGTCCACGACCACCTGGGCGATCTGTACCAGAAAACCGGACGCCTCAAGCTGGCCGCGACCCACTGGGAGCGCGCGCTCACCGAGTGGAACCGCACCATCGCCGCGGATGTCGATCCGGCAGACACGGCGCGGGTGCAGAAGAAACTCGACTCCGCGAAGATGAAGCTGGCCAGGGAAGAGGGCGCGAAGTAGTAGTCGGGATTTTTCACCGCCGAGACGCAGAGACCGCCGAGAGGATCTTTTTTTGATTCCAGCCGACGGAGATCAATAAAGCCGTAAAAGGTTTTTCTCCGCGATCTCGGCGTCTCGGCGCTGACCATGCTGCTAAACTCTTCTCATGCTCGCCGACTACGCGGTGCGCGTTGAGGACTCCCGCGGACGCCGCCATCCCGAGCCGCCGCATCCCTATCGCAATGATTTTCAACGCGACCGTGATCGTGTCGTCCACGCCCGCGCCTTTCGCCGGCTGGAGGCGAAGACACAGGTTTTCACCCGGCGTTACTCCGACCACTTCCGCAACCGGCTGACCCACACCATCGAGGTCGCGCAGATTTCGCGCACCATCGCAGCCCAACTTGGACTGAACTCCGATCTGGTCGAGGCGCTCGCACTGGTGCACGACCTCGGCCATCCACCCTTCGGCCACTCCGGAGAAAAAGCGCTCGACACCGCCATGCGCCAGCACGGGCTGTCGTTCGATCACAACCTGCACGCGCTCCGCATTGTTGAGGACTTCGAACTTCGCTACGCCGCGTTTCGCGGGCTGAATCTGACCTTCGAAGTTCGCGAAGGCATCATCAAGCACTCGCACGATTACGATGCCAAGAACAATCCCGAGCTCGCCGAGTACCTGCTCGATCAGCGTCCGCCGCTCGAAGCGCAGCTCATCGACCTGACCGACGAGATTGCCTACAACACTGCCGACTTAGACGACGGCTTCGAAGCCCGCTTGCTCACGGTCGAGCAGATTGCGGATAGCGTGGATCTGTTTGCACGCCATTATCGCGAGGCAAGAAGCCGTTACCCGAATACCGCTGAGAAGATGGTTTTCAACGAGGCGCTGAAAAGCATTTTTGACGGGTTTGTCGGAGATCTGATTACGAATACGAAACAACGTCTGGAACAAGCATGCGTGCATTCGCTTGAAGATGTCCGCCGCCACACCGAGCGGCTCTCGGCCTTCAGCCCGCCCGTCGAAGAACAGCGCCGGCGGCTGAAACACTTCCTCTACGAAAATCTTTACTACAGCCCGGCGCTGGCGGCAGAAAAAGAGGACGCCGAGCGCATCACCGGAGAACTTTTCGCCCACTGGATGGAAGAACCCGACGATCTGCCCCGCACCTACCGCGAAAAAACCGCCCAGGAGCCGCTACCCCGCGTCATCTGCGACTACATCGCGGGGATGACTGATCCGTTCATCTACCAGCAGTATGAGAAGTATTGCGGAACGTAGGGACAGCCGCCCTCGGCTGTCCAGCGGGGCGAAGCCCCGCCACGCCGTTGAGTGCAAGCATGGGTAAACGCAACCCAGGCGAACTGCGTTCGCCTGGACAGCCGAGGGCGGCTGTCCCTCCGTGGGCGCCAATTACTTTGCGTACACGATGCGGTAAATCACGCCCCCCGCGTCATCGCTCAAGTACATTGATCCATCGCTGCCGAACGCAATCCCCACCGGACGCCCCATCCACCTGCCTTTCTTGGTTTCCCCCGGTGCCAGCCACCCGGCAATGAAGTCTTCCGCGCCGCCCACCGGCCGGCCTTTGTCGTCCAGTTTCACGCGCACAACTTTGTATCCCGTCGGAACGCTGCGGTTCCACGATCCATGAAACGCGACGAAGATGTTGTTCTGGTATTCGGCGGGGAATTGCGCCCCTTCATATAACGCGAGGCCGAGCGGAGCCGAGTGTGCCTGCATTTGGACCTTGGGCCGGATTACGTTATTGCAGCGGTCGTCGCCAGGCTTGGTGAAGTCTGAATCCGGCACGCGGTCGCCGTAGCAGTAGGGCCAGCCAAAATCGCCGCCGTCTTTCCCGAGATCGTAGATCGTTTCCGGTGGCAGATCGTCGCCCAGCCAGTCGCGCCCGTTGACCGTGACCCAAACCGTGTCGGTCTTCGGATTCACCGCCAGGCCCACCGCATTGCGCAGCCCTTTCGCGAAGATTTTCTGGCCGCTGCCGTCGGGATTGAATTCCATCACGGCCGCCCGCCGCGGATCCTTTTCGATGCAGACGTTGCAGCTCGATCCGGCCGAGACATACATCTTGCCGCCGTGAAACAAGAGGCTGCGGGTCGAGTGCCCACCGCCGGTCGGCAGATCGGTGATCATTTTCGGATTCGCCGCGTGGAGGTTCGTCTCGTCCCAGTCATAGCGGCGAACCTTGTCGTTTTCGGCGACGTACAACTTGCCCTGGTAAAACGCAAGCCCGTGCGGCTCGTTCAGTCCGCTGAGAACAGTTACCGTCCGCGCGGCCTTGCCCGCGTGTATCGGATCGGGAAGCGCGACCACCTTGCCCTCGCCCGATTCGCTGACCAGCAGCGCGCCGCCGGGGCTGAAGACCATCATGCGCGCGCCGTCAACTTCTTGGGCAAAAACCGAGATGTGGAATCCCGGCGGAGCTTTCAGTTGCGCCAGATCGAAGCGCGTTTTCTCGGCCCAGGCCAGGTTTGCGTTCAGGAATGCCAGCAGAACGGGAAACAGCACAAATGATGGTCGTCGCACAATTAACCTCGCAGATTTCGTGGCATGATCTCACCGTGAGCTTTCTTCATTTTTTCAAGGATTCCCGGAACAAAATCCCTGCACGCAGTTTTTTACCAGTTCCCGCCAAAATTACCGTCAGCGGCGGTGTGCTCCGAACGGCCAATAAGGTACAATATATATGAAAATAAAGCACTTGTACTATGCGTTTGGTACCAGGGCATTTGGCACGCAAACTGTTAATAGAAAGGCAGGCCCGTGATACGGGTCGGCTTCTTGAGGCAAGCTTTTTGAGGCATCCGTGGCGTCGGCGCTTGCCTTCCGAAGTTATGGGTTCTGTTACTGAAACGACGCAATCAAAATCGCGCCGGAAGGCGCCCGGAGTGGCTCCCCACTCCTCACTTGGAGGAAGTTTAAAATGAAAAACCGCACTATCTTTGCTTTGCTGCTGGCCGTGGTTCTGGCTGTGCCAGCTTTTGCGCAAGACAATTCCGCCCCCCAGACTCAGCCTGCGTCGAATCAGACCGCAGCCCAGCCGGCCACCAAGGCCGATAGCGCCACCGGCAAAGATCCGTTGCAACCGGAGACTCGCGAGGGCTTCTGGGGTCACATGAACCCGTTCGCGCGCAAGAAATATGTCGCGCGCCAGACTCAGCCGATCCGGGACCGCGTCAACGAACTCGATGAACTGACCGCCTCCAATACCAAGGCGATCAAGGATACCGATGCGCGCGCGCAGCAGGGAATCCAGCTCGCTTCGGCCAAGGCCAGCGAAGCTGATCAGCACGCTATTGAAGCCGGCAACAAGGCGCAAGCCGCGCAGCAGACTGCGCAACAGGCGCACACCCGCCTGAACACGGTCGAGAAGGTGGTCACCAATATCGATCAGTACCAGGCCTCCGCCCAAACCGAAATTCTCTTCAAGCCCGGACAGACCGTGCTGAGCCAGAATGCCAAGACCGCCCTCGATGAGATGGCCACCCCGCTGAAGAACCAGCGCGGCTACGTCGTCGAAGTGCAGGGGTTCGCGTCGGGACATGGACAGGTGGCGATCTCCAACTCGCAGAAGATGGCCGAGTCGGTCGTCCGCTATCTGGCGCTGAACCACGACATTCCGATCTACCGGATTTACCTGGTTGGCATGGGCAATGCACCGGTCCCGGCTGCGGCCTCCGCGGGCGAAGCCAAGCCCAAGCGCATCACCGGCGGCCGCGTTGAAGTCAGCCTCCTGAAGAACGACCTGGAGCAGCTTGCTTCCACCAGCGCCACCCCGGCGGCAACGGAACAGCAACAGCAGCCGAAATAAGAGCAGTACCCTCCCCCCTGGAAGGCCTCCCGCGAAAGCGGGAGGCCCTTTTTATTTGGCGATCCGCCTAGGGTGCCACACTAAAAAATCAGTCGCCGATCGTGCTATCCTCCACGCGTCATGGAAACTCTGCTCTACTTCCGCACGCCTTCTCCCTTCGGTCCGCTCTTCCTCGCCGCTTCCACAACGGGCTTGGTGCGGCTCGAATTCGAAGCCCGCATGCAGAAGGTGAATCCACATACGACGCAGCTGCATGAGTCCAAATCAGCCCTCGCGCCCTATCTTCGCGAACTCAACGAATATTTCGCGGGCAAGCGCCGCGAGTTCTCCTTTCCGCTCGATCTTCGCGGAACCGAGTTCCAACTCGCCTGCTGGCATGCACTGCTCGAAATTCCATACGGCGAGACGCGCAGCTACCGCGACATTGCTCAAGCCATCGGCCACGCGCACGCCTACCGTGCCGTCGGCATGTCGAACAACCGGAATCCAGTCGCCATCGTCGTGCCCTGCCACCGGGTGATCGCATCGAGCGGCTCACTGTGCGGGTACGGCGGCGGTCTCGACATCAAGCGCATGTTGCTCGATCTTGAGCAGAAGCACGTTCGACCTTGCCTCCCGCTTGGAATCGGCGCATAACAAGATTTTCCATAGCGACGCGGCTTGCGGCGTCCCCCACCGCGTTCTCGTCGCGTCCAAGGAGACGGGGCAAGCCCCGTCTCTACGGGTGGACGTTCGGCGCGATTCTTGTACACTAGCCGCTATTCATCGTGAACGCCCCAGGCTCATCCACGACTTCCACCGTGCGCAAGGCCAGCCTTTTTTACTTTGTCTTCGTGATGTTTTCCTACACCACCGGAGGTCCGTTCGGACTGGAAGGGATGGTCAGCTTGAGCGGCCCGGGCATGGGCCTGATCTTTCTGCTGGTCATCCCGTTCTTGTTGAGCATCCCGGTGTCGTTCGTCGCCGCCGAACTCACCACGGCCATGCCCGTCGAAGGCGGATTCTATCGCTGGACCCGCGCCGCCTTCGGAGACTTC
>Ga0074044_10001246_pt1 | contig 23291 bp, 18 predicted proteins | sample BogForMeECP23OM1_FD_94443 | JGI IMG/M metagenome (GOLD analysis project Ga0074044, IMG submission 94443) | Bog forest soil microbial communities from Calvert Island, British Columbia, Canada - Bog Forest MetaG ECP23OM1 | ecosystem: Environmental > Terrestrial > Soil > Wetlands ... | reverse complement strand
ACTTCGTCGGGAATATTGCGCGCGCCCGAGTAATACTGAGTCAGCAGATCGGAAAGAATTTCGTGAACCGGAAATTCCAGGTCCTGAAAGCTCCATCCCTGGGTGCTGGTCAGCTTTCCGCCGCGCACGATTAGAACGATCGCCTCGATGAAGCCGCCTTCGCGGTAGATTCCGAACACGTCCTGGTCGATTCCCCAGTGATGCAGCACGGTTTGCCGCTCGACGGTCTTTTCGATCGCGCGCACGCGATCGCGGATCCGCGCGGCCTGCTCGAATTCGAGCCGCGATGCGTGATCCTTCATCAGCTCGCGCATCTCGCGCAGCAGCTCGAGATTTTTTCCTTCGAGCAACATCTGCGCCGCGTGCAAATGGCGGCCGTACTCATCGCGATCGACCGCCAAACAGCACGGCCCGAGGCATCGCTTGATCTGATATTCGAGGCACGGCCGCGAGCGATTGCGGAACACCGCGTCGGTGCAGGTGCGCAGCGGAAAGACTTTGCGGATGACGTCGATCGTCTCGCGCAGTCCGTCGGCCGAACCGAACGGCCCAAAGTAGCGCCCGCCGTCCTTGACGATCTTGCGCGTGACCGTGATTCGCGGCCATGCGTGATTGGTAATCTTCGCGCTCAGGTACGATTTGTCGTCCTTGAGGCGGATATTGTACTTCGGCCGGTACTGTTTGATCAGATTGTTTTCGAGAATCAGCGCCTCCTTCTCGCTCGCGGTGACTATCGTGTCGAAGTCGCGCACCCGCCGCATCAGGAACCGGACTTGGAAGCGCCCGTCGCCGCCCTCGCGGAAGTATGCGCGCACGCGCGACCGCAGCGATTTGGCCTTGCCGACGTAAAGTACCTTGCCGGCGCGATCGCGCAGCAGATAGACGCCCGGCTCAGTCGAGGCAGCCTCCAACTTTTGGTCGATGGAGGCCGATTCGTTCTCGACTGCGCGCGAATCGCCGCCAGCCCCCTGCTCGGTTTGCGCTGGCGCGTCCTTGGGATACTCGATTAGCGAGCCGTAATCCGGGCCGGTCGGCTCGCCGCCAGTCGCTTCAGGCGGAGTTTCGTTGGCTCCGCGCTTTTCGTTTTGATCTTCCGCAGGCATCGTCGAGGCTATTATAGCCCGTCGGGCGTCCGGCATCAGGAAAGCGAGCAGGCCGAAAAAACGAGGCGCGCCCAGGCTGACGCGCCTCGTTGTGTCTTTTGGGCCGCGAATTTGCGCTTGCGACTTTTGTTTACATACGGTAGCCGGGCAGCCGCGCCTGCATCGCATTGGGATACTCGGCCGGCAACGCGCTCACCTTGTTGAGCGCCGCGAGCTCTGCCGCTTCGAGCCGAAGTCCGATCGCGCCCAGGTTCTGTTCGTTCTGCTCTTCGGTTCGCGCGCCGTAAATCACCGAGCTGATGCCGGGCTGCTGATTCACCCACGCCAGAGCGACCTGCGAGATGGCGCGGCCCCGTTCTTGCGCGATGCGCTCGACGGCTTCAAGGGTCGAGTAGTTTCGCTCGTCGGCGAGCCGATTCCACATATCCATCCTGGCCAGGCGGCTGTCCTTGGGCGGGCGCTGACCCGAACGATACTTGCCGGTCAGAAATCCACCGCCGAGCGGACTCCACGGAATCACGCCGACGCTCTCATAGCGGCACAAGGGCAGAACCTCACGTTCTATTTCGCGCGAAATCAGGCTGTATTGGGGCTGCAGGCAGTCAAAACGCGCGAAATCGTGTTTATCGCTGACCCACAGACTCTTCGCCAGTTGCCACGCCGTAAAATTCGACGCTCCGATATATCTGACCTTGCCTTGACGCACGAGGTCGTCGAGTGCGCGCATCGTCTCTTCTATCGGCGTTTCGAAGTCCCACGAATGCACCTGGTAAAGATCGATGTAATCCATTTTCAGCCGCCGCAGGCTGGCTTCGACTTCCGACATGATATGCCCGCGCGAGAGTCCAATTTGGTTCGGCGCCACCGTCTTGCCCATGAAAGTATTCGCGTTGAAGCGAACTTTTGTCGCGACAATCAAATCTTTTCGCCGCTCGCCGATTATTCGCCCGAGAATTTCCTCCGACGCGCCCGCCGCATAGACGTTCGCGGTGTCGAGGAAATTACCGCCAACCTCAATGAACCGGGCGAGAATTTTTCCCGCCGTAGCTTCATCCGTTTCCCGTCCAAACGTCATGCAGCCAAGGCAAAGTTCCGAAACTTTGAGTCCAGTACCGCCTAATCGCCGATATTCCATGGCCTTTTCGAATCCTCCGCGACCGAGTCTAGTCCGGCCATCGGCCCGTGCAAATCGAAACTTTTCGGCTTTGAATAATCGCTGAAATGAATCGTCTCAATAAATGGGCGCAAACGGCTCTGGCGCCCTCCGGTTGGATGTTCCTCCCACCAGCCGGATTCCGTCCGCAGCGTAAGCGGACGGCCGCTACGAACCGGCGGGCAGTGGAGAGTCCCCCCCTCTTCATGTGCCCGCCATTTTTTTATTTCACCAATCTCCATCATCGCGAACGGCGGGCGTTGCACTCGGGCGAGCTCAGGGCAACTCGAAAATTTCGTTCGCAAATCGCGCCTTAACTTGACAGCGCGCGCTGGCATCGTCATAGCTCATAACTTGATGTTTTCGCGGTGGCTCAGATGGCTGGTGGTCGGGCCGGTTGTATTGTTCGTCTTCGGAGCAATTCTGCTGAGCTGCAGCGGCGGTGGCAGCGGAGCGCCAACCCCAACTGCCGGTCCGGGCTTTGCGCTCGATGCCATGACGATCGCAGATGGCGCCCCGCCCTCGCCTACGTTCACGCCAACCTCGACCAGCAAAAAATCTCCCACGCCCACAAAGTCAGCCACCCTGACGCCGCGTCCCGCATCAACCAGCACCACCTTGTCGAGCTCCGGCCCCAATGCCGTGCCGACCGGCGGGACGGTCGCATTCAATGTAATCGGCACATTCACCAAGGGAGCGAGAGTCCAGTACCAGGACATCACCGCGGGACCGCTCACATTTTGGACCACCCTCGGCGACAGCAATGTGCTGCTGGCGCCTCAATCCGGGCCTCAGGGCGGCCTCTACACGACCGGACTTGAGGGATGTGTCTGTATTCTCGCGAGCAGCAGTTCCGGAGTGAGCAGTCAGTACGTTGGCATCGGCGTTTACGTGGACGTCAACGACCCGCCTCCCGCGGTGGATGGCTGCGGCCCCGGCGGAACCCCCTTTTTGTGCCCGACCCCTCTCCCTACCGCGACGCCGACGCCGAAGGCTGCCGTGCCGGCGGCTTCCGGTACGCCTGCGCCGTCGGCGCGCAGTGCGGGCGTTCTGATGTGGACCTTCGATCCGGGCGCGGAGTTGCGCGGGCGAATCGCGACCGGCGCCGACGGCTCGATATTTTTCATCACTCGTGACGGCGTGCTGCACGGACTGAATTCCGCCGGCAAGGAAACCATGCGTCGCGATGCCGATGGTCTGTCGCCGGCAGTGCTGCCCGACGGGACTGTGGTCGCGATGTCGTCCGGGTCGGAGCTTGCGGCGATCGGTCCCGACGGCGCCACGCTCTGGCAGCTTGAAATCGGCGCGAGCGCGGGACCGCTCGCCGTGACTGATCGTGCGATTTACGCCTTGGCCGGCGCCGACCTCGTGTCTGTCAGCGCCTCGGGCTCTCTCAATTGGCGCGTGAGCGTTGGACCGGTAACTACCGCCGCGACGACACCGGACGGAGTCGTGGTGGGAACGTCGCGCGGCGCGGTTACGGCGCTTGCGTCGGACGGCGCCGTAGTCTGGACGTTTGAGCCGGATGGCGGATTCTCGGGATCGGTTGCCTGCGCCGACGATGTCGTTTACGCGGGCTCGGCCGGCGCCGGCGTGTATGCGATCGACTTGCGCACCGGCAACCCCTTGTGGCACATCGACTCCGCGCATGCGGTAACTACGGGACCGGCGGTCGCTCCGTCGGGAACGATCTTCGTCGGCTCCGACATGATCTACGGCGTCTCTTCCGACGGGCAGCTCCGATGGAAAGATCCGACGCTAAAACCAGGCGAGGCCGGACTGTTCGCGCTCGGCTACGACAGCGTGTTCGACGCGGCGACCGGCGATGTGGGCGCGGTGCTCACCGGCGACGGCAAGTACGTCTGGAGCTCGCGCAGCTTCGGCAGGATCACGACGGCCGCATCGTCGGCGTCGGGGATGCTGTACGTCGGGACCTCGACCGGGCGCATCTTTGCCGTCAGATAAGAATTTTTCGTCTTTCGTTGTTCCCGCCGGACTCGCTTGACCGGGCTCGCCCAAAAAGCCTGACTATAAATGTATGAGCGCCATCGAAATCATCAAGCGCCGTCTCAAGGAAGACCGTATCCCCGAGACTCCCGACGAACTCGGACAAAAGAAAAAGCGCCCGCGCGAAGTCGCGTTCATGGACGTGAACCTGTGCTTCCCATGCGGCAAATGCCCCGAGTTCTGCCCGGTGCAATGCATCGAGTTCCTGGCGCCCGGTTCGCTTCCGGGACGCGGCGTGCAGCCGGTGCAGGACCGCTTTCAGGAATGCATCGGATGTTACATCTGCGTCGAAGTATGCGCGCTGCTGACGGACTACGACGCGGTCAGGATGTACGACAGCAACCTGGTCGAGGAGGCGCTGGGCGTGAAGATCTCGGACACGCCTGCGCCCGAGCCGATCCCGGCGCAGCCGTACGAGGAATATTTCTCGGAAGGCGGGCTCTATCGGCATCTCGGCAAGGGATCGCGCATCCGCGAGAAGATGACCGCCGAACAACGCGCGATCTTCGCCCGCGAGCGCGTCCGCGGCTGAGCCGCGCGCAGCATCATTTCCGCGGTCAATCAGCCGGGAAGCGTTGCTCGTATTCTTCCTCGACTCGGGCGATTGTCAACCACTTGGCTTAATAATTGGAGCGCAGAAAATCGCCTGCCACTTTCCGCGACGCCGTCGACGACAGGGCGCGCGCTCGCTACACTCGGGCACCACAACGGGAGGACGCCAACATGATACGACCGGAACGAATCGGCCACGTCGTGATCAAGGTGCGCGACCTTGAACGCTCCGCCAGGTTCTACAGCGAAGTGATGGGCTTGCAGGTCATGAAGATGGAGCCGGGATTCAAGATGGGGTTCTTCGCCTGCAACGGCCGCGACCATCACGAGATCGCTGCGATCGAGGTCGGGCCCGACGCGCCGTCGCCGCAGTTGCACGCCATCGGCCTCTCGCATATCGCGTTTCGTCTGTGCGACGAGGCCCATCTGCGCGCCGCCTACGACGATCTCAAGGCGCACGGCATCAAGATCGTCACGGCGGTCAATCATGGCGTGACCAAGAGCGTTTATTTCATGGACCCCGATGGCCATCAGCTCGAGGTTTACTGCGACGGTCTGCCCGACGAGGTCGCGAAGTTCCCCGACCCTTACGCGGGCATGGGGAAGCTCGATTTCGCCAGCGACGCGCCCGACTTCAGCGAAGCCTTCGCTGAGCTGTCGAAATGACCGGAGTCGAGCGAAGCATCTTTTTTTGTTTTAATCACACAGGAAGGGCGAAACCCAGCGTGGGTTTCGCTTCCGGATCCCGGGCCCCTCGGCTCCGCGGACTCCGCTTGCGATGACACGAGGGAGCGGATAATCACTTGCGCCGGGCGCGCCAGACTTCGGGCTTCTGCCCGGTCGTCATCTCGGGCAGCGACGTCAACTCGACGCGCTCGGGCGTTATCAGCATCAGGCCGAAGTCCTTGGACTCGGGACCACCGGGCCAGAACTGCGCGAGATCGTAATCGAAGACCTTGCCCTTCCAGATTCGCTTCTTTTCCGCCAGGTCTTCGACGAACTTCGCCTTGCCCGTCACTGTCAGATGAATCATCTCGGCGCCGATCTGGTAGAAGAGTTCAACCTTGGGGTTCTTGTCGATATGACGGGCTTTCGCTGACTTGCGCCCGGTAGCGACCCACACCCGCTCGCCCTCGAAGGCGGGATGCACCACGCGGACCCTGGGCTGCGTTCCCTCGGCAGTCGCGAGATACGCCCAGGTCGCCTTGGCGGCCACCGCGTGGGCCTTGTCCCAAAATTCTGAATCGCTCATCTGAAAAAAATACCTCCGAACGAGTTTCCTAACACGATCACGCGCACCTTTGCATAGCCTGATCGGGTTTACTTTCCTCCCATCTAGCAAGTTCTAACAGGGACGAAGTCCCGCATCTTTGTATTGGTGCTGGGTGCAGGGATCACCCCTGCCCAAGAAGGTGCGGAACCCACGGTGGGTTCCGCATTCAATAAAATGATTTCAGTCCATCAGGCTCCGTGTTCGTATCCCCTTTAGCGCTTGGTCCCTTCCGCGCGACGCTTGATCCCCCGCAGCTGGCGCGCCTGCATGATACCGTGGCCGAAGAGCGCGACCGGCCCCATCAGCCAGCGCGGAAGCCTCGCGAGCAGCGCATAGACGCGTTCGATTGGGCGCGGAGCGGGCGGCGGTTTTCCCGCTCCGCCCGCCGGCCATTGCGAGCTGACCCGTCCGCGCACGAGCAGGCGCGTCCCGCGTTGAGCGAGCGGTTCGAGGAAAAACTCCCAACTCACCAGAAGACCTCCGCCGGCCGCCGGTACGGTCAGAATGAGATCCCGCTCCGGCTGCACCGCGGCAACGATGAACGACTCTTTTACTCCCGGCAGAGACGGCATCACGTCCCCCGGCGCGACCTGCTGAAGGGCCGGAATGATCTCGGTCGCGCTTGGATGGCTGTGATTGTCCACCCAGTCATAGCTGTACCAACCGGCGCGCCCTGAACCCATCTGCACCAGCCATGGCCACACGCACTCGGGCGGCGCGGCGATCGTAACGCCATGCATGACGGTGGCCGCTGGACCGGGGATCAGGAGATCGGCCGGGAGGAATCGTTTGCGCTCCTGTGGCGTAGCGCGGACGCTGGCGGGAAACATGGCTTTGCTCCCGTCTGTTTCCTGATACGGCCCCGGTGACGGGTTTGACACTGTGACTATCCCCTACTAGCTTGGGATTTCCACGCGGAGAAGCGCAATGGAACGCCACGCCCGTCGCGCGCAGGTGCTGCGCCACGCCAAGCGCATCTTTGCCCGCAAGGGATATCACAAGACCAATGTCGCGGACATCATTGCCCGCGCGCGCATCGCCCGCGGCACGTTCTATCTCTATTTCCAGAACAAGAAGGACCTCTTCGAGGAATTGCTCGAGCAGGTGGTGGGCGAGCTGACGCATAGGATTCAACGCATCCGCCCGGGACCGGGAGAGGCCGACCCCGTCGATCAATTGCGCGCCAACCTGACGCGGGTATTGAGCTACGTGCTGGCCGAGCGCGAGCTCACCGACATCCTGCTCAACCATTCCACCGGCTTCGACCACGAACTCGACGACAAGATCCAGGATTTCTACGACCGGATCGCGGCGCTGATCAAGCGCTCGCTCGATCTCGGGATCGAAATGAACCTGGTGCGCAACTCGGACACGCGCGCGGTCTCGTACGCAATCCTGGGCGGAATCAAGGAAGTGGTTGCGATGCTCTCGCGCAGCCACGACCCCGACATCGCGGCGCTGGTCGAGGAAATACTCGGCTTCGGGCTGAGCGGCGTCGCGCGTCCCGAGTTATTTAAATTCGTGCAAGCGCGGGATGAAGCCGGCCGCGAGGCGGGTCCCAACAACGGCTCTTTTTTTGGGCGCAAACTAGACTGACATGTCAGTTTACAGCCAGAGCAAAACCTCCGGCGCGCAGCCGCCCAAGCGGCGCGCGGCGTTCTACGACCTGGACGGCACCCTCGTCGATCTGAACCTGGTGCACGCCGCGATTTTTACGCTGGCCAACGTCGGCGAGTGGAGCGGGCGAGTCTCGTACCTGCTCGGCTTTGCGGCGCGACTCCCGCACTTGTATGTCGCCGAGCGGCGCGACCGCCGGCTCCTGAACACGTTGCTGTTCGAGGCCTTCAAAGGCGTCTCGCGCGACCGGCTGCTCTCGCTCGGCGAGGAATATTGCGAACGCATCGTCATCGGCCGTCTGTTTCCGCGCGGATTGGATTTGATCGAGGCGAATCGCGCGGCCGGAATCGAACCGGTGCTGGTGACGGGTTCTCCCGACTTCATCGTCGCGCCGCTCGCGCGTCATCTTGGCGTCGCCGACTTCGCCGCCAACCGATTGGTCTTCAGCCGCGGCCGCGCGAGCGGCCGGCTGGCCGAGCCCGTGATGGCCGGCGACGAGAAAGCGGCGTGGTGCGCGGACTACGCCGCCGCGCGCGATATCGATCTGGCGGATTGCTGGGGTTACGCCGACTCGCATTACGACATGGCGTTTCTGGCCAAGCTCGGCCATCCCGTGGCCGTCAACCCCGACCGCAGATTGCGCGCCGCCGCGCTCAGCCGGCAATGGCCGGTGATCCGTTTCGAGACCGCCGCGTCTTCAGCGCAGCTTGACGATTTCGACAAGCAACAGGAGCTCAAACAGGACTTCGAACGATCGACGCGAGGCTCGGATGGCGCGGCCTGAAGGAAAGCTCAAGGAACTCAAAACCGCCGAGTTGCGCCATGAAGTCGGTGCGCGCAGCGAGCTGGTGGTCAAGCTCAATCGGCGCTCGGAGCGCCGCGTCATCCCCTATGGCGAGGAATTTCTTTTCGAGAAGCTGCCGGTTGGCACGCGCGTGATCTATCCGCCGCCGCCGCTGGACCCGCTGGCCGACGCCGACCAGGCCATTCGCTACGCGCTCCTGCATCCCGAGAACCAGGACCCGCTGTTCGCGCAGTTGAGTCCCAACATGCGCGTGACCATCGCGATTGACGACATCAGTATCCCGCTGCCGCCCATGCGCCGGCCCGACATCCGCGAGCGCCTCCTCAACCAGGTGCTGCAGACGCTTGCCGATTACGGGGTTGACGATGTTCACCTGGTGATCGCCACCTCGTTGCATCGCCGCATGACCGAAGCCGAAATCCGCCGCGTCGTCGGCGAGCGCGCGTTCAAGCAGTATTGGCCGGAGCGGCTGTACAATTTCGACGCCGAGAACCGCGCCGAGCTTGCGCTGCTTGGCAAGACCGAGCATGGCGAGGAAGTATGTCTTTCGCGGCGCGCCGCGGAGTCCGACCTGCTTATCTACTTGAACGTCAACCTGGTGCCGATGGACGGCGGGCACAAGTCGGTGGCGGTCGGACTCGCGCCCTACCAGAGCCTGCGCCATCACCACAACGTCGCCACGCTGCGCGATTCGCACTCGTACATGGACCCGGAGCGCTCGGCGTTGCATCGTTCGTCGGACCGGATGGGCAGGCTGATTCACAAGTCGCTCAACATTTTCCAAATCGAGACGGCGGTGAATACCCGGATGTACGGCGGGATGCTCGACTTCCTGCAGAAAAACGAAGACCACTTCACCGACTGGGATCGCACCCGCCTGCGCGGCTTTCAATGGACGATGCGCAACATGTCCAACGAGATGCGGCGCGCCGTGCTGCACAACTACGCCGCGCCCTACGGAATGATCGGCGTGTGGGCGGGCGATACCGAGACGGTGCATCGCAACGCGCTCGCCCGCGTGTTCCAGCAATACGCGGTGCCGGTGAAGGGTCAGGCCGACATACTGATTGTCGGCGTTCCATACATCTGTCCGTACAACGTCAACTCGATCATGAATCCGGTGCTCGCGCAGTGCACCGCGATGGGCTACCTGTTCAACATGTATCGCAACAAGCCGCTGGTGCGCGAAGGCGGCACGATGATCATCTGTCATCCGCTGCGCGACGAATTCCATCCCGAGCATCATCCGAGTTACATCGAGTTTTTCCATCGATGCCTGGCCGAGACCACTGACGCCGTCGAGCTCGAGAAAAATTTCGAGCGCGAGTTCGCGCGCAACCCGACCTACATCCATATGTACCGCTACGGCAACGCCTACCACGGCGTCCATCCGTTCTACATGTGGTACTGGGGCGAGCCCGCCCGCCAGCACCTCGGGCGGGTGATCGCGGCGGGATGCGAAGAGCCTGAGGTCGCCGCGCGCCTTGGATGGGAGCCGGCGGACACGCTCGGTGAAGCGATCGCGATGGCGACTTCGGAGCTCGGACGCTCGGCGTCGATAACCTACCTTCACTTGCCGCCGCTGGTGATCGCCGATGTCGAGTAGCAACGGCAAACACAACGGCGAGGTTCGCGGCGGGTCGGCGATGCCGCCGCTTGGGCAGGTGCTCGCAGGCCGCCGCATCCTGCTTACGGGAGCAACCGGATTTCTCGGCAAAGTGTTTCTCGCAATTCTCCTGCGATGGCATCCCGAGATCGAGCGCGTCTATCTGCTGATTCGCGGCGACCGGCGCAGCAGTGTCGGGCGCCTTCGCCGCGAGATTCTCGACTCGCCGGTGTTTGCGCCGCTGCGCGAACATCTCGGCCAGAAGTTCGACCGCTATATCGAAGCCAAGGTCGTCGTCGTTCCCGGCGACATCACCACCGAAGGTCTGCTGGGCGAAGAAGCCAGGCCGTTCAAGCCGGGCAGCCTCGACGCGGTCGTCCACAGCGCGGGGCTGGTGAACTTCGAGGCCTCGCTGGAAAAGGCGATCGAGGTCAACACCACCGGCGTCGCCAACGTGATCGAGTTCTGCCGCAAGCTCGGCGCCGCGATGATGCATGTCTCGACCTGCTACGTCGCCGGCAGCGCCGACGGCCATCGCTACGAAGACGACATCCCGGAGAACTGGTGCCCCGACGGGCGCAGGTCGTTTCGGCTCGAGCGTGAGATTCGCGACGCGCTCGCGGCGATCGAACGCGTGCACGCCGAGTCGCGCGATCAACTGCGTCATGCCGGCTTTCGCGGCGACGCCGGCGCCGACGCCGACGCGCCGCGCGAGTCCGCCGTCGAGCATCGCCGCAAGCGCTGGGTCGAAGAGCGCCTCAAGGACATCGGCCGGATGCGCGCGCAGAGTTGGGGATGGCCCAACACCTACAGTTACACCAAGAGCCTTGGCGAACAGTTGGTGCTCGCCGCGCGCGGTACTCTCAACGTCACTGTCGTGCGCCCGGCGGTAATCGAAAGCGCGCTGCGCGATCCCTTTCCCGGATGGAACCAGGGCGTCAACACCAGCGCGCCGCTGACCTATCTTGCCGGCCGCGGCTACCGCTTTTACCCGGCCAGGGCGGAGTTGGTGCTCGACGTCATCCCGGTCGATCTCGCGGCGCATGCGATGATTCCGATCCTCGCCGCGCTGCTGTCGCGGACGCACAAGCCCATCTACCAGCTTTGCACTTCGGATCGGAATCCGCTCCCGATGCGCCGGCTGGTCGAGCTGACCGCGCTCAGCAACCGCCGCGAGCATCGCAAGGACGGCGGCTCGATGCGCTGGCTGGGGCCCCATCTGGAAGCGGTCGTCGTCTCGCAGAATACTTACGACCTCGCCAGCCGCAAGCTTCCGCAAATTCTCAAACAAGCCGCAGCGCTCGCGCGCAGCGTGCTGGGCGAGGAAAATCAGCGCGCCAAAAAGATCGAGAGCGGAATCGATGAATTCAAGCAGCATACCGACCTCGCGCGCGAACTGGTCGAGGTCTATCGTCCGTACATCCAGCAGCTCGTTTATACTTTCCACGCCGGCAACATTCGCGCGCTTTACGCGACTCTCAAACCCGCCGACGCCGAGCGCCATCCGTTTCGTCCCGATCTGATCGATTGGCGCGACTACTGGATCAATATTCATCTGCCGGGACTGCGCCGCCATATTTTCCCGCAACTCGAGCTCCACGCGCGCGGCCGGCCAAAATCACTGCCGCGTCATCGCAGTCTCGTCGATATGCTCGATCGCGCCGCCGACCGCTACGCTTCCCGGGTCGCGATGATCGCGCGCCGCCCGTCGGGCGAGCAGACGCAGACCACCTATCGCGAGCTGCGCGACAAGGCCCGTCGAGCGGCGCTGCTGCTCGCCACGCGCGGAATCAAGCCGGGCGACCGCGTGCTTCTGCTCGGCGAGAACTCGCCCGATTGGGTGCTGGGCTATTTCGCGATTCTGTGCGCCGGCGCCATTGCGGTGCCGCTCGACCAGTTGATTTCCGCCGAGGAACTCGCGCCCATCTGCAAGATCGCCGAGCCCGCGGCGGCGCTGCGCTCGAGCGCGGTTCACCAGCGCCTCGGCTCTGCGCTCAGCGCTGCCCATCCAAAACTCATCGAACTCGACCTGGCCGAGCTCGCGCGTCCATTCATTCTGCGCGGCGATGCGAAAGCTCCGCCCGCGCCGCCCGAGAGAAAGGCGCTGGCGTCGATCCTGTTCACCTCCGGCAGCACCGGCGCGTCCAAGGGCGTGATGCTGTCGCATGGCAACTTCGCCGCCGAAGTCGCGATGCTGTCGCGCGTCTTTGTCCTCGGCGCCGACGACGTGGTGCTGTCGCTGCTGCCCCTCCACCACGCCTTCGAGTTCACCTGCGGGATGCTGCTGCCGCTGGCCAGCGGCGCGACGATTGTCTATCCGCTCGGGCTCGATGCGAAAACGCTGTCGCGCACGCTCGCCGACGTCCGCCCGACCGCGCTGATCGGCGTGCCCGCGGTGTGGGAGGCAGTCCATCGGCGCATCGTCGATGAAGTCGAAGCGCGCGGTCCTTTTTACCACGCCGCCTTCGACAATCTGCGCGATCTCAATCGCCGGCTCGGCGCGAACTCGGGATTCAACTTCGGTTCGATCGTTTTCCGCCAGGTTCATTCCGCGCTGGGCGGCCGGCTGCGGCTCGCCGTCAGTGGCGGTTCCGCGCTGCCCCATCGCGTCGCGGAGTTTTTCAGCGATATCGGAATCCCACTGCTCGAAGGTTACGGTTTGACTGAAGCCGCGCCTGTTCTATCCGTCGCGCGGCCCGACGAAACGCTGCAAGTCGGTGCGGTAGGACGGCCGCTCAACGAAGTCGAGATCAAGCTCGTGCCCGCAACCGGTCCGATCGGCGAGATCGTCGCGCGTGGGCCAAACGTGATGGCGGGTTACTATCGCAATGAAGCCGCCACCGCCGAAGTTCTGACCGACGGATGGCTTCACACCGGAGACCTCGGGCGCCTGGACGACGACGGCCGCTTGTACATCGTCGGGCGCGCCAAGGAAGTCATCGTCGATTCCGGCGGCAACAACATCTACATCGAAGAGTTGGAAGAAATTTACGGCCGTTCGCAGTACGCCAGGGAGATGGCTGTCGTCGGCTTGAAGGTCGGCCAGGGCGAGCAGGTCGCGGCGCTGGTCGTGCCCGCCTACTCACGCGGAGAGAGCCGCCGCGCCGTCGAAGATCGGCTGCGCGGCGACTTCGACAAAGTCGCGCGCGAACTCAGCGCGCACAAACGAATCCGAATCCTCCGCTTCACCGACGCCGAACTGCCGCGCACCCGCACCCGCAAGATCAAACGCGCCGACGTCGCCGCGATCTTGCGGCGGATGCTCGAGGTTCGCCAAAGCGAAGCCGACGCTGATACCGCGAACCCCGAGGTCGAGACCTGGCTCGCCGAGGCGCTCGCGCTAATCGCCACCGAGCCGGTCAACATCGCGCCGGCGACGCGGCTGATCGAGGACTTGGGCCTCGACTCGCTCGCACTCGCCGAAATCGGCGAGCTGATCGGCGAGCGCGCGAGTCGCGAGATTGCACCGGAGGAAATTGCCGACCTGCGCACCGTCGCCGACCTCCAACTCCTCGCCACGCAACCGGGCGGCAACGGACGCCATCGGATGCCCTCGTACGCAAAGTTTGCCGAACCCTACGTTCCGCGCCTGCCGGCGCCGCTGAAATGGCTGGGCCGTGCTGCGGTGCGCGGAGCGGAGCGCGCAATTTTCGACGGCTGGCTTAAGCCCAGGATCCTCGGCCGCGGCAATATCCCCGCCAATCGCAACTTCATCGTCGTCGCCAATCATTCAAGTCATCTCGACTTCAGCCTGGTCGGTTACGCGCTGGGCGCGGACGATATCCGGGTGCTCGCCGCCAGGGATTATTTCTTCAACACGCCGGCGCGGCGTTTTCTCGCGTCGAACTTCACCTCGCTGATGCCATTCGATCGCGAACGCGCGCAACTCGAATCTCTCGAAGACGCGCTCGCCGAGCTTGCCCGGGGACGCAGCGTCCTGATGTTTCCCGAGGGCACCCGCTCGGCCGACGGTGAAATCCACGAGTTCAAGAGTGGCGCCGGATTCCTGGCCTTGCGCAGTCGATGCGACGTGCTGCCGCTGCTGATTCGCGGAACCCATGACGTCATGGGCAAAGGCAGCCTCATCCCGCGGCGCCATCCCGTGGAAGTTAGAATCGGCCGCGCGATCACCGCCGCCGAGCTGCGCGAACTGGCTGAGAGTTCCGAAGGCGCCGGCGCCTATCGCAAAATCGCCGACCTGATGCGCACCGCGGTCACCGCACTATCCGGCTCGCGCCCGAAGCTCACGCTGACCTCCGATGCGGCAAGCGCGCCCTCAAGCGGCGCCGAACCGCTCAAGCACGCGCGTTCCAGGACCGATCGCTCGCCCGAACTGCCGCGCGGCCACGCCAAAGCCTGATGCCTGGTTTCTTTCGCAGATTCGCGCTGGCGACGCTTGCGCTGCTGCTCGCGTGCACACCGGCGTTCGCGTGGGACGCCGCGACCCATCGCGAGATCACCTATTTGGCCATCCAGACGTTGCCGCCCTCACCGCTCAAGAATTTGTTCATCAAGAATCTCTCGCGGCTCGAATATTTTTCCGTTCAGCCCGATGTTATCCGCGCGAAGTACGGTGACGAAGCCGAGAAAATCCGCCATTACATCGATCTCGAGTACTATGGCGCCGATCCTTTCGACGCCCTCGTGCCGGACCGCAATGCGATGAACAGGCGCTTCGGAACAGCGGCGCTGCTCCGCTCCGGCACTCTTCCATGGACTATCGTCGAGTTCTCCAATGCGTTCGAACAGGCGTGGCCTGGCGGTAGTTGCAACGAACTGCTTCGACTCGGAGGGTTCCTCGCACACTACGTCGGCGACGCGAGTCAGCCGCTGCATGCCACGGTGCATTACGACGGCTACCAGGGAGACCGCGGAGTTCATATGCGAATCGAGCGGGCCGCGGACGACGACGTCCGTGAACTTTCCTTCTCCGCGCGGCCCCTGGCCCACCTGGTCACCGTCGATTCGGTGTGGCAAACCGCCATCGCCGAAATTCGCGACTCCAACTCCCACATCCCGGAACTGCTTCAGGCCGATCGCGCTGCGCGCCGCCAATCCTCGGGCGGCCGCGACGCCTACGACGACGCATTGATGAGCCGCGCACGGCCGATGCTGGCGGGACAAATCGCGCGTGCGGCGTCCGTGCTCGCCTCGATCTGGCTCTACGAGTGGAAGCGGGCCGGCAGTCCTCCCGGATGTGCTGCTGCCTACTCCAGCCCCGTTCTGCCGCCGGCGTTAAGGTGACGCTGGAATAGTTGCCCGCCGGATGGTTACATTGTTGGATCATGGTTGACTGGTTCAGCAATCGCCACGACCTTGGCCCGCGACCAACTCGCGGCGACCGCCGGCCGTCGGTAAGCGTAATCTCGGATGAATTGTTGGTCGGCGAATATCCCTGCCAGGCTGATATCGGTTGGCTGAAGGATACCTACGGGATCACCGCGGTTCACAATCTCCAGGACGACGACGATCTGCGCATAAACGGGCTGGATGACGGCCGGCTGAGCGCGGAGTACACGGCGCATGGGATCGACTATGTGCGCACGCCCATCCAGGATGGCAGCGCAGACGCGATGGCCGAGCAGCTCGAAGCTGCGCTCCACGATCTTCGGGATCTGGTCGATGCTGGTTCCCGCGTCTATCTGCATTGCAACGCCGGGATGAACCGCGCACCCACCCTGGCGATTGCGTTCCTGCGCGCGTATCGGCAAATGTCACTCGAAGAAGCGATGAGGCTGGTGAAAAAACAGCGCGCGTGCGGGCCGTTCATGACGGTCCTCGAAGAGTATTTCGGGCCGCGCGATTACAAGCCGGACAAATGACTTGACCTCTTCAGGCGCAGCCGGAAGTTTGTCGCGGGCGATCCCGCGGCAGAAATTTCTCACGGCCTGCGCGTGGGGTGTGCATCTATACACCGCTCTGGGCGCGGCGCTCGGCCTGCTCGCGATCTACTTCGCCTCGCAACGCGACTTCCGCGCGTCGTTCCTCGCGATGGGCGCGGCGACGATTATCGATTCCAGCGACGGTCCCCTCGCCCGCTGGCTGATGGTCAAGACGCGCGTGCCGAGCTTCGACGGCGCGCTGCTCGACAACATCGTGGACTACCTCACCTACACCGTGGCGCCGGTGTTTTTGATGTTGGAAGCGGGGATCATACCGGGTTCGCGGTGGGGCCTGGGGCTGGCGTGCTTCGTCATGCTCGCAAGCGCTTACGGATTCTGCCGGACGCAAGCCAAAACCGAGGACAATTACTTCCTCGGCTTCCCCAACTATTGGAACCTGGTCGCGTTTTATCTTTTCTGTCTCGGCGCCGGCACCGTCTTCAATGTTGCCGTGCTGCTGCTGCTGGCCGCGATGGTGTTCATGCCGCTCAAGTTCATTTATCCAAATCGAACCGTCCCGTTGCGCCCGGTCACGCTCACGCTTGGAATAATCTGGGCGTTGGTGACGGTCGCGGCGCTTCTGATGATGCCGGCTGTGAATCCCATTTTGTTGTGGGCCGGCCTGAGTTTCATCGTTTACTACTTCATTGCGTCGTTCGCGCTTCAGGCGCGCGCCGCACTCAAGTCCAATCGTAGCCGCGTTGATCTGCATGCCTGAATCCGAGCTTCATACCGCGACCGCCGCCTGCGAGTCATGGCTCGAGGTGATCGATTCCGATTCTCCCCTGCTCCTGATTACGCCCCACGGCGGCCGCGCCGAGCCCCGCACGCGCTCGCTGCCCGATCCCAAGGTCAACGACCTTCATACCGCCGACATCACGCGCGGACTTGCGGCGCGACTTGGCGCGTCGGCGCTGATCAACGTCGCGATGGATCGCAATCGGCTCGACTGCAACCGTCTCTCGCAAATAATCGAACGCGCGCCGTGGCTGCTCGAAATCATCGCGGACCGGGTCGGCGCAATCGTCGCGCGTCATGGCCGCGCCACGGTGCTGCTCATCCACGGATGGAACATTATCGAGCCGCGCCTCGATTTCGGACTCGGCCTGCGAACTTCAGGCGGCGAACTGCGGCCGCCCGGTTCCGCTTGCGTCTCGGCCAGCGACGCTTTCATCAACGGCCCTCTCGCCGGGCTCGCCCACCGCCTGCATCAGCACGGAATCAAGCCGACCTATGGCATGCGTTACCCGGGCGGCGGCCTGCAAAACCTGTTGCAGGCATTCACCGCGCGTCATCGCCAGAGTCCCAACGCGCCGCTCAGATCGATTTCCGAAACCGCCATGAACGGTGTCGTCGATGCGGCCCAACTCGAACTGTCTGTCTCGATCAGGATGCCCGGCGAGTTGCGCGCCCGCTGCGAAGACGCCATCGCCCAGGTCTTCTCGGCAAACGGCGCCGATTCGCACGCCCCGCGCGCACCTCTCATTGTAAATCGCACGCCGCGCCCGCCGGCAGCCAGGTCCGAAATCGGCGCGGCCGCAACGGTCGCGGCACCCGGACGCGTCGGGATCGAATTCTACGACCCGGCGGCGCGTTTCGGCGCGATGGCGAGCTTCGACGTCGGCGGCGCCGGCATGGGCGCCCGAATCATGATGCTGTTCGATCGCCATCGCGCGGCATTATTTACCGCCGAAGGCCGTCCGGCGCGTTCCAGCAGCGCCGTCACTCACGGTCCGCTCTCGCTCAGGCGCGAGGGCGAATCGATCGTGCTCGCGTTCCGCGGACCCGCGGTGATCGTGCCCGACGCTACCGCGTATCTAAGCATCGAAAGCGCGCTGGCTTCGGGCCGGCTGGACGGCAACGCCGAAGTTAACGCGCGTTTCGAAATCGATCCTGCCGGCGGTGAGTTCGACTTCGACCGGATTCTGTCCTCGCCCGGCGCCGCGCAGGATGCTGGGTCGTCGAGCGCTTCATTCGGGCGAATTGCAGGACAGGTTCGCGTTGACGGCACCGCACGCGCGCTGAACGGGTTTGCGCGCGCAGGAATGTCGTTCACTGGACTGGGGCCGCAGAAATTCAGCGCGCGGCGGATGATTTGGGCGTGTTTCGAAGACAAAGAGGCGCCGCGCGCGCTCGAAGCCCGCGCGCTCGCGCCACGCGATGCGCCGCCAGCTCAGAGCGCCAGGATTCTCGGCGCCGGCGGCTGGTTGCCGTGCGAGCTGCGCGATCTCACGATCGATACCGCCTCGGTCGAGCAACCGCCGCATCGTATTTTCGCATCGTTAACGCGCCCGGATGGCTCGTCATGCGAACTCGAGGGCAGCGTCGAATGCTTCATTCCGCTGTCGCGCCCCGGGCCCGAAAAGTCACGCATCTATACGTCACTCGGATTCGCGAGCTTCCGCACAGGCCCCTATCGCGGGGCCGGGATGTTTGAATATTCGCGCGCCACCGACTCGGTGCTGACCGCGGCCGACGAGAGCGACGATTCCGATTCCGATTGAGGCGCGGCTCTATGCGGGCGTATCCGCTGCCCGAGCGCGCGTGGCGACCATCGCTTCGACCTGGCCCGCGATATCGGCGAGCACTTTGCCGGTAGGCGTGGACCCGTACTCGCGAACGAACAGCACGCCGCGATCGCTGCTGTCCGCAAGCCGCGGTTCAAACGCGAGCCGCGCCAGTATTGGCACCGCAGCCTCGCGCGCGATTCCATGGAGATCGCCGCCTGGCCATAGAGGCCGAACCGAGCGGCATCCGTCGCAGTTGAAGCCGGCCATATTCTCCACGATGCCGACGATTGGCGCGCCGATCGCGCGGCCGATTTTTATCGCCTGACGCGTGGCCAAGATGTTCTGTGCCGACGGATGACTGAGCAGCAGGACGCCGTCGAGCGCTACCATGGCAGCCACCGCGTACAATCGATCGAGGCCGGTCGCCAGATCGATTATCAACAAATCCACGCTCCCGAACTGCGCTTGCGCCAGGATTCGGCTCAGCGCTTCGCGATAGCTCAGTTCCACGGGCAGCGTCGGGGCAGGCGCCACCGGCTCGGCGCCGTTGGCACTATCGATTTGATCGTAATCCTGCGCAAAGCTGATCGGCGGCGCTTCGCCGCCAGTGAGCTGATCGCTCGAAACTACGCGCAGGCCATGCGGCCCCGCAGCCGGCTCGATTCCTTCGATCATCGGATAGCGCCGCTGCGGTTTCATCCCGAGCATCGCCGCGACACTGGGCGAATTCAGATCCGCATCAACCAGTGCAACCTTGCGCCCTTTCATCGCCAACGCCACCGCGATATTCACGGCGAGCATGCTCTTGCCGACGCCGCCCCGAGCGCTTGCAAGAGCGATCGTCGCGCCGACGCCGGAAAGATTGGTGCGAATCCGCTCGCGAGCGCCGGCTAAATCGACGGATGGTCCAACGGATCCACCGCTTTCAATATCGGAAAATATCCTCATTAGCCGGTTGCTGAAATCCTGATGCGCCGATCGTAGCGATCGTTGACAGCTGCGGCTCCGCGCAAGCTGCTGCGCTTAGAATGACTGGTTTGGGCCGCGCGGTAAACATGCCCGCGGTGGCGCGCGAATAGCGCGTCGCGGTACCCATCTTTTTGAATTATTTTCGCGCCGCGGCGCGCCGCGCTAGGCGCTGTCGTCGTCAGCGTCGGTCGAACCTATTTTGCGATAGGTATTGCGCTCGTCGTCGATTCGCCGCTGCGATTTCGCCTCGCGCTCCTGCTCCTGCTGACAATCCCGGCACAGGCGCGAGAACGGCATCGCTTCGAGCCGTTCCTCGGCGATCTCCAGTCCGCAGGACTCGCAGACGCCGTAAGTGCCTTCGTCCAGACGCTCGAGCGCGTCGTCGATCTGCTTGAGCTTGACCCGTTCGCGGTCCGACAGGATGAAGTTGATCTCGCGATCGCGCTCTTCGGACGCGAGGTCGTAGGTGTCCATGCCCTCGTCCTTGTTGCCTTCGCGTTCAGCGCGCAATTCGGAATCGATCTCGCCGAGCAGTTTGTTTTTTGTTTCCTGCAGTTGCTCGCGCGTTTTGGCAAGGAACTTCTTTCGGTTCGCTGCAACTGCTCTCTTCGCCATTGAATTTGCGACTCCCGCTATATTAGGCGGCCGCGCCGGCGACGGTTGCGTGCAGGTCGTAGCTGAGCGCGTTGTCGATTCGTGCGCGGACGAACTCGCCCGCCTCCGCCTCGCCCGCCAGGAATACGGAGCCATCGATTTCCGGCGCTTGACCGGACGTTCGCCCGCGCAGTCGCGTGGCGCGTCCGGGCATCGGGCCCTCGACCAGCACCTCCATCTCGCGTCCGACCAGGCCGCGATTCCTGGCCAGCGAAATTTCCGCCTGCGTCGCCATCAAGCTTGCCCGTCGCGCGCGCTTGACGCGCTCGGGCACCTGGTCCGGCAGGTTGCAGGCGGCGGTATTCTCTTCGCGCGAGTAGGTAAACACTCCCACGCGATCGAACTGCTGATTGCGAACAAAATCCACCAGGCGTTTGAAGGCGGCGTCCGTCTCGCCGGGGAAGCCGACAATAAACGATGTCCGCAGCACGACGCCCGGGATGCGCCCGCGTATGCGGTCAAGCAGCTTGACCAACGCCGCGCCCGAGCGCTCGCGGCGCATCGCCCGCAGCATCGCATCGTCGGCGTGCTGCAATGGCATGTCGATATACTTGACGACCTTGGGCAGCTCCGCGATTGCGTCGAGCAGCTCGGCGGTCACGAAATTCGGATAGCAGTAGAGCAGCCGTATCCAGCGCAGCTCGTCGATCGTCGACAGTTCCCGGATCAACGCCGCGAGCGACGACGGCTCATCGAGGTCGCGGCCGTAGGCGGTCAAGTCCTGGGCGATCAAATTGATCTCGCGAACGCCGGCGGCCGCCAGGTTGCGCGCTTCGGCGACGAGGTCCGCCAGGGGGCGGCTCTCATGCAGGCCGCGAATCTTGGGGATAATGCAGAAGGCGCACTTATGATTGCAGCCCTCGGAAATCTTCAAGTAAGAGGTGAAGAAATCGCCGGTCTTGATTCGCGCGATTGCCGCCGTCGGCAGCAGATGCGCCGCACCGGCATACGGAATCGGCCGCATCTCGGGCGCTTCGGTGCGCCGCAGCAGCTCGGGCAGATCGAGGAAGTTGCCGGTGCCGACGAACACGTCCACTTCGGGCATCGCGGCGGCGAGCTCGCTGGCGTAGCGCTGCGACAAACATCCCGCAACCACCAGCCGCTTGCCAACGCCGCGCCGCTTGAGCTCGGCCGCTTCGAGGATCGCGTCGATCGATTCCTTCTTGGCCGCCTCGATAAACGCGCAGGTATTCACCAACAGCACTTGCGCCTCTTCGGGGTCGAGTGTGATCTCGAATCCCGCCGAGTTGAGCGCGCCCAGCATCAGCTCGCTGTCGGCGAGGTTCTTGGGGCATCCAAGCGTGACTAAGTGAACCTTTTCCATGGCAGAACCGGGAAAACTTACGGGGTCCTTAAAAATACCCGCCGCATCCACGCGAGGCAATCGCGGTCCAAAGCATCATCGCGGCGATTGGGTTTTTCAGTTCTTCCGAAGGTCACGGCGCAGCCGGCGCCGTCACGACGTCCGCGCCCGGCGGCGCCTTGAATGCGAAAATCGAATCGGGCAGTTCCACGTTATCATGAACGTCGCTGAAGTCGATCTTGGTCGTGTCGCCAAGCTGGTCGGTAAGCGTCAACGTAATCAGATTATAATTGTTCGGATCGAGTCCGACTTCAACTTTGTAGCCGCCCGTCTTCGCGTCGAGGATCAAATCGATCAGACCGGTGGGCTTCGCGGGAGTTGCGAATGCGGCCTTGAAGTCGCGGTTGATATTGCCGATTCCGAGCAGGAACGACGGCGCGCTGCTCGATTTGAGCGCCTGCTTGAGCGGGGTTTCGACGACCTGGTTGAGCTCCGGATCGTAGCTGTAGAGCGTCTCGCCGTCGCTGACGATCGTTTGCACCTCCGGCGCCTGGAACTCCCAGCGCATGCGTCCGGGCTTGCGGAATGAAACCGTGCCCTGGCGTTTGCGTTTCGGCGCGCCGACGGTCGCGATCTCTTCGCTGAATTTCGCCGAGAATGAACTGGTGTTCCGGTAATGGCGCTGCAGGCGATCCAGCACATGCTTCAAATCTTTGCCGGCGGCGGCACTGGACGGTGCGATGGCCTCGGATTGAACGGGTGCGGCGATGGCGAGGAACATCACGATTGCCGGAAAGATCGCTTTCCACATAATTGCGGGAAAGCCGCCGCCGCTCATCGCACGCTGTGCAAGCGGACTTCGCGCGGCTTGGCGCCGTCCGCGGGCATCACGATTCCTTCGCGCTCCATCTGCTCGACCATCCGGGCCGCGCGATTGTAGCCGATTCGCAGCCGCCGCTGGATCATCGAGATCGACGCCTGGTTGGTCTCCATCACGATCCGCACCGCCTCGTCGTACATTTCGTCCTGCATGTCGGCGCCGAATCCCGCCCCCTCTTCCTCGCCCGGAGCTTTGGTGTCGAGGATTTCCATGCGGTATTCGGGCGCGCCCTGCTCACGCAGGAAATCAGCGAGCCTGCGAATTTCATGCTCGCTGACGAACGGCCCGTGCAGGCGGCGAAGTCTCACGCTGCCGGGCGGCATGAAGAGCATATCGCCGGCCCCGAGCAGGCGTTCGGCGCCGATAGAATCGAGAATCGTGCGCGAATCGACCCGCGACGCCACCTGGAGCGAGATTCGCGCCGGCAGGTTCGCCTTGATAAGCCCGGTGATCACATCCACCGACGGACGCTGGGTGGCCAGGATCAGATGAATTCCCGCGGCCCGCGCCTTTTGCGCCAGCCGCGTGATATCGCGCTCGACCGTCTTGCCCTCGCCGAGCAGCAGATCGGCGAGCTCGTCGATGACGATCACGATCTTCGGCAGCTTGCGATGCTCGATCGCGCCGACCGCCGGCTGATTGGGATCGTCCGACGCCGCTACGCTCTGCCCTGCCAGCTTGAGCTGCGCGATCGAAACGCCCGAAGCCAGCGCGTGGTTGTAGCCGTCGATATTGCGCACGCCCAGCTCGCGCATCCGGATGTACCTGCTCTCCATCTCCTGCGTCGCCCACAGCAGCGCGGACGCGGCCTTCTGCAGATCGACGACGACCGGCACCAGCAGATGCGGAATATTGTCGTACACCGACAATTCCAGCATCTTGGGATCGACCAGAATCAGGCGCACGTCGTCCGCGGTCGCGTTGAACAGAATCGACGCGATCATCGTGTGGAGCGAAACCGACTTGCCGGTTCCGGT
>Ga0074044_10001245_pt1 | contig 23314 bp, 25 predicted proteins | sample BogForMeECP23OM1_FD_94443 | JGI IMG/M metagenome (GOLD analysis project Ga0074044, IMG submission 94443) | Bog forest soil microbial communities from Calvert Island, British Columbia, Canada - Bog Forest MetaG ECP23OM1 | ecosystem: Environmental > Terrestrial > Soil > Wetlands ... | reverse complement strand
CCGCCTGCGGCTATGATACAACTTGATCGGAGTCTGCTCTAATAGGCGAGGCAGTTGTCGTAGCTGGGGTATCCGCAGTATCCGTAGCCGTAGCCACAATAGCCATAATCGGCGTAGTAGGGGTCGACGCCGCCACCGAAGAATCTATCGCCGAAGCGGCGATGGAACCCTCTGTCGGCGAAGCGGCCACGCAGCCCTCCGTCACCGAAACCGCCATGGAAGCCTTCACTGCCGAAGCCGCCATGGAAGCCTCCACCGCCGAAGCCGCCATGGAAACCCCCTCCCCCTCCGGAGCGAAAACCCGCCACAGCTGGGGTCGTCGCGATCGACAGACCGAGGGCAAGGGTCGCCAAGGATCTGGCAATCGATCTAAAGAGCGATACATGCATAGCCTCTCCAATCGGTTAGTTTGAGCCCGCAGGGCTCGAGGAAGATGGAGAGGGTGGCGGCGGCCGGTTACGTCCTAATTTCAGGAGTCCAGGTATCGGGTTGCATTCGTAACGTTTGCGTTGCGGCCCGGCTGTATTCAAACCCTGCGCCAGTAGCGACGGCTTACGGCATTACGATGACAGTGCGCTGGGAGGCCGGCGAGGAGTAGGTGGTGCAAGTCCACTGCGGTGAAGGAGTAGCGAACCACTCCGGCCCCGAGCCGTGCGTTTTCGGTCGCGAGGCCGGAGACGAAGCGTCGGCAGGGGATGCATAGGCCAGCCATCGAGCCGCGGAATTATCAATCGGGACGCCGACGCTTTTGTCACGGCGGAAGGCAATACGGGGGTGCGTCAACGCGAGCGTCCCGCGAGGTCTCAGACCCTGGCATGTGCGCAAGCTCCACGCTCGCAAACCGGGAGGTCTCACGCTCGGCCGTCGGCGCGAGCCAAAGGTCCGCATCGCCTTCCCAGCTTGGTGTCCGGAGCGTGCCGCCCTCATCCGCGTTCTCCTTGGCCCCCGCCCTTGGCTCCACCGGCTCCTCGGCCAGTCACGGGAAGGCGAGAAGCCGAAGCCGATGACGCACGGGGGTGAGAGAGACTGAAAAAGGAGGAACGGTTCACCGCGCTCCTGCACCATGTCGACGCCGACGAACTGCGCGCCGCCTACTTATATTGACCCTCGCCTATGGTCGGGTTGCGCCGGTTCAGGATTGGCGCTTGGACCGGCCAAGCGTAGACTAACGCCTCGGACACCACCCATGGACGAAATTCTCGAGCGCCAGCAAGCCCCGACCCGCCACCGCCTCGACGTCGGCGCCTATTACAAGATGGCCGAGGCCGGGATCCTCACGCAAAACGACCGCGTCGAGCTGATCGGCGGGGAGATCTTCGACATGACGCCGATCGGAGCCGCGCACGCGGGAAAGACCAACCGGCTCAACCGGCTCTTCGCGCGCGCCGCGGCCGACGGCCTTGTCCTCGTCAGCGTGCAGAGCCCGCTCAGGCTCGACGCCTACAACGAGCCCGAGCCTGACGTGATGCTCCTCAAGCCGAGGGAGGACGATTGTCAGGGCCGCCATCCGGGCGCGGCCGACGTCCTTCTCCTCGTCGAACTCTCCGAAAGCTCGCTCGTCCATGACTGCGGGACCAAGCTTCCGCTCTACGCAAAGTTCGGCGTGCCGGAAGTCTGGATTGTCGATCTTCGGGGCGCGGCGATCGAGGTTTACCGCGAGCCGGCGGGCGACGCCTACGCCCTTAAGGAACGGCTGACCTCCGGATCGCTGGCGCCGGTCCTCGTCCCCGGCGTCACGATCGACGCCGGCGAGCTGCTTGCGTGACCGCAAGCCTCTGATTGCGACCGCCCATCTCGACCGGCTGAAACGGCGCCGCGCACGGAAATGACATGGAGGTTGTCATGCCGCGGATGCTGAACGAGGTCATCGCCTCTCTTCCGGAGGCGGAGCGAGCAAAGATCGAGGCGCGGGCGCGCGAGCTCATCGCCGAGGAAATGTCGCTGCAGGACCTGCGCAAGGCCATCGGAAAGACCCAGACGGCGATCGCCAAGCGGCTCAAGGTCGGACAAGACGCGGTCTCGAAGCTCGAGACCCGGAGCGACATGTACATCTCGACTCTGCGCAGCGTCCTTGAGGCGATGGGCGGCGAGTTGGAGCTGATCGCGCGCTTCCCCGACTGGCCGCCGATTCGTCTTAAAGAACTTGGGGCGGCTTCACCGCGCCGAAAGCGCGATCGCCGGGCTGCGGCATAGCCGGGTATTCCCCGGCTGCGACTACCACCAGGAAAATGGTGGTGGAACCCGCCAAAAAGATTCGGCAACGGCCGCGCGGCCGAGAGGCCATGTCACCCGGCCAACAGATCGTCGATCGATTTGGCGTTCGCCGCGGCGAAAGGGTTCACCAGACGGAGGCCGTCGAGGTTCCGCCCGTCCTGCATGTCTTCCGTCAGCAGCGCCTTGGCGCGGGCTTCAGCGGACGCCGCACAGACCACGCAATCCCAGAGCTGCATGCGATGCGCGCGAGCCAGTTCGGACGCTTTGTTGATAATGGCGTCGGTCGTCGGCGGCGTGATGAACACGGACTGGTAGAGCAATGCCTGCCGGATCGCATCCTCGAAGGAGGCCGGCAGGCGACGCTGAACGAAGCGAAGAAATTCTCCGAGCGCCTGCGCCGGTATGACGCCATTCCGCGCAGTCCGCAGGATCAGGTCGGCGGATCGCATTCCCTTTTCCGAATCGGGCTCGATTTCGGCGTAGATGAGGATGTTGCTGTCGATCGCGACGCGGATCATGCCGGGTCGTCGCCATATTTATCGTCCTCCGTGATGGCCCCGACACGGCGACCCGATCCGCGCTTCGATCGCAGGCTTTCCTTGAGCGCCGCGAAGCTGGCCCGCCATTCGGGATCGCTGGCGCGGTCCTGCGATTGCGGCGTGATCTTGGCGACGGGTCTGCCGTTCTTGGTGACGACGATGGTTTCCCCGCGTTCGACCGCCGCAATCACCTGTGAAAAATTCTGGTTCGCCTCACGCACGCTGATCTCGCGCATGACGTTCGTTCCTTATGTTCTACGTTGCAACATAGACGCAAGCCACGCCGCCGGCAAGGTTACAATTCGGCATTACGGTGATGGCTGCGTGCTTCCAGTATTTCTGGCCACCCGGGCCGCAGGTCCCTGTTTTAGGTACTGTTCGCGAGACCCAACAATTAGGAAAAATTGCAAGTGTCACGGTATTCCTGCCGTTGCCGGAGCATGTTCGCGACATCCACAGCGCCGCGATGCGTTTGGCTGCGTCGCCGCTCATGGGACGCGAGCGCGACGACCTCAAACCCGGCATTCGTGAAGTCGTCGTTTATCCGACCGTCCTGTTCTACCGGGTCTCGCGTGAGCAGGTTGAGGTTGTGAGGGCGGTCGATGAGCGGCGCGACATCGCCGCGATTTTCGGCGAGGACTGACCCGCGGACGCTTTGACCAAGAACCACCAACCGCTGCGCGAAATCCTGCTACAACGGGCCCCGCATTGAATCGGAGGGCCCATGCATTCCTATCAGCGGGCGATCGCCGTGGCGTTGGCTACCTTCGGCGCCAGCATCGTCGGCATGCTGTTGCAACACGTCGTGCCGGCGCAGGTGCTGACGGATTCCAAGGGCGCGGTCGGGGCGATGGTCGGGCTCATCACCCTGTTGCTGGCGCTCGTCCTCGGCCTCCTCGTCTATACCGCCTTCACGGTTTACTCGACGCAGCAGGCCGAGGCCTATGGGCTCGGGCCCGTGGTGATCGAGCTCGACGTCACTCTGGAACAATATGGGCCCGAGGCGATGCGCGGGCGGGTGGGCTTACGGGAGGCGCTGGGGCGCTCGCGCAGGCGGTTCTTCGGCGACCTGAAGCGTGGGCCACAGGCCCATACTTTCGAGGAGACCCGGGCGACAATGCATTGGATGAACACCTATTTCGACAGCCTTCAACCCTCGACGGAAAGGCAGCGACAATTGCTGATCTCGGCAAGGGACCTCGCGAAGACCTTCGCTGAGACTCAAATGCTGATGGCCCGGCAGCTCGCCAATCCGTTCCCTGAGCACCTGCTGGTCATCGTCGTCCTATGGGCCTCCTTGCTTTTTCTCGGCAACGGCCTCGTCGCCGCGCCGAACGCGGTCACGGTCTCCGCGCATTTTTTGGGCGCGATCGCCGTCGCCAGCGCGGTCTTTCTGATTCTGGAGTTGAGCCACCCCTATTCCGGCGCGATCCGCCTGTCCTCCGCTCCCCTCGACCGGCTGCTGTCGCAGCTTGGGGACGCGGGCAAGCCGGCTGAGTAGTGGAGCGGCGCGCGTTCGGCGCCGGAGGCCCAAAAAATCAGGCGTCTCAGTCCGCAAAGAACACTTCAACGGCGCCATGCCCCTTGTTTGTGTTGGCGCGAAAACCTATTTTGTCAACACAAAACGAATTCCGGACCCTGCCGTGCCCCTCCACATCCGCGACCCCAGAGCCGCAGCGCTCGCCCGTCGATTGAGCGCGGCGCGCGGTCAAACGATGACCGAGGCGGTGATCGCGGCGCTCGAGAGCGAGCTTCGCCGCGAAAACGAGCGCCGGCCCTTGGGCGAACGGCTGGATGCGATCGCGCGCCGTCTCGCCGAAGCGGGCGAGCCTGAACGCGGCCATACGCCGAGCCGGGACGAGATCGCCGGCCTTTGGGGGCAGGACTGACGAAGACCGATGTTCATCGACACGTCGGCCGTGATCGCAATTCTGGCGCGCGAACCCGACGCGGCGCATTTCGCGCAGAAAATCGCCGAAGCCTCGCGGCCTATTTCAGCCGGACACGTGCTACTCGAGGCGTCGATGCGTCTGGCCTCGATCCTGCGCGTCGAGCCTGAGGTCGCAAAGGCGGCGGTGCTGGAGGCGTTCGGTGAAGCCGGCGTCGAATTCGTTTCGATCGACCTCGCCGTCGCCGAAAGCGCAGTCTCCGCCTTCGCGCGTTTCGGCCGCGGTCGCGGCGGGAAGGCGCAACTCAATTTCGGCGACTGCCTGTCCTACGCATGCGCCCGCGTCCACGGCGCTTCGCTGCTGTTCAAGGGCGAGGATTTCGCGGCAACCGATGCGCGGCGGGCGTGAGGATCAGCGCCAGGCTGGGGCCAGGGCAACTCTGGCTCCCTAAAGCTCCACCACCTGCCGCACGCCGATCCCCTCGCGCAGGCGGTCGAACCCCTCGTTGATCTCGTCGAGCTTCAGCCGGTGCGTCAGCAGCGCGTCGACCGGCAGTTTGCCCGCCTTGAAGAGGGCGATGTAGCGCGGCACGTCGCGCAAGGGCGCGGCCGAACCGATGTAGGAGCCTTTGAGCGTGCGCTCCTCGGCGACCAGCGTGACCGGCGCGAGCGCCATGCGCCTGTCGGGGTGCGGCAGCCCAGCGGTGACGGTCGTCCCGCCGCGCGCCGTGACAGCATAGGCGAGTTCGAGCGCCGGCACGGCGCCGGCCATGTCGAACGCAATTTCGACCCCGCCTCCGGACAGGCCCCGGACGGCCTGGACCGCATCCGGCGCCCCCGCATTGACTGTGTCGGTCGCGCCAAGCGCGCGCGCAAAGGCGAGCTTTTCGTCGGACAGATCCACGGCGACGATTTGCCGCGCGCCGGCGAGTTTCGCGCCAAGAACGGCGCTGAGGCCGACGCCGCCAAGGCCGACCACCGCGACGGAGGCGCCCGGTTCGACCTGCGCCGTATTGACGACCGCGCCGACCCCGGTCAGCACGGCGCAGCCGAACAGGGCTGCTAGCTCGAACGGCAGGTCGGGATCGATCTTCACGCAGGACTCGCGCGCGACGACCGCTTGGGTCGCGAAAGCCGAAACCCCGAGATGGTGGTTGACCGGCTCGGCTCGGAAAGAGAGCCGCCGTTCGCCCGAGAGCAGCGTCCCGGCGCCGTTGGCCTTGGCCCCCGGCTCGCAAAGGGCCGGGCGACCCGCTGCACAGGGGCCGCAGCGCCCGCAACTCGGCACGAAGACGAGCACGACGTGATCGCCGACCGCGAGATCGCTTCCGCCCTCGCCGAGCGCCTCGACGATGCCCGCCGCCTCATGCCCCAGCGCCATCGGCGTCGGCCGCGGCCGCGAGCCGTCGATGACCGAGAGATCGGAGTGGCAGAGCCCGGCCGCCCTGACGCGGACCAAAATCTCGCCCCGGCCGGGCGGGGCGAGATCGAGCTCCACGACCTCGAGCGGCCGCGACTGGGCGTAGGGCGGGGGGAGGCCAACTTTGTTGAGGACCGCGGCTTTGACGCGCATGGGCTTTTCCCGAGGGCAGACGGCGAAGCGCGATGCTAGACGCAGGCGGGCCGGATTGTCATGCGCGACCAAACGGGCGTCCGCCAATAGAAGGGCGGCCGCGCCGGAGTTTGGGGCCGGTTGCGGGTTAACCGGGGCAAATTGCCGGCCGCGGCCGGCGCGATCGGCGACTCCCGGAAATTCCCTGCTCTCTCTCGAAAATTCCGTGCTAATTCCCTGCTCGGCTCAAAAAATTCCCAGCTCACCCGCGCAGGGAATTTGTGCGCAAGGCACTGGATTTGTTCATCGTTTTTGGGTTCTCTTTGCGGAAAAAGCGAGAATTCCCTGCTCTCTTCCTGCTGGCAGGGAATTCGACCGCCGCCCAGGGGCGACGGGACTCGGTCGCCGACGGTTGCAGGCGCAGCCCGGGTCCCTTGCGCGCGTTTCGCATCCGCGCCACATAAAAGGCGTTCCGGCCGACGCCGGAGGCGATCTTGGAGCGCCCCATGCCGCAGACCAGCAGCCGTTTCTTCGATGATCTCTCGCGCCTGATGACCGATGCGGCGGGCCTCGCCGACGGCGCGCGGCGGGAGGCGCAGACCTTCGCCCGCAGCCAGTTGGAGCGGATGATGGCCGGCATGGACATCGTCAGCCGCGAGGAGTTCGAGGCGGTCCGCGAGATGGCGGCGCGGGCGCGCGACGAGAACGAAAAGCTCGCCGCCCGGATCGCGGCGCTCGAGGCGAAGCTCGCCGAACCAAAGCCTTAGTCGTTCCGGGCCTCAGCAGAGTCTTGATTCGTTTCGCAGAATCTGTGGACGAACGACTCGGCGCAGTTTACGATTCAGCACGAATCGCGGAGGTTGCGACGGCCCGCTTCGCACTGGACTGACATGAGGCGGGCTGCGTCCGGCGCTCCGCCTCGTCGAAGGGCTTCGGCCGCGTGTGCGCTGTTCTCCCCGTGTTTCGACCCATCGCGCCGAAAGATTCCCGATGACCCTGATCGAGACTGTCGCCGACGACCGACCCGAACACCCCGTCGACGTCGTGGAGCGGTTGGCCGCGGTCAACGAATGGGCATTCGACCGCGTCGAGGATGACGAGATTTTCATCCTCGTTTCCGGCGCCTGGGCCAACTACGACCTCTCCTTCACCTGGATGCCGGAGATGGAGTCGCTTCACGTCGCCTGCTCGTTCGACCTCAAAGCGCCGCCACGCAAGCGGGCCGCGATCGCGGAGCTTGCCCAGCTCGTCAACGAGCAGTTGTGGCTAGGCCACTTCGATCTGTGGAGCCAGCAGGATCTGGTGATGTTCCGGCACTCGCTCTGCCTCGCCGGCGGCGCGAGTGCGAGCGACGCCCAGTGCTCGGCCGTGGTGAAGGCGGCGGTCACCGCCTGCGAGACTTACTATCAGGCTTTCCAGTTCGTCTTGTGGGCCGATCGCGACCCGCGCGAGGCGATGGCCTTCGCCGCGTTCGAGACGAGGGGCTCGGCCTGACCGGCGCAACGAAATGCGCGGGTAATAGGGCTGGCGCCTGCTCGCTTTTGCGTGTAAGAGCCGCGCTTCCCCATTTCCAGCGTGCGGCGATAGCGAACCCGCGCGCCCCGATCGGAGTCGCACCAATGGCCGTCCCCAGACGCAAAACTTCCCCGTCGCGCCGCGGCATGCGCCGCTCGGCCGACGCCCTCAGGGCCCCGACCTATGTCGAAGACAAGGATTCCGGCGAGCTTCGCCGTCCCCACCACATCGACCTGAAGACCGGCATGTATCGCGGCCGCCAGGTCTTGAACCCGAAGTCGACGGTTGGCGAAGCCTGAGCGCTTCGCGCTGCTTGTTCCGTCACGGTTGAAAGCCGGCCTTCGGGCCGGCTTTTGTCGTCTTGGGCGCCGCCGTCACCATGTCCAGTTCAGTCTTGGCCGACGGTACGGCCGGACCGCCGATGAGCGCGCAAGCGGCCGCGATCAAAATGAGCTCGACAGGATCGGAGCCGGAACAAAGATTCATCCCGAGCGTCTCTTTCAGTGGCGGCGTTCCAGTTCCGATGAGCGTGAACATTACAAAGCTTTCATGTCCGCGTCATGGAAGGGTTAGGCCAGAAGCTCCAGAATAAGATGAGGGGTCGAGTCGACGTCGACCGTTAGTGCGGGGTTCTCTGATGCTTCCAGTACGTTCTCATTCTCTTCGCGCCGCGCTCCTGGGGGCGGCCACGGCGATGGCCTTGGGGGGCGTCGCGTTCGAGAAGGCGTTCATTCCGGTTCCCGCAGGCGCGGCGACACAGGCGATTGCGCCGCTGCCTTCCGCCGGGCCGGCCTCTTTCGCCGACATCGTCGACCGCGTGGAGCCGGCGGTGGTCTCGGTCAAGGTCAAGCTCTCGGGCGCCGACGCCAGCGACGACGAGGATTTCCAGGGCCTGCCAGACTTCCCGCCGAACAGCCCCTTCTATCATTTCTTCCGCCACTTCGGCCTGCCCGGGCACGGCGATGGCGACGCGATGCCGCGCCACCACTCGACGATGGCGCAAGGCTCCGGATTCTTCATCACCGCCGACGGTTACATCGTCACCAACAATCACGTCGTGGATCATGCGACCGACGTCACGATCACGACCGCCGACGGCAAGACCATGCCGGCTAAGGTGATCGGCGTCGACAGCAAGACGGACCTTGCCCTTCTAAAGGCGCAGGGAAGCGACTTCCCGTTCGTGACTTTCGCGTCGCAGCCTCCGCGCGTCGGCGACTGGGTGATCGCAGTCGGCAACCCATTCGGCCTCGGCGGCACGGTGACGGCCGGCATCGTTTCGGCCCGGGGACGCGACATCGGTTCGGGGCCTTACGACGACTTCCTGCAGATCGACGCGCCGGTCAATCATGGCAACTCGGGCGGCCCGACCTTCAACTCCGAGGGTCAGGTCGTCGGCGTCAACACCGCAATCTTCTCGCCTTCCGGCGGCAGCGTCGGCATTGGCTTCGCCATTGCGAGCGACGTGGTCAAGAACGTCGTGCAGCAACTCAAGGAAAATGGCGTCGTGACCCGAGGCTGGATAGGGGTTGAAATTCAGCCCGTGACTGCCGACATCGCTGATGATCTCGGATTGAAGAGCGCTTCGGGCGCTCTCGTCGCGCAGGCGGAGAAGAATTCGCCTGCCGCGGCTGCCGGGATCAAGAGCGGCGACGTGATTACGGCTGTGGATGGCCAGACCGTCGCGGATCCGCATGAGCTGGCCCGGCGCATCGCCGCGCTCGGGCCTAAGAAGACTGCGACGATTGCTCTGATCCGCAACGGTTCCCCGATGGCGATCGATGTCACTCTGGGGACCATGCCGGCCGATAAGACCGCGAGCGCGGAACCCGGACCCGGTGGGAACGGCTCCGCCGACGGCAGCGTTTCTGCGCTGAGCAATCTCGGTCTCACGTTGCGGCGCGGCCAGGACGGGGTGCTCGTGACTGACGTCGATCCGGACAGCGCGGCTGCCGAAAAGGGCCTGAAGGAAGGAGATGTGATCCTCGAAGTCGCAGGCAAGTCGGTCACCCGCCCGTCTGAAGTGGCTCAGGCGATCGACGCGGCCAAGAGCGACGGCAAGAAGAGCGTTCTGATGCGCGTGAAATCGGGCGAGGGCGAGCACTTCCTCGCTCTGCCGACCCGCGCATCGTAGGGATCGTCGGCGCCTCGTCGGGCGCCGACGTGGAATGGACGGCAGGGTATTTGGGCTTGTCCCCGGCCCAGCGCGAAGCGCGCCCTGTCTGTCCAGTCGGCGGTCGCACATTCCCCGCCCGCGCGACCCCGGCAAGGTGGCGGCAGGTCCTTATCAAGCCCCCCGAGGACCTGCCGCCATTCCTTTGGCCTCCCGGCCCAGAATCGCTATATATCCGTCATGCGCATCCTTGTGATTGAAGACGACCGCGAGGCGGCCGCCTATCTCGCCAAGGCCTTTCGCGAGGCGGGCCACGTGGTCGACCTCGCTTACGACGGCGTCACCGGATACGACATGGCGGTCGAAGGCGGTTATGACGTCACGATCGTCGATCGGATGCTGCCGAAGATGGACGGGCTGACGCTGGTCGGCGCATTGCGCAATCAGAAGAACGAGACCCCGATCCTGATTCTGTCAGCGCTCGGCCAGGTGGACGACCGGGTAAAGGGCTTGCGCGCCGGCGGCGATGACTATCTCGCAAAACCCTATGCCTTCTCCGAGCTGCTCGCCCGGGTCGAGACGCTGGCGCGCAGGAAGCCCAAGGGCGCGCCGGAGGAGACGGTGTTCCGCGTCGCCGATCTCACGCTCGACCGGCTGTCCCACAAGGTCACGCGCGCCGGCGAGGAGATCGTGCTGCAGCCGCGTGAGTTTCGCCTGCTCGAATATCTGATGCAGAACGCGGGGAAAGTCGTCACGCGGACCATGCTGCTCGAGCACGTGTGGGACTACCATTTCGACCCGCAGACGAACGTGATCGATGTCCACGTATCGCGCCTGCGCGCCAAGATCGACCGTGATTTCGACGCGCCATTGCTGAGCACGGTGCGCGGCGCGGGATACATGATTCGTGACGGCGCTCGGTAAACTCTTCCGCGCCACCGCCTTTCGCCTCGCGCTGGCGATCCTGGCGCTTAGCGCCGTGGGCGCCGGCATCGTGTTGACCGCCGTAGCCTGGCAGGTCGTCAAGCTCGTCGACCAGGAGACCGCCCGAACCATCGACGCGGAGGCCAAGGGCCTCATCGACAGCTACGACCGCGGGGGGCTGATGGGCCTATATGCGGCCATCGAAATGCGCAAGCGCCAGCCGGGCGCCTCGCTCTATCTGCTAACGGATCCCGCCGGGGAACCGCTGGCCGGCAATGTTGCGCAGATACCTCCTGAAGTCTTGGAGCGCCCCGGCTTCGTCGACGTTAACTACCGCAGCAACGTAACCGGCGCTCAGATGCGTCAGGCTCTCGTGAGAGTTTACCGGCTGCCGCCGGGGTTCCTGCTTCTTGTCGGCCATGACCTCGGCGATCGCGCACGAATTGAAAAAATCATGGTAAGGGCGTTGGCCATTTCACTGATCTTCTTCGCCGCTCTGGCGGCGCTCGGCGCGCTGTTCGTCGCCCGGCGGGTGCTGAAGCGCATCGACGACATCAACACGTCGGCGCACGGCATCATGGCCGGCGACCTCACCCGCCGGTTGCCCGTTTCCGGCTCGGGCGACGAACTCGACCGCCTGGCGGAGGGCCTCAACGAAATGCTCGCGCGGATCAGTGAGCTCATGCAGGGCTTGCGCGAGGTGACCGACAACATCGCCCACGATCTGCGCACGCCGCTAACACGTCTGCGCAATCACGCCGAGGCTGCGCTCGCGTTCGGCGGTGACGCCGGCGCCTATCGGGCCGCGCTCGAAAAGACGATTGAGGAGTCCGACAGCCTGATCAAGATCTTCAACGCGCTCCTCCTGATTGCGCGCGCCGAATCCGGCGCGAACGTCGAGGGGCTTCAGCCGTTCGACGTCGGCGAAGCGGCTCGAAGCCTCGCCGAGCTCTACGAACCGATCGCCGAGCAGGAGGGCGTCGCGCTGAAGGTCGAGACCGAGGGCCGGCTGATCGTGCGGGGAAACCGCGAGCTCATCGGCCAGACGATCGCCAATCTGGTGGACAACGCGCTCAAATACGGCGCCCCGAGGGAAGGCGGGTTCGCCGCCGTCAAGCCGGACGTCGTCATCTCCGTCCGCCGCGCCGGCGGCTCGGTGGCGCTGACTGTGGCTGATCGCGGCTCCGGCATCGCGGCTGCGGACCGGGCGCGCGTCCTCGACCGCTTTGTCCGTCTCGAAGGCGCCCGCTCGCGGCCGGGATCCGGGCTCGGCCTTTCGCTCGCCGCCGCCGTCGCGCGGATGCACGGGGGCACGGTCGACCTCGAGGACAACGAGCCGGGCCTGCGCGTGCGCGTGACGTTGCCCGCCGAGCCGGCGCCGCTGGCGCTGCCAGCGGCGGTCGACGGGGGCGTGCGTGAGCCCGTCGCTGGCTGAAAGCCTGCTCGCCGCGCCGCGTCTCGCCGCACCCGCCGCGGCGCGGCGCAAGCTCGCCGCCCTGGCCGCGGAGCCGCAGGCCAGGGATCTCGTCCCGGCGCTCGAACGCGACAGGGTTCGCGACCTCCTCTTGGGCCTCGCCGATCATTCGCCTTATCTCTGGACCCTCGTGACGGAAGACCCTGCGCGGCTTGCGCGTCTGCTCGCCTGGCCGCCCAAGGAGTCGCTTGACGCCATCATTGCCGCTCTCGCCGCCCGGCGGGACGAAGACGAAGCGCAGCTGATGCGGGCGCTTCGTCGCTCCAAACGCGAGACCGCGCTCATCGTCGCGCTCGCCGACGTCGGCGGGGTCTGGGACGTGACCGAGGCGACCGAGGCCTTGACGCTGTTCGCCGACGCCGCCGTCGGCGCGGCGCTCAGCTTTCTCTTGCGCGAGAACGCGCGAATGGGCCGCCTTGCGCTTGATGTCGACGCGCCCGACCCGCAGACGGGGTCGGGCGTGGTCGTCCTCGCGCTCGGCAAGCATGGCGCGCGCGAGCTCAACTATTCTAGCGACATCGACCTCATCGTTCTCTACGACGCGGCCGCCGCGTCGATCCCCGAAGGCGTGGAGCCTGCCCCCCTCTTCGTGCGCATGACGAAGGCGCTCGCCCGTCTCCTGCAGGAGCGCACCAGCGACGGTTACGTTCTCAGAGTCGACCTGCGCCTGAGGCCCGACCCCGCCTCGACTCCGGTTGCGCTCTCGACCATCAGCGCCTACGCCTATTACGAGACGCTCGGGCAGAACTGGGAGCGCGCGGCGCTGATCAAGGCGCGTCCCGCCGCCGGCGATCTCGATCTCGGCCGGCGCTTTCTCGCCGAGCTCGCCCCCTTCATCTGGCGCAAATACTTCGACTACGCCGCCATCGCGGACATCCACGCGATGAAGCGCCAGATCCACGCGGTGCGCGGGCATGACCGCGTCGTCGTTCCCGGTCATGACGTCAAGCTCGGCCGCGGCGGCATCCGCGAAGTCGAGTTCTTCGTCCAGACGCAGCAGCTCATTTTCGGCGGAAGGCGGCCGCAGATGCGCGGATCGCGCACCCTCGATATGCTGCGCCAGCTTCACGAGGACAAGTGGGTGACCGCCGAGGCGGTCGAGGACCTGACCCGGGCCTATGTCTTCCTGCGCCGGGTGGAGCACCGGCTGCAGATGATCGCCGACGAGCAGACGCAGCGGCTGCCGTTCGAGCGGGCGGAGCTCGGGCGATTCGCCAAGTTTTGCGGCTACGCGCGCCTCGAGATTTTCGCCAGAGAGCTGACCCTCCACCTGACGCGCGTCGAGCGTCACTATGCGCGTCTGTTCGAGGACGCGCCGACGCTGAGCGGCGCCACGGGCAATCTCGTCTTCACTGGCGTCGTCGACGATCCGGAAACGCTGGCGACCTTGCGGCGAATCGGCTTCCGCCATCCGGAAGCGGCGGTCGAGACGATTCGCGGCTGGCACTTCGGACGGCGGGCGGCCGTGCGCAGCGCCCGCGCGCGCGAGGTGCTGACGGAATTGACGCCCGCGCTGCTCGAGGCTTTCGCCGGCTCGGGCGACGCCGACGCGGCGCTCGCCGCCTTTGACGAGGCAATGGCGCACATGAACGCCTCGGTCGAACTCTTGTCGATCCTGCGTTCGAACGCGCACGTGCGCGAACTGTTCGGCGACGTGCTCGGCTCCGCGCCAAGGCTCGCGCAGGTCATCGCGACACGCCCCCACGTGCTCGACTCGGCGATCGATCCGGCCCGCGGAAACCATTTCGAGGAGAGCCTGGGGGAGGAGGACATGCGCGAGCGGGCCGAAGCCTATGTGGCGCAGGCCCGGACCTACGAGGACGCGCTCGACCGGGCGCGCGGCTTCGCGGCGGAGGAGATGTTCCTGATCGGCCTCAATCTCTTGTCGGGCCGGCTCGATCCCGACCGGGCAGGGCAGGCCTACAGCGCGCTCGCGCAAGGGCTGGTCGGAACGATGCTGAAGCGGGTCGAGGACGCCTTCGCCGACGATCATGGCGCGGTCAGCGGAGGACGCATGGCGGTCGTCGCGATGGGCAAGCTCGGCTCGCACGAGATGACGGCGGCCTCCGATCTCGACCTCATCCTGATCTACGACTTTCCGGCCGACGCCGGAGAGTCCGACGGGCCGAGGCCGCTCGGCGCCGGCCTCTATTATTCGCGCCTGACCCAGCGCCTGCTCGCCGCGCTGACTGCGCCGACCCGGGCGGGTAAGCTTTACGAAGTCGACATGCGGCTCAGGCCCTCGGGCCGACAAGGCCCGCTCGCGACCCAGTTCTCCGCCTTCGCCCTCTACCAGCGGGACGAAGCGGAGACGTGGGAGCATATGGCGCTGACGCGCGCCCGGGTGGTCGCCGGCGACCCGAGCCTTGCGGCGGACGTCGCGGACGCCGTGCGCGAGATCCTCCTGCGCAAGCAGGATCCGGAGAAAATCGCGCGCGAGGTGCGCTCGATGCGCGCGCTGATCGCCTCGGAAAAGGGCGACAGGGACCCCTGGGACCTTAAGCTCGTCAAGGGCGGGCTGATGGACATCGAGTTCGTCGCGCAGCACTTGAGCCTCGCCTTCGCCCATGCGCGGCCCGGCATTCTCGACGTCTCGACCAGAAGGGTGATCGACAAGGCGGGCGCGGCGGGCCTTCTTTCGGCCGGTGAGGTCGAGACGCTCGTCGAAGCCCACCGCCTCTACACCGACGCGACCCAATTCATGCGTCTCGCCATCGCGGGGCCGTTCGATCCCGCCAGGGCGGCCGCCGGCGTCAAGCGCCGCATCGCCGCCGCGACCGGCTTTCCCGACTTCGAGGCCTTCGTCGCGGCGATCGACGAGGCGCGCAAGAAGGTGCGCGAGGCGTTTGAGGCGATCCTCGGCCGATGACGGTCGCCGAGCCGAAGCGGGGACAGGGCCGATCGGGTTGCATAGGCCTATTTCGCCAGCCCCTCGATCAGCGCCTTCAGCGTCGCGACGGTGGAAGCGTCCGCTTGGCCGTCCGCCCGCTCGGGCCGGAAGTGGCGCTGAAAGGCCTCGACCACGGCGCGCGTGCGCCGGTCGTAGACTCCCGTGAGCTCGAGGCCATAGCCGTAGAGCGCCAGCATCGCCTGCAGCGCCCGCACCGGCGGGCCTTCCTCTTCATGGCGGAAGAGCGCTGCGCCGCCGATCGGCGCGGGCTCGACCCAACGGCCGACGCCGCCCTCCCACAGCCGCCGCCAAGGAAAAGCTTCGCCCGGATCGCGCTTGCGGCCGGGCGCGACGTCCGAATGGGCGAGCACCCGCTCAGGCGGGATATTCCAGCGCGAGAGGAGGTCGCGCGCGAGCGCGGTTGTCGCCGCGATCTGGCGGTCGGGGAAAGGCGGCGAACCGCCGTCATGGCCGGGATTGACGATCTCGATCCCGATCGAGATGGAATTCAGATCCGTCTCACCCTTCCAGAAGGCCTTGCCGGCGTGCCAGGCGCGCGCACGCTCGGCGACGAGCTGGTCGATCCGCCCGTCCTCCCAGACGAAATAATGGGACGACACTTCGGACGCCGGGTCCGTCAGCAGGTCGAGCGCCGCCTCGCCCGTCGGCATGCCGGTGTAATGCAGGATGAGGCAGTTCAGAGGTCCGCCACGCCGATCGCCGAAATTCGGCGACCGGACGAAGCGAGCGGCGAGGAGGCTGTCGGGAGCAGGGGTCATGAGGGCCGCGGTAGCGTCCTAGGCCCTCACCCCGACCCTCTCCCGCAAGCCCCGGGTCAAGCCCGGGGAGGAGAGGGGGCGATTCCCTTCTCCCGCATACCCCGTCGAGAGACGGGCGTCTGTCGACGCCCTATGCGGGAGAAGGTGGCCGGTGAAGCCGGCCGAATGAGGGTTAGCGCTCAGTAGTACGCCACGCAGATGCGGTTGCCGTTGTAGTCGTAGCCCCAGCGCGCGCACTGGCCCTGATAGGGCGGCGTCGCCGCTGCGCCGATCATCGCGCCCGACGCCGCGCCGATCGCCGCGCCCGCCAGCGTGCCGCCCGCGCTGCCGTGCGAGACGGCCGAACCGATCAGGGCGCCCGTCCCGCCGCCGAGCGCCCCCCCGACGAGAGCGTTCTGCTGCTGCGGGGTCTGGCAGGCCGAAACCGAGACGCCGGCGGCCAGCGCCAGCGAAAGGGCCAACATCTTTTTCATGGAAACGTATCTCCCGTCCGTCATTCTTTGGCTGTAAAGGGCCGCCCCTCGGTAAAGGATCGCCCCTAAATCGCGGCGGGAGCCGCGCAAACGGGCCAGCCCCCCGCCAGCGTCGGCACATTCCCACAAACCGGATGAAGCTGCAATGAACGACGCCCATTCGCTTCGTAAGCCCATGCGGAGGGGAAGACGAGGGGCTTTCCCCCTCCACCGGCCTTCGGCCCTTGTCGGGGAGCGCGTTTGCCCCGTCGCGTCGCGAGCGGTAGCTTCGTCCAATCCTCCAGAGATTCCCCATGCGCGCCCTTCTCCCCGCAGCCTTGGCCGCCTTCGCGCTGTTCGCCCCGGTCGCGCTGACCGAGGCCGCCGCCCCGTCTCCCGCCCTCCTCCGTGCGCTCGCCGCGCCGCAGGCGCTGCCCGACGTCGTCGAGGGCCGGGCGGACGCGCCGGCGACGATCATCGAATATGCGTCCCTGACCTGCAGCCATTGGGCCGCCTTCCACAAGGACGCCTAGCCCGCGATCAAGGCCAAATACGTCGATAGGGGCAAGGCGAAATTCATTTTGCGTGAGTTCGTCGGCGCCTTCATGCTCGTCCGCTGCTCCGGCGCAAAGCGCGACGCGGTGATCGACCGCCTGTTCGACCATCAGTCCGAATGGGCCTTCACCGCCAATCCGCTTTTCCACCTCAAGCAGCAGGTCAAGGCGACCGGCATGTCGGAGGCCGACTTCGACGCCTGCCTCAAGAATCAGGCGCTCTACGACGCGGTCAGGAAGATGCACGACGACGCCGCGGCGAATCTCGATGTCAAGTCGACCCCGACCTTCTTCGTCGACGGGGTCGAGCTCACCGGCGAGCACGCGCTTGACAAGATTGACGAAATCCTCCCGCCTGGGATGAAGTGAACGTTTCGCACAGCTTTCTCGCGCTTGCGGGGTTGATTGCGCCGAGCCGATATGGCGGCTAATCCGATCCATCCCGCTTCGGGTGAGATTCGGAGACGACGTTTGATCAGCGCGCCGGACCGCGGGAAACCGCATGACGGCCGCCGGGCCGAAGGGCCGCCGCGATGAAATTCGAGCGCTTGCGCGTCACCGGCTTCAAGAGCTTCTGCGACGCCGCCGAGTTCAAGATCGAGCCGGGCCTGACCGGCGTCGTCGGTCCGAATGGCTGCGGCAAGTCGAACCTCGTCGAGGCGCTGCGCTGGGTGATGGGCGAGAGCTCGTTCAAGGCGATGCGCGGCTCGGGGATGGACGACGTCATCTTCTCCGGCTCCGGCAAGCGGCCGTCGCGCAACATCGCCGAGGTCGGCCTCCTGCTCGACAATTCCGACCGCCGGGCCCCCGCCGGCTTCAACGACCACGAGACGATCGAGGTCACCCGCCGCATCGAGCGCGAGTCGGGCTCGACCTATCGCGTCAACGGCAAGGAAGTGCGCGCGCGCGACGTGCAGCTCCTGTTCGCCGACGCGTCCACCGGCGCCCGCTCGCCCGCCCTCGTCCGCCAGGGACAGATCGGCGAGATCATCGCCGCCAAGCCCCAAGCGCGAAGGCTCATTCTCGAGGAGGCGGCCGGCATTTCCGGCCTCCACTCGCGCCGGCACGAGGCGGAGCTGAGGCTCAAAGGGGCGGAGGACAACCTTCTGCGCGTCGAGGACGTGCTGAAGCAGATCGACGTCCAGGTCGAGAGCCTGAGGCGCCAGGCGCGCCAGTCGAGCCGCTACCGCAATCTCGCCGCCGACATCCGCCGCCACGACGCGCTCGCCCATCTCATCGCCTGGCGGGAGCACGAGACCGCCTTCGCCGAGGCGGCGAGGAAGCTCGACTCGGATCTGCTCGACGTCGCCGAGCGCACCCGCGCCCAGGGCGAGGCGGCGCGCCTGCAGGCGCTCGCCGCCGCCGACCTGCCAGGTTTGCGCGAAGAGGAGGCGCGGCGCGGCGCGGCGCTGCATCGCATCACGCTCGCCCGTGACGCGCTCGAGGCCGAGGAGAAAAGGGCGAAGGAGCGCGAGGCCGAACTCGAGCGCCGCGCCGCCCAGTTCGCCCGCGACCTCGAACGCGAACAGGCGTTGATCGCCGACGCTGCAGGAGTCGTCGAGCGGCTCGCCGCCGAGGACGCAGCGCTCGCCGAGGCCCTCGACAATTCCGGCGGCCTCGCGGCGGACGCGCGGCAACGGGAAGAAGACGCGCAGCGAAAACTTGCCTCCGCCGAGGCCGATCTCGCGGAAGCCCAGGCCGCCTCGTCCGACCTCAACGCCCGCCGCCATGCGCTCGGGGCCGCTGCGGCCGAGGAAGGGCGCCGTCTCGCCCGGCTCGAGGCCGAATATGCCGGCATCGAGCGCGAGCTTGCAGCGCTGCGCGCCTCCGGCCCCGACGACGCCGAGCGGGAGACGCGCGCCCAGGCCGCGGCCGGACTCGCCGACGCGCTGGCCGCGGCCGAAGAGGCGACGCTCGCGGCCGAGGAGCGCCATGCGGAGGCGCGCGAAGCGGAGGCGCGCTCGCGCGGGCCGCTCGCGGCGGCCGAGCGCGCCGCCCAGGCGCTCGAGACCGAGGCGCGCACCCTCGAAAATCTCTTGGGCGCGATGTCGGGGCGCGAATTTCCGCCGGTCGTCGACGCAATCAAGGTCGCGCGCGGCGCCGAGGCGGCGCTCGGGGCGGCGCTCGGCGACGATCTCGACGCGCCGGCCGACGAAAAGGCCCCGGCGCATTGGTCGCTGGTCGAAGCAGAGGAGGGCGATCCGGCTCTGCCCGACGGCGTCGAGCCGCTCGCGTCCCGCGTGACCGCGCCGCCGGCGCTTCGCCGCCGTCTCGCCCAGATCGGAATCGTCGCCCGCGCCGACGGGAAGCGGCTCAGCGCTTTGCTGAAGCCAGGCCAGCGGCTCGTCTCGCCCGAGGGCGATCTCTGGCGCTGGGACGGGTTTGTGGCCGCGGCCGAGGCGCCGACCCCGGCCGCGCGGCGGCTCGCCGAGAAGAACCGGCTCGGCGAGTTGCAGCAGGAGGCGGAGGCCGCGCGCGGCGCCGTCGAAGCGGTCCGCGGCGAAGCCGCCTTCGCAGCCGCCGCTTTGCGCGAAGCCGCCGCGTCGGAAGCCGAATGGCGGTCTCGCGTGCGCGCGGCCCGCGCCGCCTCCGACAGCGCCCGCGACGCGCTCGCCGACTTCGAGCGCAAGCGGGCGCAGACGCTGACCCGGCTGACCGCCATGGAAGAGGCGTCCGCGCGCGCGCGCGCGACGCGCGACGAATCGGCCGAGCGCAAGGCGCATGCCGAAGAGGCGATGGTCGGCCTCGCGCCGAGCGAGGAGCTGATGCTGGCGCTCGAGCGCGCCCGCGCCGCGGCGGCGCAAACGCGGGCGGAATTCGCCGAGGCGCGCGCCGCGGCTCAGAACCTCGAGCGCGAGGCGGAGGCGCGCATCGCCCGCCGCGCCGCGATCTCCGCCGAGCGCAAGTCGTGGGACGAGCGGCGGGCGCGGGCCGAGGCGCAGATCTCCGAGATCGCCGAGCGCCGCGCGGGCGCCGACGAGGAGCGCGAGCGGCTCGCCGACGCGCCGCACGAGTTCGGCCGCCGCCGCCGGGCGCTCGCCGACGAGTTCGACACGGCGGAGGCGGCGCGCAAGGAAGCTTCCGACGCCCGCGCGCTCGGCGAGACCGCGCTCGCCGAGGCCGACCGCGCGGCGCGCCAGGCGCTGGACGCCATGGCTCAAGCGCGCGAGGCGCGCGCGGCCTCGGAAGCGCGGGTCGAGGCAGGCCGCGCCCGGCGCGATGAGCTCCTGCGCGTGATCCAGGCCGAGCTCGACTGCGAGCCTTCCGGGCTTGCGGCGCTGGCGAAGCACGAGCCGAACGCCCCGCTGCCCGAGCTCGATCGGGTCATGCGCAAGCTCGAATCCCTGGAGCAGGAGCGCGAGCGGCTGGGCGCAGTCAACCTGCGCGCCGACGAGGAGCTCGCCGAGGTCGAGGCGAGCCGCGACAGGCTGATCGCCGAGCGCGACGACCTGACCGAGGCGATCAAACGGCTGCGGCAGGCGATCGGCTCCCTGAACCAGGAGGGCCGCGAGCGCCTCGTCGCCGCCTTCGACGTCGTCAACGGCCATTTCAAGAGCCTGTTCTCGACCCTGTTCGAGGGCGGCGAAGCGGAGCTCCAGCTCGTCGAAAGCGACGATCCGCTCGAGGCGGGGCTCGAGCTTCTGGCGCGCCCTCCCGGCAAGAAGCCGCAGACCCTGACGCTGCTTTCCGGCGGCGAGCAGGCGCTGACCGCGCTGTCGCTCATCTTCGCGGTGTTCCTGACCAACCCCTCGCCGATCTGCGTGCTCGACGAGGTCGACGCGCCGCTCGACGACTACAACGTCGAGCGCTTCTGCGATCTCCTGGAGGAGATGCGCAAGCGCGCCGACACCCGCTTCGTCGCGATCACCCACAACCCCATCACCATGGCCCGCATGGACCGCCTGTTCGGCGTGACCATGGCCGAGCGCGGGGTGAGCCAGATCGTGTCGGTCGAGCTGGCGGAGGCGGAGCGGCTCCTGGAGGTGGGGTAGCGAGCAGGGAAAAATTCCCTGCGGGCAGCGAATTTGCAGGGAATTCGGCCTTTTGCGGGAAAATCTGGGCCGAAAAGGCTTTTGATTCGAGGGTCTTGCGGCAAAATTCCCTGCGCGGGCGAGCAGGGAATTTTTTTGCTCCGAGCAGGGAATATGCAGGGAATTTTTTGCGCGGAGCAGGGAATTCGCGCCGAAGCCGAAAGCGCCGATGACCCGGGCCCGCGAACCGCGACCGACCTTCTTGATAAGGCGCTCGAACGAGCGCCTGGAACTCCTTGAAAAATCTACGGCAGGCGTCCCGCCGCCGCCTCCGCGGCCCGTTCCGCATGGGAACGCGGGCGGGAAATAGATCAAATGAACGTCGATGTGTTCACTTGGACTGTAGCTTTCTCGATCGGGGGACAGCGGCTTTAGGAGATCAAGCAGCTATCACCGTATGACGACCGCACAATCTCGTTCAAGCGAGCCGCTTTTCGTCCTATAATCGGTTCGTCCGCCTTCTCGAAAAATCGGCGGCGCAACAATGGAGGGATGCGCTCATGAAAGGAACTCTCGGTCTCGTTTGCGGCGGCGTTCTGGTTTCGTCGTTCGCGTTTCCCGCTCTGGCGGTCGAATCCAGCTATACGGCGGCGTCGGCGTCCGCGCCGGACGCCGTCTGGGCGAAAGTCGGCGATTTTTGCGGCATAACGAACTTGCTTCCGGGGTTGAAATGCGCCTTGTCGGAGGACGGAAAAGTGCGCACGCTTACGACCCCGGAAGGGGGCGTCGTTGTCGAACACCTGGACAGTCGTGACGACGTGGCGCGGACCTATACGTATACGATCATCACCGCCGGCCCGCTTCCGGTGGCGACACTTTCCGTGCAGCCGGCGGGCGCGGGCTCTTCCATCGTCTGGACCGGCAAATACGACGCCAAGGGCGCCAGCGACGACGAAGCCAAAAAGGTGATGGACGGGATTTACAAGACCGGAGCCGACAATTTGGCGAAGTGAGAGGCGTTGGGGTTTCGGCATGCGGCTTGCCAACCGCCGGCCGCATGAACGAGTCGGGCAATGCGCGCCGAAACGCGCCGTGCCGCACGGCTCCTCATGGATCGGCGTGAATTCCTGACCGTCGCGGCCGGGCGCCGCGCCGGCGAGCAACGGCCCTCGTCGTCGCCGAGATCGTCCGCCGCCTCGCGCGGCCCCGGCAATGACCGCGGGCCGCCGAAGCTCAGACCTTCAGCGAGCGCTGATGGCTTCGCTTCTCCTCCTCAGCTTGTCGACGCGGCGCGAGTAGGGTTAGGCGTTGAGGCGCGGGCGCCGCCGTGATTGGCGGGGAGCGCAGAGATCGGCCTCGGCCGGCGGCTTTAGGGGATTGAATAAACCGTCACCGTAATTCCGCTGCGACGACCTAGGTCGAGTCAACCGCCCAGGCCCTCGCATGGAGCAAGCCGCGGCCGGCGGGTCTCGGCATGATCGATTATTGGCGGCGCCTGGCGTGATAGATGGCGCGGGGACGCGAATATTTGCCCGGCGCCTCCCGAAGACGGGTCGCGCAGTGATAGCGAGCGACCGCCGAGAGCCTGGGTTCGGACGGCGCGTTAAGGGGTTAAGTAAACTGTCAAAACCCGAGCGGTCGACTCGATCGCCCATGCCCTCGCCTGGATGAAGCTTCGGCTGGCGGAACCGGGCATGATCGACTATAGTCGGCGGCCGGCGGAGGCGGAACGCGGTGACGGAGCCGAATTTTTGCCAAGCGCCTCAAGCCGCGGTCGCTGACGCAACCCCCCTTGGTGTTGACCAGAGACTGAACAGCTATTGTCGGCTCTGTCATGAAAGCAGAGTTCATTTTTTCAATTTTTCCGCCAGTGTTTTCTCCCCGAGTCGGGTTAACTCTACCACCCGTTTCTGAGAGCCAGTGGATAACCAAAGCTCGCTGCGAGCTAATACTTCCCGTAGACCCTTAAGCCGTTGCTTAGTCCGATTGGCAATATCCTCCACTTTTATTGAGGGTAACGCAATTGTGGCGAATTCTCTCACGGCATCTTCAATCGGATCGAGGTAAATGTCCTTACTCTCGGAAAGCGATCTGATCACACCCACCTGTTCCCAAGGTGAGTCTCTTAGAGCGTTAAACAAGGTGAAAGTTGCATTTCTCGCAAATGATTCAGAGGAATCCGCATATGTAGAGCCCGCCAAGCAGTTTAATCGGAACCTTGCCTATCCGGTTAATGCAGACACCCGCTACATGTAGGGTGCGTCCACGCGCCGGAATAAAGGTCGGCATAGGTCGGCGCCTCAACCCCGCCCGCGATGCCGAGCAGCGAGCAGCGAGCGGAAGGCGTTGAACGGGTAGAACCGCCTGTTGAAGCGGAACGTGAACTCATTGAGGTAGGCTTGTAGATGCTTCGCGCTGACGCCGTGGTGGATGCCGTTGAGCCAGGTCT
>Ga0074044_10001243_pt1 | contig 23368 bp, 25 predicted proteins | sample BogForMeECP23OM1_FD_94443 | JGI IMG/M metagenome (GOLD analysis project Ga0074044, IMG submission 94443) | Bog forest soil microbial communities from Calvert Island, British Columbia, Canada - Bog Forest MetaG ECP23OM1 | ecosystem: Environmental > Terrestrial > Soil > Wetlands ... | reverse complement strand
TGCTCCCTCCCCCCACCCGGGCCGCGCTTGCGCGCGCCCGAGTGCAAGCTTGTTGGGGGAGGGGAGGGAGGGGGGTCGGGAGGCGACGCGCCGCTCGTCGACGCTTGCGCAAAACCTCGCGACCCCCACCCCTACCCCTCCCCACAAGGGGGAGGGGAATTGTCCTTAGCCATGCGCATCCTGGTCACCAACGACGACGGCATTCACGCGGAAGGACTCGACGTCTGCGAGAAGATCGCGCGCACGATCTCGGACGACGTTTGGGTGATCGCGCCGGAATACGACCAGTCGGGCGTCGCCCATTCGCTTTCGCTCAACGATCCGCTGCGGCTGCGCCAGGTGGCCGAGCGCCGTTTCGCGGTGCGCGGCACGCCGACCGATTGCGTCATCATGGCTGTGCGGCACGTGCTCGACGGCAAGGAACTCGATCTCGTGCTCTCCGGCGTCAATCGCGGCCGCAATGCCGGCGAGGACGTGATCTATTCCGGCACCATTGCCGGCGCGATGGAGGGCGCCGTGCTCGGCATTCCCTCGCTCGCGCTGTCGCAAGCCTACAACTCGCGCAGCGGCCAACCGCCGCATTGGGAAACCAGCCTGCGTTTTGCGCCCGACATCATCCGCCGCGTGCTTGCCGAAGGCATGCCGCGCGACGTGCTGCTCAACGTCAATTTCCCCGACTGCCCGCCCGGCGAGGTCAAGGCCATCGCGGTCACCGCGCAGGGGCGGCGGCGTCAAGAGCGGCTGCATATCGACAAGCGCTTGGATGGCCGCGGCAATCCTTATTACTGGATCGCCTATGTGCGCCAAAACGCCGCCAAGTCGGCGGACGGCTCCGATCTTGCCGCGCTGGATGAGCGATGCATCGCGGTCACGCCGCTGAAGCTCGACCTGACCGATGAGCCCTATCTGACGCGGCTCGCCGAACTATTCCATGAAGGCGCTTAATCGGCTGCCTTCGGCGCAACGGCTTCGAGTGCCTGTGCCAGCGCTTCCGCATGGAACGGCTTCTCCAGCGTCGGATTCATGCGGTAGGCCTCTGGCACGCCACGCTGCCCGTAGCCCGACGCAAACACAAACGGCAGTCCACGCTGGATCAAGATCTCGACCACCGGCGTAATCGGCCGACCGTTGAGATTGACGTCGAGGATGGCAATGTCGAACTCCGCCTGCTTCGCCAGAGCCAGGGCCTCCTCGATCCCACCGGCTTCCGCTGTCATGGTGTAGCCGAGGTCGGCCAGCATGCCGTCGAGCAGCATGCGGATCATCGGTTCATCCTCGACGACGAGGATTCGCCTGCCCGCGGCAGTTTTCGCCTCTGCAGTCTTCGCCTCCAATGTCATCTGATCCCCGTGCCTCGCCGGGCCCGCTGAAGGGGCAGGCCCCACCCGCATGCGCGGTAACGCCTAAAGTTGCGATCCGTTCCGTCCCTACGACGAACTTTTGCATCGGATCGGAGCATCGGCGCCGAACCGCCGCAAGCGGTTCGACCGCTGCGGAACAGTATAAGAGGCATTGGCATAGTGGTAAAAGGCGGTACAGCACGGGCATAAGGCAAGGTCACTGTGGCCGCGGATCCAGCCGACGTCGAACGCATGGGGTTTCAACTCGCGCTGCGCCGGCGCGGCATCAGCGACCAGGCGGTGCTGCGCGCGATGGACGAGGTGCCGCGCGAGCATTTCGTCACTCCCGAATTCTCCGATAGCGCTTACGCCGATCAGGCGCTGCCGATCGCTTGCGGGCAGACGATCAGCCAGCCTTACGTGGTCGCCTACATGACCGAACAGCTCGAAGTCGGTCCGCAGCACCGCGTCCTCGAGGTCGGCACCGGCTCGGGCTACCAGGCGGCCATTCTTTCGCGGATGGCCCGCGAGGTGGTGAGCATCGAGCGCTACCGCACGCTAGCCAACCTGGCGCGCGAACGCCTCAAGACGCTGGGCTACTCCAACGTCACCATTCTGGTCGGTGACGGGTTTAACGGCGCGCCGGAGCGGGCGCCGTTCGACCGTATCATCGTCACTGCCGCCGCCGCGGAGGTCCCAAAAGCCCTCGTGGAGCAGCTCGGCGCGGGCGGCAAGTTGGTGCTGCCGCTGGGGCCGCGCCATGGCGCGCAGTACATCGTCAAATTAACCAAGACCGCGAGCGGAGCACTCACGCGCGAAAATCTCATCGCCGTGAGATTCGTGCCGCTGTTGCCAGGCCAGGCGCGGGAATTGTAGCGGTTATGCCACAGATGCAATTATATTAAATTCTCGGCCGCGGTACTTAAAGGCCTGTTTACCGCAACGTTGTTTATTCGCTCGCTAGTGTTTTTTGCGTGCGGGCGAGTCATCATGTGCGCGTCGCGTCGGTCGGCCGTCTGGCCGCAATTGGTTGCCATTTCGTTAATCGGACTGGGCGCTGCAAGTTGCAGCGGCGACTCGGGGCGTTTCTCCGATATTTTTGCCTCCAATAGTTCATCGCGCAGCGACACCACCGGATCGATTCCGCAGGGCACTTCGACGAGCCGCGTGGAGAGCCGGTCCATGCCGCACCTTGCCAGCAGCGATCCGGAGGGCAGCTCCGGTGGCGGTCGCGGCATGGGGTCATACCAGCCCGGAAACAGCGAGATCACCGGTTCGCTGCCGGCCGCTCCACCGCCGCCGACCTGGACCTGGGAAGGCGGCACGCCGATCACGGTGGCGCCCGGCGAGACGCTCGAAATGATTGCGCGGCAGCACGGCGTGCCGGTCGCCGCCATCATGCAGGCGAACAACATCACCAATCCAGCCATGGTGCATCCAGGCGAGCATCTGGTGATCCCACGTTATCGCTCGTCCGCGGCGGCCTTCACGCCCCCGACGACGCGCATCGCCTCGACAACGCCGACCATGCCGCCGGCTGGGCCAGTTGGCGCGCCGCGGACCGCGCTCGCGCCGACCGCGGGCGTTCACGTCGTGGCGCCGGGCGAGACACTCCACAGCATCGCCCGGCTCTATGGAAAATCCGTACTGGTGCTCGCTAAGGCCAATAATATTCCTCCGGACACCATGGTGAAGGTGGGTGAGCGCATTATCATCCCGGATGTGCAGCCAGGGCAGGGCGCAGCCATGCCGCCGCGCGCCGAAGCCCCGGTCACACCAGCTGCCGGCCCAAACCTCGCGACCGCGGAATCGCCGCACAGCGCGCGGATGGCCACGTCTGAGCCACCCGCCCAGGAGAGCCCGGTCAAGACCGCGGAACCTGCAGGCGAGTTGCCAACGTTCCGCTGGCCGGTGCGCGGCCGTATTATCGCAGGCTTCGGACCCAAGCCGAACGGGTTGCAGAACGACGGCATCAATCTCGCGGTGCCCGAAGGCACTCCGATCAAGGCGGCCGAGGATGGCGTGGTCGCCTATGCCGGCAACGAGCTCAAGGGCTATGGCAATCTGGTGCTGGTGCGCCACGCCAACGGCTTCGTCACCGCCTACGCTCACGCCAGCGAAATCCTGGTCAAGCGCGGCGAAGCGGTCAAACGCGGTCAGGTGATCGCGCATTCCGGACAGACCGGTAACGTGACGTCACCGCAACTTCACTTCGAGATCCGCAAGGGCGCCACGCCGGTCGATCCGGCGCAGTATCTCAGCGGAGCGTAGATCGGATGACAGATGTCGGAGGTCGGATGTCGGAGGTCGGATGTCAGAGGACGTAAACGACCTTCCTTCCCGTCATCTGACCTCTGACCTCCGTCATCCGACATCTGTTCTCACCCCTAGCCGCCCAGCCAAGTCCTGGACATATTGCCAGGCAACGCGGCCGGAGCGCGCGCCGCGTGTCGTCGCCCATTCGAGTGCTTCGCGACGCAGCTCTGCGCCGGCAAGCGGCACCCGGAAGTGGGCGACATAGCCCTCGACCATCGCAAGATATTCGTCCTGGCTGCAGCGGTGGAAGCCGAGCCACAACCCGAAACGGTCCGACAGCGAGACCTTCTCCTCCACCGCCTCGCCGGGATTGATCGCGGTCGAGCGTTCGTTCTCCACCATGTCGCGCGCCATCATATGGCGGCGGTTCGACGTGGCGTAGAAGATGACGTTCTCCGGACGCCCTTCGATGCCGCCTTCGAGCATGGTCTTGAGCGATTTATACGAAGTGTCTTCGGCGTCGAAGGAGAGGTCGTCGCAGAAGACGATGACGCGGTGCGGCGCATTGCGCAAACATCCCATCAGTTCCGGCAGCGACTCGATGTCCTCGCGGTGAATTTCGATGAGCTTGAGCCCCGCGGCGGGATGCGCAGCGCCGATGGCGGCATGGGCGGCCTTAACCAGCGAGGATTTCCCCATGCCGCGCGCGCCCCATAGGAGCGCATTATTCGCCGGCAGGCCGCGCGCAAAGCGTTCCGTGTTCTCCACCAGGAGATCGCGCACCCGATCGATGCCCTTGAGCAGCGACATCTCGACACGGTTGACGCGGCGCACGGCGGCGAGCCTTCGCCCCTCGGGATACCAGACAAAGGCCTCGGCGGCTGAGAAGTCCGCCGCAGGTGGCACCGGCGGAGCGAGGCGTTCCAGCGCATCGGCGATCCGACCGAGGACTTCGCGCTCGCCGGCGTTGGAACGACGCGCTTTTGCCTTGCCGCCAGCGACCTTATTCGTCGCTTTGGTCCTGGAGCGTGAAGGAGAATGGGCCATGTTTGCACCGGGTTGCGCCTTTTCCCCTTAGCGGGGCTCAGGAATCCTCGCAAGCGCGCGCCCTCTGCCTTCCCGCCCCCGCTCGCGGGGGAGGGAAGGCAGCAGGGCACCGAATCCAGGTTAACGTGTTAGGTGCCGAGGATACTGGCGAGGAAATCCTGATCCCATCCGGCGCGTTTTCGCCTGAGCTTAATGCTTCTCTTGTCCTTTGCGGTGCGAACGAGATTGATTGCGAAGTGTCTGATGACGGCCATGTTTCTTGCTCCGTGTCCGGTTCGCAGACGCGACTGATCATCACCGAATGTGACATCGAGAACCCAGTGCAGGCTGTTCTCGATGGCCCAGTGACTGCGGACGGCCTCAGCCGCTTGGGTGGCGGAGAGCACAGCCGATGAGACGTAATATCGCGTCTCGAAGCGGCAGCGATCCCTGAGTTCGGCACGCGAGGCGACCTTGATAATGGTGGCTACGTCGGGTAGCCGGACCTCGCCCGGGAAACGGCGGCCGCCGTCGAGCCAATCGACTTCGCGGGCGACAGATACGGTTCGTTGCTCGATGCGGCCATGGCCCTTGTCGACATCGGTTGTACTGTCGAGGCCAGCGGGATCGGCATCGGCGAAGAAGCTCTCGATCTCGCCGCGCAGGCTCGGCTGGTTGGCTTTGACGGCGAGAAGATAGTCGGCTCCGGCGTCGCGGATTTCCGCCGCGATGGTTGCATTGGTAGCGATGGCATCGATCGAGATAAGCGCACCTTTCAGCCCGTCGTTCACGGCGAGCCGTTCGATCAGGGTGGGGATGGCGGTAAGCTCGCTGGTCTTGTCCGCGACCGCCTCCTGGCCGAGCACCAGGCGGCTCGTGGTGGCAAATGCGGAGACAAGGTGCAGCGGCGCCGTCCCGGCGCGGTGATCGTGGCTGCGGCGCGAGGTCTTGCCGTCAATGGCGATCAGGTTCGGATGCTCGGGCCATGTCTGCCGCACCCAGGCCGTGAAGGCATCCGAGAACAGCGCTGGATTGATCCGGTTCATCAGGATGGTCAGCCAGCGCGCCCCGGGAACGCCGTGATGATAGGGCAGAAAACGCCGCAGAAACGCCAGATGGGTCTCGCCCCAGTCCGCAATTCCCTCATAGTCGTCGCAGTCGGCGATCGTGCCGCAGACAACGAGCAGCAAAACCTCCGCCAAGGGATGCGCCACCCGCCACGGCTCGCGGGGATCCTCGACGATGGCAAAATGATCAAGCAACGCACGAAGACGCGATTTTTCAGGAAATTCCAACCCCGCAACGCTCATGGCAGCGGCTCCGAATCAATGCCGCTCAACAGAATCAGACTTTCCGCAACCCGAAAATGCCGTTAACCCGAGTTCGGAGCCCTGGGGAAGGCAGGGGGCGCGTTGCAATTAAGCCAACGACGGCTATAGTCCGCGCCGATTTCGCGCGCAAAATCGGCCATTCTTCCCCAGGCTGGCGCGCCTTAAAACCGCCTCGGAGGACCAATGCTGATTACGCCCGCATTCGCGCAAGGACTGCCGTTCGGTCTCGGCGGCGGCGACAGCACCGGCATGATCACGTCGCTCATGCCGCTGATTTTGATCATCGTGATTATGTATTTCCTGGTCCTGCGCCCGCAGCAGCAGCGCGTGAAACAGCACCAGAATATGGTCAAGGCGCTGCGCCGGGGTGATACGGTGGTGACCAATGGCGGTCTCGTCGGCAAGGTCACCAAGGTCGTGGACGACGACCAGATGGAGATCGAAATCTCCGACGGGGTGCGGGTGCGACAGATGCGCTCGATGGTGAGCGAGGTGCGTGCCAAGGGCGAGCCGGTGAAGGACGATAGCGCGAGCTGACCGCGTCGGCCTCACCCGACGCGGGGCGGCCGTAACAAGGAAAATCGAAGTCTATGTTGTTTTTCACACCGTGGAAGGCGGCGGCTATCTTGATCACGGCGCTCGTCGTGTGCCTGTGCGCCGTGCCGAATTTCTTCCCCGAGAGCGTCGTGAAGAATTGGCCGAGCTGGGCGCAGCGCCACGTCGTGCTCGGGCTCGACTTGCAGGGCGGCTCGCACCTGCTGCTCGAGGTCGATTCCAATGCCGTGCGCAAGGAGCGATTGCAGGCGCTCGACGACGACGTGCTGCGTGTGCTGCGTCAGGCGCGCATTCCCTTCACCGGCCGCGCCATCCACGGCACTACCGTGGAGGTGCATATCACGCGCGGGAGCGACGTCGACAATGCACTCGCCAAGCTGCGCGAGCTGTCGCAGCCACTGACCGGAATCCTCGGCGTATCGGGACAGCGCAGTATCGATGTCTCGGAAAGCGGCGGTCTCATCACGCTTACTCCGACGGACGCGGCGCTCACCGAGCGAATCCGCCAGGCCGTCGATCAATCTATCCAGATCATCGAGCGGCGTGTGAACGAGCTTGGCCTCGTGGAGCCGACCATCCAGCGCGAAGGCGTCAACCGCATTCTCGTGCAAGTGCCGGGTCTCCAGGATCCGTCGCGGCTGAAGGAGATTCTGGGCAAGACGGCGAAACTCGATTTCCGCATGGTCGACTCGTCGATGACGGCGGAGCAGGCGGCGGAGTCGCACCCGCCGGCGGACTCGGAACTTCTCGACGGCGAGGGCGGGGAGAAATATCTCATCGAGAAACGCGTGCTGGTCTCCGGCGCCGACCTCGTCGACGCCCAGCCGGGCTTCGACCAGCGCACCAGCGAACCCATCGTCAGCTTCCGCTTCAATTCGACGGGCGCGCGCAAATTCGCCGAAGCGACCCAGGCCAATGTCGGCAAACCCTTCGCCATTGTGCTCGACAACAAGGTGATTTCGGCACCGGTCATCCGCGAGCCTATCCTCGGCGGTTCCGGCCAGATTTCCGGGCGATTCACCGTTCAGCAGGCCAACGACCTCGCGATCCTGCTACGCGCCGGCGCGTTGCCGGCACCGCTGACCATCATCGAGGAGCGCACGGTCGGTCCCGGTCTCGGCCAGGACTCGATCACTGCGGGCGAGCACGCCGCCTACGCGGGCGCGGCACTGGTGATCATCTTCATGTTCGCGACTTACGGCCTGTTCGGGTTGTTTGCCAACATCGCGGTTGCCATCAACGTCGCCATGATCTTCGGTGTCCTGTCGTTGCTCAGCGCGACGCTCACGCTTCCTGGAATTGCCGGCATCGTGCTCACGGTCGGCATCGCGGTGGATTCCAATGTGCTGATCTACGAGCGCATCCGCGAGGAAGTCCGCGCCGGCCGCACCGCGATCAATGCGATCGATGCCGGCTTCAGCCGCGCGCTCGCCACCATTCTCGACTCCAACATCACCACGTTTATCGCCGCGGCGGTGCTGTTCTATATCGGCACCGGGCCGGTGCGCGGCTTTGCCGTGACGCTCGGCGTCGGCATCCTCACGAGCCTGTTCACCGCCTTCACGCTGACCCGGCTGATCATGGCCTATTGGGTGCGCATGTGGCGGCCGCGCACGGTTCCAATCTAGCGCAGCCCCCTCCCTTGCCTGCCCCGCTTGCGGGGGAGGCAAGGGAGGGGGCGGACAGCGGTTTTCGGAAAAGATCATGCTCAAGCTAACCAATTCATTTTGAAAGAAATCCCGTGCGCCTGCTACGCATCGTTCCCGATGACACGCGATTCGATTTCATGCGCTTTCGGCGCATCAGCTTTCCGATTTCGGCGATGCTGTCGATCGCCGCGATCCTGCTTTATTTCTTTCACGGGCTCAATTTCGGCATCGATTTCGTCGGCGGCACCCTGATCGAGGTCCAGACCAAGGCGGGGCCGGCCGATCTCGCCAAGATGCGTTCCACCATCACCTCCCTCAAACTCGGTGATTTTCAGCTCCAGCAGTTCGGCGCAGCGGACGACGTGCTCATGCGTATCTCGGAGCAGCCCGGCGGCGATGAGGCGCAGCAGCAGGCGGTCCAAAAGGTCCGTGACGCGTTGGGCAATGACGTCGATTACCGCCGTGTCGAGGTTGTTGGACCGAGCGTGTCCACCGAGCTCCTCGCTTATGGAACAATCGGCCTCGTGCTCGCGATCGGCGCGATCCTGATCTATCTTTGGTTCCGCTTCGAGTGGCAGTTCGCGCTCGGGGCGATGATCGCCAACGTCCATGACTTGGTGCTCACCGTCGGCTTCATGTCGCTGACGCACATCGATTTCGACCTCACCAGCATTGCCGCACTTCTCACCATTTTGGGCTATTCGCTCAATGATACGGTCGTGATCTATGACCGCATCCGCGAGATGCTGCGCCGCTACAAGCGCATGCCGATGCCCGACCTGCTCAACTTGTCGATCAACGCGACGCTGTCGCGCTCGATCGTTACCCACGTCACCGTGGCGATGTCGCTGTTGGCGTTGCTCCTGTTCGGCGGCCAGGCGATCCACAGCTTCACGGCAACCATGATGTTCGGCGTCGTGCTGGTCGGCACCTACACGTCGGTCTTCATCGCCTCGCCGATCTTGATCTATCTCGGCGTCGGCAGCGGGCGTATGGGCGAGGCGGACGAGCCCGAGACGCCGGCGGCGGCGCCTCAGGCACCGTCGAAACCTGCTTCGCCGTCACGGCGTGTGCGAGCGCGCCGCTAGTGGAAGCGCCCCATCTGCCGCGCCAGGCGCTGATCGACGCTTACGGCGGCGGCGGCTTCCGTTTCGCCGGCATGTCGCATCGCGGCTCGTTGCTGTGTCTGCCGGATGGCATCTGGGCATGGCCGGTGGCGGCGCCCGCCATGCTGACGGAAGCGGCGCTGTCGCTGGTATTTGCCCGCGCCGATGGCATGGACTTTTTCATTCTCGGCACTGGCGCTGAGCCATGGGTCATGCCTGAGGCTTTGCGGATGCGGTTTCGCGAGGCTCATATTTCGGCCGACGCGATGGCGACGGGACCGGCGCTGCGCACCTACAACGTGATGCTGATGGAAAGCCGCCGCGTCGGCGCCGGCCTGATCGCGGTTGAGTGATGATAGGCTCGGCATCATGCAGGATGCGTTCGCCTATTGCGCAGAGCTTGTCCGGGTGGCCGATCGCGACCGCTTCCTCGCCTCGCTGTTTGCGCCGGCCGAACAGCGTGCCGCGCTCCATGCGCTCTATGCCTTCAACGTCGAGGTGGCGCGCGTGCGCGAGGCGGCGCGGCAACCACTGCCGGGCGAACTCCGCCTGCAATGGTGGCGCGACGTCGTCAGCGGCGAAAGGGCGGAGGAGGCAAGCGCCAATCCGGTGGCGTGCGCGCTTCTGGCCGTGATCGAAGGCGGTCAGGTAGCGGTGACCAAGCTGAACGCTCTGATCGATGCGCACGGTTTCGACCTTTACGACGAGCCGATGGCGCAGCTTGCCGATCTTGAAGCCTATGCCCGAAACACAACGTCGGCGCTGATCGCTGTCGCGACACAAATCCTTGCCGATGTCGAGGCGGAAGTCGCGGAGGCGGTCGCAGGTCCAGCGGGAATGGCTTATGCCATTGCCGGGCTGCTGCGTGCATTTCCGCTGCACGCCGCGCGCCGTCAGCTCTATGTGCCGATCGAGCTTCTTGAGCGTCACGGGGTCCAGCTGCAGGAGATATTCGCAGGCCGCTCCTCGGGTGGTCTTCGCGTGGGACTCGCAGAGCTGCGGAACGTTGCCCGCCAGCATCTTCTCGCAGCCTACCCGTATGTGACGGCGCTGCCGCACGAGGCCTTGCCGGCTTTGCTTCCCGTTGCGCTGGTGCGGCCATCACTCGACCGCCTGGAGCGCTGCGATCCTTTTGCGCCCGCCGAAATCTCGCCGTGGCGGCGGCAATGGCTCATTTGGCGCGCCGCGCGAAATCCAACGCGCATCGCGGGATAAGCGGTTTGCTCACTCAGAATGCGAAGCGGTCGCGCAGATTACGCCGGTCGGAAACGATGCGGCCGACGATGGCGCGCTCGGCGTCAGTCTTGATGAGCGGCGCGATGAGATCGAGCTGATTCATGGCCACAAGTTCGAGGATTTCGCTGCGCACATCGCCTTGTGCATTGCGCGGCAACGCGTCGACGACCTGGAGGTGCTGCGGCCCCTTGCCGCCGAGAAAGTCGAGCAGTTCACGGTCGGTGGCGCTGCCTTCGACGAAGGCGTAGAGGCCGGTGCCGGCGCGACGGTCCGGAAAAGCCACGATTGCCACGTCGGTCACCTGCGGATGCGTCCGCAGACGCGTGGCGATCGCCGGTGCTTCGCGAGCAAACCTCAGGCCGCGGCCCTCGCGGTCGGTCACGTTGAGCCCACGCGTGATCGCGTAATAGACTTTCTTCCCCGTCGCCATCCATATCCGGGTGATGAAACTCTTGCGGGCGAGCACATGGCGCTCGGCGGCGGTGAGCGCGTCAGGCGCGTAGCGGCGTTTGTGCTTGAGCAGATGGCGCAAATCCTCATAGCGCGCGATGCGGAACAGCAGGCTGCGGCGGTGGAAGCGGGCGGCAAGCTGGAAATCGGTGAGATAGGCGCGTCCGCCGGCGTAAAGCCAGTTCTGTTCCTTGGCGAGATCGTTGTGGCTTATTCCCGCACGATGGAGCGTCCGCAATGCCGCCTTGGCGGAACGGAAATAGCCGGCATCGCCGTGCGGCTTGGCGATATGGAGCGGCACGCCATCGATCCAGCCGCGCACCAGCACGCGGCGTCCGGAAAACAATAGCGGCGGCGCGATGCCGAGCCGGCCCGCGATTGCGAGCGCGCGACGCTCGCGCCGGAACAGCATGGACGCCAGTCCGCGGCTCCACCACGGCACCTGATCGAGCCGGCGCAGCACCGCGTCGACTTCGCCCCTGTCGGTGCGGAAGCGGCCGCGCTCGACGGTCGAAAAGACATCGCGCTTGAGCACGACGCTGGTGTGCCAGCGGCCGCAAAGTTCCGCCGGTTCTTCGCCTCGGATCATGCTCATCCGTCTAGCACATCACTCGGCAGCTTGCGGTATGGCCGCCGCAATCCAGCCGTCGAGGTCGGCGAGCGCGCGTTCGCACAGGGCGGGTTTTTTGGCGCTCCGTGCCATGCCGCGTCCAAGCGGTGGGAACAAGCCGAAATTCACATTCATCGGTTGAAACGAGCGCGGGCCTGCGTCGATCGTCTCGATATGGCCTCCGGTAATGTGCCCGATGAGCGCTCCGTGCGCGGTGGTGGGCGGCGGAATGAGCGGCTGCTCGCCAAGCCGTTCCGCAGCGGCGAAACGGCCGGTGAGGAGCCCGATCGCCGCCGACTCGACGTAGCCCTCGCAGCCCGTGATCTGCCCGGCAAAGCGCAGGCGCGGCATGGCTTTGAGCCGTAGCGTTGCGTCGAGCAGCTTTGGCGAGTTCAGGAAGGTGTTGCGATGAAGCCCGCCGAGCCGGGCGAACTCCGCCTTGGCGAGGCCAGGGATCGTGCGGAATATGCGCACCTGCTCGCCGTGCTTCAGCTTGGTCTGAAATCCCACCATGTTGAACAACGTGCCGAGCTCGTTGTCCTGCCGCAGTTGCACGACGGCATAGGGTTTTATCGACGGCTGACGTGGATCGGTGAGACCGAACGGCTTCATCGGCCCATGGCGCAGCGTTTCGCGGCCGCGTTCGGCCATGACTTCGACCGGCAGGCAACCCTCGAAATAGGGCGTCGACTCGAAATCGTGGAACGCGATTTTCTCGCCGGAGAGGAGCGCGTCGACGAAGGCATCATATTGCACGCCCGTCAGCGGACAGTTGATGTAATCGGCGCCGGAGCCGGCAGGCCCGGCCTTGTCGTAGCGCGACTGGAACCAGGCGATGCCGAAGTCGATCGAGTCGCGGTGCACGATCGGCGCAATGGCGTCGAAGAAGGCAAGCGCATGTTCGCCGGTCAGCGCCCGTATGGCGTCGGCGAGCGCCGGCGAGGTGAGCGGGCCGGTGGCGATGATGACGTTGTCCCATTCCGGCGGCGGCTCGAAAATCTCCTCGCGGCGAATGTCGATGAGCGGCTCGCCTTCGAGCGCCGCGGTGATCGCGGCGGCGAAGCCCTCACGATCGACGGCGAGCGCGCTGCCCGCCGGTAGCTTGTGCGCGTCTGCCGCGCGCATCACCAGCGAGCCCAGCCGGCGCATCTCGGCATGGAGGAGGCCGATGGCGCTTGTCTCCGCGTCATCGGAGCGGAACGAGTTCGAGCAGACGAGTTCGGCGAATTGACCGGTCTTGTGCGCGGCGGTCGAGCGAACGGGGCGCATCTCGTGCAGCACCACGGGCACGCCGCGGCGCGCGACTTGCCAAGCGGCCTCGGAACCCGAAAGGCCGCCACCGATGATGTGGACTGGTTGCAAAGTGCGCATCCGGTCCCAAAACTAGGCGCATCGCGGCGAAGCGACAATGCGTATAGGGGGCGTCCATGAGCGCTGTTGGCTCAAAGGGGGGCCTCTGCTATAGGCGGAACATTGCACCGGATGCGAATCCGAGGTCATTGCAGGCAACCCGCCAATGTCCGCCGACGCCGACACCGTCCGCCGCGTTGCGCATCTCGCGCGCATCGCTGTTGCCGACGACGAGGTGGCGCCTCTTCAGGGCGAGCTCAACGCCATCCTTGCGTTCGTCGAGCAGCTCGCCGAGGTCAATGTCGACGGCGTCGAGCCGATGACATCGGTGACGCCGATGGCGATGAAGATGCGGGCGGACGCGGTGACCGACGGCGGCATCCCGGATGCCATCATCCAGAACGCGCCAGCGCGTGAGGATCACTTTTTTCTCGTTCCGAAAGTGGTGGAATGATGTGCAAAGCACATCATTCCACCATCCTCGGGCGAGCGCAGCGAGACCCGAGGATCTGGAGCCGAATGTAAAGGACTTACCAATGTGCCTCGCTTGCGAACAAGACGCCATTTGGCTCGCCTACCTCGAAAGTCGGGGTTTGCTGAAGCCTGACGATCCGGAAGCCGTTGAGGCGCTTTTTGCCGCATTCCCGGTTCAGCCGCTGCCGGTGAAGCCTGATCTCGATAAGCAGTCGGCGGACGTGCCGGCGACGGCCGCCAAAAACCCATTCTCCTGCGACGATCCGACGGCCGGATGACCGATCTCACCTCGCTCACGCTGGCGCAGGCACGAGACGCACTGCGCCGTAAGGAATTTTCCGCGTTCGAACTAGCCGACGCGCACCTCGCCGCCATGGCGAAGGCGCGCGCGCTCAATGCCTTTGTGCTGGAAACGCCGGACCGCGCCCGCGCCATGGCGCGGGTCGCGGATGCGCGGCTCGCGAAAGGCGAGGGCGGTCCGCTCGAAGGACTGCCGCTCGGCATCAAGGATTTGTTCTGTACCGCCGATGTGCGCACAACGGCGTGCTCGCATATTCTGGAAAATTTTGTTCCGACCTACGAATCGACCGTAACCGCCAATCTGTGGCGCGACGGCGCCATATTGCTCGGCAAGCTCAACAACGATGAATTCGCCATGGGCTCATCGAATGAGACGTCGCATTTCGGTCCGGTGGTATCGCCATGGCGGCGGCGAGACGCGGACGTAACGCTCGTGCCTGGCGGCTCATCGGGCGGCTCCGCGGCGGCGGTGGCGGCTCATCTCTGCGTCGGCGCCATAGGCACCGATACCGGAGGCTCGATCCGCCAGCCGGCGGCGTTTTGCGGCATCGTTGGATTAAAGCCCACATACGGTCGCTGCTCGCGCTGGGGGATCGTCGCGTTTGCATCCTCGCTCGATCAGGCCGGGCCGTTCGCGCGGACCATCCGCGACTGCGCCATTCTGTTGCGTTCGATGGCGGGGTCTGACCCGAAGGATACGACCTGCGTCGACCTTCCCGTGCCCGACTACGAAAAGGCGATCGGCGCCTCGATCAAAGGCATGCGCATCGGCATTCCGAAGGAATACCGCGTGCCCGGTATGGCGGCGGAAATCGATGTGCTTTGGGAGCAGGGCGTGCAATGGCTCAAGGATGCCGGCGCCGAGACGGTCGAGGTGTCACTGCCGCACACGAAATATGCGCTGCCGGCCTACTACATCGTGGCGCCGGCCGAGGCCTCGTCCAATCTCGCGCGCTACGATGGCGTGCGCTACGGATTGCGCGTTCCCGGCCGCGACATCATCGAAATGTACGAGCACACCCGCGCGGCCGGCTTCGGTAAGGAAGTCCGCCGCCGCATCATGATTGGCACCTATGTGCTGTCCGCCGGCTACTACGATGCCTATTACCTGCGGGCACAGAAGGTGCGCACGCTGATCAAGCACGATTTCGACCGGTGCTTTGCGGAAGGCATCACCGCCATCCTGACGCCGACGACGCCGTCCGCCGCCTTTGCCATCGGCGAAAAAGGCCGCGTCGATCCGATCGAGATGTATCTCAATGACGTGTTCACGGTCACGGTGAACATGGCCGGGCTGCCGGGCATTTCCGTGCCGAGCGGCCTTGACGCGCAGGGCCTGCCGCTTGGCCTGCAACTCATTGGCCGACCGTTCGAGGAAGAGACGCTGTTTGCGCTCGGCTCCGTCATCGAACGGGCGGCCGGAAGCTTCCAACCCAAGCCGTGGTGGCGCTGAAAACCGTCACCGCGATCCTAGAGTCGGATCATGACTCCGTCGGCTTTCAAGCGCAGTCTGTCGAGCAAAAGACCCCCGAGCGGGCTTTCGCCGGCTCTCATCGCGTTGTGGTGGGCCGGCAACGACAACTGGAACAAGGCGCACGAGATTGTCATGCGTGAGGAAGGCGCAGATTGCGCATGGGTCCACGCTTACTTGCATCGGGTCGAGGGTGACCGGGACAATGCCCGTTATTGGTATCGGCAAGCGCGTCGCGCGTCCCCCCTCCCTTCCCTCCCCCGCCAGCGGGGGAGGGAAGGGAGGGGGGACCTTGCGTCGGAATGGGCGGCAATCGCTGCTGCGCTGTTGGGATCGACGCGCAGCTAAGTCTGCGATCAGCTCTTGCGCGAGGTGGCAGCTCGGGCGAGGCGTCCTTAACGTGCTCAACTTCGATTGGATATTTTGGGTTATGTCTTGCTATGTCACAAAATATAACTTGAAACGCTTGAGGATACGGCTGGTTTCATCTATGTCCTCCCTGGACACTACAGCCGCAAGGTGGCATCAAGCTGCCATTGGGGCATGTATCAGATGCATGTATCAGACAAGCGATCGGCGATGAAAACCTTCCTGCTGCGCTGCTTTACTTGGTGGAACGGTCAGACCTTCGGTACGCAGTGGTGGACGTGGCTCTACGGCGAGTTCGTCGGCGAGGACGAATTCGGCAATCGCTATTACCGGACAAGGGGCGGAAAAATCGATCCAACCCTCAGCTTCGAGCGGCGGTGGGTGACCTACAACGGCGTCGCCGAGGCTTCCACGGTGCCGCCGAGCTGGCATGGCTGGCTGCATCACACCGTAGACGTGCCGCCGACGCAGGATAACACCAAGCCGTACCGCTGGGAGAAGCCGCATCGGCCCAATCTGACCGGCACCGCAGGCGCCCATCGCCCGAGCGGATCAACACTGGCGCAAGGTCGTCGTCCCAAGGCGACGGGTGACTACAAGGCGTGGACGCCAGGAAATCAGTAACCGGGCATCAGGGATCAGGGATCAGGCCTGACCCCCGACTTATTACCTGATCCCTGAAGCGCCGATCCCTGGTTTTGCCGCATTCGAAATGTTAACCCGGGCGGAGCTAGCGACGGCGCGCGCGCCGTCCAACTGAGCGCGCACAAGATCCCAAGGTTCCATGGTTCGCATCGCCATGCTTTTGCTTGTGATCGGCGGAAGCCTTGCAGCTGGGCCAACCGCGGCGCAGTTCGGGAACATTTTCAGCAACTCGCCGCCGCGGCCACCCGCCGACGTCCCCAACGGACTGTTCCCGCCGCAACCGCCCCCGGTGCAGTTCCCGGGGCAATCCGCACCCCCACCAGCTTCTGCCGCGACTCCACCGTCGGATATTCAGACACAGCCGTTACCGCCGCCCCCCGGTGCAACGGTAGCGCCACCCCCGGCTCCAGTTCAGGGCGCCCCGCCTATGCCGCTATCGCCGGTCCAGCGTGCGCGAGTTAACCCGCAACAGGCCAACCCGTCGCCGCAACCGCTCAATCCACCGCCGCCGCAACCCGCGGACAGCGCGCCGCAGCCAGACGATACGGTCGTCACCGAGACGCCCACGCAAAAGATCGTGAATGGCCGTGCCGTGTTTTCCGGCCTCGATAAGATCACCGGACGCATCATCGCATTCGATGCTGCGATCGGCGAAACGGTGCAATTTGGTGCGCTGCAGGTTACCGCGCGGGCGTGCTACACGCGCCCCCCGACCGAGGCGACGAATACGGACGCCTTCGTCGATGTTGATGAGGTGACGCTGAAGGGTGAGATCAAGCGCATCTTTACCGGCTGGATGTTCGCATCAAGCCCGGGCCTGCATGCCGTCGAGCATCCGATCTACGATGTCTGGCTGACCGATTGTACGTCGCCGCTGCCGACTCCGGTCGCACAATCAGCCGCGCAGCCAGCTCCCGCCTCGGCGGGTGCCCCGGCGCCAGCGCCGCAACGTCCGCGCCAACCGCCGCCCCCACGTCAGCCAGCTGCGCCGCCTGTGGCGCCCACTGTGCCATCCCAGGCGCGCTGACGCCGATCATCCTTCCGTAAGATAGGCGAGCACGGTGCTGCCGCAAATCGGGCGATCCAGCGCGAGCGCGCCGAAATCTCCCTCACCCACGAGCGCAGCATCGAGCAGCTTGTGGTAGGCGGGCCGCGTGACTTCGATGGCGCCGAATGTTCGCAGATGTTCGGTGACGAATTGCGTGTCGAGCAGGCGGTAGTGGCCGGCCTTGAGCCGCGCCACCAGATGCACAAGGGCAACCTTGGAGGCATCGCGTGCGCGGTGAAACATGCTCTCGCCGAAAAAGGCGCGTCCGAGACTCACGCCGTAAAGGCCGCCGACCAGCTCGCCGTCCTCGTACACCTCCACCGTATGACAGTCGCCGCGCTCGTAGAGCTTGCGGTACAGGTTGTGAATGCGGGCATTGATCCAGGTCCGGCTCCGTCCCGGCATCGGCTGCGCGCAGCCGTTGATGATGGCATCGAAATCCCGGTCGACGACCACGGTGAAACGGTCGATGCGCACCGTGCGCGCTAGGCGATCGGGCACGTGGAAGCGATCGAGCGGGATGATGCCGCGCCGTTCCGGCTCGATCCAATAGAGCGCCGGGTCATCGGCATTTTCCGCCATGGGAAAGATGCCGCAGGCGTAGGCCTTGAGCAGCACTTCGGGCGTGATGTCGATGAGTGCGGACTCGCGGCTAGCCATGCGCTTCGTTTAACCGGCTCCTGGCTCCTGGTTCAAGAGGCGCCATCTATGCTAACGCCGATGTAATCCTTGTCGATTGATCCCAAGTTCGGAGACCGCGATGACCCGATCTTTTTGCGGCGACACTGGCGTCCTGATGACTGTTGTTTGTGTCGCTGTCACGTGCGGACTCGTTCCTGCCGCCTTCGCCCACGTGACTCTCGAACGCAATCAAGCGGCCGTCGGGGCGCCTTACAAAGCAGTGTTGCGCGTCCCGCACGGCTGCGACGGCTCGCCGACCACGGCACTACGCGTGCGGATCCCTGAGGGCATCATCGACGTCAAGCCGATGCCCAAGCCCGGTTGGACGCTCAATATCGTCAAGGGCAAATACGCCAAAACCTACAGCCTCTATCGCGCTCAAGTCAGCGAAGGCGTGACTGAGATCGACTGGTCGGGCGGAAATTTACCCGACGACTATTACGATGAATTCGTCTTCATGTCGTTTCTAGCCAGCGATCTGCAACCAGGCCAAACGATCTACTTTCCAGTCGTGCAGGAGTGCGAGAGGGGCGTTCACCGCTGGATCGAGATTCCAACCGAGGGTTCCGAATATCCGGAGCCCGCACCAGGATTGAAGCTCGTGCCGAAGCCGTGACGATTTATCTCCTAACGTCGCTGCGGCGTATGTCACGGGCCGCCCCATGGCGCCTCGCCTGCGTCTGCGCGGCGATCGCGACGATGGTCATGGCTCTCGAACCGGAACGGCAGGCAGTGGCGCACGCCTCGCTGTTGTCGACGGTACCTGCGGACGGCGTCACGATCCCGGGCGCGCCCAAAATCTTGCAACTCGACTTCAACGAACCGGTCTCCCCGTTGATCATGCGCCTCGTCGGCCCAACCGGTCAGATCGCGACGCTGACGAGCGTCATTGCGAAGAACAAATCTGTCACGATCGCGGCGCCGGCGATGCCGGACCAGGGCACCTACGTGCTGAGCTGGCGGGTGGTCTCGGCTGACGGTCATCCCGTCGGCGGCGTGGTGACCTTTGCCGTCGGACATCCGAGTTCTGGCGTGAGCGCTCCGCCGGTCGAAGGCGCCAACGCCGTCCATGCCGCGATCTGGGCGGTACAATTCGTGCTCTCGATCGGCTTGTTCATTGGGGTCGGCGGTGCGTTTTTCATAGCGTGGCTTGCTGCCAGGCGGCCGGTGCCGCGACGGGGCCTTCTCGTCGCAGTCATGACCGGCGGCCTCGTCGCGGCAGTGCTCTCGGTACCGCTACAGGGTCTCGATGCAATAGCAGAACCGCTGCGCGATATTTGGCGGCCGAGTGTTTGGGCCGCAGGATTTGCAACCTCGTGGGGTTCGACCGCCGTGCTCGCGGTGGCGACACTGGTCGCCGGCCTGCTCGCGCTCGGCTTCGACAATAGATCACTCACGCGAGCACTCGCTTTGCTCGCAATCGCCGGAATTGGCCTGGCGCTAGTCGCAAGCGGGCATGCAAGCATCGCCGAGCCGCGGCTCGTGACGGTTGCCGCGGTCTTCCTTCACGGCGTGTGTGTCGCGTTCTGGGTCGGCTCTCTGCTACCGCTGACGATCACCGTGCGTGCGGGCGACCGCGTCGCTTTGCAGCGTTTTTCGCGGCTGATCCCCGTGCCCCTTCTCCTCCTCATCGCGTCCGGGATCGTGCTTGCCTATTTTCAGCTTGATCGGCTCGACGCGCTGTGGACGACCGACTACGGCCGCGTGTTAGCGGCGAAGATCGCCATCGTGATCGTGTTGCTCGCGCTTGCGGCGCTGAACCGCTACGCGCTGGTGCCGCGCCTTGCGATGACGGGAACGCGGCGGCTGGTCATGGTCATCGCAACCGAGTTCGCGCTTGCGGTGGTGATCCTCGGCCTTGTCGGCCTTTGGCGCTTCACGCCGCCGCCAGTGGCGCTCGCCGCTGCGGAAACGACCTATATCCATTTCCACGGTGAGCAGGCCATGGCGCAAATTGACCTTAGGCCGGAACGCGACCGCGGCGCCTCTGTGAGCATAGCAGTCAGCGACGGCGGTCTGCGTCCCGTCGCGGCCAAGGAAGTCGAGCTCGTGATCTGGAACCCAAGCGCCGGCATCGAGCCTATCCGCCGCAGCGCGACCTTCGCGGGAGGCGGAGAGTGGCGCATTGCTGGACTCCACATTCCCGTTGCGGGTGTTTGGCGGATGCGGGTCGAAATCCTCATCAGTGATTTCGACAAAGTCATGCTGGAGGACAACGTGGACCTGCCGCGCGCGCCGTAGTTCACGACACGGTACCGGAGTTCCAATTATGCTTCGTCGATGGTGCGGCGACGGCCTTCCCAGTCGTTCTCGTGCGTTGTTAACGGTCCGCACACCATGATTCCCCTAAGATTTTGGTTAGTTTGAACGCTTTCACCCGCTGGGCGTTACGACCTTGAGAATAAGAAAAAAGTGCAGGCAATCGAGCTGCCGCCATGAAACCGAAACTGAGAGCGAGCAAGCCGATCCACGTTCTCATCGTTGAGGACGAGTTTCTGATCAGCGAATGGGTAGCGCAGTCGCTGTCGGAACTGGGCTTCGCCGTGCAAACGGCGGCGAACGCAGCCGACGCACTGCGGCATCTCGCCTCTGACCCGGTGGATGTGCTGTTCACCGACATCAATCTGCCGGGCGGCATGGACGGTGTGGCGCTTGCACGTCGCGCGCGCGAGCTGCTGCCCGATCTGCCCGTTGTCTACGCCTCGGCGCGGGTCACCATGTTGGCGCCGGATGCGTGCGTGCCGGGCGCAATCGGCGTGCCGAAGCCTTATGAACCGGCATTTGTCGGTCGGCTGCTCACGGCTGCGCTGCACCACGCCGCAGCCGGCATGCCGGCGGGAACGGTGCCTATTGTTCCAGTGCGCCGCGCGCGAGAAACTCCTCGAGCCAGTGGATGTGGTAATCTCCGTCGATGATGTCTTTCTCCCGCGCCAGGGCGCGGAACAGGGGCAGCGTGGTCTCGATACCGTCGACCACGAACTCGTCAAGCGCGCGCTTCAGCCGCATCAGGCATTCGCTGCGCGTCTTGCCGTGGACGATGAGCTTGCCGACGAGAGAATCGTAGAACGGCGGAATCGCATAGCCGTGGTAGACGGCGGAATCGACCCGCACGCCCAGTCCACCGGGGGAATGGTAGTGGATGATCTTGCCCGGTGAGGGCCGGAACGACACCGCGTTTTCGGCATTGATGCGGCACTCGATGGCGTGGCCGTGGAATTTGACGGTGTCCTGCGCCAGCGCGAGATCGCTACCGGCGGCGACCCGGATCTGTTCCACAACGAGGTCGATGTCGGTGATCATCTCGGTCACCGGATGCTCAACCTGAATGCGGGTGTTCATTTCGATGAAGTGGAACTTGCCGTCCTCGTAAAGGAATTCGACGGTGCCGGCGCCGAGATATTTGATCTCGCGCATCGCCCTGGCGACAGTCTCGCCGATCTCATCGCGCGCAGTGGTGTTGAGGGCAGGCGAGGGGCCTTCCTCCCAGACCTTCTGGTGACGACGTTGCAGCGAGCAGTCGCGCTCGCCGAGATGGATGGCGCGGCCTTTGCCGTCGCCAAGAACCTGAATTTCGATGTGGCGCGGCCGTTCGAGATATTTTTCGAGATAAACGGTGTCATCGCCGAATGCGGCCTGCGCCTCGGCACGCGCCGTAGCGAGACCCGAAGCCATCTCGCTCTCCGCACGGATCACCTTCATGCCGCGCCCGCCGCCGCCCGCCGCCGCCTTGAGCATGAGCGGAAAGCCGATGTCGCGCGCCAATCGGCACGCCTCCTCATCGGAGCCGACGCCGCCATCGGAGCCCGGCAAGGTCGGGATGCCGAGCTCCCGGGCGGCGCGCTTGGCGGCGATTTTGTCGCCCATCAGGCGGATGTGCTCGGGGCGGGGACCGATGAAGTGCACATTGTGGTCGGCGAGAATTTCGGCAAAGCGTGCGTTCTCTGCGAGAAATCCGTAGCCCGGATGCACCGCGTCGGCCCCGGTGATCTCGCAGGCGGCAAGCAGTGCGGGAATATTGAGGTAGCTGTCCTTGGCCGCCGGCGGCCCAATGCAGACGCTCTCGTCGGCCAACCGCACGTGCATGGCGTCTTCGTCCGCCGTCGAATGCACCGCCACCGTTGCAATACCAAGCTCCTTGCAGGCCCGCAGTACCCGCAGCGCGATCTCTCCCCGGTTGGCGATCAGAATCTTGTCGAACATTTGGCCCTCAGAAGCGAATAGCGAATGGGAAGTAGGGGAGCGGGCACTCGTTCACTACTCCATCCGCTATTTCGCGATTCGCCATCACTCAATGATCATTAGCGGCTCGCCATACTCAACCGGCCGACCGTCTTCGACCAGAATCTGGATCACCGTGCCGGAGCGTGGCGCCGGGATTTGATTCATCGTCTTCATGGCCTCGATGATGATGAGCGGATCACCGGTCTTTACCTGGCTGCCGATTTCGACAAATGGCCGTGCCCCCTGTGCCGGGCCGAGATAGGCCGTGCCGACCATCGGCGAGACAACGACGCCCGGATGCTGCGTCGGGTCAATCGGCGCAGCGGCTGGCGCTGCTGCGGCCGGCACACCGACAGGCAGATCCGCAGGTCGGGTCCGCGCAGCGGACCCGCCGAAGTTCCGGGCGACGCGAACCGACACGCCGTCTCGTTCGAACTCGATCTCGGTGAGGCCGGTTTCGTCGAGCAGCTTTGCCAGCTCGCGGATCACATCGTGATCGATCGCTGGCGTTTTCGGCATTGGCGGGCTCCCAGGCTTGCGCGCCACGTTTAATCCGTGGCGTCGATTATGGCGGCGAGACCGGTGATGGCGAGTGCGTAGCCTTGGATGCCGAACCCGCACACCAAGGCACGCGCGGCCAGCGAGACGTAGGAGCGCCGGCGGAAGTGCTCGCGCGCATGGATGTTGCTGATGTGCACCTCGATGACGGGTGCCTCCATGGTGAGGAGAGCATCAAGGATTGCAACAGACGTCGTCGTGTATCCCGCCGGATTGATGACGAGCCCCGCCGCCTTCGTGGCGCACGCCTCCTGAATCCAATCGATGATCTCGCCTTCGTGATTGGATTGGTGGAATTCCACCACAAGCCCGTGTCGTTCCGCCGTCGCGCGGCAGAGTTTCTCGACGTCGGCGAGCGTGGCACGGCCGTAGATTTCCGGCTCGCGCGTGCCGAGCAGATTGAGATTGGGTCCGTTAATGACGTAGACGGTCTTCGACATTTTCTAGAGCTGCACCCGGCTGTCATCGCTGCGGGCGACCGCCCGCCGCGCCGGGTCAGTTTATAGGGAAGGCATCCGCAAAGGGGAAGCCGGGCTGGCACCGGCTTGTACCACCCCCCCCAAAAACGGGTTAGGGCATGCACACATCGTGGTGCGGCGGAATGACTCGGGGCGCGGTTTTCGATTCCATTTGGGGCTGGGCGTGTGATTCTGTGTCCGACACTTTGGCGCAACCGGAGTGTCGATATGTCG
>Ga0074044_10001242_pt1 | contig 23405 bp, 19 predicted proteins | sample BogForMeECP23OM1_FD_94443 | JGI IMG/M metagenome (GOLD analysis project Ga0074044, IMG submission 94443) | Bog forest soil microbial communities from Calvert Island, British Columbia, Canada - Bog Forest MetaG ECP23OM1 | ecosystem: Environmental > Terrestrial > Soil > Wetlands ... | reverse complement strand
GAGACTGGCATGAGAGTCTGTGAAGAAATCGGATTTCGTTCAGCTTGAGCCCGCACTCCACTTCGGTCGAGATGACAGAAGGATGGCCGGACGGAGGCTTTGTGTCATCCCGACCGGAGGCTGCCGGAGTGGAGGGATCGCGGCGCGTACTCGCGCCGCAACCACAGCTCTCGCGAGCAGCAGCCGGTCTTTCCCGCGCACCAGGAGTTTAAAGACCTGGGTAAATGAGGGCTGAAACTTCCGCGCAAGGGTCTGGCATCGGTGGCCGCGCGCCGCGGACGGCGCACGATCCCTCCGCTTCGGTCGGGATGACAGAATGGAGCAGACTCTTGCCACAATGGTATAATCCATAAATGGCGAACATCATCGAGGAGTTCGCGAGTTTCGCCGGAAGGTACGAGGGCGAAGGGATCGATCACACCGGCAGCAAGTTCAACTGGATAGTCACGCTGGTACCAGTGGTCGGCGATCTCGCCGTCGCGATCCTGGGATTTGCCACCGCCTGCGACGGCAGCACGCTCCTCGAAGAGCACTCGATCATCGCAACCCTGCGTGCGGGCCGGATCGCAATGTGGACGATCAATAGCAATGGCAGATCGATGTGGCAGCTCGATCTACGCCGCATCGTGGGCCCGAGGGACGCCTGGTTTTTCGATGACGATTCTGCGCGCGCGCTTGCGCTCGCCGAGAAGACTGAGGCGCCGGCGCCGGACAGCCCCCGGACGCATGTCTTCGCGATGGGCGATCCCGCCGACCTCAAATCCCACCGTATCGAGATCACGATCGAGCTGTTTCCTGACGGCGATCTCGGGTATCGCTACGCTTGGGGTCAGCCCGGCGGCGAATTCGCCGACCGCTGGAGCGCGCGACTGCGCCGCGTGAAGCCCTCGCCGGTAAAATAAAAAATGGATCTTCCGCGACCGGTATACCGCGAAGATGCGATCGTGCGACCGTGCCCCATAGACGTTTCCCTTTGAGAAGTCGGTTCAGCTCCAGCCTTCGTCTGAGCGCGCGAGAATCGAGACTATCTGAGCCACGACCTTCGCCGGATCGCCTACGGGATTGAAGGTGTTACCCCTAATTTCTCCAGCACGTCGCGGACCTTGCCGTAGGAGACCGAGAGATCGTCCCGCCAGCCCGCGTTGTCAGGGTCGGCTTTAGCCAGACGCTCGGCGATCGCCAGGCTGTCGCGGTAGGTCTTCAGCGCCTCCGCCAGCTTGCCCTGCGCGACCAGCACGTCGCCGACCTTGTTGTAGGAGACCGCGAGATTCCGCTGCCAGCCCGCGTTGCCGGGGTCGGCTTTGGCCAGACGCTCGCGAATGGCTAGACTGTCGCGGTAGGCGGCGTCCGCCGCCGCCAGCCTGCCCTGCGCGACCAGCACGTTGCCGACCTTGTTGTAGGAGAACGCGAGATTCTGCTGCCAGCCCGCATTGCCGGAGTCGGCTTTGGCCAGATGCTCAGAGATGGCCAGACTGTCGCGATAAGCGGCGTCCGCCTCCGCCAGCTTGCCCTGCGCGACCAGCACGTTGCCGACCTTGTTGTAGGAGAACGCGAGATTCTGCTGCCAGCCCGCGTTGCCGGGGTCGGCTTTGGCCAGACGCGCGCGGACGGCCAGGCTGTCGCGGTAGGCCGCATCTGCCTCCGCCAGCTTGCCCTGCGCGACCAGCACGTTGCCGACCTTGTTGTAGGAGAACCCGAGATCGCGCTGGCAGCCCGCGTTGCCGGGGTCGGCTTTGGCCAGACGCTCGCGGACGGCCAAGCTGGCGCGGTAAGCGGTGTCCGCCTCCGCCACGTTGCCCTGTGCGAACAGCACGTCGCCGACCTTCTCGTAGGAGACCGAGAGATCGTCCCGCCAGCCCGCGTTGTCAGGATCGGCTTTAGCCAGACGCTCGGCGATCGCCAGGCTGTCGCAGTAGGTCTTCAGCGCCTCCGCCAGCTTGCCTTGCGCGACCAGCACGTCGCCGACCTTGTTGTAAGAGACCGCGAGATTCCGCTGCCAGCCCGCGTTGCCGGGATCGGCTTTGGCCAGACGCTCGCGAACAGCGAGGCTGTCGCGGTAGGCCGCATCTGCCTCCGCGAGCTTGCCCTGCGCGACCAGCACGTTGCCGACCTTGTTGTAGGAGAACGCAAGATCGCGCTGCCAGCCCCCGTTGCCGGGGTCAGCTTTGGCCTGATGCTCGGAGATGGCCAGGCTGTCGCGATAAGCGGCGTCCGCCTCCGCCAGCTTGCCCTGCGCGACCAGCACGTTGCCGACCTTGTTGTAGGAGAATGCGAGATTCCGCTGCCAGCCCGCGTTGCCGGGGTCGGCTTTGGCCAGACGCTGGTGAACCGCGAGGCTGTCGCGGTAGGCGGCATCTGCCTCCGCCAGCTTGCCCTGCGCGACTAGCACGTTGCCAACCTTGTTGTAGGAGAACGCGAGATTCCGCTGCCAACTGGCGTTGTCAGGGTCGCCTTCGGCCAGACGCTCGCCGATAGCCAGGCTGTCGCGGTAGGCGGAGTGCGCCTCCTCAGTGCGGCCAACGGTTTCCAATATGCTGCCGACGGAAAAAAACGCATCACCCCGAGCGATGTCGTCGCCCGTCACCTTGGCGAATAGACCGACCATCTGCCACCATCCCAGCGCGGCCTGCCATTCATAGCGGGCCTCCAGCGATGTCGCCACGGCCGTAAGGCCGGAATGGACACTCGGCCACGCGCCCGCCGCCGTCAAATGTACGTGCAGCATTTCGGTGTCGAACGCTTTTATCTGCACCGGCAATTCGGGGACGAGAAAAGTGTCTAGCGGCCTGCCGCCCGCGGCCTGCAGCCCTTGTACGAACGCCGTCCAGAGTGCGTCGGCGAGCCGCCGTGCCCCTGCGGCCTTATCGATCAGAAAGTTCGCGCCCGCGGCGTCGGTCAACCAATCGCGCAGGCTCTTGTGGAACGGCACCACGCCCTCCGTCCGGCGCTCGAACATGCTGCCGAGCCCTTCGAGCATCCGGGCCTGCCCCGGTTTTGACCAGCCGAAAAGGCGCGTGAGCCACTCCACCGGTACCGGATGCTCAGCGGCGACCAGGACCTCGATCAGGGCCCGATACTTTTCATACGCGGGCGTATCGTGGAACTGGCGCCGGAACCAGCGCTCATAGAGCCCGACCAGCCCCTGCGGCAGGTCTTCCGGCGCGGCGAGGTCCATAAGGCCCTCTGTGACGGCATCGCGTAACTTGCGCAGGTAGAGAAAATTGCCGCCGGAGGCCGCGACGATGCGCTCGACCACCGCGTCCGCTTCCTTCGGTGACCAACCTTGAGCGTGCAGCCAGCCCCGAGCACAGGCGCCCAGATCGTTGCGGTTCTCGTTCGACTCGGCCGCAATCGTCCGCGCTTGCAGCGCAGCGAACTGGCGCATGATCGGAGCCTCCGGTCGGCTGGTCACCACCATTGCCGTCCACGCCGGGAGCTTCGGTGCAGATTCGGCGAGAATCTCGGCCAGCTCGCTGCGGCCCTCGTGGATGGTCTCGTCAAGCCCGTCGATCACGACCAAGTAGCGGTCCTCTCGCCGGCCGCCGTCAATGCAAAACCGTAGGGGCTCGGCGAGCAGCCAGTCGAACAGCGCGGCCGGGCTCTTGCGTAACACCTCTGTGCCCTTGGGGTCGTGTTTCTGGAAACGGTCGAGGAGCAGCCGCCGGTAGTCGGGCAGCCGCGTTGCGATCTGGAACGCCAACGTGCACATCACGCGGGCGGGATCGCGCCGCTCGTCCACATTGAAACGGCACAGGTTGAGTCCGATAACGTTGACCTTGCCATGGTGCGCGAGCCATGCGGCGAAAGCGCTTTTGCCCATGCCCGGCGCAGCACTGATCCAGAAAAGGCGCGAGTCCCTGGCCTGCTTGCGCCACTCTTCGAGCTGCGCCAGCAGCCATTCCCGGCCGACGAAGCCATCCACCAGCACGCCGATGTCCGCCGTCTGCGAGACAGGCCGCAGTCGGCGCTCGAGTTCCTCGATTTCCCCGGCGAAGCGGTACGTGTCGGGCTTGGCGAGCAGCGAGAGAATTTCCCCGAGCTTTCCGCGATACCATTTCTCCCACGCCTCCTCGCCGCCGCGCTCGCGTTCCTTCCAGTCGTGCATGTCGAGCCACTGGATATGGCTTAACGACACCGGCGGCTTGACCTCAGTTTCGGCCTCGACCAGAACGGTGGCGATGGTGCCGGCTTTTACGTGGAGGGCGATGGCCAATTCGTCCAGGCATACGCCCGGATCGCGCGTCGAATGCTTCGAAAGAAAGCCCAGCGTCCAGTCGGTGTCGCTCAAGCCGTCGACGATGCTGCGTCGCCAGTCGTCGCCGGACTTAATCTCGGACGCGTCGATCCAGACCTGGTGGCCGGCGGCTTCCAGGTCGCTGCGGATGCGCTCGGCGAGCGGAGCGTTGTAATCGTGGCCGTAGCTGAGAAATATCTTCATGACGCCTCAACCCGACCAAGGCACCAGCAGCTGAACGTGTGCATCAGGAGCGCCGTTTTTGGAACCCAGATCGCGGTTGCGACTGCGAACCGAACTGCGGCGTATCTATAGCGTAGCGCATGGTTGTGAGATGACCAGACGTGCTCGGCAATCGCAAGGAAGGTGCTATGGCGGAAAATCAGAAATCCACAGATTTCTCCCCATCCTCTATTCTCGGCTAACGTCGGCTCTCGCTCCTGCTCGACAGATACTGAAACGATCTAGCTCACGACGTTGACCGGATGGCCGTCCAGAAACGCGCGTACGTTGGCGACTGCCGTATTGAGTAGCCGCGTCCGCGCTTCTTTGGTTGCCCACGCGATGTGCGGTGTTACGATGCAATTCTTCGCACGTAAAAGCGGATTGTCGGGAGAAGGCGGCTCGCTCGAAAGTACGTCAACCGCGGCCCCCGCCAGACGCCCGTTGTTGAGCGCATCAGCCAGGTCCTGCTCTATAACCAGCGGACCACGCGACGCATTGATGAGAAAGGCGCTCGGTTTCATCAGAGCCAGGGTTCTTGCGTTGATAATTCCCTGGGTTTGCGCGAGTAGCGGGCAGTGCAGACTCACGACATCGGCTTGCCGCAGCAGTTCATCGACTTCATACCATCGAAAGTTGGGCCAGTCGGGAACCGAGCCTCTGACCGCATCGGCGGCAACTACGCGCATTTCGAATGCCATGGCGATCTCGGCCACGCGTCGGCCAATCTGACCAAGGCCTATTATTCCGATCGTTTTGCCCGCCAGCTCGACCAGGGGCGCTTTCCAGAAGGTGAAGTCCGTAGATCGCGACCACTCTCCGGCGCGAGCCGCTTCGCTGTGAAGAGCAACGTGATGGCACAACTCCAGCAGCAGCGCAAAAGTGAATTCCGCTACCGATGCTGTACCGTAGGTCGGGATATTGGTGACCGCGATCTGGAGCTCGCGCGCGGCCTTCACGTCGACGACGTCGTACCCGGTAAACAGTACGCCGATATAACGGGTCTTTTTGAGCTGCCGCAGGATTTGCGCGGGCAGATGGGTCTTGGTGGTCAGAACGATTTCCGCGTCGTGTGCGCGCGCTACGATCTGATCGTCTGCGGTACGGTCAAAGACTTGCAGCTCGCCAATCGCCCGCAGCGCCTCCCAGTTCAAGTCGCCCGGATTCAACGCGTGACCATCGAGAACAACTATTTTCATGAGAGCCAAGACTCCGGATGCGTCTCCTGGAGATAATCGGAGCCAATCTCGCTGCTCGGGATATGCGCCGCAATTGCGAGAACCGGCACGGAGCGTCGATGGCAATCGAACAGCCCGTTGATGAGGTGAAGGTTGCCGGGACCGCAACTCCCGGCGCAGACTGCCAGCTCGCCGGTGACGTGCGCGTCGGCGCCCGCGGCAAAGGCCGCCACTTCCTCGTGGCGGACGTGAACCCATTCGATGGTTTTCTGTCGCCGCATCTCGTCGAGTATCCCGTTGAGCGAATCGCCGACGATCCCGTAGATTCGCTTCACTCCGGCTGCGGCCAGCGTGTTGATCAGGCTTTCCGCCACGGTCGGCATAGTTCCTCTCCTGTCCTACGCGGTGTTGGCACGGTGTCGGGGCTATGGCAAGCCGTTGTTTACGGGGTGAAGTCTTTTTGCCTTTGGTTTGCGGAAGATCGAACCGGAGATTCAGAAACGACCCTTACCTCGGTGGCTGATAGTCATGGGACGCACTTGATTACAGCGCCTGTCACGCAAAAAGCGCGTTAAGAATTTGAATCTGCGAAAATCTGCGTAATCTGCGGACTCTTTCTTTCAGTAACGGATGTCGATGACGGTGTATAGGCGCTGGCCGCCGTAGTCGAAGCTCGCGGCGGTAAATGATGGCGTGTCGAACAGGGCGGCCGCGTTGTTGGAAAAGCCGTAGCCTTCGAGCGGCATGCCGAACGCATTCTGATCGAAGTGCCCGTTTCCGTTTTCGTCGTGATAGACCACTGCCGCGTACTTGCCCGCGGGAACATCGGTGAACACGCACAGCGCGCTGTCGCCGTGAATGGTGGCCCAGGTTTGCCGGAAGACGCCGTCGCCATCGCGCGGGAACGGCTTGGGATCGTTGAACAGCGCGCACGAGACGCGCCCCTGGTCGCTGCGAAGGCCGACCACCGCGATCTGTAGCGCCGGAGCGCCGGCAGACTGGGACGGCGGCGGCGCGATCGGCGTGGAAGATGATGTCGCACCGGGCGCAGGCTGGGAATGAGCAGGCACTGCGAACAGTAGCGAAAGTATTAGGGCTGTGAGCGCGGCGCCTGAGACCAACTTCATTGCTAATGCTCTAGTGGGGTGAGTTTTGAAATTCGTCTACAAAATCTGGCGACCGAGTCGAGGATTTGGTCGGCGGTTTTGGTCCGGACGCTCGAGGCCTGAGTTGGGGAGTTCCTTTACAAACCGGTCAGCCAGACTTTGTCATCCTGAACGGAGGCTGCCGGAGTGAAGGATCTCGCGCGGTCCTCCGCGCGTCAGACCACCTCACGCCCGGCCGGACGCCCGGAGGACCGGTCGAGATCCTTCGCTACGCTCAGGATGACATCAATGAGGCTTCGATTCGTCCAGTTTTTGTTAAGCGAACTTCTAACTCAGGAGACTAGTGGAAAAAAAGAGGGTCCCGAAGGACCCTCTTTTAGCTGTCAGAAAGGCCAGTGTACCGTTGTGGAACCTCAGTACCCGGTGCACACCGTGACGCCTACGTTCTGGAAGGTGTTCATTTCCTCGAACACCTTGCTGATGCCCTCGAGGTCGCAGGTCCCGGTCACCATCGCCTTGGGCGACACCTTCTTGGACTCGACCATCTGGAGCATCTGCGGATAATGCGATGCCTGCATGCCGAGCGATGCGATGATCTGTAGTTCCATCGTAACCATCCGATCGATCGGCACCGATATTTCGCCCTTTTCCGCCGACGTCGTAAGGCCGATCTGCAAATGCCGCCCCTGCTTGCGCAGGCTCATGATCGCGTTGCGGCAGGTGGTCGCAATTCCGAGCGCATCGACCGAGACGTGCGCCCCGCCCTTGGTGATGTCGACGACCGCCTGCACGGGGTCGGTCTTCTTGGCATTGATGACATGCGCGGCGCCGACGCCCTTGGCGAGTTCGAGCTTGGCCGAGTCGAGGTCCACGCCGATGACGTTCGCGCCCGCTGCCGCCGCGATGTTGATCGCTGCCAGTCCGATACCACCGCATCCGAACACCGCGACCCATTCGCCGGGCTTCACCTGCGCGCGATCAACGATGCCGTGAAACGACGTCATGAACCTGCAGCCCATCGAGGCCGCTTCGACGAAGTCGATGCTGCCGGGCAGGGCCACGAGGTTCATGTCGGCGAACGGAACCGCCACCAGGCGACCGAATCCGCCGGAATACGAAAATCCGGGCAGCAGCGGCGTCAGGCAGACGTTCGATTGCCCGTTGCGACAGTACTCGCAAGTGCCATCGCCCTGGCTGAACGGCACGACCACGCGATCGCCTTTCTTGAAATTGCGGATATCCTTGCCGACTTCCTCGACCACGCCGCAAAACTCATGGCCAAGGATCGCCCCCGGCTGCGCATTCAGTCCCATCCAGCTCCAGTCGCCCGACCATGCATGCCAGTCGGAGCGGCAGACGCCGTTTGCCTCGACGCGAACTATGGCGCTGTTGGGCGCACACTCCGGGTCCGGAACATTTTTTACAACGAGCGGCTTTTTAGTCGCTTCGAATACTGCTGCTCTCATCTGTCAATCCTCCTTGACACCAAATCCGACAGCCGCGATGCGGCTGAATTTACTGTCCCCAATGATTCGCGGCACGTTGCCGCCTCCCCCGTAATAGCGCCTTCACTCGCGGGACGGCAAATGGCGGCGCGCAAGCGAGCTATAGAAGCCGTGCCACGATCTTCTCGAACTCGGCCGGGCTGCTCGCGTCGACATCGACCGGATGCAGGTTCACGCCCGCTTCATCCTGCGCTTTCAGCCGCTCGATCGCGCCCTCGATTCCTCCGATATAGCCAAGCTCGGTGAGCAGCTTCTCGGGCACGGCGGCGGTGCCTGCCTTTGCGCCGCCGGCGTCCCACGCCTCTTTGACCTTCGCCACGTCGCCGCCGAAGCCATAGCGGGTGAGTTGCTCGGAATAGAAGGTTCCCATCCGTGCTGCGTAAAAGGCAACGTTTGCGGCGTGACCGGCCCGCGCGCGTTCGGGATTATTCGTGACCGTCACGTTCCCGGGAGATTTGACTTCGACCGCACCCGGGTCGCGTCCCGCTTCTTTCGCAATCGCGCGGAACTCGCCGATCGCTTTCCTGAGTCCGCCCAGCGGGATCATCACCGGCAGCCATCCGTCGGCCTGGCGCGCGGTGAATTCGACGCTCTTCGGATTGAGCGATGCGATCCAGACCGGGATGTGCTTGCGAACGGTTTCGAAGCGCAGCGTGAACCCGCGGCTCAGCTTGAACAGCTTGCCCTGGTAGTTGAGCGGCGTACCGGCGATCAGCAGGTTGATTATCTCGACGGTTTCTTTCATCCGCGTCAGCGGCGGATTGAACTTCACCCCGTGGAAATGCTCGATAACCTGCGGGCCGCTGGTGCCCAGGCCGATGATCATGCGGCCCTCGGAAAGCTCATCGAGGGTTCCGAAATGCTGCGCGAGCGCCGCGGGCGTGCGCGAATAGATGTTGACGATCGAAGTGGCGAGCTGAATCTTGCTGGTGTGCTCCGCGAGCATCGTCAGCAGTGTGAACGCATCGCGCCCCCACGCTTCCGCGACCCAGATGGAATGAATTCCGGCGGCATCGGCAATTTTCGCCCGCTCGATAAGTCCTTTGAAGTCGAGCTTCCCCTGCCAATTGACGCCTACTGCGAGTTTGCGAGCCATGATTTGGATTCCTCCGTAAGGTTCCTATTTGAGATCGCGCACGCGATCGTGCCAGCGCATCAGGTTCTTGAATTCTCCCAGCGGCGCGAAGTTCGCCGGATTAAGCCCCAGAAAGTAGAACGGATGATACAGCGACGCATCGGCCATCGTGAAGCCGCCGCCCAGAAAAAAATCCTTGCCCACGAGCTGCGTATCGATCATCCGCGCGTAACTGCTCAACTGTTCGCGAAAGCCCGCCGCGCCTTCGCGCATTTTGGCGGTCGTCATTCCAATCAACTTCTCGCGATTCGCCTTCAGCTTCGGGTCCGGTATTCCTTCCAGCAAATCGGGAATCGTCAGCAACAATATCGGGCTAAATAGCGTGTTGTCGGCCCATTGGTCGATGATCTCGCACAGCCCCAGCGCGCCTTCGGGAATCACGCGATGGTCGGGGACCTTCTTGTCGATCCACTTGATGATGTCCGCGGAGTTCCACACCACCTCGCCGTTCCATTCGAGTACCGGCACGCGGGTCCATTTTCCGCCGGTAATCGCCAGCAGGTTGGTCTTGTCCTCGTAGTGGCAATCGATGGCGTTCCACTTGAGGCCCTTGTGCGTCAGCACCCGCCGCAGCTTCTCGCTGAACGGCGAGATTGGATACTGGTAAAGATTTATCTCTCCCATCTGACTCCTCTAGCAGGGTGTTGAGAAACGCGAGATACGAAAGAGCACCGGAGATTTCATTTTCAACACCCTGCGAAAAGATGGCCGCATTCCTTTAGTTCTCCCCCTTTGGGGGAGATTACAGAGAGGTAAGCGGGCTGTGAAATCCCTTTTCAACAGCCTGCTAGTTCGATGCGGCCTCGATGCGCCGCACGGTCATGTTGTAGGCGATATCTTCCCGGATGAGCGCGCGGATGTGACACCCGCGCTCGGCAACCTCGACCAGGCGATGCAGCTTCTCATCATCGAGCGAAGTTTCAACCTCAAGTTCTACTTGAACTTCCTTTACGTGGCCCTTTTCGTTGGCACGCGCACGGATCGAGGCGCGGCCGAGCGGCGCTTTGCGCACCCGCGCCGCCACCCGCAGCGACATCAGCAGACATCCGCCGAGGGCGCCGAGGAAGGCGCAAACCGGATCGACGCCGCCATCGTCTCCGTCAAGAACCCATCGATGCGCGCCGTACGACGCATCGACGCGAAGGGAATCGCCCGGGGCTGACAGCGTCACCTCGCGCTTGCGATGGGGCTGGACCGTAGCGGCGGCCTGCGCGGCCGGATTGACGCCATCTTCAAGGAATTGTTTAACGCGAGTCGTGAACCGCGATGCGGTCGCGCCGTCGATGCCGCGATGGTCATACGCGATCGCGATTTGCATCGCGGGCCGCACTTCCGGCTTCCCGCCTATCGCCAGGACTTCGTCGCGAATCGCGCCGGCGAACATCAGGGCGGCCTGCGGCGCGAAGATCACCGGAGTTCCATTCTCGACGCCGTAGGCTCCCAGGTTGGACACCGTAAAGGTGGCGGCTTCGAGGTCGCTCGGCGTGAGCTTTTTGTCGCGTGCCTTCATCGCCAGTTCGGCCGCACGCGCGCTGATCGCGGCCAGATCGAGCGATTGCGCATCGTGAATGACCGGGACGATGAGTCCATCGGGCGTGTCGACGGCGATACCCAGGTTGATGCGATCGTAGATGAGCATCTCGCCATCGCTGTAGCTCGCGTTGACGCGCGGGTTTTCCCGCAGCGCAGCGACGGCCGCCGCGAGAATGAGATCGGTGACGCTGACTTTCGCGCCGTTCGCATTCAGCGCGCGCCGCGCGTCCATCGCGCGGCTCATGTCGGCCCGCACCATCTGCACGAAGTGCGGCACCTGCTGCCAGCTCTGAGTCAGGTTTCTCGCCCCGACGGCTTGGATGCGGGTAAGCTTTTCGCGGCGCGCGGGGACGAGCGCGCCCGGAGTCGGGGCCGATAGCGCGGCGGTTTGGTTTTCGGAGGTACGCCGGACATCGTCTTCGGTGATCATTCCATCCGGCCCGCTGCCGGAGAGTCCCGAGAGATCGATCCCACGCTCTGCCGCAAGCCGCTTGGCGCGCGGCGATGCGATCACGCGCCCGCGCGATGCGCCGGTGGCCGCCGCCTTTGGCGCGCCGGAAGGCGGTTGCGCCGAAGCGATAGCCGCAGCCCTCGCGGTCATCGCCGCGTCCACGGTCTCGCCATTGAGCGCAATCACCGCGAGTTCGCCGCCCACCTGCACTACTTCACCCTGCGCGGCGGCCAGGCGGGCGATTACGCCCGAGGCTGGCGCTTCGATCTCTACTTGAGCTTTGTCGGTTTCGACCGTCAGCACCGGCTCGCCCTGAACGACCTTGTCGCCCGCGTGCTTGTGCCATTGCAACACGGTTCCTTCGGTCATCGCGTGACCGAGTTTCGGCATCTGGATAACAACCGGCATGCAGTCTGAAACTAGCGCCCGCAGGGCCTCTCAGGCGAGCAGCTCACGGCAGGCCTGATAGATCTTCTCCTCATTCGGAATCACGAATTGTTCGAGGATCGCGGCGGTGGGAATTGGCACGTCGGGAATCGCGACGCGGCGCAGCGGACGGTCGAGATATTCGAGCGCGTCTTCCATCAGCATCGCGCCGATTTCCGCGCCCACGCCCAAGGTCCGATAGCTCTCTTCCGCAACGACGATCTTCCCGGTCTTCTTCACCGACTCTATGATGGCGGGGCGATCGAACGGGCACAGCGAGCGCGGATCGATGACTTCTATATGGTGCCCTTCTTTGGCCAGCCGATCCGCGACCGCGAGCGCCTTCGGAACCATCGCGGAAATCGCCACCAGCGTCAGTGCATCACCTTCGCGCGCGATCGCCGCTTTGCCCAGCGGAACCAGGTAGTCCGGATCGTCGGGCACTTCGCCTTTGGTCGCGTACAGCAGCTTGTGCTCGAAATACAGCACGGGATTGTCTTCGCGAATAGCGGACTTGAGCAGTCCCTTCGCGTCGGCGGCGTTTGACGGTGACACGATCTTGAGTCCGGGCGCGTGCATGAAAAACGCCTCGGGACACTGGCCGTGTTCCGGCCCGACTCCCGCCGCGCCTGACGGGCATCGAACCACCAGCGGCACCTTGTATGCGCCGCCGTGCGCGTAGCGCCACATGCCGGCCTTAAGCACGATTTCATCGCCGGTGGTGAACAGAAAATCCGCGAATTGAAGCTCGACCACCGGCCGCAATCCGGTCAGCGCCGCGCCCACTCCGGCCCCGACGAACGCGTTCTCCGAAATCGGCGTGTCGAATACGCGCTCGTCGCCGAACTCTTCCTTGAGCCCCGACGTTATCCGGAAAATGCCGCCGAAGTTCGCCACGTCCTCGCCATAGAGAATGACGGTCGGGTCGCGGCGCATCTCTTCCACCAGTGCTTCTTTGATCGCTTGCGCGTAGGTAATCGTTCGCATCGCCATATCTCCGGGTTGAACGCCGAGGGAGCCGCGCGCTCAGGCAAACAGGTCTTCGAGCGCCGACTCCGGAGGCGGGAACGACTGCTTCTGCATGAACTCGATCGCGCGATCGATCTTCGCGCGTGCTTCTCTATCGATCTCGTCGCGCATCGCGTCGTTCAGCAAGCCTTCGCCGGCCAGCCTGGCTTCGAATGCGGGAATCGGATCGCGGCGCCATTGCTTCTCGACCTCTTCGCGCGATCGATAGGTGTCGGGGTCTCCGATCCAATGGCCCCAAAGCCTGTACGTCTTCGCCTCGATGAGCGAAGGGCCCGCGCCCGAACGCGCCCGCTTCAACGCTTCGCCGACCGCATCAAAAACCTTTTCGGGGTCGTTGCCGTCGACCACCACGCCCGGAATCGCATAACCCTTGGCGCGATCCGCGATGTCGCGGACGGCGGTGGAGCGCTCGGTCGGCATCGAAACCGCCCATCCATTGTTCTCGCACAGGAACACGACCGGGAGCTTGCGCACCGCGCAGAGATTCAAGCTCTCGTGGAAGGTACCGCGATTCGAGGTCCCGTCGCCGAAAAAAACCAGCACGGCCTGATCGCCGCCTTTCACTTTGATCGAGAGGCCCGCGCCCGTCGCGATCGGAAAACATCCGCCGAGCGTCCCGCTCTCGCCGAGTACGCCCAGCTCCGGGTAAACGACCCGCATGACGCCGCCCTTGCCCCGATTGGTCCCGCCCTCGCGGCCCGCCAGATCGCAGAGCACCTTCTCGAGCGGAATGCCGCGCGCCACCCAGTAGGCGACCCCGCGATGCGCATACAGCAGGTAGTCGTCGGGCCGAAGCCCCGCGATAGCGGCGCATTGCAGCGCTTCCTGGCCGACGCCCGGATGCATGAAGCCGCCGACCTGCCCCGCTTTGATCAGCTCCGCAATCCGCTCTTCGAGCCGGCGGCTCACGATCATGTTGCGATAGATTAGCAGCTTCAGATTTCGATCCATTGCGTTTACCCCATCGGGCCCCGGCGTCGCGCGACGCCCAAGCTAGCCGAGAAGCCATCGAGCTACAAACCGATCGTTCAGGGAAACCGGGGAATCACGGGCCGGAAGCCTGTGCCATTTTGTATGCTTTCAATATACACGCCCAGGTTGCATAATAAGGGCGGCGCTCCGGCCAGGAAGGAATCGCGATGAAACCAAATCTGAAGCTCTCACTAATGGCGGCGATATGCACCGCCCTGTTGAGCGCGGCCAGTTTCGTTGCCGCTCATGACATGGAAGGGATGGATATGTCCTCCGACTCCGGGGGATCGTCGGACAGCGGTGCGATGGGCGGGATGGGCAAGCATATGATGATGGGCGATCACATGACGATGACGCCATCGCGGCCCGAAACCGCGGCTGACGTGCAGCGCGGCCAGGAGATCGTCGCCACGATGCGCCGCGTGCTGACGAAGTATCAGGATTCCGACGCCGCCGTCGCAGCCGGCTACATTCCCTACATGCCGACGGTGCCGCAGGACGTCTACCACTTCGCGAGCCGCGAGTTCTCGGCCGATGAATACGCGGGCGACGTCAATATCGAGCATCCCGGTGCGCTGCTGTATGAAAAGAAGCCGCTGGGCGGGTACAAGCTGGTGGGCGCGATGTACTCGGCGCCGGCGAACTACACGCTCGATCAAATCAACGCGATTATTCCGCTGGGCCTGGCGCATTGGCACGCGCACACCAATATCTGCCTGCCCAACGGCGTGACCGAGCAGGACGTGATGAACGGCAACATCCACGGACATGTCACCGCCTCCGCCCCCACCTTCAATCGCCCGATGGGATTCAGTGCGGCAAGCGGCGCCGGTGCGCGCATGCGCTACGGCTACTTGGCCGATCCGCGCTTCGGGTTTGCCGGAACTATCTCAACGCAAGCGGAGTGCGAAGCGGTAGACGGCAATTTCCATCCGCAGATCTTCGGATGGATGGTGCACGTCTATCCGTTCGCTACCGACGATTTGAAGGTAGCCTTCAGCACCGAAGCACCATAACGAATCGCATCGAATGCACCTCGCCCGCTCGTCGAGACGTTCGAAAAAACACCCATTGCGACGAGTCTGGAGAGCGCGATGCGGTCGGCGAATCCGCGCGGAGCAGTGGAGTGAGATTCTCCGCGGAGCCTGCCCTGAGCGTCTGTGAAGAAATCGGATTTCGTTTAGCTCAAGCCCGTACTCTACTTCGGTCCGGATGCCAGAAGGATGGCTGGACGGAGGCTTTGTGTCATCCCGACCGGAGGCTGCCGGAGTGGAGGGATCGCGGCGCGTCCTTGCGCCGCAACCACGGCTCTCGCAAGCAGCAGCCGGTCTTCGTCTTTTCCGCGTACGGCGGGATACGAGGGTGACACTTCCGTGCAAGTTCCCGGGATCGGTGGCCCGCGCGCCGCAGACGGCGCACGATCCCTCCACCTAGGTCGGGATGACAGAAGGATGGACGGCGTGTCATCCCGACCGAAGTGGAGGGATCGCGGCGCGTCCTCGCGACGCAACCACAGCTCTCTCAGGCGGCATCGGAGTTTCGTCTTCCCGCGCACCGCGCGATACAACCTCCGCTGTCGATGCGCCCATTTGAAGATAGCATTCAGCACCGAAGCACCATAACGAATCGCAGGGAATGCACCTCGCCCGCTCATTTGCGGGAGAGGTCGCGCGGCGCGGCTTCTGCATTCTTCACGCAGAAGCCGTGACGCGCGGGTGAGGGTGCAGCGTTTCCTGTTTCGACACTCTGGTAAGGGCTGAGGAGGCCGCTGAAGATGCTACCCGCGCGCAGGCAAAATTACGTATCGCGCGCAACCGACGGTCGGACCGATCGCAATGACGCTCGGAATCGACCAGTTCCGGTTCCCCGCGGAGTCAGGACGGTTGCGCAGCCGATGCGCGAGGATGATGATCGGGCCGGCATCGGAAACGATCATGCGGTGTCGTTACGCTTAATCTCGGCGGCCAGCTCTCGATCGAGTTCCTCTCTGCTCATACGAACGGCCGGAACGTCGTAACGTCCCATCACTTCGAGCAGCTCCCAGCGCGCGAGTCCCAGAATGGTCGCAGCTTGCGCCTCCGACAGCTTGTCGAGGCGTAACAGCTCCATTACGAGCGCCTCGCGTACCCGACTGGGCACTTCCGATTCGTTCCAGCCAAAGCCGCCGACCACCTCTTGGGGCAGGCTGACGTGAAAATTCTTCTCTGCCATGGAGCTGACCTCGTCCAATCATCATACGCTACTCGATACGCTACTTCACAAGCTGACTTTGAGTGGCACAGGCTTCCAGCCTGTGTGCGTTCAAGAACATCCTGAAGTCATTCGACGCAGGCCTCATAGGCCTTCTCCCCCCGGGAGACCTTTGCAAAACTGCCGAACGGCGCCTGATGCCAGTGGGTGTCATCCTGAGCCGCCGCTTCGGCGCCCTGAGCGGAGCGAGAGGGGCCCTCCCGTCTACGAAGTCGACATGGCTTCTGGCTTCCGGACCGGCGACGAGCTAGCGAGGAGTCCTGAGGACCAACGGGACGAAGGATCCTCTTCGCGCAAGCGAGCCGGTACCGGTTTCGTGTTCGCGAAGCGCTCCTTTGTTTTGCAATGCTCTCCCCGGGAGAAGGTGGCGCGTTGCGCGCCGGACGAGGGGGACCACTGAAAATTTTAGAATCTTCTCTTCGGCTCTTTCTTCCTCTGAGCAATCCTCGCCGCCGAAGATACTAACCGCGCGCCGGCGCAATGACATATGCGCAGCGGCGGGCGCCGGCCAGGATGTGGTCGGTGCGCTCGACGCTAGCTTTCTTGCCGAGCACCTCGCGAAACAGTGACAGCTCCTCGCGGCAGAGGCCCTGGCATGACTGCGCCGCCACGCAGATGGGGCAATGATTCTCCGCCAGCAGGATCGTCCCGTCGGGCCGCGCGATGCATTCGGCCATGTAGCCCTGCCCGCTTCTGATCTCCGCCAGCGCCCGCGCGCGGTCGGCCAGCGCCGCACCCGCATCGCGCATGCGCGCGCGATAGTCGCGCATCTGGAGCTTGGTGCGTTCATGAAGGAGCTTGTCCAGTCCTTCTTCGCCAAAGGCCGCGCGGACCGCCCCGATCATCTCGAGCGTCAGCTCGGCGTGGCTCTCGGGAAACCGCGATGCGGCCTTCGCGGTAAGCCGCCAGATACGCGCGGGACGCCCGACCGGACGGCGCTCGTCGCTGAACTCGACCAGGCCTTCCTCGCGAAAGCGGTAGAGGTGCTGCCGCACCGCCATCGCCGTGATGTGCAGCTTCTGCGCCAGCGCGCTCGCGGGCTGCGGGCCCTTGGTCTTGAGCAGATAGAGGATGCGCTCGCGGGTGCGTGCGTCGTGGTCCGCGCCTTCAGCTTCCATGGATTCATCCTACCGGACCCATTTTGTTTCGCAAGTGACTCCTTGACTTACTTACGAAAGCGAGTACTTTACAAATTATCTTCGCGCCGCCAGCCGGGAGGAATTTGAAATGGACGACCAACGCGTTTCGCCGCGCTTCGTTAGGGCTCTGAACCTCGCGGACCTGCTCGAAGGACAGAGCCGGGCCGTAAACCTCGAAGGCAACCTGATCGCCCTGTTCAATTCGGGCGGCCGCGTCTTCGCGGTGGACAATCGATGCCCCCACATGGGTTTCCCGCTCGATCGCGGAAGCGTCAAGGATTGCATCCTGACCTGCCACTGGCATCACGCGCGCTTCGACCTCGCGACCGGGGGCACCTTCGACCAATGGGCCGACGACGTGCGCGCTTTTCCGGTCCGCGTCGAAAAGGGCGTCATATGGATCGATCTCGCGGAGCAGGGCAATTTCCGGGAGCGCCAGACGCAGCGGCTGGGCGACGGGCTGGAACGGAACCTCTCGCTGGTAATCGCGAAGTCGGTAATCGCGCTGCTCGAACGCGGCGAAGCCGATCCTGTCGTGCCCTTCCGCAAGGGGCTCGATTTCGGCGCGCGCAACCGGCGCGAGGGATGGGGCTCGGGCCTTACCACCCTTACCTGCATGATGAACCTGGTGCCGTGGCTGGACCCTGCCGATCGCTCGCGCGCGCTTTACCAGGGGCTCGCCAGCGTCGCGGAAGACTGCGTCGGCAATCCGCCGCACTTCACGATTCGATCGCTGCCAGGCGCGGGCGGCGAACTTGAAAAGCTGAAGCGATGGTTACGGCAGTTCGTCGAAGTGCGCGATGCCGAAGGAGCCGAGCGATGCGTCACCAGCGCGGTTCGCGCGGGCGCATCGCAATCGGACCTCGCCGCGATGATGTTCGCGGCGGCGACCGACCATCGCTACCTGACGACCGGCCACGTATTGGACTTCACCAACAAGGCGTTTGAGGCGCTCGATCACGCCGGATGGGATCGCGCGGAAGTGGTGCTTGCGAGCCTCGCGCGCAGCTACGCCGACGGCGAGCGGATGGAGGAATCGAACCAATGGCGCCATCCGGTCGACCTGATCGCGATTCTCGATCGCGCCTTCGAGGCGATGGCGCCGGCGATCGAAAGCGGACGCGGCGCGAGGCGGCCATGGATTGGCGCCGGCGCGCTGGTCAGCATCATCCTGGGCGACGACCCGGAAGCGATCGCCGAGGCGATGCTCACCGCGCTGCGGGAAGGCTGCACGCCCGATGAACTCGGCGGCGCGGTCGCGTACGCGGCGGCGATGAGAATCGCGCGGTTCCATACCAGCAACGAGTTCGGCGATTGGGACACGGCGCATCACAGCTTCACGTTCTCCAACGCGGTCCATCAGGGGCTCCGCCGCGCGCCTTCGGTGGAACTGCTGCGGGGAGCTTTCGACGGTGCGATGAGCGTGTACCTGAATCGATTCCTGAATATTCCCGCGGCGCGGATTCCGCATCCCAATGGCTCTTCGCGGCCCCCGCAGCAGGTGCTCGCCGAGCTTCCCGGCTTGTTCGACCGGCAACAGCAGGTAAACGAGGCCGGAACCCTGATTGCGGAGCACTTCGCCACTCATGGCGACGATCGCGCGCTGATCGCGGCGCTCGGACACGCGCTCCTGCGTGAGGATCGCGACTTCCATTCGATTCAAGGCCTGGAAGCCGCGGTTCGCCAGTACGCCTATCTCGGCCGCGGCGAAGCCGGCGCCAACGTCCTGATCGCGACCGCGCGCTATCTTGCCGCGCACGCTCCAACCCCGCGCGCGCAAGGCCAGACCTTCCGAATCGCCGAGCGCCTGTTTCGAGGCGATCGGCTGTTCGAAGGCGAGTAACGGCAATGAAAAACCATCCTGCGATGCAAACAGATTACTCGGTCCTCGATGAAGCGCTGGAGATCCTGAAACCCTATGGCCCCGAATTTCGCGGCGGGCTCAGTAACCACGCGCCGATGGCGTCGGAGGCACTGTGCGCGCTCGGCCGCGCTGACGTGGTGATTGAATGGGTCAACGAGTACCGGAAGCATCTACAGCCGCGACCGACGCCGCACGATCGAATCGCGCGGGCCGATTGGCGCGCGGCACTTGGCGACCAAGCGCGGGTCGCCGACTGGATGGCGTTCTTTGGCGAAGAGATCGAAGAGCGCGGGTGGCAAGAGGTGCTCAAGCTGTGGGTCCCGCGTTTCGCACCGGGACTGATCGCGGCTGCCACCCACGGAGCGATTCGGACTGGACACGCCGCGCGCGGTCTCGCACATGGAGACACGCCTGCACGGAGATATGAACTCGCCCAGGGTCTTGGCTATTGGGCCGCGACCTTTACGAGGCTGCCCGAGCACGAGGCGGGCGCCGGTACGGCGGCACTGCGGCCGTCGCAGGCGATTTCCAGGGTGACGATTTTCCCGATGGACCAACGCCACAATTTCGGGCTGATCACGGAAGCGCTCTCGCAGCTCGACAGCTTCGCGCCGTTTGCCGACGCGGCTAATCTGGTCGATACCGCGGGCGACCCCAGCGAATTCATCTCGGACCTGACGGCGACATTTGCGCGCGCTTATCTAGCGAACGCGAAAAACGTTCTCGGCGCGATCGTGTTCATCCATTCCATGACGGGTCCATCGGCATTGCGCCCTGTCCTCCCCTACCTGCCTCCCGACGCGACCGCGCTCGCGCTGCGGTACGCCTGGCAAGCGGCGGCAGCGCTGTTCTGTACCTACGGAATACGGCCGGCGCCGGAAGGCGAAATCGAGGCCGGCGGAATCGATCGCGAAGAGCTGATCGATCGTGCCGTGGAATGCGGCGATGAGCACGCGATCAAATTCACCGAAGTCTGTCTGCGCGAGCACGCTCTGAACCCTCGGCCCGAGTATCTTGCCGCGGCGCGCCATGCGACAGGCGTCCTTAAGCAATAATCAGCACCGGGAAAGACGCGTCGCTTTACCTGCTACGTAGACGCGAGGCATCCGAACCTCCATCCAGAGGATATTCTCCCGACGATGGAGGTCCCAAAGACAGTTGCCTGACACCACCCACTTGATGGGTTTGACATTAAATCCGCAATCCGGGAAAAAGTTGCAGCCTGCGCTGGATGAGGGAAAGGGTCCGGTGAACGAGCTGGTTCCGAATTCAACAGTGTGCCGGTCGCCTTTGTTGGCGCAGTCGGACAGCGTACTGGGCACATGGGTCGACAGTGCGATGATCGAGCTTTGCGAGAACGGCGGCTATGGGTAGCTCGACGACAAATAGTTCGGCGGCCCCTGGGAAAGTCAACTTGAAGTCGTTGTGGTCGCGACTAGTGCTCTCGGCCGCGTTATTGGGCTTGTTGCTGAGCGCCGCTGTGGTGGTGTCGGCTCAGGCGCAACAAGCATCAACGGGCGTCCTCACCGATCAGGAGCTGGCAAGAAGCGTCCACAATCCGTTAGCGGATTTCGTCAAAGGTTCGGTTCAATCGACGACGGAATTTGAAATCGGCCCGGATCATAATGTCGGCGATATCTTGAACATCGAGCCTTCGGTGCCGTTCTCGCTGAACCCGCAGTGGGATCTGATCGCACGCCCAAATCTGAACATCGGTTACCTACCCAGTCCCCACGAACAGTTCGGACTCGAAGACCTGCAGACTTCGTTTCTTCTGACCCCGGCCGAGGACACCATCTGGACTTGGGGCATAGGACCAATCTTTCAGTTCCCCACGGCCAGCAGCTCGGGGCTGGGAACCGGCAGATGGTCGGCTGGACCAACCGGCGCGCTCGTCTACTCAGAAGGTCCCTGGTTCATATCCATACTCACAAATCAACTGATGTCGTTCGCCGGAAATCACGACCGTGGCAGTGTGAATCAGACTTATATCGAACCCGAAATCAGCTACAACTCCGAGAGCGGATGGTATGTCCAGTGCGATCCCTCTATCACGTACGACTGGACGGCCGCTGCCGCCAACGCCTGGACGATTCCGATGGGCGCGGACATCGGTAAGGAGTTCAAGGCGGGCACCCAGGATTTGAGTCTGCAGATCGGAGCGTACGATCTTATACTGCGGCCGGACGACGCGCCGCGATGGATAATGCGTGTGAGCGCCACGTTCCTGTTCCCGCATCTGCGCTAAATGACTGAGGACCATGACTGCAGGGACTCGATCAGCATGACCTGCTCGAGACGCAGCACTTTTTGCGCAGGAGCCCAGGTTATGGGAAGGGAACCGACCCGGGCAGTGAAAATTATTTGATTCCTGAATAGACCGCGAAAATCAGGTTGCGATAGGCCAGGCCAACTTCGCTGAAGCCGGCGGCGCTGAGCCATTCGAGTTGCTGGCCGACGGTCGCGGCGCGGTCAGCTTTCCGTGCCTTGGATAATGACTTAAATCCGACTTAAACACCTTGCGATTGCAGTACCCATGGTATTGATGCGAGTCTGAATCGGGTCTCAGAATGGAATTTCGGTTCTAAATGGGGCGTCACGATCGGAGAGCTAAAGCGGGACTTCCGTGGGAGACCCCGTCGACGGCGTCGGGAAATACTCTCAAGCGCACGCTTCAGGTCCTCTCGCTAATTCTTCTGGCGGGTCTGTTCTCCGCGGGTTTGGTTGTCGCGCAATCGTCCGCACCCATCGCAGTCGCGGCCAAGGCGACCAAGACCCCTAAGCCGACCAAAACACCAAAACCGACCAAGACACCCACGCCGACAAAAACTCCGAAACCGACTAGGACGCCGACCCCAACTAAGACGCCAAAGCCGACCAAGACGCCCGCGCCAACCAAGACGTCGAAATCGACACCGACCAGGACCGCAACTGCGACCGCTACCACGACGCCTAAGGTCACACCGACCGCAACGGCGACCTCAACCCCGACGACGACTGCGACCGCAACTCCCACGCACACGGCAACTGCCACAGCGACCGCGACGGCCACCGCTTCTGCCACTCCGACTGCGACGCCCACGGCAACCGCAACCGCAACGCCGACTGTGACCGCAACGGCCACCGCCACTCCGACTGCAACTCCCACCGCGACCGCAACCGCAACGCCGACTGTGACCGCGACGGCTACGGCAACTACCACAGCGACCGCAACTTCGACACCCACCGCCACCGCTACTGCGACCGCGACGCCCACTGCAACCCCAACCGTTTCGGGGACGGTGCAAGGCGGGCTCGGCGCAGTCTCGGGCGCAGGGGTTACGCTGTATGAGGCCGGAACGGCTTACGGCGCGAGTGCTACCAGTCTGGGGAGCGCAACCACTGATTCCAATGGCAATTTCACGGTGGGATACACTCCGCTCTCTTCACCCACGGTTCTCTATCTGCTGGCGCTGGGCGGGAATGCCGGAGCCGGGAACAATGTGGCGATCGGGTTGATGGGCGTGGCGGGATTGTCCAACGCCCTGCCGGCTTCCGTCACCATCAACGAGCTGACCACGGTGGCGGCCCAACAGGCGCTGGCGCAGTTCATCGACTCGACCGGGCAGACCATCGGTGCGCCCTCGAGCAACGCGACCGGCCTTGCCAATGCGATCAACCAGGTGCAGGCCAATCTGGCTAACATTTCGACCGGCTTGCCGGCGAGCTTCTTAAGCTGCACCTCGGGCTCGAACTGCGACGGTCTCGAGCGGCTGGATACGATCGCCAACATCCTGGCGGCGTGCGTGGAGAGTTCGGGGCCGGACGCTACCCTGCCCAGTTGCGCAGCGGCCAGCACGCCCTGCGACGTACTGTTCGCGTGTAGCAGCACGCCTTCGAGCGGAACGGCGCTCGAGGCAGCGCACGTGATGGCGACCAGCCCCACCGCGAATGTCAATACGCTGTTTGCCCTTCAGAGCGGTTCTTCGCCGTTCACTCCCGCTCTGAGCGCAGCGCCCGACGGCTGGGAGATTGCGCTGAACTTTGCTCCCAGCGGCCTCAGCGACCCGCAGGGCGTGGCAATCGACGCCGCCGGCAACGTCTGGGTGACGAACTTAGGCGGCAATAGCGTGACCGAGCTGACCTCCAGCGGCGGCTTGGCCGGCAACTTCAACAACTCGAACACCCCCGGCGCCAACTTCAACGCTCCGTACGGCGTGGCAATCGACGCCGCCGGCAACGTCTGGGTGACGAACCGGAACGGCAACAGCGTGACCGAGTTGACCTCCAGCGGCACGCTCGCCGGCAATTTCGCTCCCAGCGGCGCCAGCTTCAACGTCCCGCAAGGCGTGGCAATCGACGCCGCCGGCAATGTCTGGGTG